>Ga0335076_10004335_pt1 | contig 14353 bp, 15 predicted proteins | sample Lox_Sample_25_FD_206717 | JGI IMG/M metagenome (GOLD analysis project Ga0335076, IMG submission 206717) | Soil microbial communities from Loxahatchee National Wildlife Refuge, Florida, United States - Lox_Sample_2.5 | ecosystem: Environmental > Terrestrial > Soil > Wetlands | place: USA... | reverse complement strand
CTTGCAGTTCGATTCAGCCCTTGGAGGAAAGCTGAATCGTTGCATCGAATGTAGAGAACGATATCACGTCGCAGTAGCTCTCATGTTGCGTTGCAGCTAATCCAAATTTGCATACCACAGATAAGTAATGGTTAAGGCTTCTGACTAGCAGCTGCGAGTCGCGAAGCAAAATGGCGAATTCTCCTAAAACTCACGTGAATTCAAAATGTTGTCACAGGTTTGCGAGACCTAATCTGACGTTGAAATGGGAACTGATTTGCTGGTGCTCGAAGAGGTATCTGGTTCCAAATCCGGAGCAAACTTGCGCTTGCTTGCCCGAAAAACATGCACGATTCGCATGTTATTAAGGCTCTAAAATTGAGTTAATGAATCATTATTATGTGGCGTTGCACAAATGCAGCGGTGGCGTAGCTGGATGACCGCCTGTGGGGTGTTGACCAGCCAGGATCGCTGCTTCGGGAATCGATCGCAGAGGCGCATGCGGCCCTATCGGCCTGTAGCTCGTCCTACGGCGCGTGCGCGAGCTGGGTCGCGAAATAGGCGATGGTCTTGGCATAGACCTCGCTCTTGTTCCACTGCTGCAGCACGGTGAAATTCGGCTTGCCGGGCTCGAACTCCTTGCCGCGCTGCCAGCCATAATTCGCGAGATAGTTCGCGGTCGAGGCCAGCACGTCGGGCACGTTGTGCAGCAGGTCGCGCCGACCATTGCCGTCGAAATCGACGGCATATTTGATCCAGGACGACGGCATGAACTGGGTCTGGCCAAGCTCGCCCGCCCAGGCGCCGCGCATCTCCTGGGGTGACAGGTCGCCGCGATCGACGATGCGCAGCGCGTCCATCAGTTCGGCACGGAATTCGTCGGCGCGCCGGCAATCATAAGCGAGCGTCGCCAATGAGCGGATGGTCTGGAATTTTCCATTGTTGACGCCAAAATCCGTCTCGAGCCCCCAGATCGCCACCAGCACTTCGCCGGGCACGCCGTAGGCCTGTTCGATGCGCGACAGCACCGATCCATATTGCTTGAGCATGTTGGAGCCACGCGTCAGGCGCGGCGGTACCATGCGGCCGGAAAACTCCTCAAAGCTCTGGCCGAAGACCTTTTGGGAATGATCGCGGTTGATCACGGACTGGTCGAGCGTCACGCCATTGAGGCCCGCCGTGATCGTCGCCTGCGAGATCCCCTTGGAAGCAGCCTCGGTTTTGACGCCCGCCAGCCAGCTGTCGAAATTACCTGTGCCGCAGGGCGCCGCGGCAAGCACTGGCGCGTCAACCAAAGCCATGGTGGCGCTGACGACAACGGCCCCAACCAGATGGCGGCGATAGATCATTCCTGCAAACACTGCCCCGGTCCGATTTGATGAAATCATGGTCGTGCAGCGCAATATCTTGGCGTCAACCGCGGCCAAAACAAGGCTTGTCCCGGAGATGGCGGACCGCCGGGAACCGGCGGTCTGCCAGTAAATCTGAAGGTCTCGCTAGATATCGTCGCGGCGCCGCCAGGGAAACAGGTTGGCCGGGAAGTCCGCGGCCGGCTTCCTTTGGTGCGGCGGCCGTGGCGGGATTGGCGGGGCGTTGGGGTCAATTGCAACCGCCTTGCGGTAGAGGTGCCAGGTGGCGTGGCCGAGGAGTGGGATCACGACCGCGAGCCCGAGGAAGAACGGCGCCGAGCCCACGACCAGGAGCGCAGCCACGATCAGGCCCCAAACGGCGATTGCGAGCGGGCTTTTCGCCGCCACCCGGAGCGAGGTGACCATGGCTTCACCCGCTCCCGCATGGCGGTCGAGCATGAGCGGAAAGGAGACCACGCTGATGCAGAGCGCGACCAGCGCAAACAGGAACCCGACACCGCATCCGACGAAGATCAGCCACCAGCCCTGCGGTGTGGTCAGCACACGCGTGAGGAAGTCGCGCGTGCTGGATGCGCCCTCGTAGCCGAACACCGCAATGTATATCGCCTGTGCGGTCGCAACCCAGGTCACGAACAGCGCGAGCAGCAAGGTGCCGAGCCCGAGCATGGCGCCGAAGGAGGGCGAACGCAGTACCTCGAACGCGTCCCATGCGCTTGCCTGGAGGCCGGCCTCGCGACGACGGCTCAGTTCATAGAGTCCGAGCGCAGCGAACGGGCCGATCAGGGCAAAGCCCGCCGCCAGCGGGAACAGGAGCGGCAGCACGGAATGTCCCAGCACCGCGCGCGCCAGGATCAGTCCGAGCACGGGATAGATCATGCAAAGGAAGATCGCGTGGCTTGGCACCGCCTTGAAATCTTCCCAGCCCTGACGCAGCGCCTGGTGAAGATCTGAAAGGCTGACGCTGTTGATGGTGGGCCCGTCCGCGGTGTCCGGCTGGACCTGCGTAGAGACATTGCCCTGATAGGATGTGGCCATGGTCGTAAGCTCCCTTGCCGCAACGGCCGGAACTCGCGCCATATCGCGGCGCGAGCGGCCGCCGATGGAACGATCATGATCTTGGCCAGACGCGAATCCAGCCATGTCGCGATCTTGAGAGGTTACGATACTCTCAATTGCCGCATCCGTCGCTCACGCCTCGGTGAAAAATATTACTGCAACGCAAACGCGGAACGCGTCATTCCGCCGTCATTTCGCCGCGGCCAGGGTTCAATCCGCAGCTCTTGGCGCGCATTGGCAAGCAGAGCCGGGGCAGCTAAGTTTTGCGACCGATCCGGATCCCGCGAGCGGCCGGATGATGAGAAGAGCGCATTCCAGCCTTCACGCAATCTCGACGTCCATTGGGAGCAAACAATGAGCATTTTCGGAAAGATCATGAGCGCGATTTTCGGCAGCTCGGCGAGCGCGACACCACCCGGTAGCGCGGCGGCACCTGCGGGCGGCGGTGGCGGGACTTCAGCTGCGGGCGGCGGCACTTCGGCTGCGCCGGCGTCGGCCCCGGCAAAAACGGTCGACGTTGCGCCGATCCTGGACAAGGCGGTCGCCGCCAAGCGCGAGAAGCTGGAATGGCGGACCTCGATCGTCGACCTGATGAAGGCGCTCGACATCGATTCCAGCCTCGGCGCGCGCAAAGAGCTCGCCAAGGAGCTCGGCTACACCGGCGACACCAACGACTCCGCCAGCATGAACGTCTGGCTGCACAAGCAGGTGATGGCCAAGCTTGCCGCCAACGGCGGAAAATTGCCGCCGGAAATCAAGCACTAGTTGATTTTTCGCCGCAGACAGGTCAAAGGCCCGTGGCGACACGGGCCTTTTTTCTTGGCCGTTTTCTTGGCCGGCAGACGACGGGGAGACTTGGCAATGAAAGCATTCGATCGCCGATCGGTCCTTGCGACGGGCGCGTTGGCGCTGACGGGGGCTGCCGCCGCACCGGCCGCGGCGCAGGCCGCTCCGAAGCCGGTCTTCCCTGTGCCGATGACGACGATCCCGATCGTCGGCGAGAGCGACGTCTTCCAGGTCCGCCGCATCTATTGCATCGGACGCAACTACGCGGCGCACGCGATCGAGCGTGGTTCCGATCCGAACCGCGAGCCGCCGTTCTTTTTCCAGAAGCCGACCGATGCGATCCAGAATGTCGCAATCGGCGAGGTCGCCGATCACCCCTATCCCTCGCTGACCAAGAACTACCATCATGAGGTCGAGCTGGTGGCCGCGCTGAAGTCCGGCGGCACCAATATCCCCGCCGAGAAGGCGCTCGATCATGTCTACGGCTATGCAGTTGGTCTCGACATGACCCGGCGCGATCTGCAGAACGGCATGGCCGCCGAGAAGAAGCCCTGGGAGATCGGCAAGAGCTTCGATCATGCCGCCGTCATCGGCCCGATCCATCCGGTCGCCAAGGTCGGGCATCTCACCAAGGGCGCGATCTCGCTCGCCATCAACGGCGCCGTACGGCAAAGCTCCGATCTCGACAAGATGATCTGGAGCGTGGCCGAGCAGATCGAGAAGCTCTCGCAAGCCTTCGAGCTCAAGGCCGGCGACATCATCTATTCCGGCACACCCGAAAATGTCGGTCCTGTCGTGAAGGGCGACGTGCTCCTCTGCAAGCTCGACGGACTTTCGGACATGTCGATCAAGATCGTCTGATCAGCCTCGCGCTCACGCAACGATGTCGGCATATTCGGGGTGCTTGTCGAGATAGTCGGCCACAAAGCCGCAGGCGCCGACGACCTTGCCTCCACCGGCGCGGATGATGCCGAGAGCTCCCTTGACCAGCTCCGAGGCGATGCCACGGCCGCGCAAGCTCCGCGGCGTCTCGGTGTGAGTGATGATGACCACTCCGGACGCCAGACGGTAATTGGCAAACGCTGTCTGGCCCTCCATTTCAAGCTCGAAACGGCTTTTTGCCTTGTTGTCGCGGACCTCGGCCATGGCCTCAAATTCCCCCGCTCAAGCCTTCAGCAGATCTTTGTATTCGGGATGTTTCTCGATCCAGGCTTTGACGAACGGGCATTGCGGTATCACCTTCAGCCCCTCGGCGCGTACCTGGTCGAGCGCGCCCTGCACCAGCGTTGAGCCAACGCCCCTGCCGCCGAGTTCCGGCGGAACTTCGGTATGGACAAAGGTGATCACCCCATCGGCGAGCTGGTAAAAGCTCATGGCTGTATGACCGTCGACCTCAAGCTCGAAGCGGTGGTGCGGCCGGTTGTCGATGACGTGGCTCATGGCCTGTTTCAGGTTTTCAGGGCGTCGGCGAGCATGGCGCGGATCGACCACGGCTCGCCGTCGCTTGTACCCTTGATATCATCGATCTTCCATGTCGCGCCATCGCGTACAAAGTCATAGCGCACGACAAAATCGTCAGTCGATTTGCGTTTGATGTGACGGCTGGTGAAGATTGCGGCAACCGTCGCGCGATCCGCCTCCATTTTCTCCCCGGCGACCTTGAACGAGGCCACATCGGGCTCCTGCGAGTTGGTGACGGGGTCGAAATCGACGGGGCCGACGTCCCCCTTCGGCGTATGCTTGTCCGCCTTGGCCCACAATTCGATCAGCGACTTCGAAAGATATTGGGCTTTCGCGGCCCTGTTCTCGTAGACAAATCCGCCGCCGCCGTCGCCCTTGCCCTTGGCGGCGCGGGTGTAGATCGCCGTGACGATCGCGACGGGATCCTTGGGCGCAGGTGGCTCTGCCCGCGCGAAGCGAATGTCGTTGGCGGCGAGCAAAGCAATCAAGCCAGTGAAAACCAGGGTGCGGCGTGTGACCATCATCGTCCTCGACTCTTTTTTCCCGGCCCTCTTATAGGGCAGAACGCCTGCGCGGATGCCGCAAAATTTTCGCTTCGGCAAGCGGATGGCTCGAACGCCATTCGATATCGCGCGCACCAATCTCGATGTGCCGATCGATACATGCCCTTGCGGCGGATCGCCCGATGGCGATAATTGGCTAAGATATCCGACGCAAGGCGCATCGAAAGCGCCCCGATTTGAGGAAGCCCATGAAAACCGTGCTGACCCTGCTCGGCGTCATTCTGCTCATTTTTGCAGCCGTCTATTTTCTGGTTCCGGCGGACCAGTTGCCCGGCTTCATGCCGGGGCATGAGGCCGGCGTGACGCGGGTCCATGTGAAGCACGGCATTGTCTCCGGCGCGGTCGGCATCGTTCTGCTTGCCGCCGGTGTCTGGATGGGACGCAGATGAGCGCCGCCCCCGGTTCTGCCATCGGCCAACTGCGCATGTCGCGCCGCGTGATGAATCTTGCGCACATGCTGACCCAGAATGCGCGACGGCTTGGCGACCACACCGGCTTTGTCTGGGGCGACAAATCCTGGACCTGGCGCCGGATCGACGCGCATGTTTCGGCGCTTGCGGCGGCGCTTGCCGCGCGCGGGATCGCCAGGGGAGACCGCATCCTCGTGCACTCCAAGAATTGCGAGGAGATGTTCTGGTCGATGTTTGCGGCCTTCCGGCTCGGCGCGGTGTGGGTGCCGACCAACTTCCGTCTGATGCCGGACGAGGTCGCCTATCTCGCGGCCGCGTCGGGCGCGAAGGCATTTCTGTGCCACGGCGATTTCCCCGATCATGACAAGGCCGTATCCGGCCCCGCTTTCACCTGGAGCATCGGTGGCGACGCGAGCTTTGGGGAACGTTCGGTGCGCGAGGCGATCGCGGCGCATGAAGGTGCGAAAGTCGATAACGCCGCCGTCGAGTATGACGATCCCTGCTGGTTCTTCTTCACTTCGGGCACCACCGGCCGCTCCAAGGCTGCGGTCCTGACCCACGGGCAGATGGCCTTTGTCGTCACCAACCATCTTGCCGACCTCACGCCTGCCACCACCGAACGCGACGCCTCGCTCGTGGTCGCGCCGCTCTCGCATGGCGCAGGCGTCCATCAGCTGATGCAGACCGCGCGCGGCGCGAAAACCATATTGCTGCCGAGCGAACGCTTCGACATCCCGGAGGCGTACCGGTTGATCCAGACCCATCGCGTCAGCAATCTCTTCACCGTGCCGACCATCCTGAAGATGATGGTCGAGCATCCCGCCGTCGACCAGTTCGATCATTCCTCGCTGCGCCATGTCATCTATGCCGGCGCGCCGATGTATCGGGAGGATCAGAAGGCCGCGCTGAAAAAGCTCGGCAAGGTGATCGTGCAATATTTCGGGCTCGGCGAGGTCACCGGCAACATCACGGTCTTTCCGGCGGCGTTGCACGAGGAGGAGGACGGACCCTCGGCGCGGATCGGCACCTGCGGGTTCGAGCGCACCGGCATGCAGGTCTCGATCCAGGATGACCAGGGTCGTGAGCTGAAACCGTTCGAGACCGGCGAGATCTGCGTGATCGGGCCGGCGGTGTTCGCGGGCTATTACGACAACCCGGAGGCCAATGCGAAGGCGTTTCGCGACGGCTGGTTCCGCACCGGCGATCTCGGCCACATGGACGAGGAGGGCTTTGTCTACATCACCGGCCGCGCGTCCGACATGTACATCTCCGGCGGCTCCAACATCTATCCGCGCGAGATCGAGGAGAAGATTTTGACCCATCCCGCAATCGGCGAGGTCGCCGTGCTCGGCGTACCCGACAAGATGTGGGGCGAGGTCGGTGTCGCCGTCTGTGTCGCACGCGAGGGTGCAAAGCCCGTGAGCGAAGCCGAGATGGCCGCGTTCCTTTCTCCGAAGGTGCCGCGCTACAAGATGCCAAAACGTTTCTTCTTCTGGGATGCATTGCCGAAATCCGGCTACGGCAAGATTCCGAAGCGCCTGGTGCGCGACGAGCTCGAGGCGCGCGGGCTGCTCGATCTCAACACCAAACAGACCGGATGACGCGCAGCATCAAACAGCCGGGTCAGCCGGTGGCTGAGCGCATCCAATGGGTGGAAGCGCGCGGCCGCGCCTTTTCCTTCATGCTCGAAGCCGGCATTCCCTTGCTCGAAGCAGCCCGGCGCGGTTTTGCGGCGGAAGGTTTTGCTGGCGGCGTGCTGAACATCCGCCGCGGCGCGCTGGGGCCGTTCGGCTATGTGATGCCGGCACTGTCGAAGACCGGCGAGAATGCCGCGTTCTACAGCGACACCTTTCGCCCTGCCGGCATCACGCGGCTGAAGCTTGCGACGATGACTCTCGGCGAGCGCGACGGCGCGCCGTTCTTCCACTGTCACGGGCTGTGGCGCGAGGCGGATGGACGCGAGAATGGCGGCCACATGCTGCCGGAGGAGACCTTCGTCGCCGAACCCTTCGAGGTCGAGGCTTTTGGCATCGATGGCGCGGCCTTTGCGGCGGAGGGCGATCCCGAGACCAATTTCAAGCTGTTTGGTCCCGTGCCGAAGCAGAGGAGGGAAGCCGACGCCACCAGCCAGGCCTTCGCGCTCCGCCTGCGTCCCAACCAGGATTTTGCCGGAAGCCTCGAGGGCTTTTGCCGCGAGCAGGGCATCACGCATGCAAAAATTCACGGCGGCGTCGGCTCTACCATCGGCGCGCGCTTCGTCGGCGGCACTGTCGTCGATCCGTTTGCGACCGAGCTCGCCGTCACCTCCGGCACGATCATGTCGGGTGCGGACGGCGCGCTGGAAGCAACGCTCGATGTTGCCCTCGTCGACTACACCGGCGGCGTTGCCGAGGGGCGGCTGATCCGCGGCGACAATCCTGTGCTCATGACCCTGGAGCTGGTGCTGGAGGTGCTTGCCTGACGGAAGCGAAGGGGCTTCCAAGAAGGTTCTTGTTATGTTCCTGACGGTATGGCACAACCTTTACTTGAAGGTTTGAACCCATGCGATTGGACCCTCTCCATGAGTTCGCGAAAGAAGCGAGACATCAACCTGCCAGCGCCTTATCTGAAGCGTCTTTGGCTCGATCCCGCGCGCGTGCCCGACCGCGACGCCTATCCGTTCTGCCTGCCCTTCCTGCACGACGACTTTTCCCTCACCTTCGACCGGGCCATCACCATCATCGTCGGCGAGAACGGCACCGGCAAATCGACGCTGCTCGAAGGCATCGCTGCTCTCGCCGGCTATGACGCTGCCGGCGGCGGCAAGGGCTATACGACCGTCGACCATTCAAATGCGCTCGAGGTCATGGGCGGCGACCTGTCGGAGGCGCTGCGCGCGAGCTGGCTGCCGAGGATCACCAAGGGCTGGTTTTTTCGTGCGGAGAGTTTCTTCTCGGTGGCGAGGTATTTGGACCAGGCCGCTCTGGATTATCCAATGGGAGGAGGACCCCCGCCGGATTTCCTGTCGCACTCGCATGGCGAGGGGTTCTTGCGTTTCTTCAACGAACGCTGCCAGAAGCAGGGCATCTACATCTTCGACGAGCCGGAATCCGCGCTGTCTCCCGCACGCCAGATCGAGTTTCTGAAACTCTTGCGGATGATGGACCGGTCCGGACACTGCCAGGTGATCATGGCCACCCATTCGCCGGTGCTGATGGCCTATCCCGACGCGACCCTGCTGCAGCTTTCCAAGCACGGCTTCGAACCAACCACCGTCCGCGACACCATCCACTTCAAGACCCTGCGTGAGTTCTTCGAGGACCCGAAGGGGTTCGTCGAAGCGGCGATCGAGGAGTGAGCCCTTCGCCGTCATTGCGAGGAGCGAAGCGACGACGCAATCCAGACCTTCATTGATGCGAGACAGGACTGGATTGCTTCGCTTCGCTCGCAATGACGAGGCCATGCGTTTTTCCGTTGAGCGCGAGGGAAACTCACCGCATCCTGGGTCGATGGGTTTCGCTTCCGCTCAACCCATCCTGCGCTCCGATACAGGACGATCGTTCCTATTCATGATGTCAAACAGCAGAGGATGCGCGTCCGCATTCCCGCGGCGCGATCGCCCCCGGTTCTTGCGTCTGCATCACCCTCGAAGAGAGGAGGGCGCAGGGAAGGCGGTGCGCATTGCGCACCCATAGCCTCGCGTGGGAGTGAAAGAACCACACGAGCTTAAGTCACTACAGGTGTGCCGCAACATCCGGCCTTCCCTGCGCAATGGTTTACGGCTTATTCCGTGCTCTCCCCGGTGTCCGTGACCTCATAGTCACCGTCGCGTGCGGATCATCTTCCGCACGCTTAACACCAGCCCAGGGGTGCCAGGACCACACGGCTTTGCCGTCCGCGATTGACATCGTTCGTCGAGCGAAGCCAATCGCGTCCACCGCATCCCGCCCCACGTTCGTGACGACGCGTACGCCCCTCTTGCCGAGGCGGGATGACGGTAATGGATCAGAGTTTTACGAAAAACGGAATCGGAATATTTTTTGCCAGCCGACTGGACAGCCGACTCAGCGTTGAATCGGCTCACAAATTTCGATTTTTCGCGCAATGGATTTTGCCGTTTCGCGCGAGACGCGAGCGATTTCCAAAAAAATTCATGCAGACCTTCACTTGTCGGGCAAATCAGTCAGAGGTTGCGAAATCCAAAAATCCGGGGGACGCGGCAGCGAGGCGTATTTCGCACGATCTGCCGCGCCCGCATGTTCGCTTACGACAGATGATTGACTCAAGCGGAGAGGCCATGAGCGCCGCATCGCGTAGCCGCAAACGCCTTGATCAGGAATGGCTTGCGCTCGGCGACAGCGCGATGCTCATTGAGCAACTCGATGGCTTGATCGCGGGCGTACTGGTGTGTCCGAAGCTGATCTCGCCAGCCGACTGGCTTCCGGTCGTCTGTGGCCAGGACGCTGATGGACGGTCTCCGTTTGAGAACATTGACCGCGCCAACTTCGTTTTTGGCCTGATCATGGATTACTAAAGTGATGTCGTGCTCACCTTGATGAACCGCCCCCACCGTTACCGTCCGCTCTTTCCCGTCGACGGAGATGAGATCCTGTGGGAGATCTGGATCGAGGGTTTTGCGGAGGCCGTCCGGCTCCGGTCGGATGCCTGGCAGAGATTCCTTGATGCCGATCCCCTGACATCGGACGTCATGTTGGGCATGCTGGCACTCACGGAAGTTGCTGACGGCGAGCACGACCTCCCGGAGGAGCTGGTCGATAACCTCACCCAAGCTGCGCCCGATTTCATTCCCGGCTGGGTCGTGGTTTTCAATAATTGGCGGCTGGCGAACAACCGACGCGGGCCTCTCCTTGAGCCGGCAGAAGTGCCGCCATCCGCTGCGGCAGGCAGAGTCGGCCGCAACGAGCCATGTCCCTGCGGCTCGGGAAAGAAATACAAGAAGTGTTGCGGGCTCAATTGAACCTGGTTTCGTAGCGTGGGGTGAGCGAAAGCGGAACCCGCCCGGTGTTGTGGGGCGATGGGTTTCGCTGCGCTCTACCCATCCTACGTTACTGAACAAGCCCTACAGCAAAACCGACAACGGGTGCTGCAACTCCCCTGATGCAACTGCCTCAGTTACGCTCTCAACAAACGCATCGAAGCTGGGCGCGAGGACGGTCGGAAGCTCCCATTCGGGGGCAAGTCCGTGCATGACGCGTCCATCTGAAAATCTGACTGCGAGATAATCGTAGTCTGCGCGCACGCTGAGCAGAAACGGAAAATGCTCGTCCCAGAATCGCGTGACCGCATCACGTTCTCGTTCCGTCGTCGCGGCGGCAAGCGCCATCATCTCGTATTCATTCCAGCGAAAGCCTTGCGACGGAGAGGGCTGAAAAGCCTGGAAGGTAAGTAGCCAGGATTGTTCGTCGCGGCTGCTGCAATGTGTCGCCTGCGACAGAACATCAACCAGCTCAGCCTGGAGCGAGGGATAACGCTCGGCGATGCAGGAGGGCATCGAGGGAGCTCGATCAGCCAGCTCCACGACCCATGACCTGTGCGACAGCGCTCTAAGCAGCGGGTGCATGCAGGTGCTGGGTCCGCTACTCCGCCGCCTCACTCGCGCCGCCGCGACCGCCGCCCTTGCGCTTGCCGGCCTTCGCCAGCACCGGCGCCAGGAACTTGCCCGTATAACTCCGCGGCGCCTTCGCGATGTCCTCCGGCGGGCCCCAGGCGACGATCTCGCCGCCGCCGTCGCCGCCTTCGGGGCCGAGATCGATCACCCAGTCGGCGGTCTTGATCACCTCGAGATTGTGCTCGATCACCACGACCGTGTTGCCCTGCGCGACCAGTTCGTGCAGCACCTCCAGAAGTTTCTTCACGTCGTGGAAGTGCAACCCGGTCGTGGGCTCGTCCAGGATATAGAGCGTGCGCCCCGTCGCGCGTTTTGACAGCTCCTTGGCGAGCTTGACGCGCTGCGCCTCGCCGCCGGAGAGCGTGGTCGCCTGCTGGCCGACATGGATATAGTCGAGGCCAACTCTGTGCAGCGTCACAAAGGTCTCGCGCACGCGGGGAACCGCCTTGAAGAACTCGGCGGCCTCTTCCACAGTCATGTCGAGCACATCTGCGATCGACTTGCCCTTGAACAACACCTCCAGGGTCTCGCGGTTGTAGCGCTTGCCCTTGCAGACATCGCAGGTGACGTAGACGTCGGGCAGAAAGTGCATCTCGATCTTGATGACGCCGTCGCCCTGGCAGGCCTCGCACCGGCCGCCCTTGACGTTGAACGAAAAACGCCCGGGCTCGTAGCCGCGCGCCTTGGACTCGGGGAGGCCTGCGAACCACTCGCGGATCGGCGTGAACGCGCCGGTATAGGTTGCCGGATTCGAGCGCGGCGTGCGGCCGATCGGCGACTGGTCGATGTCGATGATCTTGTCGATATGCTCGAGCCCCTCGATGCGGTCGTGCGGCGCCGCGCCTTCGCTCGCGCCATTGAGCTTTCGGGCGATCGCGCGATAGAGCGTGTCGATCAAAAGCGTCGACTTGCCGCCGCCGGAGACACCCGTCACGCAGGTGAAGAGCCCAAGCGGGATTTCCGCCGTGACATTCTTCAAATTATTGCCGCGCGCGTTCACGACCTTGATGGTGCGGCGATGGTTCGGCGGCCGTCGCTCGGGGATGGCAACCGACAACTCGCCGGTGAGGTATTTGCCGGTCAGCGAGGCCTTGTTGCGCATGATGTCGGCCGGCGTGCCCTGCGCCACGATATCGCCGCCATGCATGCCGGCGCCGGGGCCGATATCGAGCACGTGATCCGCCAGCCGAATGGCGTCCTCGTCATGCTCGACCACGATCACGGTGTTGCCGAGGTCGCGCAGCCTCTTCAGCGTCTCCAAGAGCCGCGCGTTGTCGCGCTGGTGCAAGCCGATCGAGGGCTCGTCCAGCACATACAGCACGCCCGTCAGGCCCGAGCCGATCTGGGAGGCGAGGCGAATGCGCTGGCTCTCGCCGCCCGACAAGGTACCGGATGAGCGCGACAGCGTCAGATAATTCAAGCCGACGTCGATCAGGAAGGTCAGCCGCTCGCGGATCTCCTTGAGCACGCGCGTGGCGATCTCGTTCTGCTGCGCGTTCAGCGATTTCGGCACGCTCTCGAACCACTCGCCGGCGTGCTTCACCGAGAGATCGCTGATCTCGCCGATATGCTTATCCGCAATCTTGACGGAGAGCGCCTCGGGCTTCAGCCGGTAGCCGTTGCAGGCGGCACAGGGCACGTCGTGGAAATATTTGGCGAGTTCTTCCCGCGCCCATTCGCTTTCGGTCTCGCGGTAGCGGCGCTCGATATTGGTGATCACGCCCTCGAACGGCTTCTTGGTATCGTAGGAGCGCACGCCGTCCTCGTAGGAGAACTTGATCTCGTCCTCGCCGCTGCCAAGCAGGATCGCAGCCTGCGTCTTCTTCGGCAGGTCCTTCCATTTGGTGTCGAGCGTGAACTTGTAGAATTTGCCGAGTGCGGTCAGCGTCTGGATGTAATAGGGCGACGACGATTTGGCCCAGGGCGCGATCGCGCCCTTGCGCAGCGTCATCTCCTTGTCGGGAATGACGAGGTCCTCGTCGACATGCTGCTCGACGCCGAGCCCTCCGCAGGCGGGGCAAGCGCCGTACGGGTTGTTGAAGGAGAACAGCCGCGGCTCGATCTCGGGAATGGTGAAGCCGGAGACGGGGCAGGCGAACTTCTCCGAGAACAGGATGCGCTCGGGCCCGCTCTTGTCGTGGATTTTTGCCACTTTTTTCTTCTCGTCATGGCCGGGCTTGACCCGGCCATCCATTTCTTTCGAAGAAGATGGTTCACCGGGTCTCGCGCTTTCAGCGCGGCCCGGCGATGACGAGGTAGGTGTGTCCGCATATTCAATGACCGCCAACCCCTCGGCGAGCTTCAGCGCGGTCTCAAAGCTTTCCGCAAGCCGCTGGCCGATATCGGGGCGCACCACGATGCGGTCGACGACGACGTCGATGTCGTGCGGGAATTTCTTGTCGAGTGCGGGCGCTTCCGCAAGCTCGTAGAAGGTCCCGTCGATCTTGACGCGCTGAAAGCCTTTCTTGAGATACTCGGCGAGCTCCTTCCGGTATTCGCCCTTGCGGCCGCGCACGACCGGCGCGAGCAGATAGAGCCGCGTGCCTTCCGCGATCGCGAGCACCCGGTCGACCATCTGCGACACGGTCTGGCTTTCGATCGGCAGTCCCGTGGCCGGCGAATAGGGCACGCCGACGCGGGCCCAGAGCAGGCGCATGTAATCGTAGATCTCGGTGACGGTGCCCACCGTCGAGCGCGGGTTTTTCGAGGTGGTCTTCTGCTCGATCGAGATTGCGGGAGACAGGCCGTCGATCTGGTCGACGTCGGGCTTCTGCATCATCTCGAGGAACTGGCGCGCATAGGCTGAGAGCGATTCGACGTAGCGGCGCTGTCCCTCGGCATAGATGGTGTCGAAGGCAAGCGAGGATTTTCCGGAGCCGGACAGGCCCGTGAACACCACGAGCTTGTCGCGCGGAATTTCCACCTCGATGTTTTTCAGATTGTGCTCGCGCGCGCCGCGGATGGTGATGGCGCGCGAAGTCGAGGCACTCTGTTGGCGTCGCGCTTTCAGGATTTCATCCATCTCGGCACTTTCAGGCGCAGATGCGCGCAAATTGAGGGCGCACATCGCCGGGAGGCCGGGCCTGAACGCCTGTGAGCACGTTCAGAACGTAGGAAGAA
>Ga0335076_10004334_pt1 | contig 14354 bp, 7 predicted proteins | sample Lox_Sample_25_FD_206717 | JGI IMG/M metagenome (GOLD analysis project Ga0335076, IMG submission 206717) | Soil microbial communities from Loxahatchee National Wildlife Refuge, Florida, United States - Lox_Sample_2.5 | ecosystem: Environmental > Terrestrial > Soil > Wetlands | place: USA: Florida... | reverse complement strand
CCGGCGAACGCTTTCACAGCGTGACGGTATTCAGTTTTTCTTCGCGATAAGGAGCGAAATCAAAATTTCCGCGAGTGTTCTTTGGCCCAGCGCTCGATCACAACTTTTTTCTCGGTGTAAAACTCGATTGCGTCCCGTCCTTGCGCGTGCATGATGCCGAAGAAGCTGTCTTTCCATCCGCTGAACGGGAAATAAGCCATGGGTGCGGCCACGCCAATGTTGATTCCGATATTTCCCGCGGGCGCTTCATAGCGGAAACGGCGCGCGGCCGATCCACTGGAAGTGAACAAAGACGCCTGGTTCCCGTACGGACTTCTCTCCAGAAACACCAGGGCCTCATCCAGATCCTTCGCGTGAATCAAGCTGAGCACGGGGCCGAAGATTTCCGTGTCCGCCAACTCACTGTCGGAGGGGAGACCATCGAGCACGGTGGGTTTCACGAAGTTGCCCGCCTCCAGGCCCGAAATTCTGGTGTTGCGCCCATCCAGCAAAACTTTCGCGCCTTGCTTGGCGCCAACTCCGATCAGGTTTTCCACGCGGGATTTGCTCTGCGACGTGATCACCGGTCCCATCTGCACTTGCGCATCAAGCCCATTTCCCACGCGTAACGAGGCGGCAGTGTCTGTAATCGAGTCGCGGAAAGTCTTCTGTGCCTCGCCTACTGTAACGGCAATAGAAACCGCCAGGCATCTTTGCCCGGCACAGCCAAAGGCGCTGTCGCTGATGATTTGCGTGGCCGTCGTCATGTCGGCATCCGGCAGAACGATCACATGGTTCTTCGCTCCGCCCTGACATTGGGCGCGTTTGCCATTCGCTCCCGCGCGCGCATAAACATATTTGGCAACCGGAGATGAACCCACAAAGCTGATCGCCTTGACTTTGGGATGATCGAGCAGAGCATCCACGGCAGCCTTCCCGCCATTCACCAGGTTTGCCACGCCCTTGGGCAGCCCGGTTTGTTCGAGCAACTCGAAAGCGCGACGCATAGTCAGCGGCACACGCTCGGAAGGCTTCAGCACCAGAGTGTTGCCGCAGGCGATGGCGTAAGGCAGGAACCAGAACGGAATCATTCCTGGAAAATTGAAAGGAGTGATGATCCCCACGACCCCCAAAGGCTGCCGGATCATGGTCTCGTCGATGCCGCGCGCAACATCTTCCAGGTTATAGCCCTGCATCATCGTCGGAATGCCGCAGGCCACTTCTACATTTTCAATTGCGCGCCGCAGTTCGGCCTTGGCTTCTGCGAACGTCTTCCCATTCTCCAGGGTAATCGTGCGCGCCAGGTCGTCTATATGTTCCTCGAGAAGCATTTTCAGTTTGAACAAGGGCTGGATACGGTCTTCGGGCGGAGTGCGCCGCCACTCCGGCCAGGAGGAAGCGGCCGCTTCCACGGCGCGCGCTACCTCCTTCGCGCTTGATAAAGGAACCTTGGCAAGGCTCTCGCCCGTTGCCGGATTGAGAACGTCGAGCCATTCACTGGCGTCGGGATCTTGCCATCGGCCATCGACGTAATTTGCAACATTCACGCTGGGAGGCGCAGAAATCGCCATCGCAAATAACCCCTTAGATAGATCTACCCAAATAGTGTACGAGCAGCAGGGAGAACTGTACATCCCGGCCAGGACGCTTTTCTGACTGGAGAGGATGAGCCCCCGCTGCTATCCTTAGGCTGCAGTCCCGCCACACAAATCGCGGAGCTTAAGCCCATGCCCAGTCAAACAGAAGTTTTGTCGCCGACCCAAGTGAAAGACCTGACCGCCCGCTATACCTACGGCACCTGGCGCCGCCAGAAGGGCTGGGCGCCGCTCGTTGTCGCCGACGCAGAGGACTGTTATTTCATCGATGGCGATGGCAAGCGATATCTGGATTTTTCCGCCCAGCTGATGTGTGTGACGCTGGGCCACAAAAACCGCGCCGTGGTTCGGGCAATCCAGGAGCAGGCAGAAAAACTTGCCTTCATCGGGCCCGGCTATGCCACAGAAGTGCGGGCGCAATTGGCGGAGCTGTTGCTCGAAGTCCTGCCCAAAGGCTTAACCAAGTTCTTCTTTGCAACCTCAGGCACCGAAGCCAACGAAGCCGCGATCAAAATCGCCCGCATGGCGACGGGTAAAACTAAAATCATCTCGCGCTACCGGTCGTACCACGGTTCGACCATGGGTTCGATTGCCGCTACCGGCGATCCGCGCCGTTGGGCCATGGAGCCGGCAGGAAAAATCCCGGGCGTGATTTTTGCACCCGAGGTCAACTGCTACAAATGCCCGATGCTGCACACCTATCCCGGATGCGGCATCGCCTGCGCCGAATACATCGAGCATATGATTCGCAACGAGAGCGATGTCGCGGCCGTGATCGTCGAGCCAGTCGTTGGAACCAACGGCGTGCTGGTTCCTCCGAAGGAATACATGCCGCGTCTACGGCAAATTTGCGATGCTCACGGCGTCCTGCTCATTGCCGATGAAGTCATGACCGGATGGTGCCGGACGGGCAAGTGGTTTGCCGTCGACAACTGGAACGTCATCCCGGACATTTTGACCACGGCCAAGGGCATCACCAATGCAGCGATTCCGCTAGGCCTTTGCGCAACATCCGAGAAAATCGCCTCCTATTTTGACGAGCATTTTTTCTCGCACGGCCACACGTATGAAGCGCATCCCCTTACGCTTGCACCAGCCATCGCCTCAATTAACGAAATGAAGCGGTTGAAGCTGAACGAACGGGCGAACGAGATGGGCGAATATCTGGGACAGAAACTCATGGAATTGAAGCCTCGCCATCCTTCCATTGGCGAGGTTCGCGGCATCGGAATGTTCTGGGCCGTTGAGCTGGTCAAGAACCAAACCACGAAATCTCCGTTCAATACCGGAGAAGACAAAGTCTCGGGAAGGCCCCTTGTAGTCGATCGAGTGGCCGGAAAAATGATGAGCAAAGGGGTTTACATCCAGGCCTGGATCAGCCATTTCGTGATCGCCCCGCCCTTGATCATTTCCAAAGAAGAGATTGATCACGGAGTCGCCGCGCTGGATGAGGCCCTGAGCATCGCCGACGCCGAGACGCAGAACTAGATTATTCAGCCAACGCGCGCTCGAATATGGTCTCAATCCGCTGCGAATCGACTTCTCCTGAGGAGTCGTAAAGTGCCGTGCCATTTTTGCTGAGCACGACCACGTGCGGAATGTATCCCCGGTAGAAGCGTTTCCGGAGTTGCTCCTGCTCGGCCGAGGAATGAGCATCCAGATCAATGACTACGAAATTCACCCTCCCCCGGTATTTGTTGTAAAGATCCACGGTGCGGCGGGCCTGGCGCTTGGAGTTGTAGCAGGCTTCGCCGTAAATGATTATGTAGTTGGGCTTACCAGCGGCAAGACCAGTCGCCATGTTGTCTCCCGTGATCAGCGGACCATCCAGGCTGTCGCTGGTGTAGTCCAGATGGGAGTTGAGTTTGAGGTTTTCGGCGGCGAATAGGCTCGAAGCGACCAGAAATAGAAGTAAAGCTAAGCTAAGGATCTTCATGTAGATTCTTTTCAAAAAATCCGGCACCCTGGCTAAGTCTACCTCCGTCGGTTCCGGATGCCGCCTCCTGTGATGCGCCGGAGGCGCAAAAGTTCCAACGCATCAAATTTCAATCAGAAGTCGAAGCTTTCTCGGGACTTATGTCAATCATGGAGTGGCCGAAAGAGGCCGGACAAAAGCGGTAATGGAAGTCCGCAAATGGGAAACGGACAATTTCAAGAATAAGCTGCGAGAAAAATATCAAGTATTCGTCCTTCTGAGAGCACGCAATCCAAAGCTCTCCAGTATCTTATGCAACGGACAAAAACCCCCAAGGCGCACCCAGTAACAAGAACCGGCATCTCATAGACCGAGGGCGAGCAACAATAGAATTGATTCATCGAAGCAAAAAATTTTCCGCTTTTTCCCGCAACGTCAGGTGCTGCAATGCATCTAGATTCCCCATTGAGCCCTAATACCAGAGAGAAGCGAGGGAGAAGTTGCTATGGCTGCCGTGCAAGAGAGGCCTGTTGAACACGATGCCCCGCCGCCGTTTCGCCTAGATGTTTCTGTTCATGAACTCTTAACCCAGAATAAAGCCCCCCGGCCTAACATCCTGCCAACTTCGACGAATGAGCCGCAGGTGTTTCCCGAACCTGTCTTTCCGCAACATCCCGAGTTGCTGCAACGGGACGACAATTACGAAGAGAATCTGGCACGGGCACAGGAGGGGCAGCGCCGCTGGACGGCGCCTTTGGTCTATCGCGCCATGCGAGGCTGGTTGTTTCCCTACATGAAGTCGCGCGTGCTCCCCGGCACTTTCAATCCCATCATCTCGTATCTTTTCACTGAGTGGAAATGTAATCTCGACTGCCATTACTGCTGGGCGTTCGACAACAGCGTCAAGGGTATGAGCGAGGATGTGGCCAAGCGTTCCATCGACTGGCTGCACGCCACGACTTGCCGGGTATTGGCGCTGATGGGTGGCGAACCACTTCTGCGGCCGCAATTTGCCCACAAAGTTTGCTACTACGCCGCCAAAAAAGGCTTCTGGATCTACATGCCCACCAACGCCCGCCTGTTGCGACCGGAAGTGACAGACCGCCTTGCTGATGCCGGTGTGGCGATCTTCAATTTCGCCGTCGATGCGGTGGATGAAAAACCGGGGCTTCCCAAAGCCCTGACCCCGATCCGCAGATATTTCGATTATCTGGTTCGGAAGCAGTACAAATACGGCTACGCGGTGTTTTTCAACATCAACATCTGCCGCAACAACCTGGAAGATGTAAAGCAGTTGACTGAAATCGCCCGTGAGCACGGCATCGCGACCGATTACCACATCAACGAGTCGCCGATGATCGAGCAGGACCACTTCCAGCACTATGACGAGAACAGCACGTTTATCACGAAGGAAGACTGGCCGCGGGTGGATGAGTTAGTCGACTGGTTAATCGAGAAGAACAAGTCTGGTTACAAGATGGTTAACTCGGTCAAGCGTTTGCAGGATATGAAGGAATTCCTGCGCGGTAAAGTCGAGCCCTGGAATTGCCGGGCTGGCCAGAACTCCTTGATTATTCGGGTAGATGGAACATTGGCCCCGTGCTTCCCGCTATATTCCGCCACCCACGATTGGGGAACCATCGAGAACCAGAAATTCGAAGTCTCACAATTGAACGAAATGAAGAAGTCGTGCCAAACTCATTGCTTCTCCACCTTGAATCATAACCTTGGTTTCTGTTACAACGATTCTAGGGTCATCAAGTGGGTCCTCAAACAGGCGGGGCACCGATTCCAAGGTGTCACGGGTAGCTTCGTCTGATATCGCGTCTTGAGGTTAGGGCCTTCGGATTTTGAGGCCGCGTACTCATCCTAAGCGGCGCCGGGCTCAGCAACAGAAATAACCATCACTGCCGAATCGCAGAGGCCAGACGATGCGTCGTGATGTCTCTCCCACGCCCACGGGCTTGAGTTCGTGCTCAAGCCTTGGTTTGCCTCCTACCTTTGCGATCTCATCGAGGACGGCCCGCTGGTCGTCCGCCAATCTCGGTCTGAACTCTCAAAGCCAAATCTACGCCGGAGGAAGATAATGGCGACGAATCTCGTCCAAATTGATACTGACCAGGAAATCAAGCAGCGCCTCGCTGCCGAACGCGCCCGGCTGCGCCAGAAGGCTGGCCTAGATGCGCCCAAACATTTCCATCGGCCGATTGAGCGGGCCTTCACCGCAGAAGAACGCAAACACGTCACGATTTTGTTTGGCGGCTTCACCTGGAAGCACGAAGACCTGATTCGCGCCGTCTTCCAGGGCTGCGGCTACAGCTGCGAGAAGCTGCCCGTGCCCAATGTCGCCGCCTTTCAGACCGGCAAAGAATTTGGCAACAATGGCCAGTGCAATCCGACGTATTTCACCGTGGGCAATCTGGTGCAATATTTACAATTCCTGGAGAAGGAAGGCATTCCCCGCCAGCAGATTCTCGACAACTACGTTTTCTTCACTGCTGGCTCCTGCGGCCCCTGCCGCTTCGGCATGTATGAGGCCGAATACCGCTTCGCACTGAAGAACGCCGGCTTTGACGGTTTCCGTGTGCTCCTGTTCAAAGACAGCGACGGCATCAAAGCCGCGTCAGGCGAGCCGGGCCTCAAGTTCACCATCGACTTCGGCTTCGGCATGCTCAACGCCATGCACCTTGGCGATGTCATGAACGACCTGATCTACCAGATCCGCCCGTTTGAAGCGAACCCTGGAGAAACCGACCGCGTCTTCCGCGAAACCGTAGACGGGTTGTGCGAGGACCTGAAAAACCGCAAGTCATTCGAGATCGAAGAACGGGCGCCGGATTGGGCTAAACCGAAATTCAAGAGCAACAAAGTGCTGCGCAACACGTTCAACGTCTTCGGCAAGTGGCACGAGCACATGTGGGGCAAGGATTATCTCAGAGCGCTCGACAATGCTCGCGAGCGCATGAACTCGATTGAAGTGGACCGCACCAAGGTGAAGCCGGTGGTCAAGATCACGGGCGAATTCTGGGCGCAGATCACCGAAGGCGACGGCAACTTCAACATGTTCCAGTTCCTCGAGCGCGAGGGCGCGCAGGTGATGGTCGAGCCGATCGCGACCTGGGTTGCGTATCTCATGTATCAGGCCAAGGCGCACGCGATTGAGAAGTGGCCGGTGAATCAGCCGCACAAGGATCCCAAGTGGTACGAGGCAAAGAAGAACTTTGCCAACTACATCGGGCTGCGCAAAAAGCTGTGGGGAATCGGCTTTGGGCAGATGATGTGGAATTTCTTCTATCACCGCGTGATCGAGCGCCTGGGAGGCATCACGCATCATCTGGTTCCGCAGCAGGAGCTGGCCGATATGGCGCATCCCTTCTACAACCAGTTCGCACGCGGCGGCGAAGGCCACCTCGAAGTCGGCAAGAACGTTTACTACACCGTGCACCGCCTCTGCCACATGGTGCTGGCGCTGAAACCGTTCGGCTGCATGCCTTCATCGCAGTCGGACGGTGTGCAATCGGCTGTGATCAACAAGTTCAAAGACATGATCTTCCTGCCCATCGAAACTTCGGGCGAAGGCGAGGTCAACGCGCACAGCCGCGTGCAGATGGCCCTCGGCGAGGCGAAGGTCAAGGCCAAGGCCGAGTTCGAACAATGCCTGAAGTCTACCGGCAAGTCGATGCAGGAAATCCGCGAATACATCGACGAGCATCCCGAGCTGAAGCGGCCGTTTTACCAGGTGCCGCACCGTGAGGGCGTTGCCGGCACAGCGGCTCAATTCATTTTGCACGTTAACGACAGGATGAACAAAGACACGCACTTCTGGAAGAAATCCCGGGTGCGGGTCAGCGAACCCGCCGCGGCGATGTCCGGCGACTAAGAGCATTCACCGCTGGGGTCGCCAACTGCGCGGAGAGAATTCGAAGGTTTTCTCGGCGTCTTTCGCGGTCTTGGCGGTTCAATCTTTTGAACTAGCTCTGATCGAGAGGAATTGATGCACGATCACAAAGGCCCAAGCTTAATCCAGATCGCTCCCCTGGAGCGGCAGGCCCCTCCACCGCCCAGGCAGAAGCCACACGATCACAACACCAAGTTCATGGTTGGGCTAGACGTGGGCTCAACCACGGTGAAGGCTGTCGCGGTTGACCTCACGACCGACGAGATCCTCTGGCAGGACTATCAGCGCCACGAAACCAAGCAGCCGGAAAAGACCCTGGAATTCCTCAAGCGCATGGAGACTGACCTCGGCATCAACCGGCACAACACGCGCGTGTTCCTCACCGGTTCTGGCGGCGGCGCGATTGCCGAGCAGATCGGCGCAAAATTCGTGCAGGAAGTGACGGCAGTTTCGCTCGCCGTGGAAAAGCTTCATCCCGAAGTCTATTCCGTGATTGAACTGGGCGGGCAGGACGCCAAGATCATCGTCTTCAAAGACGACGATGAGACGGGCCGGAAGAAGAAAATCCCCTCCATGAACGACAAGTGCGCCGGGGGTACGGGCGCAGTTATCGACAAGATCAACGCCAAGCTGAAAATTCCAACTGAGGAACTTGCTGAGCAGAAATACCACGGCATCAAGCTGCACAAAGTCGCTGGCAAATGCGGCGTGTTCGCCGAAACCGACATCAATGGCTTGCAAAAAGTCGGCACGCCACCGGACGAGTTGATGGCGTCTCTTTTTGAAGCCATCATTCTGCAAAATCTCAGCGTCCTCACGCGCGGCCACACATTGCGTCCGCACGTCTTGCTGCTGGGCGGGCCGAACACCTTCATTCGCGGTATGCGGGAAGCATGGCAGGCGAATATTCCGCGTATGTGGAAGGAGCGGAAAGTCGAGATTCCCGCCGGTGCAAAGCCGGAGGACCTGATCAAGGTACCGCAGAACGCGCAGTATTTCGCCGCCCTCGGCTCGATCGAATTCGGCAAAGCCGAGGACGATTGCGTGGGCTGCTATCGCGGCTACGATCAACTCCTCCACTACATCGAGTTTGGACGCCAGGAAGAAAAGGCAAAATCGGGGGCCGGAGGCCTGGTGAAAGACACGGACGAACTGGGCACATTCCGGGAGGCCTATCGGCGTAAGAAATTTATTCCCGCGAACTTCCAGAGCGGCTCGACCGTGGCCGGCTTCATCGGCATCGATGGCGGCTCGACCTCCACAAAAGCCGTCCTGCTCGACGAAAACGGTACCATTCTCTGCAAGACCTATCAGCTTTCCAATGGCAACCCCATCCAGGACACCATCGAGATGTTTGAAAACCTGCGCGGGCAGGTGGAAAAGCAGAATGCCAAGCTCGAAGTGTTGGGAGTGGGCACGACCGGATATGCCAAGGACATTCTGAAGGATGTTTTGAACGCCGACGTTGCGCTGGTCGAAACCGTGGCGCACACAGAATCGGCGCTCAAGTTCTACGACGATCCCCATGTGATCATCGATGTCGGCGGGCAGGACATCAAGCTGATCGTTCTGCACAAAGGCCGCGTGAAGGATTTCAAACTGAACACGCAGTGCTCGGCGGGCAACGGATATTTCCTGCAATCCACTGCGGAAGGATTTGGGCTGAGCGTGGAGCAGTACGCCGACCTCGCTTTCTCGGCGCAGGCCATGCCTGTTTTTGGCTATGGCTGCGCGGTGTTCATGCAGTCCGACATCGTTAACTTCCAGCGCCAGGGCTGGCGGGCAGAAGAAATTCTGGCTGGACTGGCGGCGGTTCTTCCCAAGAACGTTTTCCTATACGTTGCCAGCATCCCCAACCTGGCCGCGCTTGGTTCGCGCTTCGTGCTGCAAGGCGGCACACAAAACAACCTGGCCGTAGTCAAAGCCGAGGTCGACTTCATCAATGCCAGCTTCCGCGCTGCTGGAAAAAAGCCGGAGGTCATCGTTCACGAGCATTGTGGAGAATCGGGCGCCATCGGGGCGGCGCAGGAGTCGCTGCGACTGTGGAAGAACGGCCTGCAAACCACGTTTGTCGGCCTCGACGCCGTTCGCAAGATCGAATACCGCACTACTCGCAACGAAGATACCCGCTGCCACTTCTGCAAGAACGACTGCCTGCGCACGTTCATTGACATTCGCACGCAGCCCAAGAATGAACTCAGCTTCGTGCCCATTGAAAAAGTCACGAAGGTCCCGTTGATGCACGGCGAGCAGCGGCTCATTATCGCAACCTGCGAAAAGGGCACGGTCGAAGATGTCAACGACATGAAGGACATCAAGGCCGGGCTGGACAAGATTCGCGCCCAGCACCCCAACTTTGTTGACATGGCGTCGAAGGAAGTTTTCCGCCCGGTGAATCCAAAGAGCGTCGCCGATCCGTTGCCAACCAAAGGCTGGGCGGGTTGGGCCAAGGGCGCGAAAGAGCGCCGCGCTCTGATGGAAAAGCGCAAGACGCTACGCATCGGCATTCCGCGCGTGCTCAACATCTACACCTACGCGCCGCTGTTCAACGGATACTTCGAGAGCCTGGGCGTGCAGCCGGAGAACATCATCTACTCCGACTACACCTCGCAGGAACTTTATCGCGCCGGCGCGAGCCGCGGCGCCATCGATCCCTGCTTTCCCGCCAAAATCGGCATTTCGCACGTCTACAATCTGATCCAGGAAAAGCACCGCAAAAAACCGCTCGACGTCATCTTCTTCCCCATGTACGACGTGCTGCATTCGTCGCTGGTAAAAATCGTCGGCGCCAACGCCTGCCCGACCGTGACCGCGACGCCGGAAACCGTAAAGGCGGCGTTCACCAAGGAAAATGACGTCTTCGCCGAGAACAACGTCAAGTACATTGACCCGATCCTCAACTTTGCCGACCGCAAACTATTTGCCTACCAGATGCTGCAAGCGTTGCAGCCGGTCCTTGGCCTCTCGGATGAAGAAAATGTTCGGGCTGTGGAAGTCGGTTTCCAGGCGCTCAACGATTACGAGAGCGGCATCCGCAAACGAGCCCGCCAGGTGCTCGATCAACTGGAGCGCGAAGACCGCATCGGCATCGTGATGCTGGGGCGGCCGTATCATCACGATCCCGGCCTGAATCACGAAATTCTGGATGAGTTCCAGAAGCTCGGCTATCCCATCTTCTCGCAGAACACGCTGCCCCAGGATGAAGACATGCTGGAACGCCTGTTCGGCGATGAAGTACGCGCCGGCGTGACCTCGCACGCGCTTGATATTTCCGATGCGTGGAAAAATTCCTACTCCTGCAGCACCAATCACAAAGTGTGGGCTGCAAAATTTACAGCGCGCCATCCCAACCTCGTCGCGCTCGAAATTTCCAGCTTCAAGTGCGGTCACGATGCGCCGATCTATGGCGTGGTCGAGGGCATCATCGAACAGTCAGGCACACCATATTTCAGCTTCAAGGACCTCGACGAGAACAAGCCGACCGGCTCCATCCGCATCCGCGTCGAAACCATCGACTACTTCCTGCGGCGCTATCGCGAAGATGTGATCAAGCGGCGGAAAGCGGAGCAGGAAGTCGAAGCGCAACTGGCGGCGTACGAGAACCAGCTGCGCGAGCAGCTCGAAGCCGAAACCCAGGGCATGGCCGCAGACTGAAGTCGCGCGCGAGAGTCTGAGGTTCTCGGCCCTTCGTTCAACCTCCCACGAACATGGGGCGCGTTCCGCCCTAAAGTTGCGGCTTTTCCCTGCCGATGATTTTTTCTTGATGGCGAGAATCCACGTCCAGGCAGCCATCTGAACCCCTAGGCCGGCCCGTGCCGGCCCACGCTCATGGATGAAAAAATTCTCTTTGTGGATGATGAAGTAGCCGCGCTGGAGGGCTACAAGCGATTATTTCGCACCGAGTTCAAGATCGACACGGCAAACAGCGGAAAGAGCGCGCTCAGCGCGATCTCGCAACAAGGGCCCTACGCAGTCGTGGTTTCGGACATGAAGATGCCGGAGATGGACGGCATCCAGCTTCTTTCCAAAGTAAAAACTATTTCTCCCGAAACGATCCGAATCATGCTCACCGGGCAGGCTGGCCTGGAAGCTGCCATCGAAGCCGTGAACGAAGGCAACATCTTCCGCTTTCTCACCAAGCCCTCGAATAAAGAAACACTGGGCAAGACTCTGACCGCGGCACTCGTGCAATACCGTTTGGTCATTGCTGAAAAAGAGCTGCTGGAGAAAACCTTGCGGGCCAGCATTCACGTCTTAACCGAAGTCCTCAGCCTGGTGAATCCGGCTGCGTTCAGCCGCGCCACGCGCCTCCGCCGCTATATGAGTCACGTTGTCAAAGTGCTCGGCCTGGGCAATCCCTGGCGGTTTGAAGTGGCAGCCATGATGTCGCAGTTGGGATGCGTGGTTCTGGACGCGGAAACAATCAACGCGGTCTTTGCCGGCCAGGAACTTCCGCCAGAGGAACAGGCACGCTACGACGCGCACCCACTCATTGCGCGCGACCTGCTGGTCAACATCCCCCGCATGGAACCGATTGCCTGGATGATTGCGCATCAGAACCAGCCCGCCCCGGTGGAAGGCGATGTGAGCGATCGCGAAATGGCTGACATGCGGCTGGGCGCGGAGCTCCTTCGCGCCACCCTGGCCTTTGACGACCTCCTGCGGAAGGGCATTTCTCGAACCGAGGCCGGAACCCGGCTTGCCCGCCAGCGCCGCGATCTGGATTCGCGAATCTTCTACGCCCTGGTCGAACTCGACCCGGAGCGGGACGATGCCGAAGTTCGCACTTGCACCGTGGAACAGTTGGCGGCTGGGATGATTCTCGACGAAGACGTCTACGCCAAGGATGGCTCCCTGATTGTGGCCCGGGGCCAAGAGGTCACCGTCCCGCTTACTCTGAAGCTGAAGACCTTCCACGACAAAGATGCCATTAAGACCACAATCCGAGTCACCATCTCGAAATCTTCACAGACGCCCGATCCGCTGGTGGCCGGGGCCAAAGCCCGAGCGCAGACTTCCACGGTATGAAGACTCAAGCGATTACCGTTTTACTGGTGGATGCGAATCACGAGGAAGCCGAAAAGCTGTGCCGGATCCTGGCCGAATCCGAGACTCTGTATTTCACGGTCGAGCGCATTAACCATCTGGCTGAGGCCCTGGCCTTGCTTGAGTCCCGGAAGTTTGACGTGGTGCTTGCCGACCTGGGTGACAGCGCAGGCGTTATGAACCGTCTCTCTACGCTTTTAGCCCGAGCTGGCGAGACGCCCATCATCATCATTACCAACATCTATGACAAGTCTCAGGCGCTTGAGGCAGTGCGCGCAGGCGCGCAAGACTACGTCCAGAAACCCCAGCTCACCACGAGCGCCCTGGAACGAATTTTGCTTTACGCCATCGAGCGGCATCGCGCCCGTACGCGTGCAGAGATGCAATACGCGGTATCGCAGGTCCTGGCCGAATTGGAGACTGTGGGTCAGGCCCGAGTCCGGATCCTGGAACTGTTATGCGGCTTTCTGGAATGCAAAGTCGGGCAAATATGGGATATGGACAAGCGGTCTGGGAGCCTCATCTGCGCCGAGGCCTGGCACGTGCCAGTGCATGAGTATGCCGAATTTTTGTCCGCAAGCCGGACCACCTCTTTCTCCAGTGGCGAAGGCTTGCCGGGCCGCGCCCTCGGGAATGGAGAGCCGGTCTGGGTTTCTGACCTGGAGCGCTACGCTCATCTTCCACGAATGGGTGCGGCGGCCCGCGCGGGCCTACACAGCACGGTTGCCTTCCCCATAGCCATGGGGACCGAGATTCTGGGAGTCATGGAGCTGTTTAGCGAAGAGATTCGTGGACCGGACGAAGAACTACTCAAAGTCCTCGCCAACATTGGCAGTCAGGTGGGCCAGTTCGTGGCCCGGAAGCTGGCCGAACAGGAAAAAGAGCAGCTCACGAAAGAGCGTCTGCTGGTCCTGGATTCGACCTCGGAAGGCATATACGGAGTTGACCTCAAGGGGTGCATCACCTTCATCAACCGCGCCGCGGCAGAGGCGCTGAACTGCTCTCCGGAAAGCGCTCTGGGCAAGAACTCCCATAGTCTTTTCCACCACAGTCGTCCCGACGGCTCGCACTACGAATCACAAAATTGTCCGCTGACACGTGTGCTGGTCACTGGCGAAGGATGCCGGGTCGACGACGAATATTTCTGGAAAGCCGACGGAACGGGCTTCGCCGTGGAGTATTCCGCGTTTCCCATCGTAAAGAACCAACAGATCACCGGCGCCGTTGTCTGCTTCAAGGATATTCGCGAACGCAGGAAACTCGAGGTAGAGCTCCGCGTTGCGCAAAAGCTCGACGCCGTGGGCAGACTGGCCGCCGGAATCGCGCACGAAATCAACACGCCTATCCAGTTTGTCGGCGACAACGCACATTTCTTACAAGACTCTTTTCGTGAGGGCATGAAGTTGCAGCGCAAATATGAACAACTGTGCGCAGAAGCAGCTAAAGGCCCGGTACGCCCGGAGATGATTGCTGAAGTCCAGGCGGTACGGAAAGAAGTCGACTGGGACTACTTGGAGGTAGAGGTCCCCAAAGCCATCGAACAAGTGCTTGATGGAATTGAAAGAGTAGCGACCATCGTGCGAGCCATGAAGGAGTTTTCGCACGTTGACCGCAGCTCGGATAAGACCGCGACCGACTTGAACAAAGCGCTGGAAAGCACGCTGGTGGTGGCGCGCAACGAACTGAAGTATGTCGCCGATGTGGAAACCGAATTTGGACAGTTACCGCCCGTCGTCTGTCACCTGGGCGACTTGAACCAGGTGTTTTTGAACTTGCTGATTAACGCGGCCCACGCCATTGGAGATGTAGTCGAGACCACCGGCTGCAAGGGGCAGATTAAGGTCAAGACCCGGCAAGACGGGGACTGGGTGGAGGTAGCCATTCAGGACAGCGGCGCAGGAATTCCCGAGGAAATCCGGGA
>Ga0335076_10004333_pt1 | contig 14357 bp, 17 predicted proteins | sample Lox_Sample_25_FD_206717 | JGI IMG/M metagenome (GOLD analysis project Ga0335076, IMG submission 206717) | Soil microbial communities from Loxahatchee National Wildlife Refuge, Florida, United States - Lox_Sample_2.5 | ecosystem: Environmental > Terrestrial > Soil > Wetlands | place: USA... | reverse complement strand
ACCTCGCGCGCATCCTCGACGCCGCGCTCGGCCTTGGGCCCAAGGAGAAGCCGGAATGAGCCAGCTGTGGCCTGCCAAGCTGCATCACTTGCGCCGCGACAGCCGCGACCCGGACGGGCTGGCGCGGTTCTACGCCGAACTGCTGGGCGACCGCCTCGAGGCATTGCCGGGCGGCGACTGGCTGGTGGCCGGCCCGGGCCGGCTGCTCGTCGTCGGCAGGGGCGAAAAGGCCGCCGTGCCCTACTTCGCGCTCGCGATGCGGGACGCTGCGCACCTGGCCGCTTACCACCGCGCCCTGGAGGGCCGCGGCGTCGCGCTGGAGCCATCTCCGACGCCGCTTTTCTCCGAAGGGGCGTTCGCCGTGCGCGATCCGGATGGCCGGCGCGCGGTCTTCGGCCTGCCGCTCGAGCGAGCGCCGCAGGCGGGCGAAGGCGTCGGCCGGCTGCAGCATTTCGTTGTGGCCAGCACGCGCCTGGAAGAGATGCTCGCGCTCTATCGCGATCGCCTTGGCATGCTGGAGTCGGACCGCGTGCTCGACAGCGACGAGCTCGCGGCCGCGTTCCTGCGCTCCGATCCCGAGCATCACAGCTTCGCCGCGTTCCGCGCTCCCGAATCGCGGCCCGACCACCATTGCTACGAGACCGCGTGCTGGAACGATATCCGCGACTGGGGCGACCGAATGGCGCGCCTGCGCATCCCCCTGTGGTGGGGTCCGGGGCGGCACGGACCCGGCAACAACCTGTTCTTCATGATCGAGGACCCGGACGGCCACAAGGTCGAGTTCTCGGCCGAGCTCGAGCGCGTGCCGCAGGAAACCGCGTTCCGCACCTGGCCCCACGAGCAGCGCACGCTCAACCTCTGGGGCTCGGCCTGGATGCGGAGCTGATCCTCTCCAACGCCTTTTCCAGCAACGCACGCCGCGTGCCGAAGTTCAGGCGCACGAAGCGCGCATCGCCGAACTGCGCGCCGGGCGACATGGCCACGCCGTGGCGCAGGAAGTGCTCGTGCGGATCGGCGACCCCGAGCCCGGAGGCATCGATCCAGGCGAGGTAGGTCGCCTCCACGTGCGCCAAGTTCAAGCCCGCGATCCCCGAGACCCGTTCTTCCACCAGATTTCGGTTGCCGCGCAGGTAGGCGAGCTGCGCCTGCAGCCAGTCGTCGCACTCGCGATAGGCGGCGAGCGCAGCCTCGTAGCCGAATACCGACGCGTCGTGGACGGTCGCGTGGTGATCCGAGGCGAAAGCGCGACGCAGTCCGGCGTCCTCGATGATGGCGAAGGCGCAGCCCGCACCCGGAAACCCGAATGCCTTGTTGGGAGACACGAGCGTCACCGTGCGCCGCGAAGCCTCGCGCGAGAGGCTGGCGATCGGCACATGCGGCTTGCCTTCATCCAGCAGGATGTCGGCGTGAATTTCGTCCGAGCAGATGACCAGGCCGTGCTTCTCCGCGAACGCCGCAAGCCGGCCGAGCTCCTCGCGCGTGAAGATGGTGCCGCCGGGGTTCTGCGGATTGCACAGGAAAAGCAGGCGCGTGTCCGGGCGCACGCTGGCGGCCAGCGCGTCCTCGTCCCACACCCAGCGGCCCCGGATGAGCACGAGAGGAACCTCGGCGAACGGCCGCCCAGCCCGCTCCGGACCGAGCCGCAGGTGGTGGTAGACGGGCCGCGGCACGAGGGCATGCTCGCCGGGCCGCGCGAGGTGGCGCGCCGCGAGGTGCAGGCCCGGAACCACGCCGGACACGAAGACGATCCAGTCGGGCTCCACGCGCCAGCTGTGGAGGCGATGCATGCGCTCCACCACGGCCTCGCGCAACGATTGGGGATTCATGCTGTAGCCGAACACGCCGTGCTCGATGCGCCGCCGCATCGCCTCCAGAACGGCGGGAGGCGCGCGAAAGTCCGTGTCCGCCACCCAGAGCGGGATCACGTCGCCCGGGTAGCGCTCCCAGCGCGTGCTCCAGGTGCCGCGCCGCTCGACCGGCGAGTCGAAATCGAACCCCAAGCTCAGTCCAGCCGCGCGGCGATGCCCCTCAGCGCCTCGGCGGGCGCCGGGTAGCGCTCGAGCACGAGCGGGTCGTGCCCGGGGATGATGTGGCCGTCCGATTCGGCCAGTGCACGCAAGCGCGCATAGCCCTCGACCATGTCCGCGACATTGAAGACGATCGGGAACGGCCGCACCTGCTCCATGTTGGCGTAGAAGTGTGAGGCATCGGAAGCGAGCACGACCCAGCCGCGCCGGGTGGCGACGCGCACGACCTGCAGGCCCATGGTGTGGCCGCCGATGAGATGCAGCGTGATCCCCGGCGCCAGCTCGCCGTCGCCGTCGTGGAACCGCACGCGGCCCGCGTACGCCCGGCGCACCATGCCGACGACTTCCTCCACCTCATAGGCGCCGCGAAACACCGGGTGGGCCATGTGCCGCCCGGTCGCATAGTGCATCTCCAGGTCCTGCAGGTGGAAGGTCGCCGCGGGGAACAAGTCGAAGTTGCCGATGTGGTCGTAGTGCAGGTGCGTCACCACCACATCCTTGACGGTGCCCGCGTCGCAGCCCAGCAGCCGCAGCCCGTCGCTCGGGCAGCGCAAATGGTCGCGCTGGCGCTTCATGCCCATCGCGGCCGAGAAGCCGGTGTCGACGACGATCTCGCGCCCCGCGCCCCGGATCAGCCAGACGAAGTAGTCGAGCGGCATCGGTCCATCGTGCGGGTCGCCGCCGATGAAGTTCTCCGACGCGCGCCGCGCGTGGTGCGCGTACTTGATCGCGTAGACCTCGTGCTGCGCCGGGCTCACTTGATCGTGATCCTCGCCACCTTGCGCTTGCCGACCTGCACCACGAATGTCCTGCCCCTGGCGAGCTTGAGCGTACGGTCCGACACCTTGTCGCCGTCGACCTTCACCCCGCCCTGCTCGATCATGCGGTTCGCCTCGTTCGCGCTGGGCACGAGGTCCGCCTGCCTGAGCAGCTGCACGATGGCGAGGCTGTCGCCGCCCGCGTCCAGCGTGACCTCGGGCATGTTCTCGGGCAGCGTACCGTCGCGGAAGCGCGAGTTGAACTCCTCGCCGGCCTTCTCGGCCGCCGCCTTGCCGTGGAAGCGCGCGACGATCTCCTCCGCGAACGCGAATTTCACGTCGCGCGGGTTTGCCCCCTTGGCGACCTCCTGCCTCTTCTTCTCTATCGCCTTCATGTCCTGGAAGGACAGCAAGGTCATGTAGCGCCACATCAGCTCGTCGGACACGCGCATGAGCTTGCCGAAGATCTCCTCGGCCGGCTCGGCGATGCCGATGTAGTTGCCGAGGGACTTGGACATTTTCTCCACGCCGTCTGTACCCTCCAGCAACGGCATGGTGAGGATGCACTGCTGCTCCTGGCCGAAATCCTTCTGCAGCTCGCGGCCGACCAGCAGGTTGAATTTCTGGTCGGTGCCGCCGAGCTCCACGTCGGCCTTCATGGCCACCGAGTCGTAGCCCTGCATGAGCGGGTAGAGCAGCTCGTGCACGGCGATCGGCTGCCTCGCCTTGAAGCGCTTGGCGAAGTCGTCCCGCTCGAGCAGGCGCGCCACCGTGTAGCGCGCGGAGAGCCGGATCATGCCCTCGGCGCCCAGCTTGTCGGACCATTCCGAGTTGAACATCACCGTGGTCTTATCCGGGTCGAGGATCTTCGACATCTGCGCGCGGTAGCTCTTCGCGTTCTCGAGGATCTGCTCGCGCGAGAGCGGCGGCCGCGTCTGGTTCTTGCCCGTCGGGTCGCCGATCATCCCGGTGAAATCGCCGATGAGGAACTGCACCTCGTGGCCGAGATCCTGAAAGTGCTTGAGCTTGTTGATCACCACGGTGTGCCCCAGATGCAGGTCGGGCGCGGTCGGATCGAGGCCGAGCTTGATGCGCAGGCGGCGCCCGGATTTCAACTTCCGGAGCATCTCCTCCTCGACGATGAGCTCGTCGCAGCCGCGCTTGATCAGCGCCAGCGCTTCAGACACATGCTCGGACGACGGCGCCATGCGTGCTACACTCTCCAGGCCTCTGAATAACAAGGAATTCTAGCCGATCCATGCGCAGGTACACCCCGCTCCAGCGGGCCGGAGCCCTGCTCCTATTTGCCGCGACGGGCACCGTCGCCGCGATCGCGGCGATCGCGCCGGACACCGATGCGGCCCTGCTGATCGGCAAAGCATCGCTGCCCGAGCCGGTGGCGATTCGCGCCGAAGCCGTGCTGCCGGCGCCGGCGACCTTCCTGCGCGAGGAACCTATGCTTGCCGGGGACACCGCCGCGGCGCTCCTCGGCCGGCTCTCCGTCCGCGCCGCCGATGCGCAGGCGATCCTGCGCCTGCGCGAGGCGCGCCTGCTGCGCCCCGGCATGACGGTCACGGCCGAAGTGCGCGGCGGCGAGAACGAGGGCGAGCTGGTCTGGCTGAGCTTCCTCGCGACGCGTGACAGCGTGGTCCGGGTCGAGCGTATCGGCGATCGCCTCGTGGCCGCCGAGCAGAGCGCGCATATCGTGACGCGCACCGAGCGCAAGTCCGCTGTCGTGCGCTCGTCGCTGTTCGCCGCGACCGACGCCGCCGGCATCCCCGACCCGGTTGCGGTGCAAATCGCGGACATCTTCGCGGGCGAGGTCGATTTCCATCGCGAGTTGCGCAAGGGCGACCGCCTCGCCGTCGTCTATGAAGTGCAGGCCCTCGACGGACGCCCCCTGCGCACGGGCCGCGTGCTGGCAGCCGATTTCACGAACCAGGGCAGGACCTACCGTGCCGTGTGGTACGGCAGCGGCTACTACAGCCCCGACGGCAAGAACCTGAGGAAGGCGCTGCTGCGCTCGCCGCTCGAGTTCTCGCGCGTGAGCTCCTCTTTCGGCATGCGCAAGCACCCGTTCCTGCAGTCCTGGCGCGCGCACCAGGGCGTGGACTACGCGGCGCCGATCGGCACCCGCGTGCGCGCAGTGGGCGACGGCATCGTCGAGTTCGCGGGGCGCCAGAACGGATACGGCAACATGGTCATCCTGCGGCACGACGCGCGCGTATCCACCGTTTACGCGCACCTGAACAGCATCGGCCGCAACGTCCGGACGGGCGGCCGCATCTCGCAGGGGGACATCATCGGCAGCGTCGGCCAGACGGGCTGGGCCACAGGTCCGCACCTGCACTACGAATTCCGCGTCGCAGGCGTGGCGCGCAACCCGCTTTCGGTGACGCTGCCCGACGGCGCACCGGTGGCCGCCCACGACTTCGCGGCCTTTCGCGCGCACGCGCGCCCGCTCGTCGCCCAGCTCGATCTGCTGGGCGCCACCCGGCTCGCGGCGCTCGACTCCTCCCTTTCGGAGTGAGCAAGGGCCTCTACGCCGGCCTCATGTCGGGCACCAGCCTCGACGGGGTCGATGCGGTACTGGCGGATTTTTCGGCGACCCGGCCGCGGCTGCTGGCGAATATCCACCTCGCGTTCGAGCCGGATCTGCGCCGCGAGCTGCTCGCGCTGAACGCGCCCGGCTCGAACGAGATCGAGCGCGCCGCGCTTGCCGGGAACGCTCTGGCGCGCGCCTATGCGGCGGCGGTGTCCGCGCTCCTGGTCAAGGCAGGCATGGGACCCAAGGACATCGACGCCATCGGCTGCCATGGCCAGACCGTGCGGCATCGACCCGACGCGGGCTACACGGTGCAGATCGGCAACGCGGCGCTGCTCGCCGAGCTCGCGACGACGCGCGTCGTCGCCGACTTCCGCAGCCGCGACGTTGCGGCCGGCGGCCAGGGAGCGCCGCTCGTGCCCGCATTCCACGCCGCGGTGTTCGCCGACCCGGTAGAAGAGCGCATCGTGCTGAACCTGGGCGGCATCGCGAATCTCACCCTGTTGCCGCGGTCCGGGCCGGTGCTGGGATTCGACAGCGGGCCGGGCAACTGCCTGCTCGACCTGTGGGCGTCCGTGAACCTCGGCCACCCCTACGACGACAGCGGCGCCTGGGCTTCGGGCGCCCAGCCGCTCCCGCCGCTTCTCGGGCGACTGCTAGCCGAGCCCTACTTCGCGGCGCCGCCGCCCAAGAGCACGGGTCGCGATCTTTTCAACGAGGGCTGGCTGCGCCGCGCGCTTGCGGGCGGAGAAGCCGCCCAGGCGGTCCAGGCCACGCTGCTCGAGCTCACGGCGCGCAGCGTCGCCGAGGCCGCGCGGCGCTTCGGCCCGGCTGCCCAGCGCGTCATCGCCTGCGGCGGCGGCACGAACAACGGCGCCTTGATGCGCCGGCTGCGGGAGCTCATGGCCCCGGCCGCAGTGGAAACGAGCGCCGCGCACGGCATCGATCCCAGGCTGGTCGAGGCAACAGCATTCGCCTGGCTCGCCAAGCGGGCTCTCGAGGGTGCTCCGGGCAACCTGCCATCGGTCACCGGCGCGCGCGGGCCGCGCGTCCTGGGGACCGTCTACCCCGCCTGAGACGCCACGCATGCTGACGCTGGCGAGGGCGGAGCAGAGACTCGACCAGGCCCAGGCGCTGGCCTCCGCCGACCGGCCGGCGGAGGCGATCGAGCTGCTGCAATCGCTCGTCGTCGAGGCGCGCCGCCTGCCCGAGCTGCGCGATTTGCGCTCGAACGCATTCGACGGCCTGCTGCAACTGCTGTTCGCCGCCGGCCGCCACGGCCGCATGGCGAAGGTCTTCCGCCAATACGTCGCCGATTACTGCCAGGCCCAGGACCCCGCGTTCGACGGCGCCTATCTCGACGGCGTGCTCGTCACCGGCACGGCGCCCGTGCCCCTGCGGCGCCGCGACCGCTTCCGGCTGCTCGTGCGGCAACTCGGTCGCACGCTCGGCCTGCCGGGCCTGGTCGCGGAATGCGGCTGCTTTCGCGGCCTGTCCTCGTTTCTGCTGTGCCGGACGCTGCGCGCGCATGCCTCCTCGTTCACCGGCGCCGGGTATCGCATCTTCGACTCCTTCCAGGGCTTGAGCGCACCGCGCGGCGAAGACCTCGCCGACGACGGCTCCGTAGAATTCGGGCGGCTGAGGCACAACATCGTGCCGGGCCACTATGCCGCTTCCCTGGACATCGTGCGCCGGAGCCTGAAGGCTTTTCCGGGCATCGAGTACTTCCCCGGCTGGATACCCTCTGCTTTTCCCGCGGAAACCGAGTCCAGGTATCGATTCGTCCACGTCGATGTGGACCTTTACCAGCCGACGCTCGACAGCTTCGAGTATTTCTGGCCGCGCCTCGTGCCGGGCGCCGTCGTGGTCTGCGACGACTACAACTGGCCCGGCGGGCGGCGCGCCGTGGAGGAGTTCTGCGCGCGCGCGGGCGTCGCCTTCGAGCGCTCGCCCGTCAACCAGGCGTACTTCGTGAAGCCGGGATAGCGGCGGCGCTAGACCGAGAACGACGACCCGCAGCCGCAGGTCGTGGTGGCGTTCGGGTTCTTGATGACGAACTGCGCGCCCTCGAGCCCTTCCGTGTAGTCGATCTCGGCGCCCGTCAGGTACTGGTAGCTCATCGGGTCGATGAGCAGCTGCACGCCGTCCTTCTCCATCACGGAATCGTCTTCGTTCCGGACTTCATCGAAGGTAAAGCCATACTGGAAGCCGGAGCAGCCGCCGCCTGTGACGAACACGCGCAGCTTGAGGTCGGGGTTGCCCTCTTCCTCGATCAGCTCCTTGACCTTCTTCGCCGCGCTGTCGGAGAACAAGAGCGGGGGCGGCAGGTCGGTGACGGGACTTTCGGCAACTGCGTTCATAGCGCTCCTTATTTCGCGACCTTGAGTTCCACGGCCTTGACCTCGGCCGCATGGTGCACGAGCCGTCCCTCGACGACCGCGCCTTGCTGGATTTCGATGCTCTTGTAGTGCACGTCCCCTTTGACACGCGAGTGCGCCTGGAGTTCGAGCGTCTCGCGCGAGTCCACCGGCCCGTTGATGGTGCCGTTGACGACCACGTGGGCGGCCTGGACTTCGCCGTCGATCCGGGCGTGCTCCGATACCACCAGCGTGCCCGGCTGCTCCGGCAGGGCCGCGACATTGCCGCGCACCGCGCCATCGACACGCAGCCCGCCCGTGAAGAAGACATTGCCCTCGATGCGCGTCGTGGCGCCGATCAGGCTGTCGATGCGGTTCTGCGGCTTGCTTTCCCTGCGAAACATCGTCGGCTCCTTCGCCTAGTCATTCAGCCCAGCGTCACGTTCTTCGTCACGCGCGGCTCGCTGGAGCCGGTTTCGTAGACGCGCAACTGCACGCTGCCCACCTTGGCCTTGGGATTGACCCGGAAAATCCCGTCGAGGCGCTGAAAGTGCTTGAAATTCAAGCGAAACGCAGCGGCGTCGGGCTCCCCGGATCCAGGCACCGTGATCATAGCACTGCGCGAATCTTCCGTCAGAGAGACCACGAGCTCCAGGCGTCCCTGGAAGTCGCGCCCGCGCCGGGCGCCCGAGGCCAGCAGCAGCACGCGATAGCGGAATTCCCCCGGCAGCACGTCGGGTTCTACCTTGAAGCGCAGCACCGACAACGGCGCCGCGCTCGCATTGTCGGACGACAACATGCTCTCGAAGAGCGCGAGCTCCTCGCGCAAGCGCGCGTTTTCCTGCTCAAGCCCGCTGATCTGCTGGGCGAGCCTCTGCTGGGCAGTGCGCTCGATAGAGACCTTGCTGTCCGCGGCGTTCGCCACCGCGCGCAGCCGGTCGAGCTCGCTGCGCAGCTTGGCGGCCTCGGCGCGCACATTGGCGAGCTCCTGCTCGACCTCGCCGCGGTCGAAGCCCGCGAAACGCCGGCCCGCGTCGTACATCCAGGCCGCCAGCGCGGCGGAGAAGGCTAGCAGCACCGCGACGCCGAGCCAGCGCAGGTACCAGGGCACGTGCGTGCGAACCGCGACCTTCGGCGCGGCGATTCCGAATCGCTGGCGCAGCTTCGCGAGGCGCGTCGAGACCGACATCGTCCTAGGGAACCACCGCGACCTGCCCCAGCCCCATCGTCTCCGGCAGGCCGAACATCAGGTTCATGTTCTGCACGGCCTGGCCCGAGGCACCCTTCACGAGGTTGTCGATCACGGACAGGACCGCGACCGTGTCGCGTCGCTCGGCCTGCTCTCTTGGCCGATGCACGGCGATCCGACACAGATTGGCCGCGCGCGTCGAGCGCGTGTCCGGCTGGCTGCCGGCGGGCATGACGTCGACGAACGGCTCGCCCGCATAGCGCTTCTCGAACAGCGCCTGGAAATCGATCTCCCTCGCGATACGGCCGTAGAGCGTGGCGTGAATGCCCCGGATCATCGGCGTGAGATGGGGAATGAATACCAGGCCGACTTCGCGGCCCGCCGCCTGCGCGAGGCCCTGCCGGATTTCGGGCCAGTGCCGGTGACCGGCCAGGCCGTAGGCGGCGAAATTGTCCGATGCCTCGGAGAACATCGCGTTCTGCTCGAGCTTGCGCCCCGCGCCGGACACGCCCGACTTGGCGTCCGCGATCATGTGATCGAGATCCACCGCGTCGGCCTCGACCAGCGGCAGCAGGCCAAGCTGCACCGCGGTTGGATAGCAGCCGGGATTTGCCACCAGCCTTGCGCCCCGGATCTTCTCGCGGTTGACCTCGCACAGGCCATAGACCGCTTCGGCGACGAGCTCGGGCGCGGCGTGCTTCAGCTTGTACCAGCGCTCCCATTCCGCGACGTCCTTGATGCGGAAGTCCGCGGAGATGTCGATGACACGCGCCCCGGCGTCGAGCAGGGGGCGGGCCTGTCCCATCGCCACGCCGTTCGGCGTCGCGAAGAACACGACATCGCACTTGTCGAGCCTGGCCTGGTCCGGGTGCGAAAACGCGAGCGTGACGCGCCCGCGCAGGCTCGGGAACATCGTGCTCACCGCCGTGCCCGCCTCCTGCCGCGAGGTGATCGCGGAAAGCTCCGCCTGCGGATGCTGCGCCAGGAGCCGCAGCAGCTCGACCCCGGTGTAGCCCGTGCCCCCGACGATGCCAACTTTGATCATTGAACCTGTCTTCCCTCAAACAAAAAGCCGCCCGGAGGCGGCTTTGGCAGTTCCTCGGTGGCCCGGCCTTTGCGCCGGGCACCCTCTTGTCAGCGTTTCGAGTACTGCTTGCGCCGCCGCGCCTTGTGCAAGCCGACCTTCTTGCGCTCGACCTCTCGCGCGTCGCGCGTGACGAGGCTCGCAGCGGAAAGCGCGGGCTTCAGCGTGGCGTCGAACTCGATCAGAGCGCGCGCCAGGCCGTGGCGCACCGCGCCCGCCTGGCCGCTCTCGCCGCCGCCGTGCACGTTCACCTTGATGTCGAACGTCGTCAGGTTCTTGGTCAGCTCCAGCGGCTGGCGCACGACCATGCGCCCGGTTTCCCGCGCGAAGAACTCGTCCACCGGCTTGCCGTTCACCTCGAACCGGCCCTTGCCGGGCTTGAGGAACACGCGCGCGACGGAGCTCTTGCGCCGTCCCGTGCCGTAGTAGTAGTCGCCGACCATCTCAGATCTCCAGTGCTTTCGGCTGCTGCGCCGAGTGCGGATGCTTGCCGTCCGCATAGATTTTCAGCTTGCGCAGCATCGCATAGCCGAGCGGCCCCTTGGGCAGCATGCCTTTCACCGCGCGCTGCAGCGCACGATCGGGGAACTTCGCGTGCAGCTTGGCGAAGTCCGTTTCCTTGATGCCGCCGGGGAAAGTCGTATGGCGGTAGTATTTCTTGCCGATTTCCTTGCGCCCGGTGACACGCAGCTTGGCCGCGTTCACCACCACGATGAAGTCGCCGGTGTCGACATGCGGGGTGTATTCGGGCTTGTGCTTGCCGCGCAGGCGCATCGCGATCTGCGAGGCGAGCCGGCCGAGCACCTTGTTCTGGGCGTCGACGACATACCAGCCGTGCACGACCTGTTCCGCCTTGGCGCTGAATGTTTTCATCACGATGCTGTTCGAGAAAAGGCGCGAATAGTAGCAAAAAAATGGCGCAACCTGTTGAGATTGCGCCAAATCCACCATTTGGAGGAGGGTGGAGGAGACAAATCCATTATCGCATCCGGTTTGCTGCGCCGCAACAACTATTATTGTTATTAGAATCAGCAAATTACAAAAGGAATTCGCCATGGAATGCACGGTCCGCTGGGGAAACGGCATGACCTTCGTCGCCGAGACCGGCAGCAACCACCTGGTCGCGATGGACGGCGCCCCTGAAGGCGGCGGGCGCAACCTCGCGCCTCGCCCCATGGAGGTGGTGCTGGCCGGGGCCGGCGGATGCACGGCCTACGACGTCGTAGTGATCCTGAAGAAGAACGGCCAGGACATCACCGGCTGCGAAGTCAGCCTGAGCGCGGAGCGCGCCTCATCGGACCCCAAGGTCTTCACGAAGATCCACTATCACTTCCTGGTGCGGGGGCGGAACCTGAAGCGCAACCTCGTCGAGCAGGCGGTGCGGCTCACGCACGAGAAATACTGCTCCGCGACTGCCATCCTGGCCAAGACCGCGGAGATCACCAAGGACTTCGAGATCGTCGAGGCCTAGCGCGCTGCGTAGCTGGCTAGCTTCGACTCCGCGAACCATTCGTCGGCGAAGTCGCAGCTTCGGTATTCGTCGAAGTACGGCCCGCCCAGCGTGTAGTGCACGATCTTGGCATCGGCCCTGGGCTCGTACTCCCCGACCAGCCAGTTCCATTCCTTCGGCAATTCGCCGATCAGGGCGTCCTCGGTCCATGCGAACCGGTGCAGCTCCAGGCCGCTCGCCGTGTTGACGTACTGGGGCGTCAGCGCGCGGCAGCGAGGGTTGTTGAACAGCATCAGGCTCGACCAGTTCTTGCGCGGATAGCTCGTCTGCACCTTGCCCAGGAACTTGCTCGTCGTCTTCGGCACGTAGTCGTGCTTGCACACGAGGACCGCCTTGTCATTCGATTTCCCCGCGTAGGCGGCGAGCTCCGCGACGTCGGCGCGACAAAGCATGTCGCAATCCATGAACAGCGACCAGCCGTCGAATCCGGACAGGTAGGGGACCAGAAAGCGCGTCAGGCTGAATTCAGTGGACTCCGTGGGACCGCGCCGGCGCGTATACAGCCCCCGCAGCTGCGACTGCATGAGCGGCGCGATCGAGACCGGAATCGACGAGCGCCGGAGGATCGAATGCGACAGGACGTGATACGCGACCGCTTCTTCCGGGTCGTAGCCGATGAAGACTTGCAGCACGATCAGATTCGGTAGGCGATCGTCGTCATCAGCTTCGCCATCGCGCGCATTCCCGCCTTTACCGGTCCCGGTAGCTCGGCGGCACCCAGCGCGAGCGCGGTGTCGCGATGCCGCGCTTCATCGTCGCGCATCGCGGCCACGAGCGCGCGCGTGCGCGCATCGCAAGGTGCGAGCTGCCCAAGGTGGCCGTCCAGGTGCGCTTCCACCTGGCGCTCCGTCTCGGCGAGGAAGGCAAGATTCCACCGGTCACCCAGCGCCCCCGCCGCAGCGCCGAGCGCGAACGCGCCCGCGTACCACAGCGGATTGAGCAGGCTCGGGCGATCGCCCAGCTCGCGGATCCTCTCGCTGCTCCAGACCAGGTGGTCCTGCTCCTCGAGTGCCGCGTGTTCCAGGGCACGCCGGTTTCCGCGGTCGCGCGCGGTGAGTGCCTGCCCCTGATAGAGCGCCTGCGCGCACACCTCGCCGACGTGGTTGACGCGCATGAGCGCGGCGGCGTGCGAGCGCTCCGACGCGTTCAGGCCGCCTTCATCGAACGAGCGCGCCGGCGACGGGCGGGCGGCCCGGTGTCCGTCGAACACCGAGCGCAGGGCGCGATCGAAGGCTTCGATCGCCGCGTCGAGACTGCAGCCCGGTTCCGCGCTCCGCATGCGCACAGTATAAAAAAAAACGGGCGCCCGAAGGCGCCCGCTTGATGCGTGAAGCTCTGTCTTACCAGGTGTGGCGCAGGCCGAGTGCGAAGGACTTCGGATCCGCACCGGCGTTGGCCGCCGTGGTACCGAAAGTGTTCGCGAACCCGTCGTAACGGGCCAGCGCTTCGTTCCGGATCTGCATGTACGTGATGCTCACGTTGGTACGCTGCGACAGGTTGTAGGCGTAGCCGAGGGTCCAGTACTTGGCGCCGGTGTCGGAGCCGAAGTTGTACACGGAACCCTGCACAGTCGTGGCGGTCACGCTGCTCACGCTGAAGCCCTGGAGGTTGCCCTTCCAGTCATACGCCTTGCCCCAAGTGCCGTAGACGTGGTGGTTGCCCGTATCGAACGTCACCGGGAACGCCCACACCGTGCGCTTGATGCTCGAGGTCTGAGCGAGCGCGGTGTCCTGCGTCACCGCCACCTTGCCTTGGTCATAGATGGCACCGATGCCCAGGCCATTCGCGAACTTGTAGCGAGCGCCCAGACGGCTCGACGTGATCTTGAAGATACCGGTGCCCACCGCAGCCAGCGCGCCAGGCGTGCCCGCAGCCAGACCAGCGGTCAGGCCAGCCGGCATCGGCGACAGCGCGCCAACGCCGTCCTTGTCCTGCAGGTACGAGTACTGGACCGTCAGGCCCATTTCATAGCGCGGCGCCAGGTTCCAGACGCGGTTGATCTTGCCGTCACGCGGGCTGCCAGCAGCATTGACCGGCGCGCCGTCCGTCGGACGCGCATACGCCGCCGAGATGCTGAAGCCGCTCCAGACCGGCGAGTCCCAGCGCAGCACGTTGCTGTAGCGCGTGCCGAAGGCCTGTCCGCCGGGCCCGAAGATGCTGCCCATGTTCTGCGTGAGCGCCAGGGTGGAGTTCGCCGAGTTGGCGATGATCCAGCCCGGATCGATCGAGTAGTGCTCGTGGTAGTGAACGTCCCAGACGCCGATCAGGAAGCGGCCCGCGGTCTTGCTGCGGATACCGATACCGGTGTTCCGGTTGCCCCAGACCGCCGTGCTGTTGCCGGAGGTCGTGACGCCTTGGGCGTTACCCACCGCGTCCGTGCGCTGGTCCGAGTTCTGGACCACTGCGGACTCGACCTGCACGAAGGCGGAGTTGCCGCCACCCAGATCCTCGATCACCGTGAAGCGGATGTTCGAACCCGCGCCGTCACGCACGCGGTCGGCACCCTTCATGTTGCCGCTCTGAACCCCGGGGCTCGCCTGGATCGTGCCGCCGTTCGCGCGGACGTTGTCCCACAGGATGTTGATCGTGCCGCCGATCGTCACGGAGCTCTGGGCGAAAGCCGCCGGCGCCGCGAACGTGGCCGCCACTGCTGCGACCAGTACCTTTCTATTCATGATTTCTCCTTTTGTTTAGCTTTGCGGCTTGCGCCGCCATCTCCAGCCCGGATCCTCCCGGACCACACATGGCGGCAATACCGCCAAACCCCCTTGATGGAAGTTGAGAGAATTTTCCCAAACCCCTGATGGCACAGCAAAAGAAAACCCACCGCGGCGTGCCAGAAGGAGGCGTCCTGTGGCGTTTGTGCAACAAGTCCTTTTTTAATACT
>Ga0335076_10004332_pt1 | contig 14357 bp, 18 predicted proteins | sample Lox_Sample_25_FD_206717 | JGI IMG/M metagenome (GOLD analysis project Ga0335076, IMG submission 206717) | Soil microbial communities from Loxahatchee National Wildlife Refuge, Florida, United States - Lox_Sample_2.5 | ecosystem: Environmental > Terrestrial > Soil > Wetlands | place: USA... | reverse complement strand
CGAAATAGACGGGGACGGCACCGTGCGCGTCGCGGAACGCCGACGGGAACAGGCCCGGCGCAATCGTGGCGACGACGCTATACGCCCACGCCACGCCGACCCCCATGGCGATCAGCGTGAACATGTTGAGGCTGCGGTTCCTGAGCGACGCCCACCCGCGCTCGAAGAAGGGCCAGCCGGCCCACAGCGCCACAGGCGTCGCGAGCGCAAACTGGATCCAGTTCGAAACCCATTCGGGCGCGAGCATGTGCAGGTCGGTCAGATGCGCGCCCATCGCGAGAATGAAGACCGGAACGGTGAGCGCCAGCGCGACCCAGAAGCGCCGGGTCATATCGACAAGCTCCGCGCTCGGGCCCGTCGTCGCGGCCGAAGCTACCGGCTCCAGCGCCATGCCGCAGATCGGGCAATGGCCCGGACCGGCTTGACGGATCTCCGGATGCATCGGGCAGGTGTAGATCGCGCCGGCCGTCGCCGGGCCGGACGGCGCGTGGGTCCTCCCGCCGGAACCGGCCTTGGCGGGCGAGAGGTAGCGCGCCGGCTCGGCCTCGAACTTCCTTTGGCAGCCGGCGCCGCAGAAAGAGTAAGTTGCGCCGTCGCGCTCCGCCTTGTGCTGCGTCCGGGCGGGATCGACCGGCATGTGGCAGACGGGATCTGTCGCCCAACCCTTGGGCGGCCCGGCGGCCTCTGGCTCACGCATCGCCATGGGCGCGCGGGAATGATGATGATCGTGAGTCATTCGGGGGGTTGCTTGAACGGCATTGCCGCGCAGGCTAAACCTTCCTACAATGGGAAGGTCAAGGAGATTCTCGAAATGAATATCGGCGCAGCGGCGGCGGAGAGCGGGATCACCGCCAAGATGATCCGCCACTACGAGGCGATCGGGCTGCTGCGGCCGGCCCATCGCCGCGGCAACGCCTATCGCGACTATGGGGCGCGCGACATTCACGAACTCAGGTTCATCCGCCGCGCGCGCCGGCTCGGCTTTTCGATCGCGGAAATCGGCCAGCTGCTGGCTCTATGGCGCGACCGCGCCCGGCCGAGCCGCGAGGTCAAGCAGATCGCGGAGGCGCATATCGGCGACCTCGAGGCGCGCGTCGCCGAGATGCAGGCGATGGCGAAGACGCTTCGCGAACTGGCGGCGGCGTGCCACGGCGACGATCGACCCGACTGTCCGATCCTCGACGATCTCGCGCTTGGCGAGGCCAGCCCCTGAGACCGCGGATTTTCTTTGCGGGGGGGCCAAGCGCTTGCGCGCGCTTCGGCGCTCGTCCATGACCCGAGACATGAACGTCGCCCCCTCTCCACCCGGCCCGGACTGGCCCGATCTCATCCGCCCCGTGATGCGCGACGTCGCGTCGAGCGGCATCGTCGAAGTGTTCAACTATGGCCGCGGCCGGCAGGGGCTCATCCCTTTATGGGTCGGCGAGGGCGACCTGCCGACGCCGCCGTTCATCAGCGAGGCGGCCAAGGCGTCGCTCGATCGCGGCGAGACCTTTTACACCTACCAGCGCGGCGTGCCCGAGCTGCGCGCGGCGATCGCCGATTATATGACCCGAGTCTATGGCGCAGCGCCGGCAGGGGGACCTTTCTCGCCAGAGAATTTCTTCGTCACCATCGGCGGCATGCACGCCATCGAGATCGCGACCCGGCTCGTCGTCGGGCCGGGCGACGAAGCGCTGATCCCGACGCCAGCCTGGCCCAATTTTGTCGGCGCGCTGGAAATCTCCGGCGCGCGCCCCGTGCCGGTCCGCCTCGACCGCGCCGAGCGCTGGAGCCTCGATCCGGACAAGCTCGCTCGCGCGGTCACGCCGTCGACCCGGTTGATCTTTTTCAACTCTCCCGCCAACCCGACCGGCTTCATCGCCACCCGCGAGGAAATCGCGGCGACGCTGGCGATCGCCCGCCGGCACGGGCTTTGGATCATCGCCGACGAGATCTACGGCCGCCTGACTTACGACGGCGTCCGCGCGCCCTCGTTCCACGACGTGATGGCCCCGGACGACAGGATCCTGTTCGTCCAGACCATGTCCAAGAACTGGGCGATGACCGGCTTCCGCGTCGGCTGGCTCGAAGCGCCGCCCGCGCTCGGCGAGGTGATCGAGAACCTCGTCCAATACACCACCTCGGGCGTCCCCGTGTTCACCCAGCGCGCCGCGACCGTAGCAATCGAGAAGGGTGAGGCGTTTCTCGCCTCGCAGATCGAGCGCTGCCGCCGCTCGCGCGACATCCTGTGCGAGGGACTGAGGGCGACGGGGCGGGTGCGCTTCTCCGAGCCCGAGGCGGCGTTCTATCTGTTCTGCTCGGTTGACGGCTTCGCCGATTCGCGCGCGCTGGCGCTGAAGCTGATCGACGAAGCGGGCGTCGGCGCCGCGCCCGGCGTCGCCTTCGGCCCTGGCGGCGAGGGCTGGCTGCGCCTGTGCTTCGCCCGCGACCCCGAGCAAATCGCCGAGGCGGCCCGGCGGATGGCGCGCTGGCTGAAGCGGTGAGCGCACGCGCCGGCAAAAAGCCCAGACCTAACCACAATGCTGTGACGGCGAACATCCCTCTGGCGCCGCAGCAAGCTTGCCTCTAAATTCCGGCCGAATCTCCGGAGACAGCCATGCTCGCTCGCCCGCGCCGAAGCGTCCTCTACATGCCAGGCTCGAACGCCAAGGCGCTGGCGAAGGCTTCGACCCTGCCCGCCGACGCGCTCATTCTCGATCTCGAGGATTCCGTCGCCCCCGACCAGAAGGTCGCGGCGCGCTGCGAGGTGGCTGACGCGGTGCGCAAGGGCGGCTTCGGCGGCCGCGAAGTCGTCATCCGCGTCAACGGGCCGCATACGCCCTGGGGGGAGGATGACCTGGCCGCGGCCGCCGCCGCCGCGCCCGACGCGATCCTTCTGCCCAAGGTTGACGGTCCGGGCGAGATCATGGCCGCGGCGCGGGCGCTGCGCGAGGCGAGCGCGCCCGAGCGAACCCGGCTGTGGGCGATGATGGAAACGCCGAACGCGGTGCTGAACGCCGGTTCGATCGCCGCCGTCGCCGCCGATTCGGCCTCGCGCCTCTCGGTCATGGTGATGGGGCTCAACGATCTTGCCAAGGAGACGCGGGCGCGGCTGACGCCGGGGCGTCCGACGATGACCGCATGGCTCGCAATCTGCGCCGTCGCGGCGCGCGCCCATGGCGTCGACATCATCGACGGCGTCTACAACGACATCAGGGATCTCGACGGCTTCCGCCTCGAATGCGTGCAGGGGCGTGACATGGGCCTCGACGGCAAGACGCTGATCCATCCGAGCCAGATAGACATCTGCAACGAGGTCTTCGCGCCTGCGCTAGCGGAAGTCGAGAGCGCCCGCGCCATTATCGAGGCGTTCGCGCTGCCCGAGAACGCGGGCAAAGGCGCGATTCAGCTCAACGGGAAGATGGTCGAACTGCTGCACGCCGACATGGCGCGCCGCACGCTGGCGATCGCCGACGCCATCGCCGCGCGCAACAGGGCGGCGGCCTGAGACAGCACGCCTCCGACGCGCGGGGCCTTAGGGGTTGAAAACGCGATCGGCGTGTGCGGACGTCCTTGGGCGGGGAGCGGCCATTCGAAATGTGGCTCGAATATCTGTGCTTCCCAACTCTTGCGTTGAGAATGGGCGCGCGGCTCTCTGGATCGATCCGCTCGCTGGAGTTGCCGCGACGCTAGCCTGCGCGACGCCCATTAGCGCTTGATGACAATGGCTCGTGACAAATCTCGTCGCGAGCCGCGCTTCCTCAGGCGGTCCTCGGCGACGCCTCGAGCGGCGGCGCTCCCTCTCGGATTGCTCCCTTGATAAGCTTGCGAAAATCCGGAGTGTCTTGATGCCCGTGGACGCTAACGGCGTGCTGAACCGCCGCATCAATGAGCTCCTCTTCGCTGTCGGCCGAAATTGCGATCGAGCAATTCATGACGCTGGGCGTTTCACGGCAATCGATGAACTTTCGTCCCATGGTCTCCTCCAATTTCCGGGCCCTTGATGGCGACCCGCAGGTTCTAATCCCAGACTGCGAGACCCGGGTTTCGGCGCGACCGGGGTCTATCTCATCTCGACAATAACCGGGCCTGACACCGGGTCGGTAACCCCGAGGCCGCCGCCGAGATCCTCAAGCGTATCGCGAAACGTGTTCAGGGTCGCGATCATGTTCGGCCGGGCTGCCGCGATCGCCGCCACATCTTCCCATTCGCCGATGGCGCAATAGGACCGATCGCCGGTCTGGATCATACCGGCTCGTTTCAAGCCAGGCCACTTCCACGGAACATTTCGGTGCGCATCGAGAAATTCCTGTTCGCGTCCCGGCTTAACCCGAAACCGAACGACATTGAATGCGGTCATTGACGCGCCTCCCGAGACCCCGGTCGGATTCCCAACCGCGACACGGTCTTGGGGCGAGAGCAAATTGCGCTCGGCCCCCGTTTTGGTCCGGGTTGAATGCTAGTGAACGGGCGGCCCGTGAGCAAGCACACGGAGCGTGGAACGCGCGGGCGTCGGTCAATTGCCCGAACTTGCGCTCAAGGTCGAGTCCGGACACGGCTGATTTCTTAGTCCTGGTTCCAGAGCGCCTCGAGATCAGCCGCCGCGCGAGCCTGTCAGGTCCGGAAAAGCGGAATCAATTAAGCCTTTGAGATAAATTGGATTCTTGTGAGAATGATGAGACGGGGCGGCGATCCGGTCTAAAAGTTCACCGCTCCTGGCGTCAAAGCTTCTTCAACCGCACGATCACGTCGATCGCCTTGATCGAGGCGCCTTCGGGGGCCGGAATCGCGAATTCGGGTACCCATTCCTCGGGGATGTCGGAGAGCTCCTCCGTGTCCTCGTGATAGAAATGGTAATGCGGCCCGGTCTTGGTGTCGTACCAGAGCTTGGCGTCGTAGATTGCGATTTCCCTCAGGAGGCCGCAGCGCGCGAACTCGTTGAGGGTGTTGTAGATCGTGCCGAGCGTCGGCGCGAACCGGATCGACCGCGTCTCGTGATAGAGCATCTCCGCGGTGAAGTGCCGGTTCCCCGCGCCGAAGATCGCGCGGGCGAGGTCGAGCCGTTGCCGGGTCGGCCGCACCCCCGCGGCGGCGAGCTTCCGCAGAAGCACCCCGGTGCAGCTTTCCGAATGGGTCGAGGCCTTGGTTTCCATGGACACCGCAAAACGCCGGGCGAAGGATATGAACCGCCCGCCCGACGATCGTGAACCTGATTGACAGGTCAAATTTAAACCGGCTCGGGCCCGTTCGCAACCTCAACCTTTCCAGGCGGCTGCGGCGCGAAGTCGCGCCTGCGGCTCAACAGAAAGCCCCACTTCGGCTTCACGGGTCAGCGGACGGACGCCGTTCGCCCGCTGGCGGTCACCCGCGGTTCCTCCTAAGATTTCTGAGGACAGGGTGCGGGAGCTTTCATTTGACGATCGCAGGCGGGTGTCTGTGCGGGGCGGTCCGGTTCGAAATCAATGCCCAAGCGCCGCTCGGCGCACGCTACTGCTGGTGCCGCGTCTGCCAGTATCTCGGCGCGGGAACCGGCGCGGTCAGCGCCCTCTTCCGCAAGGAGGACGTGGCGGTTTCCGGTCCGCTGACCGACTATGTGTGCAAGGCCGACAGCGGCGCGACCATGCACCGGCGGTTCTGCTCCCTCTGCGGGACGCAAGTGTTCAGCGAGGCCGAGGAGCGGCCCGATTCGATCTTCGTGCGCGCAGGCGCGCTGGACAATCCTGATCTCGCGGCGCCCACGGCGACGATATGGCCTCAGTCCGCGCCAAAATGGGCCTGTTTCGATCCCGGTCTTCCCCAGGTGAAGGGACAGCCGCCGCCGCTCAAGGTCTGAGACGGGTTCGAAGTCCGGCTCAAACACGGCGCAGGAGGGCGCGACAACGATGCTGTTCATGGTGATCGAACGCTTCCGCGACAACGACATGATTCCCGTCTATCGGCGCCTGCGCGACGGCGGCCGGACGCTGCCGGAGGGCCTCGAATATGTCGACAGCTGGATCGAGCCCAATTTCTCGCGCTGCTTCCAGCTCATGCGCTGCGACGATCCGTCTCTGTTCCAGGCGTGGGCGCTCGAGTGGCGCGGCCTGGGCATGACGCTCGAGATCGTGCCGGTCGTCACGAGCGCGGAGACGCGGGTCAAGGTTGCGCCCTATCTCGATACGGCGGGCGAACCCAGCGCCGCAGGCCTCAAGCCGGGGAGCTGAGAATGCGCCGGGGCCAGCCGGCTTAGTTGATATCGTCACGTTTTGCGTGCATTCATGCGCGCCTGTATTTTCGGGAGGGAATAGAAGCCGATGTCGCTCTCGCTCTACCAAATCAGCGTGCCGGTCTACGAGCGTGGCCTCAACGCGTTCCTCGCCGTCCTCGACAAGGCGGAGGAGCACGCGCAGGCGCGCAAGTTCGATCCGGCGAACTACCTCGCGATCAGGCTGAGCCCGGACATGTTCCCGCTCGCCCGGCAGATCCAGAGCTTCTGCGACCACGCCAAGAACTCGTCGTTCCGGCTCGCGGGCAAGGATCCGCCGGTCAAGGAGGACAAGGAGACGACCATCGCCGAGTTGCGGGCGCGGATCCACGCCACGCTCGACATGCTGAAATCCCTCGATCCGAAGGCGATGGACGGCGGCGAAACCCGCGAGGTCGCCATTCCCTTCGGCGGCGCGAAAGTGAAGCTCCCCGGCGCCGACTACCTGCTGCATATCGCGATGCCGAACTTCTACTTCCACCTGACCACGGCCTACGACATCCTGCGCGCCGGCGGCGTCGAGATCGGCAAGCAGAACTTCATCGGCGCAGTGCCCAATGTCGTGCGGATGTGAGGGCGCCCGCCATGACCATCGCCAGACTTCGCCCCGGCGCGCGCATGTCGCAAGCGGTCGTCCACGGCGCGACCATCTATCTCGCCGGCCAGGTCGCCGATCAGGCCAAGGGCAAGAGCGTCAGCGAACAGACCCGAGAGATCCTGGCCAAGATCGACGGCCTGCTCGCCGAAGCCGGCTCGGACAAGGCCAGCGTGCTGTCGGCCACGGTCTATCTTGCCGACATCGCGACATTCGCCGAGATGAACGCGGTGTGGGACGGATGGGTCGCGCCCGGCCACGCGCCCGCGCGCGCGACGGTCGAGGCCAAACTCGCCGCGCCCGAATATACCGTCGAGATCGCCTGCATCGCCGCCAGAACCTGAGGCCGCACCGCGGCCAGGCTTGGGCGAGAGAGGCCTCGGCCCAGAGTCGAGGAGAACGCTTCGGTGCTTGTGCCATCGATCGACAACGTCAGCGGCCCGTTCGAGCGGGCGTCCAGCCCCGACGAGGCGGTTGACCGTCTCGCTCGCCTTTATGACGAGGCGACGCAGGCCCTGCGCGGCGCGGTCGAGCGCTTCCTCAAGGATGGCGAGCCGCCGTCGGCGGCGACCCGGTCCCTGTTCCGCTACCCGGAATTGCGCCTGACCTACGCGCCGAGCGGCCCAGCGCTTTCGAGCCCGCGCGCATTCGCCAAATTCAGCGAGGCCGGCGTCTACTCGACCACGGTCACTCAGCCGCACGAATTTCGCGGCTATCTGCTCGAGCAGCTCGGACCGCTGGTCAGCGAATATGGCGCGACGATCGAGGTCGGCGTCGGCGCGCCGGAGATCCCCTACCCTTATGTGATCGAAAGCGGCGACGAACTGACCCGAGGCGGCGCCGACCCTGCCGAACTGGCGCGGTTCTTTCCCGTCCCCTCGCTGGCTACGATCGGCGATGAAACCGCCGACGGCGAATTCGACTTCGGTCCGGAGCGGCCGCTCGCCCTTTTCGACGCGCCCCGCGTCGATTATTCGCTGCGCCGCCTCGTCCACTATACCGGCTCCGACTGGCGGGCGATGCAGCCCTGGGTGCTGCTCACCAACTATCACCGCTATGTCGACCAGTTCGTCCATTGGGGCTTAAAGCAGCTGCACGCCGGAACCGGGGTCGAGAAGGTCGTGCTGCCCGGCAACGTCGTGATCGACTCGTCGGTTGCGCCGGCGGAGGCGGAGGCGCGCGCGGCGGCCGTCGCCTGGCACCGGTTCCAGATGCCGGCCTATCATTGCGTGCGCGCCGACGGCCGCGGGATCAGTCTGGTCAACATCGGCGTCGGACCGTCCAACGCCAAGACCATCACCGACCACATCGCGGTCTTAAGGCCGCATTGCTGGCTGATGGTCGGCCATTGCGCCGGCTTGCGGCAGTCGCAGGTGATCGGCGACTATGTGCTGGCGCACGCCTATCTGCGCCGCGACAACATCCTCGATGAAGCGGCGCCGCTGATGGTGCCGATCCCGGCGCTCGCCGAAGTGCAGGTCGCGTTGCAGGAGGCGGTGGCCAAGGTCACCGGCGACCGGGGCGAAGCGCTCAAGCGGCGCCTGCGCACCGGCACCGTCGTCACCAACGACGACCGCAACTGGGAATTGCGCTGGTCGCAGGAGCGGCGGATCATCAACATCTCGCGGGCCATCGCGGTCGACATGGAATCGGCGACCGTCGCGACCCAGGGCTTCCGCATGCGGGTGCCCTACGGCACGCTGTTGTGCGTCTCCGACAAGCCGCTCCACGGCGAGATCAAGCTGCCCGGCGCCGCCAACGCCTTCTACGAGCGGGCGATCGCCGAGCATCTCCAGATCGGCATCGCGGCGATCGGGCTCCTGCAGAGCCAGGACGACACGCTCCATTCGCGCAAACTCAGGAGCTTCGACGAGCCGCCGTTCAGGTGAGGACGGCGCGGCGGGACGAGACGCTTTCCCAATTGACGCGCGGGATTCCCCGGGTAGAATTACCTAAGCGTTGAGCGCCACGCGGGGAGGCGCAGTTGGCGTGTGGAAATCTGAAGTTTCAGAGGTTCCTCGGGCTGTCTGCCGGGTTGGCCCTGCTCTCGGGCCCCGCAGTCGCGCAGATCGCCAGCAGGACGGTCGCGGAAAACGGCGTACTCGTTCTCGGGCATTACGCCCAGGTCAATCCGGACTGCTCCTCAATGGGGATTCCCGTCGTCCGGATTTCCGCACCGCCGGCCCATGGCGTGGTGTCGACCGCCAAGGGCTCGGGGTTCAGCACGTTCCACGGGCCCTACGAGAATTGCAGTTCGAGGCGGGTCGCAGGCGTGACCGCCCAATATCGGCCGGAAAGAGGGTTTGTCGGAACGGACTCCCTCGCGCTCGACGTCATTTTTCCCGGCGGACGCGAACGAATTGATTCCTTCAGCGTGACTGTCAAATGACCTCCGGCGCGACGAGAGCGGGAATTTCGGTCGCACTGTTGACGTCGCTCATGATCGCCTCCGAGGCCGAAGCGCAAACTGAAACCAAAGCGGTCGCCTCCGGCACGGTTCTGCGTCTGGCGCATTTTGCCAGCGTCAATCCTGACTGCACATCCAGGGGGGTCACGGTGGTCCGCGTCACCGACGCGCCGACGCACGGAGCAGTCCAGATAAGGCGGGAGAGGAGCTTCACCACCTTCCGCAAACAACAACAGTGCGACGATCAGCGGGTTGACGGGACAACAGTCGAGTACCGGCCGGAGCGCGGGTATCTCGGTCCGGACAGGGTCGGCCTGGACGTCATCTATCCGACCGGAAACGAGCGAATGAGGGTTTACGACATCTCAGTGAGGTAGGGGCGATGCAACAAGGGAACCTTGCCTTTCGCGCGGCGCTCCTGCTCGCGCTTCCTGCGGTTTTGTCGGGATGCCAGACGACTGGCGGCGGGACGCTATCGCCGGTCGCGGTCGCCGGACTACCACTGCGCCTCGGGCACTTCGCCAATCTCAACCCGGACTGTTCGCAGATCGGCGAACCGGACGTCCGAGTGACAACACCACCCAGTCACGGAGCAGTCGCGGTGCACCCCGGCGAAGGCTACACCAACTTCGCCCAATCAAATCCGCGCAATCACTGCAACTACCGTCCCACTCCCGGCGTCAACGTTACCTATACGGCGGAGCGCGGCTACACCGGTCCCGACACCGTGGCTCTGGACGCCATTTTCCCCACCGGCGAGGAACGCCAGCTGGTCTATAATTTGAATGTCAAATAGGCGGACTGCGCGGGCGCTCGCGGCGCGCCCTAGCTGATCACCACCACCGGGGTGCCGACATGGACCCGGTTGTAGAGGTCGATCGCGTCCATGTCGCGCATGCGGATGCAGCCCGACGACACGTGTCCGCCGATTTCCGACGGCTCGTTGGTGCCATGGATACGGATCAGCGTATCCTTGTTGTCGACAAAAAGATAAAGGGCGCGGGCGCCGAGCGGATTGTCCCACTGCCCCTGCAGCGGCCCGTGCTGCTTGTAGACCTGGAACTGCGGCCAGCGCTCCATGATCGACTCGGTCGGCATCCAGGTCGGCCATTCCTTCATCACGCCGACCTCGGCGCGGCCGGTCCACCCCATATATTCGGCGCCGCTGGCGATCCGGTACTGGATCGCCTGGCCATGCGGCAGAACGAAATAGAGGTAGTTCTGCCCGGTGTCGACGATGATCGTGCCCGGCTTCTCGGGGGTCTGATAGGAAACGATGCCGCGGTGGGTGGGGATCCTCCACTCGTCGGGCTCGGCGAGCGCCATCATCTGCTTGTCGCGCTCGGTGAGCTGCGGGTCGGGAAGGCCCGTCTCAATGATGGGCGTGCAGGCGCCGACCAGCCCGGCCGCCGCCAACGCGAGTCCCACAAGAAAGACGCTCGTCCTCATCCCCGCCCCTCGTCGTCAGAACGCTAATTGTTTCGTTACCATAAAACTTAGCGGTTTCGCGAAGGTTACCGTCCGGAAACGCGCCCTGGGGCCTTCACGAAAACGCGAGCAAGGGGACCGCCGCAACCGGCTGTCTCCGCGCGAGACTTCCTTATCTGAACACATTCGCGCCGTCCAACGCCTTTTTTCAGCCCCTCCGCCGCCTCAGCGGTTTAAGTGAAACTCGTTTGCCGAATGCTGAAGACTGCGGCAAAAACGCAACAGAGTCAGGATTGTTCCGGCGCTTGGCCGGCATAGCGGGAGTTGAAGATGACGCAGTGGCCGGCGCGCCTCGTCCTGGTCGGGGCCGGCAAGATGGGAGGGGCGATGGCTAGCGGCTGGCTCGAAGCCGGCCTCGCTCCGTCGTCGCTGACCATCCTCGAGCCCGCTCCTTCGCCGGAGATCGCGGCGCTCGCGGGAGAGCGAGGCTTCGCGCTCAATCCCCGCGCCGCGGTCGCCCCGCCCGACATGCTGGCGCTGGCGATCAAGCCGCAGAGCCTCGACCAGGCCGCGCCGCAGATCGCCCCGCTCGCCGCGCCCCGCACGCTCGTTCTGTCGATCCTCGCCGGCAAGACCATCGCCGACCTCGCGGCGCGGCTACCTCACGCCCGCGCGCTCGTGCGGGCGATGCCCAACCTGCCGGCCGCGATCGGGCGGGGCGTCAGCGCCGCCTTCGCCAGCGCCGAGGTGACCGCCGAACAGCGCGGCTGGTGCGAGCGGCTGCTCGGCGCGGTCGGGACGTTCGACTGGGTCGACCGCGAGAGCGCTATCGACGTGGTGACGGCGATCTCCGGCTCCGGCCCGGCTTATGTGTTCGCGCTGACCGAGGCGCTCGCGGCGGCCGCCGAGCGACTGGGGCTTGAGCCGGAACTCGCGATGCGGCTCGCGCGCGGCACGGTCGAGGGCGCGGCCGAGCTCATGCGCCGCGACAGCGCGACCTCGGCCGCGACGCTGCGCCGCAACGTGACCTCGCCGGGCGGCACCACGGCCGCCGCGCTCGACGTCCTTCAGGCAAAGGGCGGCCTCGAGGACCTGATGATCCGGGCGACCGCCGCGGCGCGGGCCCGGGCCGCCGAGCTGGCGGGGTGAGCGAGATTCCTTGGCGTCGGGCCGTCAAGCGCCTACATTGAACGAACGGAGCAGGAGGAGCGCGCCATGGCGACCAAACCGAAAAGCGAGGCCAAATCGCACCCGGCCGACGCGCGCGGCAAGATCGTCGACGCGTTGATGGAGCTCGCGGCGGAGCGGCGGTTCGAGGACATCTCGGTGCGCGACATCTGCAAGACGGCAGGCGTCTCGCTCGCCGATTTCCGCGACGCTTTCCCTTCGAAGGGGGCGGTGCTCGCCGGCTTCTCGCGCCGCATCGACCGCGCGGTTCTGGCCGAGCAGGGCGATGAGCTCGCCGACGAGAGCCCGCGCGAGCGGTTGTTCGACATCCTGATGCGGCGGCTCGAGGCGATGGCGCCCTACCGCGAAGGCGTCCGGGAGGCGGCTGCGTGGCTCAGGCGCGAGCCCGCCTCGGCGTTGGCGATGAACCAGGTGGTGATAAACTCGATGCGCTTCATGCTCGAGGCGGCCGGCATCGAAGCCCACGGCGCAGCCGGGGCGATCAAGCTCCAGGGCCTGGCGCTCGCCTGGGCGCGCATGGTCCATGTCTGGCTCGACGACGACGAACCCGCCTTGTCGAAGACCATGGCCGAACTCGACCGGATTCTGACCCGCGGCGAGCGCGCCGCCGCGGGCGTCGATCGCATCAGCGCGCTGGCGAGCCCGTTCGCCGCGCTCGCCGGCGCGGCTTTGAGCGCGGGCCGCAGGGCGCGGGCCGGCTCAGGCCGCTCCCCGCGAAGGGAGGAACGGGGCGACGACGAGACCGGGGCGAGCTAGGATAAGAACTCAAGGAGCGCGGTTACGGGGCGTTCCGTCGCAGGACGAGGGGCCGGCGACATGCAAAAAACCGTCCAGACCGCTGCGCCTCAACTAAGCGGCGGCGAATACCTGTCGACCGATGAACGACGCGCGGCGGGGAAGGCTCTGCGCGACAAGGTGCCGCGCGCTGCGCACGGGGGCTGGAAGCAGGACAAGACCCGGCGCGATCCCGTTGAGCTTCTGCGCGAATCGAACGCAGGTCGGATACCGGCGTTGATCCCGATCCGGTTCGGGCGGATGTCGCAGTCGCCGTTCGCATTCTATCGCGGCGCCGCTTCTATCATGGCCGCCGATCTGGCCACGACCCCTGCCTCCGGCCTTCGCGTGCAGGCTTGCGGCGACGCGCACTTGATGAATTTCGGCGGCTTCGCGACGCCCGAGCGAAACATATTCTTCGACATCAACGATTTCGACGAGACATTGCCGGCGCCATGGGAGTGGGACGTCAAGCGCCTTGCGGCGAGCATAGTCATCGCGGCGCGGCATCTCAATTTTCCGGAGAGCGAGGCGGCGAGAGCCGCAACTGGCGCCGTCTGCGCCTATCGCGAGCATATGTCGGACTACGCTTCGATGCCCGCTCTCGATGTCTGGTACGACCGGATCGACCTCGACCGCGTTCTCAAAGTGATGGCGACGGAGGCGGACGTTCAGCGCGTCAAGCAGAGGGTGAATCAGGCCCGCAGGAAAAGCCTGCCCGAGAGTCTCTATCCGAAGCTGGTCGAACATAAGGGCTCGCAACCGAGGATCAAGGACGATCCGCCGCTGATCTTCCATCCGACTGAGAAACAGGCTCCGGGAATGAAGTCCGGCTACGCCAGCGCCATCGCCGGCTATCGGAAGTCCTTACCCGAGCATGTGCGAACGCTGTTCGATCGCTTCCGCCTGTTCGACCTTGCAATCAAGGTCGTCGGCGTTGGCAGCGTAGGGACCTATTGCGCGGTGGCGCTGTTCATGGCGAACGACGACGACCCGATCTTCTTGCAGGTCAAGGAGGCGCAGAAATCCGTGCTCGAACCCTATGTGGGCAAGAGCCAGCATGAGAACCGCGGCCAACGGGTGGTGGCGGGGCAGAGGCTGATGCAGTCAGCGAGCGACATTTTCCTCGGCTGGACGCGGGGAGAAAACGGGCGCGACTATTATTTCCGGCAGCTTCGTGACGCCAAGCTTTCCGGCCTCATCGAGGATTGGGACGTGACGACCCTGCGCGAATGGGGCAAGCTCTGCGCCTGGGCGCTGTCGCGGGCCCACGCACGCTCCGGCGATCCCGCCCGGATCGCCGGCTACTTGGGATCCAACTCAACTTTCGACGACGCTGTCTGTGAGTTCGCGGTCGAATACGCCGACCAGAACCTTCGCGACTACCGCGCCTTCATCAAGGCGATCCGCGAGGGACGCGTCGCGGTCGTGACCGAGGACTAAGCGGGGACTCTATCTTCGCAAGATGCTCCAGTTGTTTTCGTATTGCTGAACCGCCTCGAGATCAGTCGCAGCCTCGGCCGGTCCCTCAATCCGCCCCAACAGCGCAAGCGCCCGTCCCCATGCTGAATCGGAAATGAATGTCGAGTCATCCATCCGTCGCGATCGATAAGGGCAATATCGTCTGCCGGGTAGCCGCGAGGGTGGCCGCCGCTGAAAAGAGGGCTTTCGACAAATCGGTCGAATAGGAATACGATGAAGTGACCTAGCGTTATGACACTCTATGCTCGGCCAAAGGG
>Ga0335076_10004331_pt1 | contig 14357 bp, 12 predicted proteins | sample Lox_Sample_25_FD_206717 | JGI IMG/M metagenome (GOLD analysis project Ga0335076, IMG submission 206717) | Soil microbial communities from Loxahatchee National Wildlife Refuge, Florida, United States - Lox_Sample_2.5 | ecosystem: Environmental > Terrestrial > Soil > Wetlands | place: USA... | reverse complement strand
CGTCGGTGACAGGCGGAAAGGATGTTCACCCCGACACCGAGCGTCGCCTCGCCGAGTTCACCGAACTGCTCGCCACGGCGATCTCGAACGCGCAGGCACAGGCCGAATTGACGGCGTCGCGCGCGCGCATCGTCACCACGGCCGACGAGACGAGGCGTCGAATCGAGCGCGACCTCCACGATGGTGCTCAACAACAACTCGTCTCGCTCGTTCTGCAGCTGCGTGCGGCGCAGGCGACGGTGCCCCCCGACCTCGGAGAGCTCGCAGCGGAGTTCGAGCGCGCCGCGGTCGGGCTGACGGACGCCGTCGACGAGCTCCGCGCATTGGCGCAGGGGATCCATCCCGCCGTTCTGGCCGAGGGTGGCTTGGGCCCGGCGCTCAGCATGCTCGCCCGACGCTCGTCCGTCCCGGCGAAGCTCGAGGTGTGTGCGGACGGGCGGCTGCCCGAGCCGATCGAGGTGGCCGCGTACTACGTTGTGTCGGAAGCGCTGACGAACGCCGCGAAACACGCCGAAGCCTCCGTCGTCGAAGTCGACGTCGAGGTCGCCGGCGGCGCCTTGCGCGTGTGCGTGCGAGACGACGGGATCGGCGGAGCGGTCTTCGCCCGCCGCTCGGGGCTCGTGGGGGTGAAGGACCGGGTCGAGGCGCTCGGCGGGCGGATCCTCGTCGAGAGCCCGCCCGGCGCGGGGACCTCGATCCAGGTCGAGCTGCCGCTCGACGTCGGCGCTCGCCGCGATACCGGCTGACGCCTACTCGCGTTCAGGCGACGGGGGTGCTCGCCGTCACCGGGCGGGATGCAGCCGCGCCGGAGGAAACCGGACCGCCGTCGGCGGAGTGAGTGCCGGCGGGTCCGGGCATGAGCGCGCGCTGGAAGCTCTCTGCGGCCTGCTCGTCGATGTACGTGACGATCGGGCCGTGGACCAGCAGGCCCTTGGCCGCCCGCTCCTTGATCAGGTTGGGCAGGAGATCCTCGGCGAGCCACTCGCGCCCCACGGCGACGGCGCAGTGGGCGGTGATCCGGTAGAGGTCGTCGTCGAGCTTCTCGGTGTCGACCAGTTCGGGGCGGCGGACAAAGCGGGTCGGCCCGGCGGGGACGATGCGTGCGACCTGATCGACGAGCTCTCGCCCGGGGACGAGTGCGCTGGTGAAGAACTCGACCTCCACCTCGTGGAAGCCGCGCGGGGTCACGCGCAATGCGACCACCTGCGAGTTGGGGATGTGCTGGATCTCGCCGGTGATGCTACGGATCGTCAGTGAGCGCAGGGAGACGGATTCGACGACTCCCCTCACTTGCAATGCGTCGACCGCAACGGTGTCGCCGACCCGGAACCAGCCCTCGAAGAACATCAGCAGGCCCGCGATCACGTCGGTGAGGAACCGCTGTGCCGAGAACGCAATGAGGATCGCGATGAACGACGCTCCCACGATCGCCTGCAGCCGGTGCGCGCCCGTCAGAGCGGCGAGTGAGAGCAGGAACGCGAGCAGGTAGGCGACGGAGCGGATCGTGGTCTCGATCAATGAGATGGCCGTCTCCCGCTGGCGAAGGCTCGAGATCACACCGGAGTCGGCCGTCGCTCCCGCGCCCCGCCGCCGTTCGCTTCGGTCGACGAAGGCGGCGGCGATGCGGGTGGCGATCCGGCTCACCAGCCAGGCGAGCAGAAAGACCGCGACGATGGCGAGCAGCGTCGACAGCGGCCGCCCGAGACCCGTGTGCCGGACCAGCGCGTCGATGAGGTTCGCCATCGCTACGCGACGGCGACGGACAAGCCGACCGTGACGATCGAGACGACGATCAGGATGGAGTACGTCACGAGGTAGCCGCGGTAGTGACCGATGACCGCCGCTGCGAGCGCCGTGACGACGATCGACGCCGCGATGCACGCTCGCGAGTCCCCGAAGAAGAACGGCACAGCCGGGATGACCGAACCGACCAGCGTCGCGACGGCCATCACGACTGCCTTCCGGACGTTCCGCTGTCCGTCGGAGAGGTACTGCCCCGCGCCCATGCCGACGGTCGCTGCGACGGCGATACCGATCGCTGCGGCGATGATCTTGGGCGCGGACGCGTGCGTCGCGAGGAGGCCGGCGACCACGCCGAGGGTGGAGGTCATCCCGTCGAACGATCCGAAGATGGCCTCTTTCAGGTCGGCGGCCCCGAGGCGCGCGCGGCTCAGGACGTTGCCGCCTCCCGCGGCCCCCGATTGGATGACGGTGCTGCCGGGCGTTGCCATCGCGTCGTCTCCCATCCCGATCAGCCCGTGGCCTTCTGCCCGAGCGTCACGTTCTCCGTGGTCGCGGGATCGAAGAGATGGAGGTCGCCCGGGTCGAGCCAGAGCTCGATCTCAGCTCCTTCGTGGGCCTTGCTGGCGTCGGGGAGAGCGACGATCAGCTGGGTCTGGTCCGACTCCGAGTCGAGCTCCTTCTGGAGGTCGGTGAGCTGCTGGTGAATCGCATCCGGCGCCTTGAACGGCAGATAGGCGAGCTGTTCGTTCCCCAGCCACTCGAGCACGTCGATGCGCCCCTTGAGCCTCGCGCCGCGCCCGCGCTGGTCGTCGTCGAGCAAGGAGGCGTCGACGAGCTGCTCCGGACGGATCCCGACGATGACCACGTCCTTGCCGGCGAGGCTCGCGGGCAGCCGGGCGGCGTCGAAGGGAATGTCCCCGAACGGCGAGCTCAGGTGATCGGGACGGATCTCGGCGGGAAGGAGATTCATCGGCGGTGATCCCATGAAGCCCGCGACGAAGAGGTTGGACGGCTTCGCGTAGAGGTCCCGCGGGGAGCCGACCTGCTGCAGCACGCCGCGGCGCAGGAGCGCCACACGGTCGCCGAGGGTCATCGCCTCGACCTGGTCGTGCGTCACGTAGACGGTGGTGGTGCCGAGCTGGTTCTGGAGCCGCGCGATCTGGGTGCGCACCTGCACACGGAGCTTGGCGTCGAGGTTGGACAGCGGCTCGTCGAAGAGGAACGCGTGTGCATCTCTGATCACCGCGCGGCCCATCGCCACGCGCTGACGCTGGCCGCCCGACAGGTTGGCGGGCTTGCGGTCGAGAAACTCGGTGAGCTCGAGCCGGTCGGCGACGCTCCGCACGCGCTTGTCGACCTCGTCGCCGGCGACCTTGTGCAGGCGCAACGGGAAGGCGATGTTCTCGTACACGGTCAGGTGCGGATAAAGCGCGTAGTCCTGGAAGACCATGGCCAGGTCCCGGTCGCGGGGAGCTCGATCGTTCACCCGCTGGTCGCCGAAGAGCAGGTCCCCGTCGGAGATGTCCTCGAGCCCCACGATCATGCGCAGGAGCGTCGACTTGCCCGACCCCGAGGGGCCGACGAGAACCATGAACTCGCCGTCGGCGATCTCGAGGTTGACGTCGTCGACGGCGACGAAGTCGCCGTAGCGCTTCGAGACGTGCTTGATGGAGATGGCGGTCACTGTCGCTCCTTTCCTGTCAGCCCTTGACGGCACCGTTGGTGAGCCCGGCGACGATGCGGCGCTGGAAGAGCATGACCAGCACGACCACGGGGATCGTCACGACCACGGACGCGGCGGCGATGGCCGCGGTGGGTTGCTGGAACTGTGATGCGCCGCTGAAGAAGGCGAGTGCCGCCGGGACCGGCCGCGCCCTGTCGGTGGAGGTGAGGGTGATGCCGAAGACGAAGTCGTTCCAGGCGACGAAGAAGGCGAGGATGGCAGTCGTGAAGACGCCCGGGGCGGCCAGCGGCACGAGGATGCGCCGGAACGCCTGCCATGTCGTCGCCCCGTCCACCTGCGCGGCCAGCTCCAGGTCGCGGGGTATCTGGCGGAAGAACGACGTGAGCGTCCACATCGCGAGCGGAAGCGTGAGTGCGAGGTACGGGATGATGAGGCCGACCCACGTGTCGTAGAGGCCGATCGACCGCCAGAGGTTGAAGAGCGGTGTTGCGATCGAGATCGCCGGGAAGACCGACACTGCCAGCGCGCTGATGAGGACGTACCGCTTGCCGGGGAACTCGAGGCGCGAGACTGCGTACGCGGCGAACATCGCGACCACGACGGAGATGACGGTGGTGATGAGCGAGATGCCGAGCGAGTTGCGCAGCGCGGAGGTGAAGAGGTCGGTCTGGAAGACGGTCTTGTAGTTCTCCAACGACCAATGGGTCGGCCAGAACTGCTGGTTGTCGATGTCGTCTCCCTGTTTGAACGAGAGCGAGACGATCCACACGACCGGCGCCAGCGCCCACACGACGATGGCGATCGCCCCGACGCCCATCCCGATCCGAGCTCGCGTGCCCGTCCTCACGAGTCCGTCACCCGTCCCACGTCGGTGCGGAGCAGCTTGATGAAGATGAAACAGATGAGCGACACGCCGAGGAACAGGAGGATCGACATCGCCGAGCCGAGGCCGATCTCCGTGCGGCCGATCGTCTGGCGGTACGCGAGGATCGACACCGTTTCGGTCCCGTTCGAACCCCCGGTCATGACGAACGGGTTGTCGAAGATGCGGAACGCGTCGACGGTGCGGAAGAGGAGCGCCACCATGATCGCCCCCTGCATGTTCGGCAGCGTCACGCGCAAGAGCCGTTGCCACCAGCTCGCTCCGTCGACGACTGCCGCCTCTTTGAGGCTCCCGGGGACCTGGGCGAGTCCGGCAAGCAGCAGCAATGCGACGAACGGCGTCGTCTTCCAGATTTCCGAGAGGCAGATCACGAACAGCGCCGACCAGCGCGCGCCGAACCAGTCGAGGTTGGTTCCGAGCCAGTGGTCGACGAAGCCGGTGTTGTTCGCGAACGCGTACTGCCAGGCGTACGCGGCAACGACGGTGATGATCGCGTACGGGACGAGGATCGCAGTGCGGATGGCTCCCCTGCCGACGAACGTCTTGTTCATCACCATCGCGAACGCGAACCCGATGGCGAACTCCGCCGTGACCGTCACGACGGTGATGAGGAGCGTCGTGCCGAGATCGCTCCACCAGATGTTGTCCGTGAGGATCACCCGGTAGTTCTTGAACCAGATGAAGGCGCGGGTGCCCGGGTCGGTCAGCCGGTAGTCGAAGAGCGACAGGTACGCAGCGTTGAGAATCGGATACGCCGCCACGAGGAGGAGAACCGCCACCGAGGGTGCGGACAGAAGCCAGCCGAGGCGACGCTCCGCCTTCGCTCGCTCGCTGAGGTGCGGCTTCTCCCCGGGGAGTCGCCGGGTCTGCGTGGCCGAGGCGCGGGCGAGCGCGGACATCACGGCAACCGATCGCCCCGGAGCACGGCTGTGGCGAACCTTTGCGCGGCTGCCGGCGTGCCCTGGTTCACCGATCCCGGCGGATGGAACTTCTCCAGGATCGCTTCCGATAGGTCGCTGTAGTACTGCGTCTGCGGACGGGGAGCGGACGCCTCGAGGGACGCGAGGATGAGCGGCGCCATCGGAAACGCGTGCAGGACCGAGGGATCGTCGAACACCGCGGCCCGGGCCGCCGGGTTTCCGTCGTGCAGGAAGTAGTACCGCTCGTTGGCCGCGGAGGTGATGCACCGGATCGCGTCGAGTGCGAGGTCCGGATGCTTCGACCACGGGCTGATCCCGAGGTCGATTCCGCCGAGCGGTGGGCGGCTCGCGATCCCCGCGATCGCCTGCGGGTAGCGGGCCCACCCGATGTCGGCCAGGACGTCGGCGCTCAGCGCCCCCTGGTCGACGGCGTCCTCGGCTGCCCGCCAGACATACGGCCAGTTCACCATGAAGCCACCGTCCTGGCCCTGGAAGAGCGCGCGCGAGGCCTCTTCGTCCTCGGTCGACAACGATGGGCCGGCAACGCCGCTGCTCGCCAGCTCCTGGATGATGGACGCCGTCTGATCGCCGGCCGGCGAGTCGAGGCCGAGCTCGAGGTCGTCGGCGGTCGCTCCCGGATTCTCCGCGATATGGCCCCCGGCCGACTCGACGAGCGCGTTGATGAAGACGACATATCCCTCGTAGCGCAGGGCCTGAACGGCCACCGTGGTGCCCGTCTGCTTCGCCGCTCCGATGATCTGGTCCCAGGTCACGGGCTCGCTCGAAGGGTCGAGGCCCGCCTGCTGGGCGACGGACTTCCGGTACCAGAGCAACTCGGTGTTCGTCCACATGGGCGCGGCCACGAGGCGGCCGTTCCACGTCGCCCCGGCGACGGCCGGCCCGACCACGCCGTCGGTGAGCGCGGGCACGGCGGTGTTGGGGATGGGCGCGAGGAATCCGGCCGCCGCGAACTCGGCCACATACGCGACGTCGAGGCTGATGAGGTCGATCGATGAGTCCTGGGCCGAGAGCCGGCGCAGGAGCTGTTCGCGCTGGTCGCTCGCGCTCCGCGGCAGAAGCTGGGTCTCGATCCGGTACCGACCCGCGGCGGCTTGGGTGCAGCGGGCGGCGATCGCCGTCTGGCCTCCGTTGTCGGGATTGACGTACCACGCGAGAACAGGGGCCCTCTCCGCGCCCGGCGCCACGGCGCCGGTGGAGTCGGCGGCCGATCCACTCCCGTCGGCGGGCAGGCTTTTCTGGTCGTCCGGCTGCGACGTCGCCGGCGTCCGGACCGTGACGCCGTGCTGCGGGCTCGTTTCGGCGGCCAACCGGCTGGTCCCACCCTCCCCGCCGCACGCGACGCCCGCCGCCAGCGTGAGCGAAGCGACGAGGAAGATCTCGATCGAGCGTCGTCTGATGCCGTGCATCGCGGCGCCCATTCAGCGAGTCGTCCAGGCCGCGTCGTCGTCCCAACGGGTGCGGCAGTGAGCGAGCGGAAAGTCCTTCATCGGGGTGACTGCTGGGCTGACCATTCGACTCGAATCACGATCGCGCCTCGGAGGCCGACACACATCGGCGACGGTCACCACTCCCTGCGGCGGATCACTGAGCGAAGCGGCGCCGTCGCTTCACACGCGGAATAGACGCACCGGCTCCGCAATACGCCCGATTCCTCGGGGCGCAGCCTCTTGCAGGCTGAGGCAAGTGACAATCGCGGTGGCAGACGAGAAGCCCACCGACGAGGCGGCGACGGCGTTACCCGGCGAGGCGCGCGTGCTCGCGGAGGCGGAGCGCTCGCTGCACGGCGGGCGGCACGGCCTGCGTGCCGTCTGGCCGTTCCTCGGTCCCGCCTTCATCGCCTCCGTCGCGTATGTCGACCCGGGCAACTTCGCGACGAACATCGCCGCGGGGTCGGAGTACGGGTATGTCCTGCTGTGGGTGATCCTCGCCGCCAGCCTGATGGGGATGCTGATCCAGGCGTTGAGCGCGAAGCTCGGCATCGCGACCGGCCTGAATCTCGCCGAGGTTTGCAGGCAGCGCTTTTCGCCGCCGGTCTCGTTCGGTTTGTGGATCCAGGCGGAACTGGTCGCGATGGCGACCGACCTTGCCGAGTTCATCGGCGCCGCGCTCGGACTGAACATGCTCTTCGGCGTCCCGCTCCTCGCCGCCGGGATCATCACCGGCGTCGCCGCCTTCGCGATCCTCGGCCTGCAGACGCACGCCGGGTTCCGGCACCTCGAGGCCGTGATCGTGGTGCTGCTCGGCGTGATCATGGCGGGCTTCGTGGTCGAGGTCGTGCACGCGCACCCGTCGGGTGCAGGCATCGCGCACGGCCTCTTCGAGCCGAGGTTCGCGGGCGGCGACAGCGTCCTGCTCGCAGTCGGAATCCTCGGCGCGACCGTCATGCCGCACGTCATCTACCTGCACTCGGCGCTCACCCAAAAGCGCGTGGTCGGCGCCGACGAGCTGGACAAACGGAAGATCTTCCGCTTCGAGCGAATCGACGTCGTCATCGCGATGTCGTTGGCCGGCCTGGTGAACATGAGCATGCTCGTGATGGCGGCCGGCGTCTTCCACTCGCGGGGACTCAGCGGCATGGACGACCTGCAGAAGGTCTACGTTGCGCTCGGCCAGATCGTCGGCGGGCATGCCGGCACCTTCTTCGGCGTCGCGCTCCTCGCCTCGGGCCTGTCGTCGTCGTCGGTCGGGACGATGGCGGGCCAGATCGTCATGCAGGGCTTCATCGAGAGACAGATCCCGCTCTTCCTCCGTCGAGCGATCACCATGGCGCCCGCGCTCGCGGTGATCGCGCTCGGCGTCAATCCCTCGAAGGCGCTCGTCATGAGCCAGGTTGCGCTCTCGTTCGGGATTCCGTTCGCGCTCGTTCCGCTCGTGATCTTCTCCAACGACCGCAGACTGATGGGGTCGCTCGTGAATCGGCGGCTGACGACGCTCGTGTCGGGCGTCGTCGCTCTCGTCATCGTCGTTCTCAGCCTGTTTGTCGTCTACTGGACCCTCGCCTGATCAGGCGCTCGGCCGGCGGCGATCATCGCCAGCGCGCGCAGGCCGTTCCAGACGCCTTCGGGCTCGATCGCCGACGGTGAGGCACCGGGGTGCGCTCGTGCGATGCGGACTCTCAGCGCGCCGGGCCGTGTGCCGAAGCGCAGCGGCGGGTCGAGCTGGGCCGCCTCGCCGTCGATGCCCGCCGCTACAGGGGCGCTTGCCTCCACGGTGAAGGACGGGGTCGCCCACTCGTGCGGTGGCGACGGCCTCGCACGATGCGCGAGCCTCGGCTCGCCGATCACGACGATGCCGAGCAGCCCTTCGTCCATGCGCGGCCGTGTTCCCGAGCCGATGATCGTGCCGAGCCGGTAGCGGTTGTTCGAGACCAGCACCGTAGCCCGAAGCTCGCGCTGCGTTCCGTCCGGATCGGTCCAGCGGAGTGCTCCCTCCGGTGCATCGCCGGCGGCCACATCCGGAATGGCATCGAGCAGCGTTCGCAACTTCGCGTCGCGGTACTCGGGTCGCTGCACAGCGTCTCCGTAGATCCCGAGCGAGACGTTGTTGACGAACACCCTGCCGTTGACGTCTGCCAGGTCGACGACGCGCTCGCCGCCGTCCACGAGCGCGTCGAGCGCGCCGACGACGTCGTCACGGTCGACGCCGAGATCGAGCGCGAAGTGGTTGCGGGTGCCCGCGGGCACGCAGGCGTACGGGAGCGAATGCTCGGCGGCGATCGCCGCGACGATCGCCTGAGATCCGTCGCCACCGGCCATGGCCAGCGCGTCGGCACCCCGCGCGACCGCGTCGCGCACGAGTTCTTCCAGGTCCTCGCCTGCTGCGAGCTCGACGGGTTCGATCCCCCGGGCCTGCGCCTCCGCCGCGAGCGCGAAGCGCTCGGCCTTCCCTCCCCCGGAACGCGGGTTGTAGAAGAGCACCGGCCGCTGCGGGCGCGGCGGACAAGGGAGGGCGACCCGAACACGAAAGGCGGCACGCGCGGCGGCGAATGTGAGCAGCGCGCCGACGATGACGAGAACAGTGAGAATGCCGTCGCGATCGGCCTGGAGCCAGATGGACGTACCCAGCAGCGCCACCGCCAGGGCGAGCCCCACCAGGCGGCGGACGCCGCGATGCACGAGTCCGAAGACCGCCGCGAACAACGCCGCAGCCACGCAGGCGAGGGCGACGAGGCCGCGCGGGACCTGAACCACCGCCGCGATCACCGCGAGCGCCAGAGTGGCAACGCCCAGCGCGATCGCGGCGAAGGCCTGAAGCCGCGCGGTCCCCCGCCAGGACATGGGCTGATCTCGGTGCGTCACGGTCGTCGATCATAGGATTGACGGTGATGTCCACCGGCGCCACCACCGACGGCTCTCCGGCTTCGCACACGCCGCAGCTCTCCGCGTGGCTGCGCGACGCCCGGCGCCTGGATCTCGCCGTCTACGAGGCGATCACCCGGACTCCCACGCCCAGCCTGGACGGGCCGATGAGCCGGCTCACGCAGGCGGCAAACTACTCGCGGCTCTGGTTGGCCTCCGCCGCGATTCTCGCCACGACCCGAGGTGCGCCCGGCCGCCGCGCTGCGTTCACCGGGCTCGCGTCGGTCGCCGTCTCGTCCGCGGTCGTCAATCTCGTGATCAAGCCGCTCAGCCGGCGGCGGCGGCCGGATCGAAGTGACGTCGTTGCTGCCCGGCAAGCGCCGATGCCGGGCAGCACATCGTTTCCGTCGGGCCACTCGGCCTCCGCGTTTGCGTTCGCGACCGGAGTCGGCAGCGTCCTGCCTCGCGAGGCTGTTCCGATCAGGGCGCTTGCCGCCGCTGTCGCCTACTCGCGCGTGCACACGGGCGTGCACTACCCGGGCGACGCGATCGCCGGAGCCTTCATCGGCACCACGCTCGCGCAGGCTACCTCGCGGGTCCTCGAACGCCGGGGGTGGTAGTCGCAGCGGTTGCGTGGTGCCCGCACACGATCCGCGCATACGCCGATTCCACGCACGTGCATCTCGTCGACGATCGCGGGCGATGGTCACCGACATCGAGCTCGTACGAGGCAAGAACGTCGTCGCGGTGATCGACTTCCACCATGCGTCGATCTACCCCACTGATGCGTCGCCCGGGCAACGGCCGGAGCAGATCGTCCCCGCCGATCCGCACGGCCACTTCCACAAGATCCATCACCACGCGGGAAACCCGGAAGGCATCTACGAAGCCGACAGCCCGGAATACTGGGCGGAGATCACCGAGGCCCTCGTCCCGGCAGGGGCGATCCTGGTGCTGGGACACGGCAAGGGGAAGGCGAACGCGTCTCACCACTGGGTCGCCTACGTCGAGAAGCACCGCAGAGACGTTGCCGCGAGGCTGGTGGCCGACGTGCGCGTCGACATCGATCACCTGGACGACCGGCAAGTGTTGGAGCTCGCCCAGCGCTACTTCGCCGCCGTCGCTCCACTCAGCTGAGGCAGGACGAAGCTGACCGTGTCGAGGCCGTCGGCGAAGTCGTGGCTGACGACGGCGAGAGTCATGTCCGGATCGCGCCTCAGTGCGGCGTCGCGCCGATGTCGTTCGAGAAGGCGATCACGGTGACGAGCAGGATCAGCGCCATCCCGATCGCCGAGAAGCGCTGGTAGACCGCCTGCGGCACCGGCCGCCGCCGCAGCCCCTCGACGATCGAGAAGAGGATGTTCCCGCCGTCGAGCGGGAGCAGCGGCAGGAGATTGAAGAGCGCGACGGACATGCTGATCAGTCCGAGCAGCATCAGGTACCACTGGAACCCGACCTGGAGGTACTGCGCCGAGGTGCGGACGATTCCCACAGGCCCCGAGATCTCGGCGCCCTTGTTTCCGCGGAAGAGGTTGCCGACGCTCGCCACCGAGCCGGTGACGACTGCCCAGCAGTCGACGGCGGCGAGCCGGGCGCTCGCACCCAGCGGATGGGAGACGAGCTGCGGCGCCGGCACGAAGCCCCAGATCCAGCGACCCTGCTCCTCGATCGTGCGGCTCGGGCCGAGCGTGACGCTCCGTCCGGCACGGTCGACCGTGACGGTGATCGCACGACCGTCGCTGGCGCCGATCAGCTCGGAGACTCGCTGGAAGGTGCTCGCGCGACGGCCGTCGACCGCGACGATGCGGTCGCCGGGCCGCAGCCCGGCGGCGGCGGCGGGCGTGTTCGCCTGGACCTGCGCAACCTCGTTGCTCGGAGTCCGGGACGGTGCGCCGGTCGCGTAGACGGCAAAGAAGATCAGGAACGCGACGAGGATGTTCATGCCGGGTCCCGCCGCCACCGCGGCGACGCGCTTCCACGTCGACTGGCACCAGTAGGCGTCGGCAGCGGTGCCCTCGTCGACGCCGCGCACCGCCTGCTGGGCGGAGCGGCGCGCCGACGACGTCAGCTGCGCTTGCTCGAGCGCGGCGCTCAGCGCCGGCAGCGCGGCGCGTGCGGCTTGGAAGTCCCCGTCCTCGAGACCGCTCCGCACCGCCTCCGCGGTAGAGGCGAGCGCCGGGTTCTCCTCGAGTGCGGACGACATGAGCGACTGGAAATCGCCGGGCGCCGGCCGTTGCATCCCCGGAATGCGCACGTAGCCGCCGAGCGGGACCGCGCCGATCCCGTACTCGATCCCGTTCCGCCGAACTTTCACGACGGCCGGCGGGAAGCCGACGTAGAACGCGCGCGGCTTCATCCCGACGAGCCACGCGACCGAGAAGTGTCCGAGCTCGTGCAGGAAGACGAGGAGCGCGAGGCCGAGGATGACGACGAGCCAGGTCACCAGTCCGACTCTGGTCGACGCCGGTCAGGGTCGAATCGGCATGCGCCTGGATCGCGTGCGGGAAGCACGCAGCACCGCCCTTGTCACGCCTCACAGAATTCCGCAACCGATGCGCGAGATCGCTGATGCGCGGCGGTCGCGGTGGCGGAAACAATGTGCGGTGATGACGCCCGTCGAGCATCGAGGCGCGGCCGGGCAAGAGGCGCCGATGGTGATCGGACCTCGCATGGTCGTGCGGTTGATCGATCGGATCGTGACGGGCCTCCGTCGCAACTCATGCTCGCGCGAACGTCGAGCTCTCGGCAACTCTCGGCAATCGTGAGCAACGAGCAGAAACCGGAGTCGAACGACGAGCTTTGGTGGCTCGTGAGGAAACGACTGATCGACGAGGGGTTGTCGCCGGAGCGCGCGGAGGCGCTCGCGACCGCGTTGCTCGAGCCCGATTCACGGCCCGCTGCCCTCGAAGAGCTCGACGACCGGCTCGACCGTTTGACCGATGTAGTCCAACGGCTCGACACGCAGGTCGAACACCTGACCGAAACGGTCGAGCGAGCGGATGGCGCTGCCGTGACGGCCGCCCCTGCCGCGGCGCAACCTGCCGTGCCGAGCGCCCGCGACGCGCACGAGCACCACGTCCCGCATCCGATTCGATCCGCGGAACACGAGGTCGAGCACCTGTACGAGGTCGCCGACGAAGGAGAGAGCGCCGCCACCCCGGCGATCATGTACGGCGGCGTGCTCGCGGTCGTGCTCCCGCTGGCCCTGATCATGATCGGGGTCGTGTCGCTCGCCGTGTACCTCGCGACGCGCGGCGGCGACTCGTCCAAGCCGGCTGCCGCAATCCCGTGGACGCTTCCGAACGGAGACCTGTTCAACACGCGCGTCACCAGGCGGACGCCGATCTCGGCCGCAACCGTCTCGAAGCTCGGCGTTGCGTGGACGATGCCGCTGACCGCGAGCAGCATCTACGGCACCTTCGCGGCGAACCCCGTCACGAGCCCGGACGGAACGGTCTACCTCCAGGATCTCGACTCGAACGTCTCCGCCGTCGACCTGAAGACCGGCAAGGTTCTCTGGAAGCGCACCTACAACTCGCAGGACATCGGCCCGAACGGCGTCACCTACGCGGACGGCAAGGTCTACGGGGCGACGGCCAAGTTCGCCTTCGCGCTCGACGCGAAGACGGGCAAGGAGGTCTGGCGCAACGCGAAGCTCGTCCCGAAGGTGCTGCAGAAGGGCGGCGGCGAGCTCGCGAGTGGGTTCGGGATCGACATCCAGCCGCAGGTCGCGAACGGGACGGTCTACCTCTCCTCGGCCGCGCTGCTGGACGGCGGCGTCGTCTACGCGCTCGACGCGGCCACCGGGAAGACGCGCTGGACGTTCGACTCGGTGATCGACCCGGTGGGCAAGAAGATCATCGGCGGCGGGGCGTGGAACGCACCCGCGATCGGCCCCGACGGGACGGTCTATTTCGGCTTCGGGAACATGTACCAGCCCGCATCGGTGGCGCTCGACGACCCCGGCCGGCGCCTCTACACGGACAGCACCGTCGCGCTCGACGGCAAGACCGGGAAGCTGCGCTGGTACTTCCAGGGCATCCCGGACGACTTCCACGACTGGGACATGCAGCTCTCACCGATCTACACGCAGGCGGGCGGCCGCTCGCTGATCGTCGAGGCCGGGAAGATGGGCTACGTGTACGCCATGGACGCCGCGACCGGCAAGCTCGTCTGGAAGACGAAGGTCGGCGTCCACAACGGCCACGACCACGACGGGGCGCTCGCGCTGGCGCGCAAGCTGAAGCTGAGCTTCCCGCTGACCGTCGAGCCGGGCATCGTCGGCGGCGTCGAGACGAACATGGCGGTCGCCGGCGGCGTGGTCTACGTGCCCGTTGCCAACCTCGCCTCGCAGTGGAAGACGCGCACGACCGGCCTCGGAGGCGCGAACTTCGGCGCAGGGAAAGGCGAGCTGCTCGCGCTCGACCTCGCCACCGGGCACGTGCTCTGGGACACGAAGCTGGCGCAGATGCCCGACGGCGACGCAACCGTTGCGAACGATCTCGTGTTCACCACCACTTTCGACGGCTACCTGCTCGCCTTCAAGCGGAGTGACGGCTCGGTCGTCTGGAAGCAGAAGCTGCCCGCCTTCACGAACGCACCGGTCGCGATCGTCGGCAACACGCTGATCACTGCTGCCAGCTTCCCCGGCGGCAAGGGCCAGACGACGGAGGTGATCGCCTTCCGGCTCGGAGCGCACGGCAGCTTCACGCCGAAGGCCGCGGGCACGACCTCGAGCTCCGGCACGGCCGCGAACGGCGCCTCCCTGTTCACGCAGAACTGCTCCTCCTGCCACACGCTCGCCGCCG
>Ga0335076_10004330_pt1 | contig 14357 bp, 16 predicted proteins | sample Lox_Sample_25_FD_206717 | JGI IMG/M metagenome (GOLD analysis project Ga0335076, IMG submission 206717) | Soil microbial communities from Loxahatchee National Wildlife Refuge, Florida, United States - Lox_Sample_2.5 | ecosystem: Environmental > Terrestrial > Soil > Wetlands | place: USA... | reverse complement strand
CGGCTCACGCGCTCGACTCCCGCTCCGCGCGCGCGTTGCGCGCGACCACGTCGAGCACGCCGTTCACGAACGCGGGCGACTTCTCGCTCGCGAAGCGCCGCGCCACCTCGACGGCTTCGTCGATCACTACCTCGGCGGGCGTCTCCGGCTCGAACAGGAGCTCGTAGGTCGCGACGCGCAGCACGTTGCGCTCGACCGCCGCGAGGCGCTCGATCTTCCAGTGCTCGCTCGCGCGCGCGATCGCGAGGTCGATGTCCTTCAAGTGGTGCACCACGCCGAGGCACAGCTCGAGCGCGCGGTCGCGCGCGCGCTTGGGCAGCTCGAACTCGGCGCTCACCGTGTCGAACGCGGAGCGCACCGCTTCGGTGTCGACGCAGGCGCTCGACAGATCTGCCGCGAACAGCACCTGCAGCGCCGCCTCGCGCGCCATGCGCCGCGGGCCGTGGCTACCCACGCCGGCCTCCGAGGGCGCGGCCGAGCCGCACCATCTCGACGACGACCTCCGCGGCTTCCGCGCCCTTGTTGCCGCCCGGCTCGCCCGGCTTCGCGGCCCGCTCGAGCGCCTGCTCCACGGTGTCGGTCGTGAGCACGCAGAACGCGATCGGCAGGTTCTCCGCGAGCGCGACGCGGCCCACGCCGTCGGTCACGCCCTGGCACACGTAGTCGAAATGCGGCGTGTCGCCGCGCACCACGGCGCCGATCGCCACCAGCCCGTCGTACTTCTCGGTGCGCGCGGCGCGCTGCGCGGCCAGCGGGATCTCGAACGCGCCCGGCACCCACAGCACGTCGAGCGCGCCGCAGCCGAGCTCTTCCAGCCGCGCGGCGCAGCCCTCGAGCAGCCGCAGCGTGATCGGGTGGTTGAAGCGCGCGACCACGGCCGCGAGCTTCAGCCCGGTCCCGTCGAGTCGCGTTTCGAGCGTTCGCATGGTGACGTCCTACCACTCGGCGATGGCGTGGAGATCCGGCCCGAGCCGGCGCCAGGAGAATCGCACCGGCCGCAGCGCCTGCGCCAGGCGCCCTACCCCGAGCGCCCCCAGCACCGCGCGGCCGTCGCCCCCAATGAGTAACGGAGCCAGGAAGAAATGCATGCGGTCGACCAGGCCCGCGCGCAACAGCTGCGCAGCGAGCTCGCCGCCGCCTTCGACCAGGAGGTCGTTCACGCCGGCGCGCCCGAGCGCGCGCCAGGCGGCGCGCAGGTCGAGGTGGCCGGCGCGGCTCGCGACCGGAAGCACGCGCGCGCCCGCGGCTTCGAGCGCGGCTCGTCGCGCGCGCGGCGCGCCGCGCGAAGTGAGCAGCCAGGCGCCGTCGGTCAGACGCGCACCGGCCGGCGTGCGCAGCCGCGAGTCGACCGCGATCCGCCGCGGCCGGTGCACCACGCGGCCGCCGCGGCGCGCCGTGAGCTCGGGGTCGTCGGCGAGCACCGTGCCCGAGCCGACCGCGACCGCATCGGAGTGCGCGCGCAGCGCGTGTACGAACGCGCGCGCCGCCTCGCTCGAGATCCAGCGCGAGTCGCCGCGCGACGTGGCGATGCGGCCGTCCAGGCTCGCTGCGAGCTTCAAGGTGGTGAACGGGCGCCCGCGGGTCGTGCGCGACACGAAGCCCTCGTGCAGCTCCGCGCACGCCGCCCGCTCGACGCCCACCGCGACCTGCACGCCCGCGCGGCGCAGCCTGCGCAGGCTGCGCCCCGCCGTGCGCAGATCGGGGTCGACCATGCCAACGACGACGCGCGCGACGCGCGAGGCCAGTACCGCATCTACACAGGGCGGTGTACGTCCCACGTGCGCGCACGGCTCGAGCGTCACGTACAGCGTCGCGCCCTTCGCCCGCCCGCCGGCGCGCGCGAGCGCGAGCGCCTCCGCATGGGGCGCGCCGCCGTCGGCCGTGCGCGCGCGCGCGATCACGCGCCCGCCGTGCACCACGAGCGCACCCACGCACGGGTTCGGGGCTGTGCGCCCGCGCCCCCGCCACGCGAGCCGGACCGCGGCGCGCATGAACGCGCCGTCGCGCTCCGCGTCAGTCACCGTCGCCGGGCGCGAGCTCGTCCATCGCGGCCCGGAAGTCCTCGATCGTCTTGAAGCCGAGGTACACCGACATGAACCGCAGCCACGCCACCGGGTCGAGCGCGCGCAGCTCCGCCTGCACCTCGTCGCCGATGCGCGTGCTCGCGATCTCGCGCTCGCCGGTGTCGAGGATCACGCGCTCGATGCGGATCACGGCCTGCTCGATCGCGTCGACCGACACGGGCCGCTTCTGACACGCCTTCTGGATGCCCGTGATGATCTTCAGCCGGTCGAAGTTCTCGCGCCGGCCGTCGCGCTTCACGACCATCGGGAACAAGTCCTCGATGCGCTCGTACGTGGTGAAGCGCCGCCCGCACTCGGAGCACTCGCGCCGGCGCCGCTTCACCGCGGCATCGCGCTGGTTCCGCGCGTCGATCACCTTCGTGTCGGGGTGATCGCAGAAAGGGCAGCGCACGGCCGTTCCCCCGCTAGACCGGGGGCGCGTACGGCAGCGGGAAGCCCTTGGCGAGCTCGGCCACCTCGGCGCGGATTTTCGCGATGCGCGCGGCGTCGTCGGGCTTGTCGAGGACGTCGGCGATCCAGCCGCCGATGCGCTTCATCTCGCCCTCGCGCATGCCGCGCGTGGTGAGCGCCGGCGTGCCGACGCGCAGGCCGCTGGTGAGCCACGGCGAACGCTTCTCGCCCGGCACCGTGCTCTTCGACGTGGTGATGCCGGCGCGGTCGAGCGTGTCCTGCGCCTTCTTGCCCGAGATGCCGGCCTCGCCGAAGTCGATGACGAACAGGTGGTTGTCCGTGCCACCCGACACGAGCTTCCAGCCGCGCGCGGCGACGGACTCCGCGAGCGCGCGCGCGTTGCGCACGATCTGGGCCGCGTAGTCCTTGAACTCGGGCCGCGCGGCTTCGGCCAGCGCGACGGCCTTCCCCGCGATGACGTGCATGAGCGGGCCGCCCTGCGTCAGCGGGAACACCGCCTTGTCGACGGGCTCGGCGAAGTTCTGGTCGCACAGCACCATGCCGCCGCGCGGGCCGCGCAGCGTCTTGTGCGTGGTCGTGGCCACGAGCCCCGCGTGGCCGACCGGCGACGGGTGCACGCCCGCGGCGACGAGGCCCGCGATGTGCGCGATGTCGGCGAACAGGATCGCGCCGACCTCGCGCGCGATCGCGCCGAACGCCGCGAAGTCGATCGTGCGCGGGTACGCGCTGTAGCCGGTCTGGATCAGCTTGGGCCGGTGCTGGCGCGCGAGCGCGCGCACCTGGTCGTAGTCGATGCGCTGGTCCGCGCCCGCGACGCCGTAGCGCACGAACTCGAAGAACTTGCCCGAGAAGTTCACGGGCGAGCCGTGCGTGAGGTGACCGCCGTGCGAGAGCTCCATGCCGAGGATCTTGTCGCCCGGCTGCAGCGCCGCGAAGTACGCGGCCATGTTCGCGCCCGAGCCCGAGTGCGGCTGCACGTTGGCGTGGTCGCAGCCGAACAGCCGCTTGGCGCGCTCGATGGCGAGGACCTCGACCTCGTCCACCGCCTCGCAGCCGCCGTAATAGCGCTTGCCGGGGTAGCCCTCGGCGTACTTGTTCGTGAGCGCCGTGCCCACGGCTTCGAGCACCGCGGGCGACGTGAAGTTCTCGCTCGCAATCAGCTCGAGCCCGCTCTGCTGGCGCTCGACCTCGCGCGCGATCGACGCCGCGACCTCGGGATCCGCATGCACGAGCTTCAAGTCGCCTCCTCCGCGCCGCGCTCCCAGCGGGCGATCGCCAGGGTGCCGTTCGTGCCGCCGAAGCCGAACGAGTTCGAAAGCGCGACGCGCACGGGGGCTTCGCGCATGACGTTCGGCACGTAGTCGAGATCGCACTCCGGGTCGGGGTCCGTCAAGTTGATTGTGGGCGGCAGCTTGCCCTGCGCGACCGCCAGCACGGTGAAGATGGCCTCGATCCCGCCCGCGCCGCCGAGCGCGTGGCCCGTCATCGACTTCGTCGACGACACCGCGAGCTTGCGCGCGTGCGCCCCGAACACCTGCTTGATGGCGTAGGTCTCGATCTTGTCGTTGAGCTCGGTGCTCGTGCCGTGCGCGTTGATGTAGCCCACGTCCTCGGGCCGCACGCTTCCGTCGCGGAGCGCGGCGCGCATGGAGAGCTGCGCACCGGCGCCGTCCTCCGGTGGCGCGGTCATGTGGTGCGCGTCGCCCGACATGCCGTAGCCGACGACCTCGGCGTGGATGCGCGCGCCGCGCGCCAGCGCGTGTTCGAGCGTCTCGAGCACGACCACCCCGCTCGCCTCGGCGATCACGAACCCGTCGCGCCCGCGGTCGAAGGGCCGGCTCGCGCGCTGCGGGTCGTCGTTGCGCGTCGACAGCGCGCGCATGCTCGCGAAGCCCGCGACCCCCAGCCGGTTCACCGGCGCCTCGACGCCGCCCGCGATCATCACGTCGGCGTCGCCGCGCTGCAGGATCCTGTACGCGTCGCCGATCGCGTGCGTGCCGGTCGTGCACGCCGTGACCACGCACGTGTTCGGGCCGCGCGCGCCGTAGCGCATGGACACGATGCCCGACGCCATGTTCGCGATCGCGTACGGCACGAAGAACGGCGAGATCTTCCGCGGGCCGCGGCTCACGAGCGCCTCGCAGTTCTCGAGCATGGTCTCGAGGCCGGCGATGCCGGTCCCGATCAGCACGCCGGTGCGGTCGGCGCGCTCGGGCGGCACGTGCCAGTTCGCGTCGTTCATCGCCTCGACGGCAGCGGCCATCGCGTACTGCAGGAACTTGTCGTACCGGCGCGCTTCCTTCTTGTCGAGCACGGTCTCGGGATCGAAGCCCTTCACCTGTGCGCCGAACTTCACCGGCAGGTCTTCGGTGTTGAACCCGACCAGCGGCGCGACGCCGGACACGCCCTTGCAGAGCGCGTTCCAGCTGGTGGCGACGTCGTTCCCGAGCGGGTTCACCGTGCCCATGCCGGTGATCACCACTCGGTTGAATGCGACGTTGCGCGAGTGAAGGCGCGGCATCTCGGCTAATCGTCCCTTCCCGCCGTGCGCTCTTCGACGTAGTTGATCGCGTCGGCGATGTTCTGCATGCGCTCCGCGTCCTCGTCGGGAATCTCGAGCCCGAACTCTTCCTCGATCGCCATCACGAGCTCGACGATGTCGAGCGAGTCCGCACCCAGGTCGTCGATGAACGACGCCTCAGGCACGACCTCCTCGGCCGACACCCCGAGCTGCTCGACGATGATCTCCCGAATCTTGTCCTCGACCGCCATCAGTCCAAGCCCCCATTAACGTGGATCACCTGTCCGGTGACGTACCCGGCCGCGTCGCTCGCCAGGAAGCGAACCACGCGGGCGACATCTTCGGCCGTGCCCAGCCGGCCCAGGGGAATGCGCTCCGCGAGCGCCTGCTTGGCGGCGTCGGGGAGGTCGCGCGTCATGTCGGTGTCGATGAAGCCCGGCGCCACCGCGTTCACGGTGATGCCGCGGCTGCCCACCTCGCGGGCGAGCGAGCGCGTGAGCGCCTCGACGCCGCCCTTGCTCGCCGCGTAGTTGCTCTGGCCGGGGTTGCCCATCTGCGCCACCACGGAAGACAGGTTGATGACGCGCCCGGCGCGCCGTTTCAACATGGGCTTGGTGGCGGCGCGGCACACGCTCCACGCGCCGCGCAGGTTGGTCGCGATGACGGCGTCGAAGTCCTCCGGCTTCATGCGCAGGATGAGCTGGTCGCGCGCGATGCCCGCGTTGTTCACGGCGATGTCGAGCCGGTCGTGCTCCTGCAGGATCCGCGCGACGAGCGCCTCCACGGCGTCGTGGTCGGCCACGTCGCAGCGCTGCGCGCGGCCCTTGCCGCCGGCCTCGGCGATGGCCTTCTCGGTTTCCGCCGCGGCCTCGGCGTTCGACACGTACGTGAACACCACGGTGGCACCGGCGCGCGCGAGCTCGAGCGCGATCGCGCGCCCGATGCCGCGCGAGCCGCCCGTGACGAGCGCGACCCGGCCCGCGAGCTCGGCGCTCATTTCGCGGCCTCTGCGGCGCGCGCGAGCGCGGGCTCGAGCTCGGCCACGTTCTCCACGCTGGCGCGCGCGAGCGCGCGGTCGATCTTCGCCGCGAGCCCGGTGAGCACCTTGCCCGGGCCCACCTCGAGCTCGAGCTTCGCGCCCGCGCCGATCGCCGCCTGCACGCAGTCGACCCAGCGCACGGGCGCGCACACCTGCTCGCGCAGGCGCGCGCGCGCGTCGTGCGCGCGCGTGTAGGGCTTCGCGTCGACGTTCGAGATCACCGGCACGCGCAGCTCGCGGAACGGCGCGGCGCCGAGCTCGGGAGCCAGCTTCTCCATCGCGGGCGCCATGAGCGCGCAGTGGAACGGCGCCGACACCTGGAGCGGCACGACGCGCTTCGCGCCGGCCTTGAGCAGCGCCTCGCCGGCGGCCGACACAGAGCTGCGTCGGCCGGCGATGACCGTCTGCGCAGGCGAGTTGAAGTTCGCGGGCGCCACCAGGCCCGGCGTCTCGGCGCACACGCGCGCGATCGTCTCGGGGTCCGAGCCGAGCACCGCCGCCATCGAGCCCTCGCCTTCGGGCACGGCTTCCTGCATGAGCGCGCCGCGCCGGCGCACGAGCCGCACGGCGTCGCCGAGCGGCAGCCCGCCCGCGGCGACGACCGCCGAGTACTCGCCCAGGCTGTGGCCCGCGAAGACGGCGGGCTGCACCGCGAGGCGCTTCTCGACGACGCGCCAGATGGCGATCGAGGCGGCCAGCACCGCGGGCTGGGTGATCTCGGTGCGCGAGAGCTCCTCGTCGGGACCGCGCTCGATGCGCTCGAGGAGCCCGCCGCCGAAGCCGGCTTCCGCTTCGTCGAGCGCCGCGCGCGCCTCGGGGAAGCCGCGGGCGAAGTCGATCGCCATTCCGACGGCCTGCGAGCCCTGTCCCGGGAAGACGACTGCGAGCATCGCGCGCGCGTTCAGTGCGGCCGCGGCCGGCCTACGCCTGCTGCTCCGCCTCGACCTGGAAGATCTGGCGGTCGCGGTAGTGGCCGCACTCCCGGCACACGCGGTGGGGGCGCTTGGTCGCGCCGCACTTCGAGCACAGAGAACGCGCGGGCGGAGTCAGCGCATCGTGCGCGCGCCGCATGCGCGACTGCGACTTCGACATCTTCTTCTTGGGTCCAACCATTTGTGCTCCCTCTCACTTCCGCCGCTGCGTGCGCTGGCGGGATTCCTCGAGAAGCTGTCCGAGCCCGGCGAACGGGCGGCTCGCCTGCTTCGTCTCGCACGTGCACTCTTGCCGGCTCCGCAGCGCGCCGCACACCGGACACAGACCCGTGCACGACTCCGAGCAGAGCGGCTGCATCGGCCAAGCGAGCGACAAGATCTCCAGAACGACCGGGCCGAAGTCTAGCTCGTCGCCTGCGTAGCGCCCGAGCTCGAGATCCTCCGGATCGAGCTCGATGCCTCCTTCTGGAACCTCCCCGGGATTCTGCGCGGGCTCGAGCAGGAGTTCCAGCGGCTCGGAGATCGAGAGCGTCAGAGGCTCGCCGCAGCGGGAGCAGCGCAGCTCGAGCTCGCCGTGGACGCGCCCGCGGAAGAGCAGCCGGGCGCCCAGCCGGTACGCCTCCATGTCGACCCGGAAGGGCTGGACCAGCCGCGCGTCCGGGTCGCGGAACAGCGCGCGGACGCCCTCCCACCAGGCGGCGTCGCCGGCGAGCTCGAAGCGTCGGGGGGACTCGGAGACGCTCTCGATGTGGACGGTCAGGTCGGCCACGGGATCCTCTCGCGCTCCGCGAAAAAGACCACTCTCGGCGCGCATTTGGCGGCGAATGGGCGGCGAGCATCACGGGTAGGCCGGGCCGCCCGGCTTGTCAATCACGGCCCGTTCGCGTTCCCCCGCACTTTTCCTAGACTGCGGCGCATGGGGGTCGTCACGCGCTATGCGCCCAGCCCGACGGGGGCGCTCCACATCGGCGGGGCGCGCACGGCGCTCTTCAACTGGGCCTTCGCCCGCCACGAGGGCGGCCAGTTCCTGCTGCGGATCGAGGACACCGACAAGGAGCGCTCTACCGCCGAGTCCGAGAAGCTCGTCCTCGAGGCGCTGGACTGGCTCGGCGTGCGCTGGGACCCCGCGCCCGGCGGCGATCCGCTGCCCCACCAGTCGCAGCGCGGGCCGCGCTACCGCGAGGCGATCGCGGAGCTCCTCGCGCGCGGCCACGCCTACCGCTGCACCTGCACGCCCGCCGAGGTCGAGGCCATGCGCGAGCGCGCCAAGGCGCGCGGCGACAAGCCGCGCTACGACGGCACGTGCCGCGACAAGCAGCTCGGCCCCGACGTCGGCCTGCCCTTCGCGGTGCGCCTGCGCGTGCCCGAGAGCGGCGGCTGGACGCGTTGGGAGGATCTCATCGCGGGCCCGGCCGGTGAGGACGCAGCCGAGCTCGACGACTTCGTGCTCGCGCGCACGGACGGCAGCGCCATCTACCACTTCGCAGTCGTCGTCGACGACCACGACATGGGCATCACGCACGTGATCCGCGGGCGCGAGCACATGTCCAGCACGCCGCGCCAGCTCCTCATCTACCAGGGCCTGGGCTGGGAGCCGCCGCTCTTCGGCCACGCGCCGCTGCTCGTCGAGGCCGGCGGGAAGAAGCTGTCCAAGCGCGCGGAGTCGCTCTCCGTGCAGAGCTACCGCGACCGCGGCTTCACGCCCGAGACGGTGCTGAACTACATCGCGCGGCTCGGCTGGAGCCACGGCGATCTCGAGATCTTCTCGCAGGCCGACCTGGCGCGGCTGTTCACGCTCGAGGGCGTGGGGCAGTCGCCGTCGCAGGTCCACGACGACAAGCTGATCTGGCTGTCACAGCACTACCTGAAGACGCTGCCGCGCGACGTATTGCTCGGGCATCTACAGCGCTTCCTCGACGCCGAGGCGGGCCGGCCCGTCCCCGTCGACGACGGCCTCGCGCGCCTCGTCGACCTGCTGCGCGACCGCAGCAAGACGCTCGTCGAGATGGCCTCGCTCGCTCGGTTCTATCTGCGGGACGACGTCGCGCTCGAGCCGAAGGCCGCCGCGAAGCACCTGTTGCCCGCGATCGCCGAGCCGCTGGGCGCGCTCGCCGGTGCGCTCGAGAAGCTCTCGACCTGGGACCGCGCTTCGCTCGAGGCCGCGTTCCGCAGCGTGATCGAGCCGCGCAAGCTCGAGCTCGGCGCGCTCGCACAGCCCGTCCGCGTGGCGGTGACGGGCGGCACCGTGAGCCCGCCGATCTTCGAGACGCTCGAGGTGCTCGGGCGCGAGCGCAGCCTGCGGCGGCTTGGGGCAGCGATCGCCGTGGCGCAGCGCGGCAGCGCGTGAGAGTTGAACGACGTTCGAGCGCCGTGCGCTGGTTGGCGGACTAGGATTCGAACCTAGATTAACGGGGCCAGAACCCGTCGTCCTGCCGTTAGACGATCCGCCAGAACCGGGCGGGGAATATGACGCGCTCGAAGCGGCTCTTCAAACGGGCCTACCGGAAGCTGAATACCCGGTCGGCGCATCGCGTCGTAATGGCTGACGACACGCACCCACCCGGGTCCGCGAGGCGCCATCGGCGAGAGCCGAAGGAAGTAGCGAGCCAGACCCCACTCCCTCTGAATCCGGCCCGCTTTTTCTCGCGGACCCATCTGGGTGCAGTCGCGACCTGCTTACTCTCTCCCTCCAGACGACGCAGCGGGGGGTTCGACGGGAAAACCGGCGGACCCCTCGCTTGCTATGGTCGTCCGGATGAGTGGCACCCCGAGAGCGGCGCGCACACGGCGGCCCGGCCTGGCGCTGGGTCTCCTCTTCGCAGCCTGCCTGACCACGGGGCTCGGTGTCTGGCAGCTGCGGCGGAACACCTGGAAGCAGGCGTGGCTCGCCGAGATGACCGCCCGTCTCGAAGCTCCGCCCGCCGAGATCGCAGCCGCGCTCGCCGATCCGAACGCGTTCGCGTTCCGGCGCGTCGTCGCGGAAGGGACGCTCCTCCCCGCGCAGTCGATCCTCGTCGACCACCAGAGCCTGGGCCCGCACGAGGGCTCGCACGTGGTGACGCCGCTCGACCGCGGCCCGGGCACGCCGCTCCTGCTCGTCGACCGCGGCTTCGTGTCGTTCGCCGACGCCGACCGCTTCGCCGCCAGCGAATCCGCGCGCGCAGCCGCCGCGGCGCGCATCGAAGGTGCGCTCGAGCCGCTGGAGCGCGAGGCGCTCGCCGCGTCGGACCCCGCCCCCGCCGGGCGCGTGGTGCACTGGAACCGGCTCCATCTGGGCGCGCTCGAGCGCCAGCTCGGCCGGCCCGTCGAAGCGGCGCTCCTCGTGCGCGCGCCCCAGCCGGGTGACACCGAACCGCTGTCAGCGCTCCCGCAGCCGAAGAGCCGCGTCGATCACATGGAGTACGCGCTCACCTGGTTCGCGATCGCCGGCATCGCGCTCGTGATCGCCTCCTACGAGTGGCGCCGCTCGAGCTGACGCCGCGCCCGACGAGATTCTTCTCGAGCAGGGAGATGGCAAGCGCGAGGGGGAGCGAGGGCCGCCCCGAGCGACCCCCGCAAGCGGCGCAGCCGCGCGCAGTGAGGCGCAACCGAACGAAGCTCACCGAACCGCTGTCAGCGCTCCCGCAGCCGAGGAGCCGCGTCGATCACACGGAGTGCGCGCTCACCTGGTTCGCGATCGGGCAGCGCGCTCGTGACCGGCGCCCGACGAGATTCTTCTCGAGCAGGAAGACGGCAAGCGCGAGGGGGAAGCGAGGGCCGTCCCGAGCGACCCCGCAAGCGGCGCAGCCGCGCGCAGTGAGGCGCAGCCGAACGAAGCCCAGTCAGACTAATAGGTGTCCTGAGTGGCGTTGCACTCGCCGATCTTGCGGCCGAACGCGAAGCGCGCGGGCTCGACCACGAGGTTGTTCGTGATCACGCCCGCGTCGCGCGCGTCGAAGGTCGCCCAGAAGGGCGCGCCGGCCACGAGCACGAGACCGCCCATCATCATTCCCGAGAAGGCCAGCGGGCGCATGATGAAGACGTCGAAGGACTGGGGGTACGCGCAGTCGTCGAGCGAGTCCTCGTAGCCGACGGCGTTGGCGCGCGTCGGCGCGAGACCGACGATCGCGAAGAGAGCGAGTGTGGCGGCGACCGAGCGAACCAGCTTGCGCATCACGTCCTCCTGCGCGCGGCTTTGCGCCGCGGCGTCACGGGACTCCATCGGCCCCGTGCGCGCGAACTTGACGCGGACGCTCACTCAGCCGGGCTTCGCCGCGACCGGCTCGCCCGCGCGGTAGACGGCGCGCAGCGCAACGTCGGGTCCGAGCGCCAGCAAGTCGGCGTCCGCACCCGCGGCGATGCGCCCTTTTCGGGCCTCGAGCCCGAGCACGGCGGCAGGCACGGCGCTGGCCATGCGCAGCGCGGTGGCCAGCGACAGACCCGCCTGGCGCACGCCGACGCGCACGGTGTCGAGCAGCGTCACCGCGCTGCCCGCCAGCCCCTCGCCCGTCGTCGCGAGGCCGCCTTCGCGGATCTCGGCGTCGAGCCCGCCGAGCTTGTAGCGGCCCGGCGGCAGGCCGGCCGCGGGCGTGGCATCGGAGACGAGCGCCACGGCGTCGGGCCCGCGCAGCTCGACGAGCGCGCGCGCGAGCTCGGGGTGCAGGTGGTGGCCGTCGAGGATGACGCTGCCGCGCAGGCGTTTCTCGACCAGGAACGCGCCCACGAGATTGGGCTCCGACACGCGCCGGCCGAGCGCCGGGTCGAGCACCCGCGCCGGCCAGTCGCTCGCGTTCCCCACGTGCGTGACGAACGAGAGGCCGCGCTCGACCGCGGCGCGCACCTCGGCGAGCGTGGCGCGCGAATGGCCGGCGGCGACCACCGCGCCTGCGCGCGCGAAGCGCTCCGTCGCCTCGAGCGCGCCCTCGCGTTCGGGCGCGAGCGTCACCATGCGCAGCGCGCCCTGCGCGACGTCGAGCAGCGCGCCTACACGTCCTGGTGTAGGGTCGCAGAGCGGCGCGGCGGCGTGCGCGCCGCGCTTCGCCTCGACCAGGAACGGCCCTTCGAGGTGCAGGCCGACGACCGGCCCCGCGGGCGACACGTCGCCGAGCAGCCGCGCCAGCGCGCTCTCCAGGTGATCGAGCGGTGCGCTGACGAGCGTGGCGAGCAGGCTGGTGGTGCCCGCGCGCATGTGGAAGTCCGTCGCGCGCCGGCGCGCGGCCGCATCGGCAGCGTCGTAGGCCGCGCCGTCGCCGCCGTTCACCTGCAGGTCGACGAGGCCCGGCGCCAGCAGCGCGTTCTCGTGGCGCACGTCGCCGGAGCGCGGCTCGACGCCCTCCTCTACCGCCTCGATGCGTCCACCGGCACAGCGCACGCGCACGCGCGCCGCCTCGCCCGCGGGCAGCAGCGCGCGCGCGGCCCAGATGGAGAGCGCGCTCACCCTTTGGCGAGCGCGAGCATCGCGTCGCTCGCGACGGCGATGCACGCGTCCATGTTCTTGTCGATGTCGAGCTCGCTCGGCCCCGGCCACGGCGCGCGGTCCGACACCACGCAGATGCAGCCGGCCTGCAGGCCGAAGAGCGACGCCAAGGTGAGCAGCACGCCGCTCTCCATCTCGCAGTTCAGCACCCGCGCGCCGCGCATGGCGTCGAGCTTGGCGTCGAGCTCGTGCGGCCGGAAGCCGGGAAAGCTCATGGGCTCGAGCGCGCCGTTGGCGCCGAGCACCGCGTTCCGCGCGTAGAACGCGTCGAGCGACCAGGTGACGCCGACCTCGTGGCGCACGCCGCGCGCGCGCGCCGCCGCGACGAGCGCCGCCACGACCTGCCAGCTCGCCACCGCGGGGTACGCCGTCTCGACGTAGCTCCTCGACGTGCCGTCGTCGCGCACGGCGCCCGTGGTGATCACGAGATCCCCGAGCGCGAGCACCGGCTGCAGCCCGCCGCTGTTGCCGACGCGGATGAAGCGCCGCGCGCCGAGCTTCGCGAGCTCCTCGACGAGAATCGCCGTGCTGGGCGCGCCGATGCCCGTCGACGCCGCGCACAGCCGCACGCCGTCGCGCTCGCCGACGACGATGCGGTACTCGCGCAGGTTCAAGATCTCGCGCGCGTTCGCCCAGCCCTTCGCGATGCGCGGCACGCGCGCGGGATCGCCGCACAGGAACACGTGCTCGCCGATCGCGCCGCGCCGCAGCCCGGTGATCGGCTGTCCCGGCTCCTCGCTCATCCCCCGCTCCTCCGCGCGAAGCTCGACCCGAAGGACGTCGAGCCCTGGGCGTCTCGGTTGACGCCGCGCACCCTCCCACCTACAGTGCGCGCCGATCGGCCGGTCCCTTCGTCTAGTGGCCTAGGATATCAGGTTCTCACCCTGGAGACACGGGTTCGACTCCCGTAGGGACCGCCAGGGGTTACGCAGTTCGGTGTCACCGACTCGAGTGAATGTCGGGGGTCGAGTGGAGCCTTCGCGAAGCCTCTGGCGCGCACTCGGCCCCGGACTCATCACGGGCGCGGCGGACGACGACCCGAGCGGCATCGCGACTTACTCACAGGCCGGCGCGCAGTTCGGCTACTCGCTCACCTGGACCGTGCTGCTCACGCTGCCCTTCATGGTGGCGATCCAGCTCGTGAGCGCCGCCATCGGCTGGAGCACGCGGCGCGGCCTCGCGCACGCGCTCGCGCGCCGGCTGCCGTCGCCGGTGCTGTTCGCTCTGGTGGGCTCGCTCCTCGTCGCCAACACGTTCAACATCGCGGCGGACCTCGCTGCCATGGGCGAAGGCGTGCGGCTCCTCGCGGGCGGCCCGGCCCGGCTCTACGCCGCGCTCCTCGGAACGGGCTGTCTCGTCGCGGAGGTCGTCGTGCCCTATCACCGGTACGCGGGCTATCTCAAGTACCTGACGTTCGTGCTGTTCGCGTACGTCGCGGCCGCGTTCAGCGTCCACGTCCCGTGGGCGCACGTCGTGCGCACGACCTTGTTCCCGGCGCCGCGGTTCGAGCGCGGGGAGCTGCTCACGACCGTGGCCGTGTTCGGCACGACGATCAGCCCGTACCTGTTCTTCTGGCAGGCCTCGCAGGAGGCCGAGGAGGCGCGGCTCGTGCACGCGCGCGGCTTCCGCCGCGGGGCGCTGGGCCCCGGCGCGTTCCGCCACATGGCGCGCGACACGGGGATCGGGATGATCGTCTCGAACGCGGTCGCCTTCTTCATCATCGTGACCACGGCAGCCACCCTTCACGAGGCGGGGCAGACGCACATCGAGACCGCCGCACAGGCCGCCGAGGCCCTGCGCCCGATCGCAGGCGCGTTCACCTTCGCGTTGTTCGCGGCCGGCATCGTCGGCACCGGCCTGCTGGCCGTGCCGGTGCTCGCCGGCTCCGCGGCGTATGCGCTGGCCGAGACCCTCC
>Ga0335076_10004329_pt1 | contig 14359 bp, 13 predicted proteins | sample Lox_Sample_25_FD_206717 | JGI IMG/M metagenome (GOLD analysis project Ga0335076, IMG submission 206717) | Soil microbial communities from Loxahatchee National Wildlife Refuge, Florida, United States - Lox_Sample_2.5 | ecosystem: Environmental > Terrestrial > Soil > Wetlands | place: USA... | reverse complement strand
GGAGAAGTGATTGAAGTGGTGGGAACTCACGTCGACGTTACGGAACGCAAGCGCGCCGATGACGAGCGCGAGAGGCTGCACCAACTGGAAGCAGGTCTTGCACACATCAACCGGGTCACTACGATGGGAGAATTGAGCGCCTCTTTGGCGCACGAAATCAAGCAACCCATTGCTGCGGCGGTTACTAATGCCGAAGCTTGCTTGCGATTACTGCAACGCGACCAACCGGATTTGTCAGACGCCCGCGATGCGGCCTCGGGAATGGTCGCCTCTGTCAACCGTGCGGCAGACATCATCGACCGGGTTCGCTCTCTCTTCAGGAAGGGCGCTACACATCGGGATCTCGTTAATGTAAACGAAATCGTTCGGGAAATCGCAGGCCTCTTGCAGAACGAGACAATGCGGCAGTCCATGACCCTGCATCTAGAGCTTGCAGAAAATGCCCCCCAAGTTGTGGGCGATCGCGTCCAATTGCAGCAGGTGTTCATGAACCTGATGCTGAATGCGATCGAGGCGATGGAGGACACCGGCGGTGAACTCACGATTGCATCGCAACTGACTCAGAAAGGTGGCCTATTGATTTCAGTTATTGACACCGGCGTGGGGCTGCCTGCCGAAAATACGGACCGGATCTTCGAAGCCTTCTACACCACGAAACCAGAAGGCTCGGGCATGGGCCTGGCAATCAGCCGGTCAATCATCGAATCCCACGGTGGCCGTCTCTGGGCCGAAACCAATTCTGGACGCGGCGCTACATTTCGATTTACGCTGCCACACCAAATACCAGAGCCCAAATGAGTCCTCAAACTGAGCGAACCGTATTCATTGTTGATGATGACCCCGATATTCGGGCAGCCATGCGCCGGTTGCTGAAAACCGTCGGTCTGCACGTAGAGCTATTTGCCACCGCGCAGGATTTTTTGCAGCGAAAGAGGCCAAGCGGACCTAGCTGCGTCGTTTTGGACATGCGACTTCCTGGAATGAGCGGACTCGAGCTCCAGCGCAGCTTAGTTGAGACAGGGGTGAACATTCCGATCATTTTCATATCGGCCCACGGCGACATTCCTATGACGGTAACGGCCATGAAATCGGGCGCCGTGGAATTTCTTACCAAGCCGTTCCGAGATCAGGACCTTCTGGATGCCATTGAGCAAGCGCTTCAGCGCGACCAGGCAGCACGACAACAGCAGAATGAGCTTGTAGCGTTGCAGCAGCGGTACCGAACTCTAACCGCACGCGAGCGCGAGGTCATGGGACTTCTCGTTTCAGGTATGCAGACAAAGCAGATCGCCTCGAAACTCGGGACCAGTGAAATCACTGCAGCGGTCCATCGCGGACACGTTATGCATAAAATGCAGGCGCGTTCCCCTGCTGAATTGGGTAGAATGGCGGAGAAACTGAAACTTCCTGCCAACAACCACTCCTGACTCAGGCTCTCCCGACGGTTCCCTGTCTCGCCCGCGACTTATATACCTATATAAGGTGCCTATAAGAAATGACAATTGTGTTCCTCGAGGGACGGATATATTTATTGGCTACCATGGTTCCCGAATCGAGAACAAAGCTAATCGCTGTCGTCGATGATGACGAATTGGTCCGGATCTCTTTGCAACGGCTGCTGAAAGCCGCTGGTTTTGCCGTGACCTTATTCGGATCGGCCGAGGACCTGCTGAAGGCCGGCCAGTTTACAGAAATTGCATGCCTTATTGCGGATATCCGAATGCCGGGCATGTCCGGCCTGGATCTTCAGGCAAAGCTGAAGGCCGAGGGCGGTTCGACTCCGATCGTCTTCATCACTGCGCACGGAGACGAAAAAATGCGCCTTCAGGCCATGCGGGCTGGGGCCGTGGGGTTTTTGGCTAAACCCTTTGACGCTGCCATTCTGCTTGATCGCATTCGAGCGGCCCTGGAAGCGTTCAATGGCAGCAATGACCTGGTGTAACGGGTCTCAGGAGGACGTGGTGGGGGGCTTCTCTAAGGACGGTCCGGGGGCCCACGACGCGAGAGGGCCACAATTCCGGCAGATCGTGGGTCATAGCGCAGCTCTGGAAGCTGTGCTGCAGCAGGTCGAACGTGTCGCGTCGACTGCGTCCACGGTGCTGGTTCAAGGAGAAACCGGTACCGGGAAGGAGTTGATCGCGCAAGCGATTCATAACCTAAGCGCAAGATGCGGTCGTCCTTTCATTAAGCTGAACTGCGCCGCCATTCCGTTTGATTTGCTCGAGAGCGAGCTCTTTGGTCATGAACGAGGAGCCTTTACCGGAGCGATAGCGCAAAAAATCGGGCGATTCGAGTTGGCCGACAAAGGGACCCTGTTCCTCGACGAAGTCGGGGATATCCCCTTAGCTTTGCAACCTAAGTTGCTGCGGGTCTTGCAAGAACAGGAATTCGAGCGTCTGGGCAGCGGCCGCACCCACAATGTCGATGTCCGTCTTGTTGCAGCGACCCACCGCGACCTCGCGGAAATGGTCAAACGGAACGAATTTCGCAGCGATCTGTATTACCGTCTCAACGTGTTTCCAGTTCTCCTGCCCGCTTTGCGGGACCGGCGTCAGGACATTGTGCTGTTGGTCCAGCATTTCGTGGATATTTTTTCCCGCAAAATGGGTAAGAAGATAGAGCACATTCCCCAGGGAACTCTGGATGCCTTCAAGTCCTATTCGTGGCCCGGAAATATTCGTGAACTTCAGAACGTGATCGAACGCGCGGTGATCCTGTCGGATGACGGAGTGCTTCCGAACCCGCTGCCAACCGCGCGGATCGAGCCCATTGTGTCCTTTCCTGTGCGAAGCACGCTCAGGGACTCCGAACGCACCTTGATCTTGGAGGCTTTAGAGACGAGTGGCTGGGTGGTTGGTGGACCAAACGGCGCAGCCGCCAGACTAGGCCTGAAACGCACCACCTTAATCGGCAGAATGAAGAAAAACGGAATCTGCAGGCCCTCCCATGAGCTTGATCGATATCGCGGTGTCGAACCGAGTCCCGCTTGAACACCGCACAGCGCATTCCCATTTGGCCGGAACCACATTATATTCAGCCCCGAGTCCTGCCCGGCACCATCAGAGTGCTGGCGTGAAGACGATCGTGATTCGCTCCATCCTTCTCACGATGTGACCATGCCGACTACCGCGTAATAGTCTCCTGACACACGATGTTCGCTATGCAGTAATTGCAATCGGCAATTGCACCTCTTCGGCAGCACGAGGATCTTACCCACACCTGCATCGAATCGAACTAATTGTGAGTTTGCTGCTCTCGCCACCGGAGGACTTGTTCCCGCAGAGTATTGATGCTGTTTACCATGGCGTCGCCTTCGACGGCTTCCGGCGCGTGCGCATGAAAGTATGGGTCGCCTGTCTTGAGTAGCAGGCGAAAATCGTTTCGTAAGTCTGGCGTTTGGGATGCGTCACTCCTCTTTCCATGCAGCAGGCGCTCCATGCCCCGTAGTGTTGTTTGGACATCTGCGACAAATCGTTGAAGTTCCGGCGAGCCGGGAGTAGCCGTGTTCTTCGGCTCAACTGCGTCGAGGGCCATGATCGCATGCGCGAAGCGATGCGAACTTGCGATCATGGAACGAACAAGTTCGATCTGATTCGTTTCGGTTCCAGGCTCCGCCGCGAGACGCTCTAAGGAAGCTTCCAGGTTGGAGCGCGCCAATCTGGCTGCCAGCCTTTCTCGGCTGACCAGGGCTTCACCGGTGGGCCGTCCTAGATAGCGTTGTGCGATGGCTCGGAAATATTGACGGTAGGCGGTCAACAGATCTGCCAGTGCGTCTTCGACCGGTTCCCGCGTCGGCCACAAGGCGTAGGCGGACAGGGCAAGCACGCCGCCAATCAAAGTATCGATCGCACGGGCTTGCATGAGGAGTTTCGGTGCAACGCCGGTCAAGGAAAGCATCAAGACGATTGCCGCAGTGACGGCCGCGGCAAAGAAGCCATAGTTCGCAGGACCCAGCCAGCGCAAAAGAAACACACAGAAGCCGATCAAGGTTGCTCGCACCACGAAAGTCGACGGCGAGAAATAAATTTGTCCTGTTGCAACAATCAGCCCCACCATCGTCCCAGCGATTCGTAGCAATCCCCGACTGAAGGTCCCCGCGAAGTCTGGCCGCAACAGGATGACCACCGTCATGGGTATCCAGTAAGAACGACTCCAACCGGTTGCCCGCGCGACGGCGCCTGCAACGGTTAGGCAAATCGTAAGTCTCACCGCGTGGCGGAAAACCACGGACCGGAAGGTCAAGTTCGCTCGCAACGTTGCCACGATGGAGTCCGGGCTCAAACGCCACGATTTAAGGGATGAAGGCAGCAGTCCAAAAGAAACTCCGTGCAGCGAGGCCGAGCCGGTCAGCAGATCCGCCGCCGCGCGTAATTGCCCGGCCAGCGCATCCATCAGGAACAGCATGTCCTTCGTCGCACTGTATTGCGTAGAAGGCGACTTGCCAACGGCGTGGGGTCTCCATCCTTCGATCAAGTCATTCACGTTCGTGATTTGATCGTGCAACGAACCTCTTCCAGTGCCACTCAGCAGGGCTTCACCAATGGCTGTGAGCGAATGTCCCGCTGCACTCAAGAACTGTGCGAGCGTTTCGCCCTCTTCGCTTAATTGCCCTTTACGGTCCAGTGCCGCTTGCATCTGCAACAGCCTGATGATGCATAATCTTGCGCGCTCGGCTTGGTTCAGGAGTGACTGACACCGGAGGCTCTCGTCGCCATTATCCTGTGGCAGGCTCCGCAGAGCTTTTTGCGCTTGCGACATGTGTGCGGTCGCGGGCGGTGCACAGCCCGGTTCAGTCGGCTCCACGGCGGTGCGTCCAAGTTCGAAATACAGCAACGCCAATGAGCGCTTTTCCGGCTCGTACCTCCGCACCGGCCATAGCGACAGGGACAGTGCTGTTTGGATAAGTCCGCCCAAGAGTGCAAACAGCGCGGCTTCGAGTGAGTTCCTCAGAGTCAACCGCTGCCCAGCGAATATCGTGAGCATAACCAAGCTCACCATCCCAATGTTTGCCGCTGTTTCGCCCAGCGCAACCGCCATACCTGCCACGAAGGCTACCGCCGCCGCGACGACGCCTACCCCAAGGTGGTATTGCTCGGATATCCCTCCGATGAAAGCGGCAAAAGCTAGCGTAATGCTGGCGGCAATCATTCGAATGGCCCGATGCCGGTAGGGGTCACCGCCGTCCGAGTACGAAACAAAGAGCGCTCCGCAAGCCGCCGCTGGAGCTCCGAATGCGACGTGCGCACCCGCGCCGAGGAAGAGGGACAGCAGCATTCCCGCCGCGTTGCGGACAGCCATATAAGGCAACATCTTGCTTCGATCGAAAGAGGTCAGGATTTTCCAGAATGCCCGCCAGCTGCTGTGCTGGCCGGTCTGCGGCCCGTCAACACCGTCCGCGGTAAATTCATGGGTTTTGATTCCGATGTCAAATCTCCTTCGAAGGATCCTCTGTGGGTAACTGCCGGAATTCGATTCCAAGGCCAAGGACTTCGCGACTGCACCTCTGCCCGCGAACGGGCTCTGGAAAAATTGTCGCGCATTCCACACCGTGCGACTTTCCCTTCTCCAGTCTGCGTCGATTCCCGCGGAGGATCGCCGGCGGGAGGGCTTCTGCAGCCGTTGCGACTGCCGACATCATTACGACCTGCTTAGTGCGGAGATTTTGGTGGCACTCTACGACTAAGCCTAGGACTCTCGAGCATTTCTGCGTCCATTCATTGGTTTTGAGAATGCCCACGGAGCCGAGGTGCCAAACCCAAATTTCGGCGAAAGGATGAATCAACAGCTGCACCCGGTGCAGAGGAAGACGGATATTAGTCGTGACCAGCCTCAAGTGTCACTGACGTTCGGACACTTTTCAAGAAAGCGTCGAAACTTGGACACTTTCTCTGCCGGTCGCAGTCTCACAAGGCGAGCGTTTTCAGTCCTCAACCGTTTGCCGTGTTCGCAACGAGAACCCATCTTTGGCAGGCGAACTGCACTATCGTCTGGCGTCAAGGGTTTTCCGCCAACCTTAGGTAAGTCAAGGCTGGTGGCGACAAGGAGTAATTCATGAGGCCTTCCATCCTTTCTTGGTATCGCCTTCTGCGGGCGCGCCATCACTTCCCTGTGTTTGAGGCCATTCGATGTGCCCTGTGGCTCGGCCGCTAGCGTCATGCATCTCGTAAGCGAAGTTCAAAATACTGACTCGGAATTCCAACTCTCGTTTACTGCCCTGGATGCTGCGATATTGCAACCTGCGGCAAGATCTGTAGACGAAGCGTCCGCCGTGGGCCAGCGTGCCGTTGACTCCCGCCGACTAGCGATATCTGGGTCCCACGTGCTGATCGGGTTTCTGGTCGTTTTGTGCCTCGTAGAGCTGTTCGTGGTGGGGATTGTACGATTTTGGCTTTTCGCGCGGTAACAAAAACGAGGTGACGTGATGTGCCTGGCTGTGCCTGGGAAGATTGTGACCATCGTCGAAGAGAGCAATCTTGGGCTGCGTCGCGGGAAGGTCGATTTTTGCGGAATCCGCAAGGAGGTTTGCCTAGATTACACGCCCGAGGCAAGGCTGGGAGACTATGTTCTGGTTCATGTCGGCTTCGCACTGAGTACAGTCGATGAACAAGAAGCTCAACGGGTGTTCGAAGCACTGCGACAACTCGATCAGCTCGATGAGCTGAAAGAGGGCGCAACGTGAAGTTTCTCGACGAGTATCGCGACTACAGCGCCGTTCAACGGATGGCGCAGGCAATCCGCCTCGGCACCACTCGGCCCTGGACGCTGATGGAAGTTTGCGGCGGACAAACACACACGATCGTCAAGACCGGTCTCCAGGACCTGCTCCCCGAAGCAATCACGCTCGTGCACGGACCCGGCTGTCCGGTATGCGTCACTCCCGTCGAAATGATTGATCGCGCCGTCGCGATCGCCCGGCGTCCTGAGGTCATCCTTTGCTCGTTCGGCGACATGCTGCGGGTTCCCGGCTCGACGCAGAGTCTTTTCGACGCCAAAGCCTTGGGCGGAGACGTGCGCATCGTCTACTCGCCGCTAGATGCTTTACAACTGGCCCGCTCAAATCCGACGCGGGAAGTTGTTTTTTTCGCCGTGGGATTCGAGACCACCGCCCCGGCCAACGCCATGGCCATCTGGGAAGCCGAGCGCCAGAACGTTCCGAATTTCTCGATGCTCGTGTCGCACGTGCTCGTGCCCCCGGCCATGGAAGCCATCTTGAGTTCCCAGGATTGCCGCGTGCAAGCCTTTCTCGCCGCAGGCCATGTCTGCATGGTCATGGGCTACGAAGAATACCTGCCCATCAGCCAGAAATACCATGTGCCCATCGTGGTCACCGGGTTCGAACCGTTAGACCTGCTGGAGGGCGTGCACATGGCCGTGGCACAGCTCGAAAGCGGTCGCGCGGAAGTCGAGAATCAATATTCCCGTGCGGTACGGCGTTCAGGGAACCGTCCTGCACAGAAGCGAATTGCCGAAGTGTTCGAGGTAACACGGCAAGCCTGGCGCGGAATCGGTGAAATCCCCTTGAGCGGGTTGCGGCTGCGCGGGTCGTACCGCTCTTTTGACGCGGAAGTTCGCTTCCCGGTCGACGTCGATCGCGCCGAGGAATCGTGCGAATGCATCGCAGGGCTTGTTTTGCAGGGCCAGCGCAAGCCTTATGACTGTCCGGCCTTTGGAACCAGGTGTACACCGGATACTCCGCTCGGAGCGCCGATGGTTTCCTCAGAAGGCGCGTGTGCGGCTTACTTTCACTTTGGAAGGCGGAAAGAAGATGGCGATTCTATCATGTCCATTGCCACGGCCAGCCTCTAACCGGATTTTGCTGGCCCACGGGGGAGGAGGCCGGCTCACCAATCATCTTATTGAAAGCGTGTTTCTGTCCGCTTTCTCGAACTCCGCTTTGGAGGCACAGCACGACGGCGCGGTGTTTTCTGCGAATGAAACCCGCCTGGCGATGACCACCGACTCGTACGTGGTACAACCACTGGTCTTCCCTGGAGGAACGATTGGGGATCTTGCGGTCAATGGGACGGTCAATGATCTTGCCATGTGCGGGGCAAGGCCGCTGGCCTTAAGCGCAGGATTCGTTCTCGAGGAAGGTCTGTCCCTGGACACGTTGCGCGACATCGTCGCCTCGATGGCTAAGGCGGCCCGAGTGGCAAAGGTGCCGATCGTGACCGGCGACACGAAAGTTGTGGACAAGGGCAAAGGAGACGGACTTTTCGTTAACACCGCTGGAGTCGGATTGGTCATGGCGCCAACGTTGGTAGGACCGGAATCCGTTTGCCCCGGGGACGCAGTGCTCGTCAGTGGCGATCTCGGCGCGCATGGAATTGCGATTCTTTCGGTTCGCAACGGCCTCGAATTCGAAGGCGAGGTGAAAAGCGATACCGCTCCTCTTTGGACTGCGATCGAGGCGCTATTCGACGCTGGCGTTGAAGTGCACTGTCTGCGTGACCTGACCCGCGGTGGACTTTCCTCAGCTCTTAACGAGATTGCTTCCCTAGCGCGCCTTCGTATCACGGTCGAGGAGGCGAGGATTCCCGTTTCCGGCTTGGTGCGCGGCGCGTGTGAATTACTGGGTCTCGACCCCCTCTACGTGGCAAACGAGGGCCGTTTCGTGGCCTTTGTTCCGGAAGGCCATGCGGACCATGCACTCGAAGTATTGCGTTCACAAACTGTGTCTGCTTCTGCCGTGCGCGTTGGTATGGTCCATGAAGATTCTTGCGGAATGGTGACTCTGCAAAGCCGTGTCGGTGGTCACCGCGTCCTCGACATGCTCAGCGGTGAGCAACTCCCGAGGATTTGTTGAGATCTTTCTGGCAGGAGGAAGCACGAGGCGATCGAGGTCCGCAGATATGAAAAAAACAGGAAAGGCTCTACTTGAGCATTACAAGCTTTGCGCACGCAGCGCGCATTACCACGCGAATGGCTGCTGGTACTGGAGTCTGGAGCGATTCCCCGGGGTGTATTTCGACGCATCTGGCTATCTCATGTTCCCCACAAAGAAGGAATATTCAGAATGTGACTACCTGCAAATCGGTTCAGTGAATACGCGAGTGCGGGACAAGGACGCGGGGATCTCAGGGATTCCAGGATATGTAAAGCTCGACCCCGCCCCCAGTTCCCTCCGAAAATTGAAGTGCTGTGATTGTGGCGCGATTAGGTTGGTATCTGAAGGGTACATCCAATCGGACATGATTTCGCCTTCTTGCGGTCCCTGCGCTGATTCCGAACTTCTCGAAAGTCCAGCATGACGAGAACGCACCTATCTACGGGTCTTCGCCGCGCCAGGAGCGGAACTGACAAATTCGGCCTAGTCTAGCCGAGGAGCTAAGGTCAAATGAGAAAAATTCTGGTTGTCGATGATCTCGCGGAGAACCGGGAGCTCATTCGCCATGCCCTGGCCTCCCCGGAATACGAATTCAGCGAGACCGGGAACGCTTGCGAAGCGCTGCAAATCATGCGCAACCGGCCTGCCGACCTCGTCATTTCCGATGTGAGGTTAGCGGGAATTTCAGGTATCGACCTGCTCCAAGACCTTCACCGTGAATATCCCGAGACGATTGTGATTCTCATCACCGCCTTTGGCACTGTAGCAGAAGCTGTCGAGGCAATGAAGGGGGGAGCTCTGGACTACATCACAAGACCACTCGATACTCGCGAACTACGCTTGCTCGTCGAGCGTGCTCTTGCACATATTGATCTGCAAACGGAAGCGCGTTCTCTTCGCGGCACATTGGATCAGAAGTGCGGATTCGAAAAGATACTCGGCCACTCCCACTCCCTGCTCCAAATCCTGGACCAGGCCGCGAGAGTCGCTCCCACCAATTCCACCGTCTTGATCCAAGGAGAAACAGGTACAGGTAAAGAACTTCTGGCCCGGGCAATTCATGCCAACAGCAGCCGCGGCGCCCATCCATTCATCACCGTCAACTGCGGAGCCATTCCGAGGGACCTTCTCGAGACCGAGCTGTTCGGCCATGTGCGGGGATCCTTCACCGGCGCCCTGATGGACCGGAAAGGGAAAGCCGAAGCGGCCCACGGGGGCACTCTGTTCCTCGACGAGATTGGGGAGATGCCTCTTGAACTGCAAGCAAAGCTTTTGCGGCTCATAGAGCACGGCGACATTGAAAAAGTTGGTGCGGCTGCCAGCGCTCGGGTGGATATCCGCATTCTTGCGGCGACGCATCGCAGTCTGCCCGTCATGGTCGAAAATGGAACGTTCCGCGAGGACCTCTACTATCGCTTAAACGTAATTCCACTCAGCCTCCCGAGCCTACGACAACGCGCAGAGGATATTCCCGAGCTGGTACAGTTCTTTTTCGAGCGAGGCCGGAACAAGCACGGCCGCCAGGACCTCACGCTCCCCGAAAGGCTTCTCCACCGCTTTCCGTTACATCGATGGCCGGGTAACATCCGTGAACTCGCGAATACCGTGGAACGCATCGTCGTTCTCGCGCGTGGGAGGGAGATTCGTTTGGCCGATTTACCCGCCTTCCTCCAGTGTGACCCTGGCCCCCTCGAAGTCATTAATCTCGATCTTCCGCCGAAAGGGATCAGCTTAGGCGGTATCGAAAAAGAAGTGCTTCTGCGAGCATTGCAAAAATGCAATTGGAACCAATCCCAGGCTGCACGCTACCTCGGTCTGACCCGCAAGACGCTCATCTATCGCATGCGTAAACACAATCTCGTCGCGCGCAGACCACTATGCCTCACACCCGCTAGGCCTGCCGCGACCGAGATACCGTGGGCCGCCGATGATTCTCCTCAAGGAGAGGAACTCACGGAAAGAGCATCATGACGACGGTAGGCATTGGATTCGATTCCACCCCCGCCTGACCCAATTGCCGACATCGTTACCGGCGGTTGCTGGAGCGCCCCCGACGGTGTCTTGTCAGCCTGAGCTCATTTAAAGCGAAACTGCACCCCGGGAGCCATCTGCGCAATTCGCGACGTGACGGATCGTCAGGCTGCCGAAGAACAGATCAAGATGTTGCATCAGAGTCTTGAACGGCGCACCCGGGGCTTGGCGGCGACGAATTTCCCGTCGCTCGCTTGAAGTCTCTGCTTAATATTCCGTCACGCCGCAGCGCAGCAAGCGCTTATCGCTGGTTTCGAGAAGTCGGCCTGTTCCTGAAAAATTCCGTGAAGCGCCGAAAGCAATTCCCTTGTGCCTACGGGTTTTGTGAGAAGAGCTCGAACTCCCAGTCTTTCGGCATTCATTTCATCTTCTGGGCTGAAATACCCCGAAGCCAGGAGCACAGGGATGTCCGCTCGCACATTCCGCAACTCCCGAGCCAGTTGCAGGCCCGACATGGCCGGCATGGACAGATCCGTGACCACGGCATCGAATACCTCTGGTCCCTGCCGGAATTGCCTTAATGCCGCTTCTACGCTCGACAACCCGGTTACTCTATATCCCTTCTGCTCCAACGCCGCGGTGCCTACGAATACCAGCACCGGGTCATCGTCTACAAACAAAACGTGCTCTCCATGACCCACAGGCGCGCCAAATTCCGCGACTCGCACATGTTCGACCGCCCCCGGCACGGCTGGCAAATAAATCTGAAAGGTCGACCCTTTGCCCTTCTCGCTATCAACCCTGAGAATCCCGCGATGAGCCGACACAATTCCCTGAACCACAGATAATCCAAGTCCGGTGCCTTTGCCCGCTGGCTTGGTGGTAAAAAAAGGATCGAAGATGCGCTCCACAGTCGCCGCATCCATTCCACACCCGTTATCGCTGACCGACAACCGCACATAATGTCCCGGCGGTATCTGCGAATAACGGTGGACTTCTTTTTCCCGCACCACCGGCGCATCCAGTTTGACTTCAATCAGCCCCGTCGTGTCACCGATCGCGTGCCCGGCATTCGTCATGAGATTCAAGATCACCTGGCAGACCTGGGTCCCATCGGCGCGTGCCATCGGCAGTTCCTGATCGTGTGTATATCGGATCGCGATCGTGGCCGGCAGAGTAGCTCGCGCCAATTTCAGAGTCTCTTGCGCCAAAGGGTCCAGGTCCAGCTCTTGCAGATTCTGTTCCTGTGGTTTGCTAAAACTGAGAATCCGCCTTACAAGATCAGCGGCTCGCTGTCCGGCCTTTTCGATCTCCACTAAGCGAGCTTGTACGGGATGTTCCGAGGGTAGCTGCAAAATGGCCAGTGCCGCGCTGCCACTGATCGCGGCGACAATGTTGTTAAAGTCGTGCGCAATCCCAGCGGCCAGGGTTCCCAACGCTTGGACTTTTTGCGAGTGCACCTGTAAGCTTTCGGCGCGTTTCAGAGCGGTAATGTCGGCACTTACTTCCAGTGTGCGGACTGGCTTCCCGCTGGAATCGCGGTGGAGCAACCATTGACTGGCGACGACGACCCGGTTTCCATCGCGTGTTCGGTGGACGAGTTCACCCTCCCACGACCCCTGTGCTTCGAACGTCTTTCGAATCTCTTCTAACTGTTGCGGGAATTCGGTTTGCAACAGTTCATGGGCGATTTTTCCCAGCGCCTCTCCTTTCGTGAATCCGTAAATTCGCTCGGCGCCTCGCGTCCACAAAACAATTCGATTCTCGATATCCCGGACAAGGGCCGGCGCAAGGTCCAGCAAGCTTGCCTGCTGCCGGATTTCCTCCTCCACATGCTTGCGTTGCGTGATATCACGGGCAATCTTGGAAGCTCCGATCACTCTTCCCGAAGTGTCGCGAAGCGGTGATATGGTCACCGCTACATCTATCCACCTGCCGTCCTTCCGGATTCGCTGCGATTCGAAGTGCTCAATCGTCTCGCCCCTGGCAATGCGTTTCAGAATTTCTTGTTCTTCGTCCCGTCGCTCGGGCGGGAAAAAATCCGCCATGCACTTTCCGATGGCTTCGGCTGCCGTATAGCCAAACACTCGCTCGGCTGCCGGATTCCAGCTCGTAATGACGCCGTCCAACGTCTTGCTGATGATGGCGTCATCGCTGAAGTCTACGATCGCCGCCAACCTGGCGCTTGTCTCGGCGGCCTTCGTCGTTTCCGACGCGTCCCTCGCGATCGCAGCAAGCAATTTTCGGCTCCTCACTCTAATCTTCGAGAGGAGGGCCAAACGCCCAAATGCGCTTGGCATAGGCGACCGGAAATTGCGGCGCCAGAACTCGAGCCAACGGCGACCTGGATCGATGTGAACTGCCCCCGGCGCCGAGCCATCGATTATCGACATTTGGGTCTCCTGCCCTTCCTCGCCATTGTTAAAGCAGTTGTCATACCAAGCCGGTCGTCGCTGCTCTTGGCTGCAACCTGTTATTTCGTAAGAAAAGCGCCCAAGAAACCCGCTAGCTAGGGGCGCACTTCTGTCGAAGGTTCGACGTGTCCGACCTTCGACAGTAACGATAAGCGACAGCTCACCGTGAGAATGCCAAATGACCGGGTCGGGCTCACCAATTCCCGCCACGTGTAGGACTGGGATGGCCGCGAAACTGGGCCGTTTGGGGCGAACTGTACTACTGCCTTATTTGAGGCATAGGTCGGCCCACGAGGAACCGCATGTGTCATTTTGTGTGGTGTTTTGATTGAGTGTGTTTTCATCGCATGTGGGAGCATCAGGAATCTACTCGTAATCGGCGCGGCGATTGCTAGCGGTCCGTTTTGAATCGGTTTCGGCAATCTAAGTGCATGGTAAAGATTCGAATTTCGAGTTCCACGAGCGCTCCCTCGTTCTGCATTGCGGACGTTGCAAGGCCACTGCGGAAGCCAAGTTCGCAGGTTTGCTTGTAGGACGGGCTTCGCCGAACCTTTGCCAAGGAGAAGAAAAATGCAAAACAAAACACCGAACCTCGGAGTAGTGGTACTGGCCACTGCGCTACTAGCCGTCATTTGCCTGTTGAGCTCGCCGGCGAAGGCCGATGTTGCCGCGGGCGAGGCTACCTTTAAAGCCAAGTGCGCCGGATGTCACGGAGCGGATGGCAAGGGAAAAGACGTAATGAAGACCCGCGATCTAGCTTCCGCAGACGTCCAGAGCATGAGCGACGCCGACCTTTCCGGCATCATCACAAACGGCAAGGGGAAGATGCCTGCCTACAAATCCTTGACACCCGATCAGGTCAAGGATCTGGTGTCCTATATTCGTTCGCTCAAGAAGTAACTGGCCGGCGTGGTCGTCGTCGATTTCTGGCGTGAGACAAAAAGATCAGAGGCTCCACGTTAAGCATGCCCCCACTTCCGTGGGATCTCTGTACAGCGAGGCAGTTGCCGGGCTCCAGCGCATCCTTCGCTGGGGCCCACGCGCTGTTGGGAATTCTATTGGAAATTTTGACAAGCGAAAATGAGGCGTCCGTGAGATGAGTGCGCAAAATACCATCAGGGATTGGGCTCGGTTAATCTACTACCTG
>Ga0335076_10004328_pt1 | contig 14362 bp, 12 predicted proteins | sample Lox_Sample_25_FD_206717 | JGI IMG/M metagenome (GOLD analysis project Ga0335076, IMG submission 206717) | Soil microbial communities from Loxahatchee National Wildlife Refuge, Florida, United States - Lox_Sample_2.5 | ecosystem: Environmental > Terrestrial > Soil > Wetlands | place: USA... | reverse complement strand
GACGTACATGGGCAATTCGCTCCGTAACCTGCTGATCTGCGTGCTCGCGTTGACCGCGAGCCGCGCGCTCGCGGCACAAGGCGCGAGCCCGGATTGCCGCGACCCCGTGAAGCTCGATTCGGGCCCGTTCGTGCTCGACCACAAGACGAACTTGATCGACGTGCAGAAGCCGAAGATCACGCAGTGCAAGACGGTGATCACGGCCGACCAGGCCACCGCCACGGGTCTCGACTTCGACACGCACAGCGAGTGGCGCTTCACCGGCCACGTCCACGTCGTCGTCGACACCGCCGAGCTCACGGCCGACACCGCGATCTTCACGTTCGCGGACAAGAGGCTCGCGCGCGGCCAGCTCCTGGGCTCGGCGACGTTCGTCGACAATCAGACGGCGGACAAGGGCAGCGCCAACAAGCTCGTGTACGATGACAAGGCGAAAACGCTGCTCCTGTCCGACAACGCGCAGGTGCACAAGGCTCAATACGAAATCCACGGCGGCTGCGATCTGATCTACGACTTGAACGAGAAGCGCGTGACGTCCGGTGCCACGGCCTGCGGCAAACCGAACCAGTTCATAGTGGTACCGACCGAAAAGCCGCAGCAGGACGGAGAGGCGCCCGCCGCAGCTCCTGCCAAATGAGCAGGCTCGAAGCGCTCGGAGTGACCAAGCGCTTTCGGCTGCGCGAGGTCGTCAAGGACCTCAGCCTGTCCATCGAAAGCGGTCAGGTCGTAGGCCTTCTCGGGCCGAACGGCGCGGGCAAGACGACGGCGTTCTACATGATCGTCGGGCTCGTGCGCTGCGACCGCGGCAGCATCAGGTTGAACGGGCGCGACATCACGCGGCTGCCGGTGCACCGGCGCGCGCGGCTCGGCGTCGGTTATTTGCCGCAGGAAGCGTCGGTGTTCCGCAAGCTCAGCGTCGCGGACAACATTCGCGCTATTCTCGAGACTCGACGCGACCTCGACCGCGTCGCACGGCAAACGAAACTGGAGGAGCTCATGGAGGAGCTGCATATCGGCCACGTCCGCGACACGCTCGGCGTGAGCCTGTCCGGCGGCGAGCGACGGCGCGTCGAGATCGCGCGCGCGCTCGCGGCCGAGCCGAAGTTCGTGCTGCTCGACGAGCCGTTCGCGGGCGTCGACCCGATCTCCGTGCTGGACATCCAGCGGATCATCCGTCATCTCACGCAGCGCGACATAGGCGTGCTCATCACGGACCATAATGTGCGCGAGACACTTGGAATCTGCGGCCACGCTTATATTCTGAACAACGGCGCTCTGATGGCCGCGGGCTCTCCCGAAGAGATTCTGTCCAATAAGAGTGTCCGCGAGGTCTATCTAGGGGAAGGGTTCTCCTTGTAAAGGGCACCTCCCCCGAGTTCGCTAAACTAACTGCATGCTCAAGCCTTCTCTACAGCTCAAGCTGACGCAACAGCTGACGATGACGCCGCAGCTGCAGCAAGCCATTCGGCTGTTGCAGCTGCCGATCATGGAGCTGCAGACTCAGATCCAGCAGGCGCTCGACGAGAACGTGATGCTCGAGGCCGAGGAGCCCGAGGCGCCCGCCGAGACGCAGGACAACGGTCCCGACGCGGACGAGCCCGATACGGGCGCCGACCCCGAGGAGTTCGTGGAGCCGGAGCGCGAAGCCACGCAAGAGGCCGAGGTTGCGGTCGCGAGCGAGGCGGATTGGGAAGACGTGCAGAAGACGGGGCCGGCGGAAGCCCCGAAGAGCTCCGAGCCGCCGACGACGTTCGAATACGCGGACCGCTCCGAGGAGACGCTGCGCGACCATCTGTTGTGGCAGCTCGAGCTCGAGAACTTGGACTCGCGCACGACGGCGATAGGCCAGGCGATCATCGACGCGATCAACGACGACGGCTATCTCACCGACGACCTCGACACGATCCGCGCGACTCTCGCGCCCGACGTGGTCGTCACGATCGAGGAAGTCGAGAAGGTGCTCGTCGAGCTCGTACAGCAATTCGACCCCGCGGGCATCGGCGCGCGCAACGTGAGCGAGTGCGTGCTGCTCCAGTTGGCGCAGCTCGCGCCCGACACGGCGGGCCTGCCGCTCGCCCAAACGATCGCGCGCGAGCACCTGACGCTGATCGCCGAGCGCCAGTTCGGCCAGCTCAAGCGGCTGCTCAAAGTGTCCGACGAGGAGCTCGAGTCCGCGATCGTCCTCGTCCGCTCATGCCATCCGCGCCCGGGCTCGGCGGTGTTCGCGCCGGCTTCGGACTACATCGTGCCGGACGTGTTCGTGAGACGCAGCGACGGCCAGTGGATCGTCGAGCTCAACAACGCCGTGTCGCCCCAGCTACGCGTGAATCAAGTTTATGCGGGCTCCCTCGGCAGGGGCGAGGAGTATGATGTTCTGCGTACGCAGCTCCAAGAGGCGCGCTGGTTGATACGCAGCCTCGAGATCCGCAACGAGACGCTACTCAAGGTCGCGCTCACGATCGTGCAACGCCAAAAGGACTTCCTCGAGCTGGGCGAAGAGCACATGCGGCCGATGGTGTTGCGCGACGTCGCAGAGGCGATCGAAATGCACGAGTCGACCGTCTCTCGAGTCACCACCAACAAATACATGCACACGCCGCGCGGCGTGTTCGAGTTCCGTTACTTCTTCTCGAGCCACGTCGCGGGTGAGGAAGGCGATCAGTCGTCGACCGCGGTGCGCGCGAAGATCCGCAAGCTCGTGAGCGGCGAGGACCCCGAGAAGCCGCTCAGCGACAGTCAGATCGCGCAGATGCTGTCGAGCGAGGGCATCACCGTCGCGCGGCGGACGGTCGCCAAATACCGAGAGGCGATGAAGATCCCCTCGTCGAGCGATCGGAAGAGGAGCAAGTTGGTCGGATGATAAAGGAGTTGAATCATGCAGTTGACCGTTACGGGCCACCACATAGACGTTACGGAAGCCCTACGAAGCTATGTAGACAAGAGGCTTGCTAGGCTCGAGCGGCACTTCGATCATATGACCGACATTCACTGCGTCCTGACCGTCGAGAAGCTCCGGCACAAGGCCGAGGCGACGGTGCACGTCGGCGGCGGCACGATCCACGCCGACTCGATAGAAGAGAACATGTACGCTGCGATCGACATGCTCGTCGATAAGCTCGATCGACAGTTGAAGAAGTTCAAAGAGAAGCTCACGGATCATCACGCGAAGGAAGTAGAGAAGACGCGCGCGCGGTCACCCGGCTGATCGGGTCGCGCCGCAAAACCGCCCGGAGCACCAGGCAGGGGACAGCTCGTGCGCCTCGTGATCATCAGCGGCCTATCCGGCTCGGGGAAGAGCGTCGCGCTGCACGCGCTCGAAGATCTCGGCTTCTACTGCATCGACAACATCCCGACGACGCTGCTGCGCTCGTTCGTCGACGAGCTGCTGCTGCGCAACGACCCCGCATTCCAGAACGTCGGCGTCGGCCTCGACGCGCGCAATCGACGCCGCACCGACATCGCCGAGATCCCGACGCTCGTGAAGGAGCTGCGAGTCAACTCGGTCGCGTGCGAGGTCGTGTTCCTCGAGACCGACGACAAGGTCCTCCTGTCTCGCTTCAGCGAGACTCGCCGCAAGCACCCGCTGACCGACGAGAGCACGAGCCTCGCCGAGGCGATCAAGAAGGAGCGCGAGCTGCTCGGCCCCGCGATCGACACGGCCGAGCTCGTGATCGACACGACTGACATGACCGTCTCGCAACTCCGCGAGCAGATCAGCGAGCGTGTCGCGCCGCGCAGGCCCGGCAAGCTGTCGATCATGATCGAGTCGTTCGGCTACAAGCACGGCCTGCCCGCGAACGCCGACTTCGTGTTCGACGTGCGCTGTTTGCCGAATCCTTACTGGGAGCCGCAGTTACGGCCGCTCTCCGGCAAGGACGCGCGGGTCAAGAGCTTCCTCGACGCGCAGCCGCTCGTGCAGGAGATGATCACCGCGATCTCGGGCTTCCTCGAGGAATGGATCCCGCGCTATCAGGATTTCCAGCGCTCGTACCTGACGGTCGCGATCGGCTGCACGGGCGGGATGCACCGCTCGGTGTACATGGCCGAGGCGATCGCGAAGCGCCTCGAGAAGAAGTACGGGCCGATTCGCACGCAGCACGACGAGCTGCGCTAGCGCTCCAGCGATCCAGACCGATCGAAGCGCGACATCCGGACGCCTCGGAAGGATTCCTGCCGCCGCCTACTTTCCTGGGTCCACCGACTCGAGGATGGCTTTCACCCGGCCGTCAACCTCCGCGACGGGGTGCGTGTGGCTCGCTTGTGCATATCTTCGATCGTCAGCGATCACCTTCAGCACGCGTCTGATGTCCTCTCTTACGCTCTCGTCGTTCGTGCTGCTTAGCAGCGCACCGAGCTGCAGCACGTCCGCATCGATCGAACCGTTCAAGAGTCCCCTCGCCTCTTCCAAGTCGGAGCGTTCGATCATCTTCAGCACGGTTCTATCGTGTAGAACATCCGCGCCCAGCAAGACCGCCGATGTCGAATGGGTGCCGCGCCGTGCGCCGACGTTGTAGCCGACGACGAATGTCGCCGCACACACTGCGAGGACGGAGATCACCGCAGCGGTAGCTTTGGGTAGGCGCATATCGACTCGCGCGGCGGTTACTTGCAATGCAATGGACGCGAAACGCTCGATCCCGCTCAGCGCTCGAGCGCAAACTTCAAATGCGCCGGCGCGTACAGCGTGTCCATCGGCTGATCGAACAGGAACGTCCGGAGCTCGTCCTCCATGAGCATCGCGTCGCGGTAGCCCAGGTCGATGAGCTCGCGCGTGAACCCCGACTCGAACAGCAGATAGCTCACGAGCTGCATGCCGCTCCTGTTCGTCGCGCCGAGACCTTTCAGCAGGAGCCGCACGGCGCGCGGCAGCTCGTGCGCGTGGCGCGCGGCGATCACGCGCACGTCTTCCTTGGGCACGATCAAGAGCGTATGCAGCGGCCGCAGCCCCACGACGCGCTCCGTGCCGGCCTTCGCGATGATCTTATTCACGTTGGACACGCGCTCGAGATCCGTAAACAGGCCGTCCATGAACAACGTGTCGAGCATGTAGCCGCCGAGCTGCGCGAAAGTGGGCGGCGAAGGATTCGCGTTCGGCACGGGCTCTGGATCCGGCCGCTCGTCGCGCACGCCGATCACGAGCATGCGGTCGGCGCCGAGATGGATCGCGGGCGACAGCGGCGCGCGGTGGCGCATCGAGCCGTCCCCGAAGTACTCGCCGCCGATCTTCACCGGCGGAAACACGAACGGCACGGCCGCGCTCGCCATCAAGTGATCGATGTCGATCCGCTCGGCGCGGCCGACGCGGCGCACGCGCGTCCATGGCTTCAGGTGCGGGCGGCCCTGGAAGAACGTCACGGAACGCGCGGAGCTGTAGCCCGACGCGGTCACGGCGAGCGCCTCGAGATGGCCGCGCTCGATCGCGCGCGAGATGCCGCCGAAACGCACGTCGCGCTTGAGCAGCGAGCGCAACGGCGTGTTGTCGAGTAGGGAGACCGGGTTGCGCACGCCGAGGCCGCCGAACACGAGCGCGGCGAGCCAGTGCAGGCTCGTCTTCAGCATCGTCCAGTTGTCCGAGCGGTAGACCTGCCGCGCGTGGAAGTTCGCCCAGACGCGCTCCATGTCGCGGATCGCGCGCTCGAAGTTCGCCGCGCGGCCCGCCAGCACCGCGGCGTTGATCGCGCCGGCCGACGTGCCCGTGATCACGGCGAACGGATTCGGCGCGTTCTTCGGCAGCAGCGTCGCGACCGCTTTGAGAACACCGACTTGGTATGCGCCGCGAGCACCGGCGCCAGGCAGAACGAGCGCCTTGCGCGTCTTTTCAGGCACTCGGCGCGGCGGGCGCAGCCGCGCCCGGCACAGTGAGGATCTGCATCGTATTGGTCCTCCCTGATACGCCTTGCTGATCGCCTTTCGTGAACAAGACGAGATCGCCCGTCGTCACCGAGCGGTCGTGCAGCAGCGTCTCGAACACCTTGTCGAGCGTGTGCGCTTCCGTGTCCTCGATGTCGAACGGCACCGCGTAGACGCCTCGGTACATGCTCACGCGCCGGCTCGTCGCCTCGTGGCGCGTGAACGCGTACACGGGGATGTCGGAGCGCACGCGCGACATCCACAGCGGCGTGGAGCCCGACTCGGTCAGCGCGATGATCGCTCGCACGTTCAGGTGGTTCGCGACGTACATCACCGCCATCGCGATGGCCTCGTCGACGTGCGTGAACACGTCCTCGAGCCGATAGTTCGCGGCGCGCCGGAACGTCTCGTGCTTCTCGGCGCCGACACAGAGCTCGGCCATCGTGCTCACCGCGCGCACGGGATAGTGGCCGACCGCGGTCTCGGCGGACAGCATGACGGCGTCGGTACCGTCCATGACCGCGTTCGCGACGTCCGACACCTCGGCGCGCGTCGGCGAGGGCGAATGGATCATCGACTCGAGCATCTGCGTGGCCGTGATCACGACCTTGTTGCGTGCCCGCGCGAGCCGGATCAGACCCTTCTGCAGACCCGTCATCGAGGCGTAGCCGACCTCCACCGCGAGGTCGCCGCGCGCCACCATGATGATGTCGCTCGCATCGATGATCGAGCGGATGTTCTGCACGGCCTCGGCTCGCTCGATCTTCGCGACGATGTGCGCCTGGCCGCCCGCGGCGCGCAGCAGCGAGCGCGCCTCCTCGATGTCCTCCGCGTTGCGCGCGAAAGAGACGGACATGAAGTCGAGCCCGTAGCGCGCGGCCGACTCGATGTCGCGCCGGTCCTTGTCCGTGAGCGCGGGCGCCGACAGGCCGCCGCCCTGCTTGTTGAGGCCCTTGTGATCGCTGAGCTTGCCGCCCTGCTTCACGAGGCAGGCGATCTTCGTGCCCTCGACTTGCTCGACCTCGAGCACGATCAGGCCGTCGTCGAGCAGCACCACGTCGCCCGGAGCGACGTCCTTGACGAGATTGCGGTAGGCGACGCCGACCGCGTGTTGGTCCCCGCCGTTCGGGTCCATCCCGGTGTCGAGCAAGAACTCGGCGCCCTCGACGAGCGTCACGGGGCCGTTCTTGAACGACTCGATGCGGATCTTCGGACCTTGGAGGTCGCCCATGATGCCGATGTGGCGGCCGGCCTTCTGCTCTACGCGGCGCACCGTCTCGACGCGCTTCGCCTGATCGGCCGCCGTGCCGTGCGAGAAGTTGATGCGGAAAACGTCGGCGCCCGCGAGGATCAGGTCCTCTAGGACGGCCGGATCGTCGGTCGCGGGGCCGAGCGTCGCGACGATCTTGGTGCGGCGGCGCACGTCTTCCTTGGTGTTCGCGTCGATCAAGGAGGCCGATTCTCTACGGTTTATGGCTGGCACAGGATCAGTCTGAAATCGTTGACGTTGGTTCGCGTGGGGCCGGTCTTCACTAGATATCGGCCGCTATCAAAGTAACTGTAAGTGTCGTGCCGCGCCAGTAGCGTCGCGAGCGAGGTGCCGAGCACCGCGCCGTGTCGTAACGTTTCCGGAACGATGAACGCACCGGCGTGGTCGCCGTGCCCGTCGATGCCGTCGGTATCTGCCGCGAGCGCGAACACTCCCGGACAACCATCGAGCGCGAGCGCGAGTGAGGCGATGTATTCCGTGTTGCGGCCGCCGCGCCCGCTCGCTTCGCCGAGCACCACGCGCGTCTCGCCGCCGGACAAGATCGCGACGCGTAGCCCTCGCGCGCGCTGCTCCTTCGCGAGCTGAGCGTGGCGTCGGCCGAGCTCTTGTGCCTCGTCGGCGAGATCGGCGCCGAGAGAGACCACCTCGTATCCGCGGCCGCGCAAGAACGTCGTCGCCGCGTCGAGCGCCGTCGATGCCGTCGCGATCAGGTGCACCTTGTCGCCCGCGAATTCCGCCGACCCCGGTTTCGGCGTCTCGTTGCTCGGACGCCCCAGCACGGGCCGAAGTTCCTCGATATCTGGGTAGCCGTAGCGCTCCAAAATCGCGAGCGCGTCGGCTTGCGTGGTCGCGTCCGCGATCGTCGGCCCGGAGGCGATGTCGCCGACCTCGTCGCCCGGGATGTCGGAGATCACGAACGTGATCACGGGCGACGGATGGGCCGCGGCCGCGAGCCGTCCGCCTTTGAGCTTCGACAAATGCTTGCGGACGCAGTTGATCTCGCGGACGTCGGCGCCCGCTCGAATCAGGTAGTTCGCGGCCGCGCGCTTCTGCTCGAACGTGATCGGCGGCATCGGCGCCGCCGCGAGCGACGAGCCGCCGCCCGAGATCAGGCAGATGAGGTACTCGTCCGCGCGCGCGCTCGCCGCGAGATCGAGCAGGCGAGCTCCGGCCGCGAGGCTCGAGGCGTCGGGCGACGGATGCCCGGCCTCGACGACCTCCACGCCGCCGCTCGCCTCGCCCGGCTTGAGGCCGTGGCCGTAACGGGTAACGACCAGGCCGCGCGTCGGCGCGTTCCAGTGCGCGCAGAACGCGGCCGTCATCGAGGCGGCCGCCTTGCCGGTGCCGAGCACCAGTGCCGGCTTGCGCGGATAGGCTGCGAGCGCGGGCGGCAGACAAACCGACGGCGCGGCGGCCTGCAGCGCAGTCTCGAAGGCCTGCTTGAGCAGCAGGACTTCGCTCGGCGTCGCGTCGGGCACTTCAGCCCTTCACGCTTCTCGCGCGTTCTTCGAGCGTCGCGACCGCGGGCAGCTTCTTGCCCTCGAGGAACTCGAGGAACGCGCCGCCACCGGTCGAGACGTAGGAGATCTTCTCGCCGACCCCGAACTGCTCGATCGCGGCGAGGGTGTCGCCGCCGCCCGCGATCGAGAAGGCCTTGCTCGCCGCGACGGCTTCGGCGACACGCTTCGTGCCGGCGGCGAAAGCGGGGTTCTCGAACACCCCGACCGGGCCGTTCCAGACGATCGTGCCCGCGCGCGCGAGCCGTTCGGCGTAGCTCGCGGCGGTCTCGGGGCCGATGTCGAGGATCATCTCGTCGGCCGCGACGTCGCGCACGCGCTTCACGCGGCCCATCGCGCCCGCCTCGAGGCTCGTGCCGACGACCACGTCGGTCGGCAACGGAATCTCGGCCTTGCCGAACTCGCCCGCGAGCAGCCGCTTCGCGAACGCCACTTGATCGGGCTCGTAGAGCGACTTGCCGACACTGACGCCCGTCGCCGCGAGAATCGTGTTCGCGATGCCGCCGCCGAGGATCAACGCGTCGACCTTCGTCGACAGGGACTGCAGCACCTCGATCTTGGTCGACACCTTCGAGCCGCCGATGATCGCCGCGAGCGGCCGTTTCGGCTTGTCGAGCGCGGCCGCGAGCGCCTCGAGCTCCGCGACGAGCAGCGGCCCGGCGCACGCGACCGGCGCGTAGCGCGCGACGCCGTTCGTGCTCGCCTGCGCGCGGTGCGCGGTGCCGAACGCGTCCATCACGAACACGTCGCAGAGCTTCGCCATCCGCTTCGCGAGCGCGTCGTCGTCCTCTTCCTCGCCCTTCTCGTAGCGCACGTTCTCGCAGAGCACGAGCTCGCCGGGCTGCACGTCGACACCGTCGAGCCAGCTCGTCGCGAGCGGCACCTTGCGGCCGAGCAGCTCGCCGAGCTTCGCGGCGACCGGCGCGAGCGAGGTCTTGGGCTCCGGCTTGCCGGCCTTCGGCCGCCCCAAGTGCGACATCACGAGCACGCGCGCGCCCGCATCGAGCGCGGCGCGCAGCGTCGGCAGCGCGGCGTCGATGCGTGCCGTGCTCGTGACCTTGCCGTCCTTCACCGGCACGTTGAGATCCTCGCGGATCAGCACGCGCTTGCCGCGCAGGTCGAGATCGGTCATCCGTTTCACGGCGAGCGGCATGGCTTCCCTCCTTGTTGACTGGACGAGCGACCGTCTCGCGGCGGCCCAGACGCTCTAGAGCGCCGCGAACGCGAGCGTCGTGTCGAGCATCCGGTTCGAGAAGCCCCACTCGTTGTCGTACCACGCGCAGATCTTCACGAGCTTGCCGTCGATGACCTTCGTGAGCGTCGAGTCGTAGATCGACGACGCGGGGTTGTGATTGAAGTCGACGGACACGAGCGGGGCGTCGTTGAATTGGAGGATGCCCTTCAGTGGGCCCGCGGCGGCTTTCTTCACGGCCTCGTCGATCTCCTTCACGGAGGTCGTGCGCGCCGCTTCGAACGTGAGGTCGACGACCGACACGTTGATCGTCGGCACGCGGATCGCGAAGCCGTCGAGCTTGCCGTTGAGCTCCGGCAGAACGAGGCCGACCGCGGCCGCGGCGCCGGTCTTGGTCGGGATCATCGACTGCGTCGCCGAGCGCGCGCGGCGCAAGTCCTTGTGGTAAACGTCGGTGAGCACCTGGTCGTTCGTGTACGCGTGGATCGTGGTCATCAGGCCGCGCACGATCCCGATCGAATCGTGCAGCACCTTCGCGACCGGGGCGAGGCAGTTCGTCGTGCACGAGGCGTTCGAGATCACGGTGTGGCTCGACTTCAGCGTCTTGTCGTTCACGCCGTAGACGACGGTCGCGTCGACGTCCTTGTCGCCGGGCGCCGAGATGATCACCTTCCTCGCGCCCGCCTTCACGTGCGCGCCGGCTTTTTCCTTCGACGTGAACAGACCCGTGCACTCGAGCACGATGTCGACGCCGAGCGCCTTCCACGGCAGCTTCGAGGGATCGCGCTCGGCGCAGACCTTGATCTTGTCCCCGTCGACGACGAGCGAATCGCCCTCGACCTCGACCGGGAGTCGGAACGGCCCGTGCGCGGTGTCGTAGCGCGTCAAGTGGGCATTCGTTTTCGCGTCGCCGAGATCGTTCACTGCGACGATCTGGATCTCGCCGCGGTGTTTACCTTCGTACAGCGCGCGAAGGATGTTGCGGCCGATCCGGCCGTAGCCATTGATAGCGACTTTGACGGGCATGGATTTGATTCCCTCGAATTGCTGATCTGTAAAGCGCTTCCCGCGGGCGCGAAGCAGCGTGTTGCGTGGCGAAGGTTATAGCAGACGGCGGGCGTGCTCCGCGACGGCCGCGACGGTGAAGCCGAAGTGCTCGAACACGGCCTTGGCGGGCGCGGACGCGCCGAACGTGTCGATCCCGTGCACGCCGCCGCGCTCCCCGACATAGCGCCACCAGCCGCCGGTCGCCCCGGCCTCGATCGCGAGGCGTGCTCCGTCCTCGGGCAGCACGCTCGCGCGGTAATCCGCGGACTGAGCGTCGAACACCTCGCAGCACGGCATCGAGACGACGCGCGCCGCGACGCCCGACGCCTCGAGCTCACGCGCGGCCCCGAGCGCGAGCTGCACCTCGGAGCCGGTCGCGATCAACGTGATCTTCGGCGCCGAGCCGCCCGCGGCGAGCACGTAGCCGCCGCGCGCGACGCTTGCGATTTGCTCATTCGTGCGCTGCACGTGCGGCAAGTCCTGGCGCGTGAGCGCGAGCACCGTCGGCCCGTTCTTGCGCTCGAGGGCGACGCGCCACGCGACCGCGGTCTCGACCGTGTCGCACGGGCGCCAGACGTGCATGTGCGGGATCAGGCGTAGGCTCGCGAGATGCTCGACGGGTTGATGCGTCGGCCCGTCCTCGCCGAGCCCGATCGAGTCGTGCGTGAGCACATAGATGCTGCGAACGCCGATCAGCGCGGACATTCGCAGGCCGTTGCGCGCGTAGTCGGAGAACACGAGGAACGTGCCGCCGTACGGGATGCAGCCGCCGTGCGCCGCGATGCCGTTCATCACGGCGGCCATGCCGAACTCGCGCACGCCGTAGTGGATGTAGTTGCCGCCCGGGGTGTCGGCCGTGAGCACCTTCGAGAGCTTGAAGTTAGTGTTGTTCGAGCCCGTGAGGTCGGCCGAGCCGCCGATGAGCTCCGGCAGCTTCGGCCCGAACGCCTCGAGCGCGGCCTGAGACGCCTTGCGCGTCGCCATGCTCTTCGCGGCGGCGGCCGCTTTCGCGATCGTGTCGTCGGCGAGCACGCGCCAGTCCTCCGGCAAATCGCCGCTCATCCGGCGCTCGAACTCCGCGGCGAGAGCGGGATAGCGGCGCGCGTAATCCGCGAAGCGCTCGGCCCAGGCGGCCGCGAGCTTCGCGCCGCGCTCGCGAGCGTCCCACGCGCGCTTGATGTCGTCCGGAATCTCGAACGGCGGATACTCCCAGCCCAAGGTCTTGCGGGCGGCTGCCACCTCGGCCGCGCCGAGCGCGGCGCCGTGCGCCGCCTCGGTCCCCTCCTTGGTCGGCGCGCCGTAGCCGATGATCGTCTTGCAGCAGATCAGCGACGGGCGGCCACGCTCCGCTCGCGCCGCATCGATCGCGGCGCGAATCGCGTCGGGATTTAGACCGTCGACCTTCGGCACGACGTGCCAGCCATACGCCTCGAAGCGCTTCGGCGTGTCGTCCGTGAACCAGCCCGGCACTTCGCCGTCGATCGAGATGTTGTTGTCGTCGTAGAAGCCGATCAGCTTGCCGAGCTTCTGCGTGCCCGCGAACGCGCAGGCCTCGTGCGAGACGCCCTCCATCAGGCAGCCGTCGCCGCAGAAGAAATAGGTGTAGTGATCGACTATTTCCGCGTCGGGCCGATTGAAATGTGCCGCGAGCGAGCGTTCAGTGAGCGCCATGCCGACGGCGTTCGCGATGCCTTGGCCTAGCGGGCCCGTGGTCGTCTCGATGCCGATGTCGACCTCGCGCTCGGGATGGCCCGCGCAGCGCGAGCCGAGCTTGCGGAAGCGCTTGATCTCGTCCAACCCCAAGTCGTAGCCCGTGAGGTACGCGACCGCGTAGAGCAGCATCGAGCCGTGGCCGTTCGAAAGCACGAAGCGATCGCGATCGTGCCAGTGCGGCTCCGTGGGCGCGAAGCGCAGGAAGTCGTTCCACAGCACCTCGGCGATGTCGGCCATGCCCATCGGCATGCCCGGATGGCCGGAATTCGCGGCCTCGACCGCGTCCATCGCGAGCGCCCGGATCGCGTTCGCGAGCCGGCGGCGTGGGGGTCTCCCGCCCACGGGATCTCGATTCGTGCTCACTGCCATCGACGGATTGCTCGGCTCAAGACTTGCCGCTCGGACCTGTTCCTCGGCCCGTTTGCGCGGCGGCGTAGAGCGGAAACGGGCGGAAATTGTCGCGCACAGCCGACGCGCGGCGCAATAAGGCGTCCGGCGGGCTCATCGGCGCGACTGGACCACATCGCCTTGGTTCCGCGCACGCAAATTGAACACGATCGAGAGCAGGCGTTGAGACGGTCCCGGCTCCACAGCTCCGGCCCTTCGGGCGATAAGGCCGTTTTTGTGACGGAGTCCGCGCGCCCCCGGTGCGAAGATTTAAGTATGATCGCGAAAAGCCCCCATTCGAGCCCGCTCAGGGATGGCCCAAGCTTCCGAACACCGCACTCTCCGAGTCCTGCAGATCAGCGACAGTCACCTGCACGCCGCCGCGGACAGCCGGATGCGCGGCGTGACGACGTACGCGACGCTCAAGCAGGTCCTCGACCATGCGCAGCGCGACCGACGCTGGCCGCCGGACCTCGTGATCGCGACCGGCGACATCGTCCAAGACGAGAGCCGCGCGGGCTACGAGCTGTTCCACTCGACGCTCGAGCCATTCCGCGTGCCCGTGATCTCGATCCCGGGCAACCACGACGACCCGAATCTCATGGCGGAGATCTTGTCCGGCGGCTCGTTCCAATTCGGCGGCGAGACGCGTCGCGGCCGCTGGTCGCTCCTGTGCCTGAGCACGTTCCTCGCGGGCGAGGACGCCGGGGGCCTCGGGCGCGCGCGTCTGAACGGCCTCCGCAAGGCGCTCGGCGCGCACACGGGCCAGCACGTGCTCGTCGCAATGCACCACCATCCGTTGCCGATGGGCAGCGCATGGCTAGACGGCGTCGCGCTGCGCGACGCGTCGGCGTTCTGGGACATCATCGACGAGCACGACAACGTGCGCGCGGTGGTCTGCGGGCACGTGCACCAGCAGAGCGAGCAACGGCACAACGGCGTGCTGTTCCTGAGCACACCGTCGACCTGCGCGCAGTTCTTGCCGAAGAGCGAGTTCTTCGCGCTCGACGAGCGCCCACCCGCGGCGCGCTGGCTCGAGCTGCATCCCGACGGCCGAATCGAGACGGAAGTGACTTGGGCGCGCGGCTCGCGCGGCTGACCGGCGCGCTCGGGGCGCTCGCCGCCGCGCTGCTCGCGCGCGACGCGGCCGCCGATCCCGCCGCGTGGCGCATCGCGGGCGAGCATGGCGGCGAAGTCGCGCTGCTCGGCTCGATGCACGCGCTGCGGGCGCGCGACTATCCGCTGCCGCCGCTCGTCGACGAGCTCTACGGGCGCGCCGAGATCATCGTGATGGAGATCGACCTCGACGACCTCGATCCGGCCACCGAGCAAACGGCCGTGCTCTCCGCCGGCGCGCTGCCCGCGGGCCAAACGCTCGCGACCGTG
>Ga0335076_10004327_pt1 | contig 14362 bp, 11 predicted proteins | sample Lox_Sample_25_FD_206717 | JGI IMG/M metagenome (GOLD analysis project Ga0335076, IMG submission 206717) | Soil microbial communities from Loxahatchee National Wildlife Refuge, Florida, United States - Lox_Sample_2.5 | ecosystem: Environmental > Terrestrial > Soil > Wetlands | place: USA... | reverse complement strand
CTGGGCGAAATTGGCGCGGCGCTTGGGCGGCCGCGCCAGGCGGTCGCCGAGAATGTCCTGCTCGGTGACGAAGGCGGTGCCCTCGGCGCTGTAGCCATGCTCGATGCCGAGCACGGCGAGCCCGACCCGTGCCGGCGCGGCGTCGAGAAAAGCCGGCCAGCTCGGCGCGGCGACCGGCTCCTCGAGGCCGCGCTCTTGCAGCAGCGCCTTCAGCCGCTCGGCCGATCCGGCGCTATAAGCGAGGAGCAGCGCGCGGCGCCCGGCGCGCCGTTCCGCCTCGAGATGGTCGCGCACGGCATCGAAGAGATCGAGCTTGGGATTGGCGCGCGCCTCGGCGAAATCGCGCCCCGGCCCGGCGCCGGCATCGACGGTGAGCGCCGCGCCCGGCGGCGCGGCAAAGGGCGAGAACGCCCCGGTGCGGCGGCGCGCAAGCGCCGCGTTCCACTGCGCGTCATCGAGATAAAGCTGGTCCGGCCGGACCGGCCGGTAGAGCGGCGCCGTGGTCGCCCGCGCGCGCAGCGCCTCGAGGCGCGCCGCATAGAAATCGGCGATCGAGGCAAGGCGGTCGTTGCGCACATCCTCGGCCTGATGGTCGAGCGTCAGCGCCGCCTCGGGGACATAGTCGAAGACCGTCTCGAGGCTCTCGTAATAGAGCGGCAGCCAATGCTCCATGCCGATATAGCGGCGCCCGGCGCTGACGGCGTCGTAGAGCGGATCGTCATCGGCGACCGTGCCGAACTGCTCGCGATAGCGCGAGCGGAAGCGCTTGATCACGGCATCGTCGAGCAGCACCTCGTTGACCGGCTTCAGCACGATGCGCTCCAGCGCGCCTGTCGAGCGCTGCGTCAGCGCGTCGAAGCTGCGCAGCTTCTCGAGCGTATCGCCGAAGAAATCGAGCCGCACCGGCGCCGGCGCGCCCGAGGGGAAGAGATCGACGATGCCGCCGCGCACCGCGAATTCGCCCGCTTCGCGCACCGTATCGGTCCGGGTATAGCCGTTCTTGCCGAGAAAGCTGATGAGCCGGTCAAGCGGGATGCGCCCGCCCCGCCCCAGGCTCAGCACCCGGTCCTGGAAGAGCTGGCGCGGCGGCACGCGCTGGATGACGGCGTTCACCGTCGTCAGCACCACGCGCGGCTGCGATGCGGCCGCCGGATCGGCGAGCCGGGTCAGCGCGTCGATGCGCCGGCTCATGATCTCGGCATTGGGCGAGGCGCGGTCATAGGGCAGACAGTCCCAGGCCGGCAGCGCCACCACCTCGAGCCCGGGATGGAAGAAGGCAAGCGCCGCCACCGTCCGCGCCATGCGGCCATCGTCGCGGCAGACATGGAGCAGGCGCTTCACCGTGCCGCGCGCGACCAACCCGCCCAGCACAAGGGCGTCGTGCCCCTCGGGCGCGCCGCAAATGCTGAGCCGGCCCGTTGCTTCTGCGGCACCCGCGGCGAAGAACCGGTCGAGCGCGCTCACGCCGGTCTCGCGCGGAAGCGGAACGCCATCAGCAGGCGCAGCACGTCGCTGTCCCGCTCCGGCGGCGGCGGCGTACGGCCGGTGATCCAGTCGAAGAGCAACGCGTCATTTTCCTCGAGCAGCGCCTCGTAGCGGTCGAGCTGCGCCTCGCTGAGCGCGCCCAGATGCGCCTCGGCAAAGGAGCCCAGCAGCAGGTCGGTCTCCTTCGTGCCACGGTGCCAGCTGCGGAACAGGAGACGCTTGCGCCGAATATCGGGAGGCTCGCCCATGGGCCCTCATATAGAGCGTTTTGCCCGCCCCGTCAGCCGGCCGCGGCGATGGGCTGCTCGATTGTTTTGTGTATATTCCGAGAACGGCCGCATGACCGCACGATCGCGCGACCGCTCTGCCGCAGCATCACCCATTATAGAACCGCCTTGCGCCCCGAGATCCTCTTTCCGCTCTTCGCTCCGGCAACGATCTTGCCCGGCGTCGGACCGCGCTTCGGCAAGCTCATCGAGCGGCTGACCGGAGCGGCGGTGGTCGATCTGCTCTGGCATCTGCCGAGCGGCATCATCGATCGCAGCTTCACGCCCAAGGTCAAGGAAGCGCCCGCCGGCATGATCGCCACCATCCGGCTCCAGGTCGATGCCCATCTGAAGCCGCACAACCCGCGCCAGCCCTATCGCGTGCGCTGCCGCGACGAGACCGGCTTCCTCCATCTCGTCTATTTTCACGTCAAGGGCGATTGGCTCGAGAAGCTGCTGCCGGTCGGGTCGACGCGCTGGGTGAGCGGACGGGTCGAGTATTTCAACAACGAGATTCAGATCACTCATCCCGACCATGTCCTTGCGCCCGACGAGTTCGAGCGCATGAAGCCGATCGAGCCGGTCTATGGCCTCACAGCCGGATTGCCGCTGCGCACCCTGCAGAAGGCGATCGACGCGGCGCTGGCGCGGGCGCCCGAGCTGCCGGAATGGCTCGATCCCGCACTCCTCGCACAACGGCGCTGGCCGGCCTGGCGCGCGGCGCTCGGCGCGGCGCATGCGCCCGCAAGCGAGGGCGAACTCGCCGCCGATATTCCGGTGCGTCAGCGCCTCGCCTATGACGAGCTCCTCGCCAACCAGCTCGCCATCGCGCTGGTGCGCGCGCACACCAAGCGCCTCCCCGGCCGCAGCATCAAGGTCGCGGGCAAGGTGCGCGACGCTCTCCTCGCGCAGCTCCCCTTCTCGCTCACTCATTCGCAGCGCCAGGCGCTCGCCGAGATCGCCGGCGATATGGCGTCGCCGGCGCGCATGCTGCGCCTCTTGCAGGGCGATGTCGGCAGCGGCAAGACGGTGGTGGCGCTTCTCGCCATGCTCGATGCGGTCGAGGCCGGGGCGCAGGCGGCGCTGATGGCGCCGACCGAGATCCTGGCGCGCCAGCATTGCGCGACCTTGAGCCGGCTCGCCCAAGGCAGCGGCGTCGAGATCGCGCTGCTCACCGGCCGCGAGAAGGGCCGCGCCCGGGACGCGCTGCTCGAGCGGCTCGCCTCGGGCACGATCGGCATCGCCGTCGGGACCCACGCGCTCTTCCAGGAAGACGTCGTCTTCCGCGACCTCGCCCTTGCCGTCATCGACGAGCAGCACCGCTTCGGCGTCGAGCAGCGCATCGCCCTCTCCGGCAAAGGCCATGGCGTCGATATTCTGGTGATGACGGCAACGCCGATCCCGCGCACCTTGATGCTGACCTCGTACGGCGATCTCGACGCGTCGCGCCTCACCGAGAAGCCCGCCGGCCGCCGCCCGATAACGACGCGCACGCTGCCGCTGGAGCGGATCGAGGAGGTGACCGGCGCGGTGCAGCGGGCGCTGTCGCACGGCGCCAAGATCTATTGGATCTGTCCCCTGGTCGAGGAATCCGAGAACACCGATCTCGCTGCTGCCGATGAGCGCGCGGCCGAGCTCCGCCGCCTCTTCGGCGCGCGCGTCGGCCTGGTGCATGGCCGCATGAAGGGCGCCGAGAAGGACCGGGTGATGGCCGAGTTTGCCGAAGGCGGCGTCGATCTGCTGGTGGCGACGACGGTCGTCGAGGTCGGCGTCGATGTGCCTGCCGCAACGGTGATGGTGGTGGAGCACGCCGAGCGCTTCGGCCTGGCGCAGCTGCACCAGCTGCGCGGCCGCATCGGCCGCGGCGACAAGCCTTCCGCCTGTCTGCTGCTCTACGCCAAGCCGCTGGGCGAGACCGCCAAGGCGCGACTCGAGATCCTGCGCGAGAGCGATGACGGCTTCCGCATCGCCGAAGAGGATCTGCGGCTGCGCGGCGCCGGCGAGGTGCTGGGGACGCGGCAGAGCGGCATGCCGGAGCTGCGCCTCGCCGACCTCGCCGCCCATGCCGATCTCCTCGCCATCGCGCGCGACGACGCCCGTCTGGTCCTGACGCGCGACCCCGGCCTCCAGAGCCCGCGCGGCGCCGCGCTCCGCACCCTCCTCTACCTCTTCCAGCGCGACGTCGCGGTGAAGTACGTGCGCTCGGGCTAGCGCCGATAGACCACAGAGGCGATGAGGCGATGAGAAGACCAAGGGCACCGGCGCGCGAAGCGCGCCAAAAAGTCTTTCCTCATTGCCTCACTGCCGCTGTGGTGAATCCCTCCCTGCCGCGCGCGTGGCGACAAAAACGATCGGGGGATAAGGGGATGAGGGGGGATAAGGGGATAAGAAAATGGGCGCCTTCGGCGCCCTACTGAGTCATCCCCTCATCCCCAATCATCCCCTTATCCCCTTTCCTGGAGCGAAGAAACAACTCTAACGCCGACCCGACAGCGGCGTCAGCTCGACTTCTGCCGGGCGGCGGTCGGGGGGCGTGACGATGCCGGTCGAGATCACCATCTTGATCGCTTCTTCGACCGTCATCGACAGCGGCACCACCTCGCTTCTCGGCACGAAGACGAGATAGCCCGAGGTCGGGTTGGGCGTCGTCGGCACATAGACGCTGACCGCGTCGGGGCCGGTAACGTCGCTCACCTCGCCTTCGGTGCGCGAGGTGACGAAGGCGATGGTCCACATGCCCTTGCGCGGAAACTCGACCAGCACGACCTCGCGAAAGGTGTTGGACTGCTTCGCCAGCACGGTCTCGAAGATCTGCTTCATCGCGCCATAGATGCCGCGCACCACCGGCATGCGCGCCAGGATGCGGTCGGAGATGAGCAGGAAAATGCGGCCGACATAGTTCGCAGTCGCCGCCCCGATCAGGGTCAGCGCGATGATGCCGATGACGAGGCCGAGCCCCGGCACATGCAGGTAGGTCGCGGGATTGTAGCGGTCCGGCAGGATCCAGCGCACCGCGCCGTCGATGGCGTCGATGAAGACCCAGGTGAGGTAGAGCGTCAGCAAAATCGGCCCGCTGACGAGAATGCCGGCGAAGAAATAGCCGCGCAGGCGCTCGACGATGCGGTGCCGCGACGTTGCTCGGCTTGGGGGCGTCTCGGCGGGCGAAGACACGTGCCTGTCCTGCGTCAGCGGGCAGCGGCGTCGGTGCCGCTTGCCCGCGTCCGCTCGCTGCGGTAGAAGACGCGGCCCATTGGCTCGCCACGGTCACGTCGATTTTCCACTCGCGCGCTTGTGAATCCCTCTATCATCGACTCTCCGGCAGTCTGGCGAGCGGATGCTCATTCGCGATTGGTTGTTAATGAAATGCACTCTAGCGACGCTCGGAGCCCTTCGCCAGTGATCCCCGCACCCCGCTTATTGTCGCTCGCAACCGCCGTCCCGCCCTTTGCCCTTGGCCAGGCGGAGGTTGCCGAGCGCGCCCGCCGCTTGTTCGCGGGCAGCGCGGCGCCCGAGCTCGACCGGCTGATGCCCGTTTTCCTGAACGCGGGTATCGAGCGGCGCTATTCCTGCGTGCCGATCGATTGGTACGAATCGTCACATGGCTGGACCGATCGGGCCGCCCTTTATCACGACAATGCCGTGCGCCTCCTCGAAGAGGCGGGGCGCGACGCTTTGGCGCGGGCGCGGCTTCGGCCCGAGGATATCGACGCCGTCGTCGCGGTTTCCACCACCGGTGTCTCGACGCCCAGCCTCGATGCCGTGCTGATCGGGCGCCTGGGCTTGCGCCCGGACGTGAAGCGCCTGCCGCTCTTCGGCCTCGGCTGCGCCGGCGGCGTGATCGGGCTTGCCCGCGCCGCCGATCTCGCGCGCGCGACACCGGACAGCACGGTGCTGCTGCTCGTCGTCGAGCTGTGCGCCCTGTCCTTCCGCAAAAGCGACGTGTCCAAAAGCAACATCGTCGCCACCGCCCTCTTCGGCGACGGCGCCGCCGCGGCGGTGGTCTCGAGCGGCGGCGCAGGCCCCGCGCTCGGCGCGGCGGGCGAGCATACCTGGGAGCACTCGCTCGACGTCATGGGCTGGGATGTGACCGAAGACGGGCTGAAGGCCGTGTTCTCGCGCGACATTCCGCGCCTGGTGCGGCGCGACATGCGCGACATCGCCACCGCTTTTCTGGCGCGCCACGGTCTCACCCTCGCCGATGTCGACCGCTTCATCTGCCATCCCGGCGGCGCCAAGGTGTTGAACGCGCTCGAGGAGGCGTTCCGCCTCCCCGAGGGTGCGCTGGCCGAGGGCCGCACGGTGCTGCGCGACTACGGCAACATGTCGGCGGTGACCGTGCTCTTCGTTCTCGACCGCGTGCTGCGCGCCGGCGCGCGCGGCCGCATGATGCTGACCGCGCTCGGTCCCGGTTTCACCGCCGCCTTCCAGCTTCTCGACGCGTCGTGACCGCGGCGCGGCTCGTTCTGGCCGCGGTGGTCCTGCTGCGTCTCGTCGAGCTGCTTCACGCCCACCGCAATACCAAGGCGCTGATCGATCGCGGCGGCGTCGAAATCGGCGCGCATCACTACCCGCTGTTCATCGTGCTGCATACGGCATGGCTGGCGTCGCTCTTCCTCTTCGTGCCCGCCGATGCGCACCTCTCCTGGCCGTGGCTCGCCATCCTTCTGCTGATGCAGGCGGCGCGGCTCTGGTGCATTCTGAGCCTCGGCCCGTGGTGGACGACGCGCATCATCACCGTTCCCGGCGCGCCGCTGGTCCGCCGCGGTCCCTACCGCTTCATGCGTCATCCCAATTATGCCGTCGTCGTCGTCGAGATCGCGGCGCTGCCGATGATGTTCGGCGCCTGGCGCATCGCGCTGATCTTCTCGCTCTGCAACGCCGCTCTCCTCGCCTGGCGCATCCGCGTCGAGGAGCGCGCCCTGACGCCGCGGCGAGCCCACTCTGCGGGTTAGGAGCCGTATTGGATTGGGGATTCACCACAGAGACACGGAGATACAGAGATTAGGTGCTTGGCGCGCATTGCGCGCCATTCTTTGCTTCTCTGTGCCTCTGCGTCTCTGTGGTGATCCTGATCTGTGGTGAATCTTGAAAAGACCGCGCTCTAATTCGGCACCGGTATCGTCAGGATGGCCTTCTCCGCCGCGCTCGCGCTCTCGCCGCTCTTGATCGCATCGTTGTAGAGCACGGCCAGCATCTGCTTGTCGAGCCGGCTGAGCGCGCCCGCCTTGAGCCGCTCGGGCGCCGCCGCCTCGGCCGCGGGCTGTTCGAGGATGCCCATGCCGCGCACCAGATTGCGGGCAACGCAGGCCTCGACATCGTCGAGGCTGCGATCCTCCGCCACCGAGACGAAGAGCAGATAGGCGATGATCCGCCGCGTCGGCGCCAGCAGCATCTTGCCGGCGCAGGTCAGCCCTCGTTTCTGGTAGTCGTCGAAATAGCCGTGATAGTCGATGCCGTCGGCGAAGAAGGGCGCGATCTGCGGGCCAAAGGCTTTGACGTCCGCCGCGGTGTTGGTCGAGAACAGCACGAGGAAATTGATCCGGTCGCTGGAGACGACGAAATTCTCGCCGCTCGCCGCGCGCATCTCCTCGATCCGCGCCAGCGTGTCGTAATAGAGGCGCGAGGTCACGCCCTCGCGGCTCACCAGCCCGAAGCGGACCGGCGACTGCCATTTCAGCACGATCTTCTGCTTGTCGCCCGGCAAGGCGACGAAGACGTGATCGCGGAACGCCTTCACCATCGCCTGCTGCGCCGCGCTCGGCTGTCCCGCCGCCAGGCACGGCGCCGCCAGCAGCAGCATCGCCAGGGTCAGGCCACACAAGCCTCGGCTGGTCACGATCGCCCCATCGCTCCCGAAAAGATGGACCCCCGCTTTCGCGGGGGCGACGAGATACTAAAGCAAATTCAAACGATCCCGTCATTCCCGCGCAAGCGCCAACGGGTATACGATCTGGCCACGCGCTCTCGCACTTTTTTTCGCCTTGCCCGCGAAAGCGGGCATCCAGGAGCTTCAGTCTCGGTCAGCGGAGCCCTTGGCTCTGGTTTCCCGCTTTCGCGGGAAAGGCGGGGGGTTGGGGCGGCGCGCGAGGTGCACGCCCTGGCGCCCTTGCAGGCCGCCCCTTCCCTCACTTCTCCCGGAACGCGCGATGGAAGCTGTCGAGGATCGGCGACAGCGTGTAGAGCGCCACCGTCGTCTTGCCGGTCTCGATCATCGCCTCGCCTGGCATGCCCGGCACCATCTTGATCTCGTTGCCAGCCGCCTTCAGCTCCTTCGGATCGACGCGCAGCCGCGCCGCGTAGTAGGGCCGCTTCGTCTCCTTGTCGATGAGCCGGTCGGCCGAGACATAGATCACCGTGGCATCGAGCGGCGGCGTACGCCGCTCCCGGTAGGGCAGCAGGCGGACCTGCGCCTTCAGCCCCTCATGCACCCGGTCGATATCCTCGGGCCGCACCTCGGCCTCGACCACCAGCGTATCGTCCACCGGCACCAGATCGAGCAGCGGTTCGCCGGCATTGACGACGCCGCCCGGGGTGTGGACGCGCAGATCGGTGATGACGCCGTCTTCCGGCGCCTTGACGTCGGTGCGCGCCAGCACGTCGGCCGCCGCCATCTCCTGCTCCTGGAGCTCATGCAGCTTCTGCTCGGTGTCGCGCAGATCGCTCGCGACCCCCTTCTGCCGGTCGTTCTGGAGGCCGATGATCTCGACATCGGCCTCGGCGATGGTCTGCTTCGCCTGGGCGATGCGCGCCAGGGTGTCGCCGTGCTGGCCGTCGACATCGGCGAGATCGCGGAGCAGGCCGAGCAGATGCGGCTTGCGCTCCAAGCCCTGGCTGACCAGCATCTTCACGCTGTCGATCTCCTGCTGCAGCAGCGAGGAGCGCGTCTCCAGCGCCGCAAGCTCGGCCTGATGGCCGGCGATCTCCTCATGCACCTCCTTGATGCGCTCGTTGATCGCGTCGACCTTGGACTGCTGGAGCTGGGCCTCGGTATCGAAGATGTGCTGCTGGCCGCCGAGCGTCGCGGCCACGGTGGGATTGTCCTTCTGCGCCACGAGATCGTCGGGCCAGGCGATCGTGCTGTCGCCGTCGCGCTCCGCCGTGAGCCGCGCCGCCCGCGCTTCGGCATCCCAGAGCTGGCCGCGGATCGCCGCCAGATCGGCGCGCGCTTTGGTGTCGTCGAGCCGGATCAGGGTCTGGCCCGCTTTCACCGTGTCGCCGTCATGGACGAGGATGTCGCGGATGATGCCGCTTTCGAGATGCTGCACGGTCTTGCGATGCGAATTGGACACCACCGTGCCCGGGGCGATGGCGGCGCTTTCGAGCGGCGCGAAGGCCGCCCAGGTGCCGGCACCGATGACGAAGATGCCGATCAGCGCCGAGCCCGCCAGCACCAGCTCGCGCATGCGGGCGATCGGGGTCGGCGGCGGATGATCGGGAAGCAGCGTAATCGTGGTCAGGCTCATGGCTTCTACTCCCTCAGGCGCGCTGCGGCTGTGGTTGCGTCGGCGCCGGTGGCTTGTGCATCGGCACCGCGACGCGCCGGCCGGCGCCGGCGTTGAGCTTGGCGATCACCTCGGCGCGGCTGCCATAGGCATCGACCGAGCCGCTGCGCAGCACCAGCAGCTTGTCGGCGAGGCCGAGGACGCTCGGCCGATGCGCGATCATGACGACCGTCGTGCCGAGCTCCTTGAGGCGGACGAGGCAGCGATGCAGCGCCTCTTCGCCGTCATGGTCGAGGCTGGCATTGGGCTCGTCGAGCACGACGAGGCGCGGCCGGCCGAACACCGCGCGGGCGAGGCCGATGCGCTGGCGCTGCCCGCCCGAAAGCTTCAGGCCGGCCTCGCCGATCTCGCTGTCATAGCCGCGCGGCAGGCGCATGATGTTCTCGTGCAGGCCGACCAGGGTCGCCGCATCGATGATCGCGGCGGGGCTGCTGTCGCCGAGACGGGCGATGTTGTCGCGCACGCTGCCGGCGAAGAGCTCGATGTCCTGCGGCAGGTAGCCGATATGGTGCGAGCCGCGTGAATCGTGCCACACCGAGATATCGGCGCCGTCGAGCCGCACCTTGCCGGCGGTCGGAACCCAGGTGCCGGCGATGAGACGCGCCAAGGTCGACTTGCCCGCCGCCGACGGGCCGATGATGCCGAGCACCTCGCCCGGCAACAGCTCGAAGGAGATGCCGCGCAAGGTCGGCTCGTCGCCGCCCGGCGGCACGAAGACGAGACGCTCGACCACCAGCTCGCCCTGCGGCCGCGGCAGCTCCATGCCCGGCGCTTCGAGCGTCAGCTGGTCGACGAGGTCGGTGAGGCGCTGCCGCGCGAGGCGCGCCGTCACCAGCGACTTCCAGGTGCTGATCGCGCCTTCAACCGGCGCCAGCGCGCGGCCGAGCAGGAACATGCTGGCGAACATTGCGCCGGGGCTCGCCTCACGCTCGATGACGAGCCAGGCGCCGGCGCCGAGAATCGCGGTTTGCACGAAGAGCCGCGCGAATTTCGACGCCGCGATGATGGTCGCGCCGCGCGCATGGGCGACCCGATTGGCCTCGCGCGTGCCGCTGTTCTCGTGCCGCCACAGCCGCAGCACGCCCTCGCCCATGCCCATGGCGCGGATGACTTCGGCGTTGCGCAAGGCCGCTTCGGCGCGCTGATGCGTCTTGCTGGCCGCCCGGTTGGCCTCGGCCAAGGGGTGCCGCGTCATCACCTCGTTGATGTAGGCGAGGGTGAACAGCATGGCGGCGCCGGCCACGCCGACCAGCCCCAGAACCGGATGCAGCACGAAGAGGGCGATGATGAAGATCGGCGCCCAGGGCGCGTCGAGCAGCGGCGTGACCGTGGGCCCGGCGATGAAGTTGCGCAACGTGGCGAGGTCGCGCAGACCCTGCGCCGCCCGCCCGGGATCGGCCCGCAGCGCGGCTTTGAGCGCGCCCGAAAACACCGTCGGCCCCAGCCGATCGTCGAGCCAGTTGCCGACCCGCGTCAACATCAGCGAGCGGATCGCCTCGATCAGCGCCAGGACCCCGATGGCCAGCATGGTGATGAGCGTGAGCATCACCAGCGTGTCGCCGCTTCGACTCGTCAGCACACGGTCGAAGACTTGCATCATGTAGAGCGGCGAAGCGAGGGTGAGCAGGTTGATGGCGAGGCTGAATGCCATGATGATGCCGAAGGCACCGCGACAGGAATCGAGGGCGCGGCGCACCTCGTTCAGGTTCTGCTTCATCTTCTGTCCTCAAAAAAACGCTTACGTGCAAAAAAGCCGCCGGCCGCGTCGTAATGTGCTTGCGCCTGTGTCATTTATTGGACACCGGGCCAACGATTACTTGATAATCATCGGTTAAGGTTAATTTTTTCTGACCACCGATTTTGGCTATACTAATGGCGTTTCGTTTGCGCCGGAGTTGAGCCTCCGCCGCGCCCACCCGCACCAAAGGCTCAACCTCTCGCCCGAAAGCGCAACGCCGGGGGCAGCACCCCGCTCAGTTGTGATGTGCCTTGCCGCGCCGGGCGATCGCAGGAAAAGATTGACCACGGAGACACGGAGAACACGGAGACTGCACGTTTGGCGCGCGAAGCGCGCCCGTCTTCGCTTCTCCGTGATCTCCGTGTCTCTGTGGTGAATCCGTCTCCGTGGTGAATCCATATGTCATAGCAGTCTTCCTGCAGCGGTGGCGCAGGGGGGCCGCGCCGCTCCTTACCAGCCCTTAACCACTGGCGCATAGCCTCGAGGCGCCGCAATCGCGACGGAGCCTTATGACCGCGCCCAACAACCCGCTGCCGCTGCTCCCTCCCGGCGCCACGCCCGGTGTCGTCAACAGCATCCGCCAGGCGGCGCGCGCGACCGATGTCGATTTCGGCCTGCTGATGGCGCAGGCGCAGCAGGAGAGCGGCTTCCAAGCCGACGCCAAGGCGAGCGGCAGCAGCGCCACCGGCCTCTTCCAGTTCATCGACAGCACCTGGCTCGGCCTGGTGCAGCATTACGGCGCGAAATACGGCGCCGGCGCGCTGGCGCAGCAGATCACCACCGACGGCAATGGCCGCGCCGTGGTCGCCGATGCGGCGACGCGCCAGCGCATTCTCGATCTGCGCAAGGATCCCGCGCTCTCCGCCGCCCTCGCCGGCGAATACACGCGCGAGAACAAGGCCGCGCTCGAGCAGGCGCTGGGCCGGCCGGCGGACAATGCCGATCTCTATATGGCGCATTTCCTCGGCGCCAACGGCGCCATCGCGTTCCTGAAAGCGGCCGGCAGCGCCGGCGGCACGCCCGCGGCCGATCTGCTGCCCGCCGCCGCCGCCGCCAATCCCGGCGTCTTCTACGATGCCAGCGGCCGCAAGCTCAGCGTCGCCGAGATCTACGGCAATTTCACCCGCCGCATCAACGAGGCCGCGCAGCAAGCCAGTGCCGCAAGCGCCGCGCCGCTCGCCGCCTCGGCCGCGACGCCCGGCGTTTCGACGCTCATCAGCAGTCTCGGCTTCGACGGCAAGGAGCTGACGCCGTCGCTCTCGGCAATGCTCAACCTCTTCGCCCTCTCGGCGCTGAAGCTGCTGAACCCGCTCCCGGCCTCAGCCCCCCTCGCCCCAGGCCTGCGCTCGCTCTGAGCGTAGATCCCTATCCGGCCAACCACCCGCACAGCCGAGGCAATCGCGTTTGCCGCCGCGGTGGGCCGGGAAAAGATTTACCGCAGAGACACGGAGATCACGGAGAAGCAGGAATGGCGCGCGCCAAACCCTTACTTCTCCGTGTCCTCCGTGCCTCCGTGGTGAACCTTATTCGGCAGCCCTGCGCGAAAGCGGGGGTGCATGATCGTGGCCTCCCGCTTTCGCCGAAATCAGCAAGCGACTCGACCTGATCGGACCACCCTCTAAGCCGCCGCCGGCTGTTCGGTTTCCGCCGCCTCGCCCTCGGCGCGCGGCGCGCGGCCTTTCATATCCATGAGATAGCGCAGCATGTCGCGGCCGCGTGAGAGGCGCGAGCGCACGGTGCCCACCGGCACGTCGAGCACCGTCGCCACCTCCTCATAGCGCATGCCTTCGAGGCCGACGAGCAGCAGCACCTGGCGCTGCTCCTCCGGCAGCCGCGCCATGGCGCGGTCGAGATCGCGCAGCTGCAGCGAGGCGCCCTGCGTCGACGGCACGGTCAGCACCGGCGCCACATCCTCGACCGGGATGTTGATGCCCTCGCGCACCGCACGGCGGACATCGTTGACGTGCTGATTGTGCAGAATGGTGAAGAGCCAGGCGCGCAGATCCGTGCCGGGCTGCCAGAGATGCGACTTGGCGATCGCGCGCACCAGGCAGCTTTGGACGAGATCATCGGCGCGCGTCGCATCGCGCGTCAGTGCACGCGCATAGCGCCGCAACCGGGGTATCTCTTGCTCGAGCAGGCCGCTGAAATGATCCATCGGTCGTTCCCTCGATGTTGTTCCCTCAATGGTCTGATCTGTTGCCTGTCAAGCAAGATAGTCCCTCCGTGTAACCCCGTGATGACCCGAGAATGACTTTGTGTAAATTCTTGTAACCCTTTCGGACGCGCTTCTCTCCTTTGGAGATCGCCCGCGGGGATTATGATTTGCCTGGAATTCAAGACTGTTGGCGGCGATTTTCTTGGCGATACCACAACGATACTGTGCGGCGCCGATGTCGCTCTGTATCGCCGGATGAAGCGCCATGCCCGCTTATGTGCGGTTATGTGCGGTGCGGCGACGTCGCGTTACACAGTGTCGCCGTAACCGGCGCCACCTTCGGCCCTGCGGTTGACCCTCTTCCGCATCGCGCCTATTGTCCGCGCCATCCCCGAGCCCGTAGCTCAGCCGGTAGAGCACTTGACTTTTAATCAAGGGGTCGCGGGTTCGAGCCCCGCCGGGCTCACCATTGAGATCGGGGCAATAGCTACTGACGAATGAGTGCTGACCCTCGCCTTTTGGCGATGGTAGCTGTAGCGTGCCGATCGCTTTGGCACCGATTGTCAGCCGGTTCGGCAACGCGCGAAGCGGGGGTCACAGCGAACTGCAGACAGCCGCTATGTGGCATCAGCCGACATCGCCAGACCATCCGTCGTTGGATAATCGAGATCGATCAGTCAGCTTGATCTTCATCTCGCGTAAGATGTCATCCGCGCTGGCTCCGCCGCCTCTTCGGCGCGATATACAGGTACCCATGATTTACTAAGGGCTTTCGGTTGCCATTCTCGATGGAACTCCCGATGGCAGCACGCGGATGGGTCTGAGAGGCTTCTCGCAGCAACATCACGGCGGGCGCGACAGCAGAGGGCATGCTGACGCCCTATATTCGAGGATTACTGCGGTGAGACTGGTTTACTGGCTGATGACGGTGGCGGTCGCGCTCGCGGCCGCGCTATTCGCGGTCAACAATGGCGAGCGCGTTCCGTTGACCCTGCCTTTCCGCACGCTCGAAGTGCCGCTCTTCTTGGTAGCGCTGCTCCCATTGGTGTTGGGGCTCCTTATGGGCGGGCTCGTCGCGTGGGTCGGCGGTCGGCATTGGCGGCATGAGGCGCGACAGCGCGAACGGCGCATCGAATCACTCGAACGCGAGCTTGACGCGACCCAAGCGCGGATGCCGCACGGCAATCCTTCGCTGTCGGCGTAGGCGTGGCCT
>Ga0335076_10004323_pt1 | contig 14369 bp, 13 predicted proteins | sample Lox_Sample_25_FD_206717 | JGI IMG/M metagenome (GOLD analysis project Ga0335076, IMG submission 206717) | Soil microbial communities from Loxahatchee National Wildlife Refuge, Florida, United States - Lox_Sample_2.5 | ecosystem: Environmental > Terrestrial > Soil > Wetlands | place: USA... | reverse complement strand
CCGGCGCTCAGCAGGAGGAGCGGAACTCAGCGGCCGAGGGCTGGCCCGAACAGGACTCGGTGAGGCCGGTCACGAGCACGGCGACGCTGACCTCAACCCCGGCTAACTACCGCTGGGGCTGGGATCGGGGGTGCTGCCGCCCGTGTCTCCCGGGCTCGGAGAGGGGCTCCCCGTGCTCGGCGACACCGTCGGCGACACCGTCGGCGACGGCGAGGTCGATGACGGCGAAGTCGGTGACGGGGTCGCCTTGGTCGTCGCCTTCGCCTTCGGCGAGCCACTCGGGTTCGCAGTCGGGTTCGGCGCCGTCCCGCTCGTGCTGCTGGTGCCCGACGACGGTGAGTAACTCTTCCCGCCGCCGGTCACCCCCGGGGAGTGCCCGCCGCCGCCCGAGCCATTCGTCGAGCCGGAAAAGACGTTCAGCCCGTCTCGCGCGATCTGACTCGGCAGCCCGGACATGGCGAGACCGCTCGCGACCGCCACGATGACCACGACCCCCATCGCGACGACCGGCCGGACCCATCCGTAACGGGGCGGGCGGCCGTGCTCGCCGGCCTGCGGCTTGACCATCCGGCCCAGCCACGCGAGAGCGGCGATCAGCCAGCCCAACGCGGGACGCAGCCGCCTGTCCGCCGTCGGCAAGGCCGTGTCCAGCCAGGTCACCAGCGTGGCCCGCATCGGCTCTAGCCGGGGCATCGCGAATTCGAGCCGGAGCAGGACGAACTGGCTCACGGTTTCCCAGGCCGCCACCAGCCAGGCGACGAACAGCGGGCGGGGGGGCGACAACCGTGCCTGGATCCGAGACAGGCCGTCCGGGGTCGGCTCGATCGACCCGGCGGTCTCGCGCAACGCCCGGCGCAGGATGTCCTCAGGTTCGAGGTGGGTCATCCCTCACGCTCCAGCACGCTGCGCAGGGCGGACATCGCCCTGGCTGTGTGGCTTTTGACCGCTCCCCTGCTGATCCCCATGATAGAGGCGATCTGAGCCTCGGACAGGTCGCCGTAGTACCGCAGCACGAGCGCCTCGCGCTGCCGTGGCGGCAGCGTGCGCAGCGCGGAGACCACGGCCGAGCGTTCCAGCAAGGCGATCGCTCCGTGCTCGGCGCTCGGCATGTCGGGGGCGGGTTTCGGCGCGTTCCTATCCACCACCACGCGATGGCGCAGGACGGAACGGGACCGGTTCACCACCGACTGCCGGAGGTAGGACAGGGCCTTGTCGCTGTCCCTCAGCCGGCGCCAGCCGCCGTGCATCGCGACGAACGAGTCCTGCACCACTTCCTCCGCCGTTGCGACGTCCCGTACCAGCAGAGCCGCAAGCCGCACGAGCGACCGGTAATGCGTGCTGTACAGCGCGGTCACTGCTCGGTCGGCATCCCAGTCGGCCGGAACCGAGCCCAGGGCGGCATCCGCTACCAAGGTTTCGGTCACGTGAATTGGACGCGCAGACGCGCCTCCAGGTTCACCCGCTGTCATGCCGGGTCTTGGCGCTAGCGTGCCACGCGGCACGTGGCTTGAACGATCCCACCGCCCCCACACCCATGTCGGCCTGAGTTGGCATTGCCGCGACTGCCACCTGGCAGCGCACCGGGCGACCAGGCCGCGCACCAGAGGACACGGAGACAGCATCAACTGGGCCGTGTACCAGAGGGATGGTGCGCCGCAGGGTTCGCGGCACTGCAACCATATATGGCGTTGGCCCGGCCGGCTGCCCACAAGCCGAGATCGCTTCCCGGCGGGCTGCATCTCGCGCGGCATGGCGGCGGGAGGCGCCGGCGATGCGGCGGCCCGAGTGCCCGCGCAGTATCGCATTCCCCGGTATAAGCCCAGGGTGCGTGGCTGGCCGCCGTGATGAGAACCGCTGGGTGACGCCTGCGGATACCATGGCGTGCATGCGGCCCGGGTGCGCGCCCGGGCGGGGGAAGGGCCCTTGACAGAAACTCCCACGGATCAGCGCGACGGCGAGCCGTCCCCGGACGGCCGCACCCGCGTAAAGATCGTGATTCCCGACGACCACTCGATGGTCAGCCTGCTCGGATCCCGGGACGAGTTGCTGCACGTGATCGAGGGCGCCTTCGGCGCCGACATCCACGTGCGCGGCAACGAGATCACGGTGACCGGCTCGCCAGAGGAGACCGCACTCGTCGCCAGGCTGTTCGACGAGCTGATCCAGCTGCTGGCCAGCGGGGCCGAGCTCGCCGCGGACGTGGTGGAGAGCAGCGTCGCGATGCTGCGCCGGAAGTCCGGCGCCCGGCCGGCCGACGTGCTAACCCTCGACATCCTCTCGTCACGCGGCCGCACGATCCGGCCCAAGACACTGGGCCAGAAGCGCTACGTGGACGCGATCGACAAGCACACGATCGTGTTCGCCATCGGCCCGGCCGGGACCGGCAAGACCTACCTGGCCATGGCCAAGGCCGTGAAGGCGCTGCAGGCCAAGGAGTTCAACCGGATCATCCTGACCCGGCCGGCCGTCGAGGCGGGGGAGCGGCTCGGCTTCCTGCCCGGGACTCTCTACGAGAAGATCGACCCCTACCTGCGCCCGCTGTACGACGCGCTGCACGACATGATCGACCCGGACTCGATCCCCAAGCTCACCGCCGCTGGCACGATCGAGATAGCCCCTTTGGCGTACATGCGGGGTAGAAGTCAACCCGTGGAAACGCCGGTGCTGACCCCCGACGGGTTCCGGCCGATCGGCTCGCTGGCCGTTGGCGATCTGGTCATCGGGTCGAACGGCGAGCCCACGCCGGTGATCGGCGTGTACCCGCAGGGGGAAAAGGACACCTACCGGCTCACCACGCAGGACGGCGCCTCGACCCTGTGCTCGGGCGATCACCTGTGGGCGGTAGCGACCCGCGACGACCGGCGCCGCGGCAAGCCGCTCCGGGTGCTAGAGACCCGCGAGATGATCGGCAACCTGCGGGCGAATCACTACCACCGGTACGAGCTACCGATGCACAGCGCGCCGGTGTGCTTCCCGCACCAGCCGGTGCCGATGGATCCCTACGCGCTCGGACTGCTGCTCGGCGACGGTTGCCTAACTGGTTCGACTACGCCGAGCTCCGCAACAGCGGACGTCGAGCTGGCCTGGGAGCTGCAGCGGCTCCTGCCAGGTACACAGGTCCACCCCAAGGGAGGGCCCGACTACTCGCTGGGCCAGGGAAGGTCGCCGCGGCGGGGCACGGTGCTGGTGGAGAACCCTCTGGCCGCGGTGGCGCGCCTCCTCGGGCTGTACGGCACGCGATCGACCACGAAGTTCGTGCCCGAGCTCTACCTCCACAACTCGGCGAAGGTCCGGCTGGCCGTGCTGCAGGGCCTGCTCGACACCGACGGCGGCCCGGTCACCCAACGCGGCCGGACCTGCCGCGTCCAGTACACGACCGTCTCGCCGCGGCTGCGGGACGACGTGATGTTCCTGGTCCGGTCGCTCGGCGGTGTCGCGTACACGAGCACGCGCCTGGCCGCCGGACGCACTCCGGGATTCGCGCAAGGAAGGCCCGTTTATCACCGGCACGACGCGTACATCATCGACGTCCGGCTGCCGGCGGGGATCGAACCATTCCGGCTGACCCGCAAGCGGCAGAAGTACCAGGCCGAGGGCGGCGGCGGGGGGCGGCCGATGCGGTTCATCGAGAGCATCGAGCCGGCCGGCACCGCGGAAGCGGTGTGCATCTCGGTGGCGGCGGCCGACTCGCTCTACACGACCGAGGACTTCCTGCTGACCCACAACACGCTGAACGATTCGTTCATCATCCTCGACGAGGCGCAGAACACCTCGCCAGAGCAGATGAAGATGTTCCTGACCAGGCTCGGCTTCGGCTCCAAGATCGTGGTGACCGGCGACGTGACCCAGGTCGACCTGCCCACCGGGCAGACCAGCGGCCTGCGCCTGGTCCAGGAGATCCTGGACGGCGTCGATGACGTCTACTTCTCCAGGCTGACCAGCCACGACGTGGTCCGGCACAAGCTGGTGGCCGACATCGTGGACGCCTACGAGCGCTACGACGCCCGGCGGGCTGCGTCCGGGGATGCGGAACGGCTGCCGGGCGGCCGGTCTCGCCGCGCGGGCAACCGGGCCCGCTGAGGACGCGGCGTGAGCGTCGAAATCCGCAACGAATCTGGCGTGGCGGTCGATGAGGCCGACCTGGTCGCGCTGGCCCGGCACGTGCTGGACAGCATGCGGGTGCATCCGCTGGCCGAGCTTTCCATTCTGCTGGTGGACGAGGACGCCATGACCGGCCTGCACCAGCGCTGGATGGACGAGGACGGGCCGACCGATGTGCTCGCGTTCCCCATGGACCAGCTCGGGCTGCCGCCGCCCGGGGGGGGCCAGGGCGAGCACGGCCCGGACGAGGAGGCCGCGGCAACCCTGCTCGGCGACGTGGTGCTGTGCCCGCAGGTGGCGATCGAGCAGGCCCGCAAGGCGGACCACGACGTGCAGGACGAGCTCGACCTGCTGTGCACGCACGGCATCCTGCACCTGCTCGGGTATGACCACGCCGAGCCGGAGGAGCACGCGACCATGTTCGGCCTGCAGGACCGGCTGCTGGCCGCGTGGCGCTCGGAACGGGACGCCGACGACGACGTACGCCGCCCGGCGGGCCAGGCCGGGCGGGAGGATCGCCAGGAAGGGCGCGGCGAGGGAAAGGCGGGGTGACCAGGCCATGGGCTGGCTGCTGGCGGCGGCGCTGGCGCTGACGCTGCTGGCAGGCTGGTGCGCGAGCGCCGAGGCGGCCCTGGTCAGGATCTCCGGCGCCGGGGCCAAGGAACTGGGCCGCGGCGTCGGCCAGGGATCGACCCCGTTGCAGGTGGTGCTGGCCGACGTGGCGCGCTACGTGTCGGTGCTGCTGCTGGCCCGGATCGCATCCGAGCTCACCGCCACCGTCCTGGTGACCGTGGTCTTGCTGCACTGGCTCGGCGGCGGCTGGCGGGCGTTCGCGATCGCCGCGGTGGTCATGACCGCGGCGATCTACGTCGTGACCGGCATCGTGCCGAGATCCTTGCGGCACCGCAACGCGGTGCGAGTGGCCAGCGCCGCCGCGTCCGTCCTGGCCCCGGTCGTGCGGGTGATGGGCCCGCTGTCCCGGCTGCTCCTCCCCGGCGGCGCGGGCGGCCGGGGCGGCGTGCCGCCCGGATCCGAGGAAGACCTCCGGGGCCTGGTGGACCTGCTGGAGCAGCGCCGGGTGATCCAGCCGGCCGAGCGCGCGATGATCCATTCGGTGTTCGAACTCGGCGACACGATCGTCCGCGAGGTGATGGTGCCGCGCACCGAGATGGTGTTCGTGGAGCGCGACAGGACCCTGCGCCAGGCGTTGTCGCTCGCGCTGCGGAGCGGGTTCTCCCGGATCCCGGTCGTCGGCGAGAACGAGGACGACGTTGTCGGGATCGCCTACCTCAAGGACATCGTCACCCGCAGCTACGAGCACCGGGAGGGCGAGTCGGTCGAAAAGGTCGACTCGATCATGCGCCCGGCGACGTTCGTGCCGGAGAGCAAGCCGATCGACGCGCTGCTGCGGGAGATGCAGGCGCGCCAGATTCACCTCGCGATCGTGATCGACGAGTACGGCGGCACCGCCGGGCTGGTCACGATCGAGGACATTCTCGAGGAGATCGTCGGCGAGATCGCCGACGAGTACGACAAGGAACAGCCGCCGGTGGAATGGCTGGGCGAGGGGCGGGCGCGGGTGACGGCGCGGCTGCCGGTCGAGGAACTCGACGAGCTGTTCGGCGTCCACATCGAGGCCGAGGACGTGGAGACCGTGGGTGGGCTGCTGGCCCAGCGGCTGGGACGGGTGCCGATCGCCGGATCGGTGGCGACCGTGGCCGGGCTGCGGCTGACCGCGGAGAGCCTGGCCGGGCGGCGCAACCGGATCGGAACCGTGACCGTCGAGCGCGTCGGCGCGGCCGGCCACGGGAGAGGCGCCGAGGCCGCCGGCAACGGGCATCGCGGCGGCGAGACGGGCACCGGGCGGCGCGACAACGGGCCGGACGGCAGCGCACTACACTCGGCCGGATGAGCGAGGCCCAGCCCGGCCCGGAAGACTTCAAGATCATCACACTGGCCCGCGCGGCTCGCGCGCGGGTCACCGCCGCTGAGGGCGCCGCAGTACGCGACGAGACCGGACGGACCTACGCCGCGGCGGCCGTGGCGCTGCCGTCGCTGCGGCTGTCGGCGCTGCGCCTGGCCGTGGCCATGGCGGTGTCCAGCGGGGCGGCCAGCCTGGAAGCGGCGGCGCTGGTCACCGACGGCAGCGGGCCCGACCCGGCCGACCTGGCCGCGGTGCGCGACGCGGGCCCGGACGCGGTCGTGTTTCACGCGGCACCCGACGGCACGGTCAAGGCCACCCTCCGCCCGTAGCCGCGCCACCCGCGCCCCCTGCTCCTGATCGGGCTGGCGCTGGTCGCGCTGGCCGTGCCCGGCCGGTCCCGCGCCAGGCCGCCCGGGGCACCGGGAACGCCCGCGCCCGGAACACCCGTGGCGCCGCAGGCCCGCCCGGCCGGGCCCGCAGCCGGAGCGGGTTAGGGCGGCGGCGCCCGTTAGGGGAGAATCACGGCGTGGGATCTCCGCAGACGCCGTCGCCGCCGTCCGGCCTTCCGGCCCGGCCGGTCGCGGAACGGCCGGTTGCGGCACCGCCCGGCCGGCCGGGGTTCAGGTCCGGCTTCGCGTGCTTTGCCGGCCGTCCGAACGTCGGCAAGTCGACGCTGATGAACGCCCTGGTCGGGACCAAGGTCGCGATCACCAGCAGCAGGCCGCAGACCACCCGCCGGGCGATCCGCGGGATTGTGCACCGGCCCGACGCCCAGCTGGTCATCATCGACACCCCGGGGCTGCACCGGCCCAGGACCCTGCTCGGCGAGCACCTGGACAGCCTGGTCCGGTCCACGCTGGCCGAGGTGGACGTGATCGGGTTCTGCCTGCCGGCCACGGAGCGGATCGGCCCCGGGGACAAGTACCTGGCGGACGAGCTGGCCGGGATCCGCGCGACGCCAGTGGTGGCCGTGGTGACCAAGACCGACCAGGCGTCCCGGGAGCAGGTGGCCGCCCAGCTCGCGGCGGTCGGGCAGCTCGGCGACTGGGCGGACGTGGTCCCGGTGTCCGCGGTATCCGGGTTCCAGCTCGACGTGCTGGCCGACGTGCTCATCTCGCACCTGCCGGAGGGACCGCCGCTGTACCCGGAGGGCGAGGAGACCGACGAGCCGGAGCAGCGGCTGGTCGCCGAGCTGATCCGCGAGGCGATCCTGGAAGGGGTGCGCGACGAGCTGCCGCACTCGATCGCCGTCGTGGTAGAGGAGATGGGCCCCCGGCCGGACCGCGATGACCTGATCGACGTGCACGCGGTCATGTACGTGGAGCGCCCGAGCCAGAAGGCGATCGTCATCGGGGCCAAAGGGGCCCGGCTCAAGGAGGTCGGGTCCCGCGCCCGGCGCCAGATCGAGGCGCTGCTCGGCACCAAGGTGTACCTCGACCTGCGCATCAAGATCGCCAAGGACTGGCAGCGGGATCCCAAGCAGCTGCGCCGGCTCGGCTTCTACGACTGACGTCATCCGCCGGCCGTGGCAGATCACCGCAGCGGCCGGCGTGCGCGACAATGATCGGGTGGCCATCTACCGTGACGACGGCATCGTGCTTCGCACCCAGAAGCTGGGCGAGGCCGACCGGATCGTCACGCTGCTCACCAGGCGGACCGGCCGGGTCCGGGCCGTGGCCAAGGGCGTGCGGCGCACCAAGTCCCGGTTCGGGGCGCGGCTGGAGCCGTTCACCCACGTGGACCTGCTGCTGTACGAGGGACGGTCGCTGGACGTGATCACGCAGGCCGACACGGTGCGGCCGTACGGGAAGCCGTTCTCGGCGGACTACCCGCGGTACACCACCGGGACCGCGATGCTCGAGACGGCCGAGAAGTTCACCCCGGTGGAGAAGGAGCCGGCCATGCGCCAGTTCCTGCTGCTGGTCGGCGGGCTGCGGGCGCTCGGCGAGGGTACCCACGGCCCGCGCCTGATCCTCGACGCGTACCTGCTCCGGTCGCTCGCCGTGGCCGGCTACGCGCCCGCGCTCGAGGAGTGCGCCGTGTGCGGAACCAGGGTCGGCGACTCCTCCGCCGCGCTGCGCGCGTTCGCGTTCGCGATCGGGGCGGGCGGGCTGGTCTGCCGTTCCTGCCGGACGCCGGGAGCCGCCACCCCGGCCGCCCAGACGGTCGAGCTGATGGGCGCGCTGATGCGCGGCGACTGGGAGCACGCCGACCGCAGCGAGCAGCGGCACCAGGCCGAGTGCAGCGGCCTGGTCGCCGCCTACGTGCAATGGCACCTCGAGCACTCGATCCGGTCCCTGCGCCACGTGGAGCACGTGTGAGCGAGCGGGTGGCATTCCGGCAAGCGGGGAATCGAGCGGGGAATACAGCATGACCCGCGCGATCCGGCCCCCGGAGCCGCACCCCGGGGGGGCCCGGCCGCCCAGCATCCCCGCCGGGCTCGTCCCGCGGCACGTGGCGCTGGTCATGGACGGCAACGGCCGCTGGGCCAAGCAGCGCGGGCTGCCGCGGACCGAGGGGCACAAGCGCGGCGAGGCGGCCCTGTTCGACGTGATCATGGGCGCGATCGAGCTCGGCATCCCGTACCTGTCGGCCTACGCCTTCTCTACCGAGAACTGGCGCCGCTCACCGGATGAGGTCCGCTTTCTCATGGGGTTCAACCGGGACGTCATCCACCGTCGCCGTGACGAATTCCACGAGATGGGCGTGCGGGTGCGCTGGGCGGGCCGGCGCCCCCGGCTGTGGCGGAGCGTCATCTCCGAGCTCGAGGACGCCGAGCGGCTGACCGCCGGCAACTCGGTACTCACGTTGCAGTTCTGCGTCAACTACGGCGGCCGCGCGGAGATCGCCGACGCCGCCGCGAAGCTGGCCGCGGACGTGGCCGCGGGGCGGCTCCGCCCGGACAAGGTCAACGAGCAGGTGTTCGCGCGCTACCTGGACGAGCCCGACATCCCCGACGTCGACCTGTTCATCCGCTCATCGGGCGAGCAGCGGACGTCCAACTTCCTGATCTGGCAGTCGGCCTACGCCGAGTTCGTGTTCCTGGACACGCTCTTTCCGGACTTCGACCGGCGGCACCTGTGGCAGGCCTGCGAGATCTACGCGAGCCGGGACCGGCGCTACGGCGGCGCCGAGCCGAATCCGGTCCCCCGCCGCGACCCGCATGCGTGATCCCGGCCAGCCCCGCGGCTTCGCGTTATGGCGTTGGTCTCTGAGACCCTGAGACAGGCGACTTCTGGTGAGAGGGCAGACGTGAACGACACAGACAAGCCTCGGTATTCGCGGGTCGTGGTCAAGCTCAGCGGCGAGGCGCTCGCCGGGCCGACCGGCTGGGGAGTGGACCCGAAGAAACTGGGGGAGCTGGCGGACGAGCTGCTGGCCGTGCACGAGCTCGGGGTCGAGCTGGCCGTGGTCATCGGGGGCGGCAACTACTTCCGCGGGCGGATGGCCCGGGGCTGGGGAATTCCCCGGGCCGAGGCCGACAACATCGGGATGCTCGGCACGGTCATGAACGCGCTGATGCTGCGGGGGGTGCTGACCGCGCGCATCGAGTCGGACGTGCGGGTGATGACGGCGATCGAGATGCAGAGCGTGGCCGAGCCGTTCATCCGGCTGCGCGCCGACCGGCACCTGCGGCGCGGGCTGATCGTCTTGCTGGCCGGGGGCATCGGGCAGCCCTACGTCACGACCGACTACCCCGGCGTCCAGCGGGCGCTGGAACTCGAGGCCGATGCGCTGCTGGTGGCCAAGCGCGGGGTGGACGGGGTCTACGACACCGATCCGAACGTGGATCCGGACGCCAAGCGCTTCACCAGCCTCACCTACGCCGAGGCGCTGGCCGCGGGGGTCAAGGTCATGGACTCCAGCGCCTTCGTGCTCGCCAACGAGCAGGGGCTGCTCATGCACGTCTTCGACGTCGCCGCCAAGGGCGCGATGAGCGCGATCTGCCGGGGCGAGGACATCGGAACCCGCATCAGCCGCGGCGACCAGGACGACTGAGCGCGTCCGGGCCGCCGGAACTCAGCGGGAAGCCTGGACCACCGCCAGGGCGAGCACGAGAGCGATCGCCGCCGCGCGCCCGAGCTTTCCTATAACGGTCAGCCGGGGCCAGGACAGGAACGCGAGCCAGGACAGGAACGCCGCCACCACGAGCAGCGCGGCCGCCCCGGCCCAGCCCCGCACCGCCAGCCCGGCCACCAGCAGCGCGGCAAGTACGATCGGCGGCACCCAGGAGGGCAGCTGGCGCAGGTAGAACAGCGGGGCCGCGCTGCGCTGCTCGGCCGACCGCCGGGCCGCCGACGGCGGGCGGTCCGGCGTCGGCCCGGCGGGCTGCCTGCGGGCGCTGGACGGCTTGCGGGAGGACGGCGGCCGCTGAGATGCGGGGCGGTTCGTGCTCACGGTGCGGCAAGGTCCCTTCGGCCTGGGTCTGTCATCGCCCAAGATACGGCCTCCGGGCAGGGCCCGGTCCCGGCCCCGCCGCACCGTGGCCGGATCGCGCGCCCGCCCGGCCCCGCTAAGCTTGTGCGAACGGCGCGTCCCGCTGCGTCGGGCGCACCACGCCGCGCCCAGCAGACGGGGTAGGCGCGCCCGGTTCGCCAGCCTCGGGGCCGCTGGGCGCACGCCGCCAACCGCCAGCCGCCGACCGCCAGCCGGATGGAGAAACGTGATGGCACGACGCAGTGATCGTCTGGACGAAATCGTCAGCCTCTCCAAGCGACGCGGGATCGTCTTCCCGTCCAGCGAGATCTACGGAGGGCTGCGGGCATCGTGGGACTACGGCCCGCTCGGCGTGGAGATGAAGAACAACATCAAGCGCCAGTGGTGGCGCTCGATGGTGCAGGAGCGTGACGACATCGTCGGGCTCGACTCCTCGGTGATCCTCGCGCCCGAGGTATGGCAGGCCAGCGGCCATCTCACCGAGTTCGTGGACCCGCTGACCGAGTGCCTGTCCTGCCACCGGCGGTTCCGCGCCGATCAGCTTGTCGAGGCCTACGAGGAGAAGCACGGCCACCCGCCGGAGCATGGCCTGGCCGACGTGACCTGCCCGCACTGCGGCACCAGGGGGGCGTTCACCGAGCCGCGCATGTTCAACGGGCTGCTGCGCACCTACCTGGGGGCAGTGGAGAGGGACGAGGAGGAGGGCGGGGACTCCGGCCTGGCCTACCTGCGTCCGGAGACGGCGCAGGGCATCTTCATCAACTACCGCAACGTGCTGCAGACCTCGCGCAAGAAGGTCCCGTTCGGGATCGGCCAGATCGGCAAGTCGTTCCGCAACGAGATCACGCCGGGCAACTTCATCTTCCGCACCCGCGAGTTCGAGCAGATGGAGATGGAGTTCTTCGTCAAGCCGGGAACCGACGAGCAGTGGCACGACCAGTGGATCGAGAGCCGGCTGGCCTGGCACACCGGCCTCGGCCTCAGCCCGGACAACCTGCGCCTGTACGAGCACCCCGAGGAGAAGCGCTCGCACTACTCCAAGCGCACGGTCGACATCGAGTACCGCTTCGGGTTCCTGGGCAGCGAGTGGGGAGAGCTCGAGGGCATCGCCAACCGCACCGACTTCGACCTCACCGTGCACGGCCGGGCCTCCGGCCAGGACATGTCCTACCTCGACCCGGAGACCGGCGAGCGGTACGTGCCCTACGTCATCGAGCCGGCCGCGGGAGTGGACCGGTGCCTGCTGGCGTTCCTGCTCGACGCCTACACGCAGGACGAGGCGCCCGACGCCAAGGGCAACATGGAGAAGCGCACGGTGCTGCGGCTGGACTACCGGATCGCGCCGGTCAAGGTGGCGGTGCTGCCGTTGTCGCGCAACGCCGACCTGTCGCCGAAGGCCAGGGACGTGGCGGCCAGCGTGCGCAAGCACTGGAACGCCGACTTCGACGACGCGAGCGCGATCGGCCGCCGGTACCGGCGCCAGGACGAGATCGGCACCCCCTACTGCGTGACCATCGACTTCGAGACGCTCAACGACCAGGCGGTCACGGTGCGGGAGCGCGACTCGATGAAGCAGGAGCGGGTCGGCATCGACGGCCTGATCCCGTACCTGTCCGAGCGCCTGGCCGACGCCTGATCCCCCGCGCCGCCGGGCGCCTCGGCGCAGGGGTGCTGGCACGAGCGGTCCGGTGCGGGTGCCCTCCTTGCCCGGGGTCGCCGGCCAGGCCACACTGCACTTGACGGTGCGGGCCGCCGCGGCGGTCGCCGGGCTCCCGCACGGCGCAGTTGGCGCTGGGGGGTGCGGATGAGGGCGCGGACCGCGGGGCGGGTGGCAGGCGGCGTCGCGGTGGGGTCGGTCGCGCTGATGGTGGCCGGGCTGGTCCTCACCTACGTGGACCGGCACCTGGTCCCGGCCAGCCTGAGCGGCTGGGACTTCTCCGAAGTCTTCTCCGACGTGGTCAACCTGGCCGTCCCGGTCGTGGGCTTCGTGCTCGCGTCCCGGCGCCCCGAGAACCGGATCGGCTGGGTGTTCCTGGCGGCAGGCCTGGGGCTGGCGCTGAGCGCCTTCTGCGTCCCGTACGGGCTGCGGGCCCTGGTCGCCGCGCCCGGGTCGCTGCCCGCGGGCCGGGCCGTGGCCTGGTTCGGCAACTGGGCCTTCGTGATCCAGACGGCCGCGCTGTCGTACCTGCTGCTGCTGTTCCCGACAGGGCGGCTGCGCAGCCGGCGGTGGCGCCCGGCGGCCTGGTTCCTGGCCGGGACGTTCGCGCTGATCACGGTGACGCAGCTGGTTCGGGCCACCCGGGTGTGGGCCGACCCGTTCAGCTCGTTCTCTGACCAGCAGCTCCCGGGCGCGCTGGCCGTGGTGCTCGTCCTCGTGCCGGCCACGCTGCTGGTCGGCATCGCCGCGCTGCTGGTGCGGTTCGCCTGGTCGTCGGGCGACGAGCGGCTGCAGCTGAAGTGGTTCGTGGCCGCGGCGCTGCTGGTCGTGGCCACGATGATCCCGTCGGTCCTGACGAACGCCGCGCTCGCCACCGTGCTGTCCAACCTGGCGTTCCTGTGCCTGTACGCGGCCATCGCGGTCGCGATCCTGAAGTACCGGCTGTACGAGATCGATATCGTGATCAATAAGGCCGTCCTGTACGGCACGCTGGCCGCGTTCATCACGATCGTCTACGCCGGCCTGGTCGCCGGGGTGGGCACGGTCGTGGGCAGCCGGTACAGCCCGCTGCTGTCGGCGCTCGCCGCGACCGTGGTGGCGATCGCGTTCCAGCCGGTCCGGCTGTGGGCCGGGCGGCTGGCCAACCGGGTGGTGTACGGCCGGCGGGCCACGCCGTACCAGGTGCTGTCGGAGTTCGCCCGGCGCATCGGCGGCGCGTACGCCAGCGCGGACGTGCTGCCGCAGATGGCGCGGATCGTGGCCGAGGGGACCGGCGCCGAGCGCGTGGTGGTGTGGCTGCGGGTGGGTGATGAGCTGCGCCCGGAGGCTTCCTCGGGCGGCCGCCCGGCCGCGGCGCCAGTGCCCGTCGGCGGCGGTGAGCTGCCGGCCCTGCCGGATGCGGACGTGAGCGTGCCGGTCATGCACCAGGGCGAGTTGCTGGGCGCGATCGCGATCCGGATGCCGCGGGGCGAGCCGCTGCGCCCGGCCGGACAGGAACTGGTGGCGGACGTGGCGTCGCAGGCAGGGCTGGCGCTGTCGAACGCCGGGCTGGTGGAGGACCTACGGGGGTCGCGGCAGCGGCTGGTGGCCGCGCAGGACGAGGAGCGGCGCCGGCTGGAGCGCAACCTGCACGACGGGGCGCAGCAGGACCTGGTGGCCCTGGCCATCAAGCTCCGGCTGGCCGGGGCCACGGTGGACGAAGACCCGGCTCAGGCCAAGGAGCTTCTCGGCGAGATCCAGGCCCACGCCGCGGGCGCGCTGGAGAACCTCCGCGATCTCGCCCGGGGCATCTACCCGCCGCTGCTGGCCGACCTGGGGCTGGTCGCGGCGCTCAGCGCGCAAGCCAGGAAGTCCCCGGTGCCCGTGGCCATCGAGGCGGACGGGATCGGGCGGTTCGGCCAGGACACCGAGGCGGCCGTGTACTTCTGCTGCCTGGAGGCGCTGCAGAACATCGCCAAGTACGCCCGGGCTACCCGAGCCCGGATCCGGCTGCAAGCCCAGGACGGGACCCTGTCCCTCACCGTGGCCGATGACGGAGCCGGCTACGACGCCCGGCACACCCCGCTGGGTGCCGGCCAGCGGAACATGGCCGACCGGCTCGCCGCGCTGGACGGCCGGCTCGCGGTCAGCTCCGCTCCCGGCCAGGGCACCGTCGTTACCGCGCACCTCCCGCTGCGCTCCGCCAGCGAGGCGGCCGAGCCCGTCACGGTGTAGCACCCGAGCCGGACCCGCCGGGCTACCCGCGAACCC
>Ga0335076_10004321_pt1 | contig 14373 bp, 13 predicted proteins | sample Lox_Sample_25_FD_206717 | JGI IMG/M metagenome (GOLD analysis project Ga0335076, IMG submission 206717) | Soil microbial communities from Loxahatchee National Wildlife Refuge, Florida, United States - Lox_Sample_2.5 | ecosystem: Environmental > Terrestrial > Soil > Wetlands | place: USA... | reverse complement strand
GCTGGTCGGACGAAAATAACCGAGCGGATCGATCTTGCCGATCGTCACGGGCTTGCCGGTGACGATGTTCGTCTGCGTGCCGTTCGCGTCCTGCCACAGATTCGGCCCGGCGGTGCGCATCAGGCCGTAGATCGTGTCCCACACGCTGGGGTCGAGGGAGGAGAACTGCTGGGCCGCAATGACGTGCGGATCGAAGCAGCTGCTGGTACCGAAGCTGCGGGCGATCGCGGCGCAGCTCCAGGCGAAGTTGGATTCGACGTCGTCGTCCGGCAGGTTCAGGCCCAGGTTGAAGACCTGCCCGGTTCCTGTCTGCGCCGCCCAGCCGAGCTGGCTCGAGAGGAACGGCGACATCTGATACTGGTAGTCGAAAAACTTCGGCGGCTTGTAGCCGAAGCCCTGCGGGTCTGGCACGGTCGCCTCCTGGCGAAATTTGGCCTCGACTGTAACGCGGTGCCGCCGCCGGCGCTGTGACAGGAGTCACAGCCGACGGAAAACGGCTCAGGAGGGCGTCGGGCTCGCCAGACCCATTTCAGCGAGCCAGGCGCCGGCGGCCGCGCGGCCCTGATCGCGCAGGCGGCTCAGCATCGCCCACTGCGGAAAGAGCTGGCTCGACGGGCCTTCCGACTGGATGGCGTCGGTCGCGTCGATGGCGTGCAGGCGCAGCGCCCGCAGCTTGCGCCGCCAGCGCCCGCCGAGGCCGATTCCGTCGCGGGCGATGCGATGGCCCATGGCGAGCATCTCGATCTCGCGCGCCAGCGGGGCATTGAACACGATCTGGCTCAGGCGGCGGCCGATCGCGGGTGCGGTCACCGGCGGCTCCGTGGCGTGCGCCGGCGTGATCTGCACCAGCAGCAGCTGCGGCGAGCGGCAATGCTCGACCAGCGGCAGGATCGGCGGATTGGCGGTGAGCCCGCCGTCCCAATAGGGCTCGCCGTCGATTTCGATCGTCCGGTGTAGGTGCGGCAGGCAGGTGGACGCCAGCACGACGTCGGCCGACAGTTCGGCGTTGCGGAAGATCCGGCACTGGCCGCTGCGGACGTTCGTGGCCGCGATGAAGATCTGCGGCGCCGTCGCGGCGCGCAGCGGCGCGAAGTCGACGGTCTGAGCGATCACCGTCCGCAGCGGATTGTAGTCGAACGGATTGAGCTGGTAGGGCGACACCACCCGCGACAGCAGGTCGACCGCGATCTCGCCGGCCGGCCAGTGCGCGCTCCACGGCGTCGGCAAGGCGCCGCCGGGCACCCGGTCGGCGATCCGGTGCCACAGCCGCTCGAGTGCCGCGCGGGCGCCGGCGCGGCCGTCCGCCAGCCAGCCGGAGGCGAGGGCCACGGCGTTGAGCGCCCCGGCGGAGGCGCCGCTAATGCCCTCGAAGGCGATCCGCTCGCACTCGAGGATGCGGTCGAGCACGCCCCAGGTGAAGGCGCCCTGCGCCCCGCCGCCCTGCAGCGCCAAGTTCAGGGTGAGCCGCGCCGCGCGGCCGGAACGCTGTCCGAGCGCCGCCAGAGGGTTGGCCATCGCCATCTCGCACCTCGCTTGTGGTCGCGGGAGTCCTCATGTTGCAGTGCACAAAGATGGGGATTGGGGTGTACCGCCCGCAAGGCGTAAGATGAGGCAATAGTGCCGCGCGACCCAAAGGATTGACGGCGAGCGCGCAGATCGCACTATATCTCGCGTCGAATCGTCCGAGGGATCCGATGGCCAGACGAGCCACGACACCTGCTGCACCGCCCCCGCCACCGCCCGCGGAGACCAATGTCGTCGACTTCGGCAAGGCGCTGGGCGAGCGCTATCTCGCCTACGCCCTGTCCACGATCATGTCGCGCTCACTGCCGGACGTCCGCGACGGGCTCAAGCCGGTGCACCGCCGCCTGCTCTACGCCATGCGCCAGCTCGGTCTCGGGCCGGCCTCCGGTTTGCGCAAGTCGGCGGCCGTCGTCGGCGACGTCATGGGCAAGTACCATCCGCATGGCGACACCGCGATCTATGACGCCATGGTGCGTCTGGCGCAGGACTTTGCGCAGCGCTATCCGCTCGTCGACGGCCAGGGCAACTTCGGCAATATCGACGGCGATAACGCCGCCGCCATGCGCTACACCGAGGCGCGGCTGACGGAGATCGCCGCCCTCCTGCTCGAGGGCATCGACGAGGACTCCGTCGATTTCCGGCCGAGCTATGACGCCCGCAACGAGGAGCCGATCGTGCTCCCGGCCGCTTTTCCGAACCTCTTGGCGAACGGCGCGCAAGGCATCGCCGTCGGCATGGCCACCAGCATACCCCCGCACAACATCGGCGAGATCTGTGACGCGCTTCTGCATCTGATCAAGTTCCCGAAGGCGACGGTGGGAAAGCTGGTCGAGCTGATGCCCGGTCCGGACTTCCCGACCGGCGGCGTGCTCGTCGAGAGCCGCGACACGATCGTCGAGGCGTACCGCAGCGGCCGCGGCTCGCTCCGCATCCGCGCGAAGTGGACGAAGGAGCAGCTCAAGGGCGGCACCTGGCAGATCGTCGTCACGGAGATTCCCTACCAAGTGCAGAAGTCGCGCCTCATCGAGAAGATTGCCGAGCTGCTGCAGGAAAAGAAGCTGGCGCTGCTGGCCGACGTCCACGACCAGTCCACGACAGACGTGCGCATCGTGCTCGAGCCCAAGAGTCGCAACGTCGATGCCGACATGCTCATGGAGTCGCTGTTCCGGCAGACCGATCTCGAGATCCGCTTCGGCCTCAACATGAACCTGCTCGATGCCGGCAACACGCCGCGGGTCATGGCGCTGCCGGAGGTGCTGCGCGCCTATCTCGACCATCGTCAGGTCGTCCTGCAGCGGCGCACGCGCCATCGCCTGGCCGAGATCGAGAAGCGGATCGAGATTCTCGATGGCTACATCATCGCCTATCTCAACATCGACGAGGTCATTCGCATCATCCGGCGCGAGGACGAGCCGAAGCCGGTGATGATGAAGAAATGGAAGCTGACCGACCTGCAGGCCGACGCGATCCTCAACATGCGGCTGAAGGCCCTGCGCAAGCTCGAGGAGATGGAAATCCGCCGGGAACGCGAGGGCCTGCTCGCCGAGCAGAAGGACCTGAAGGGGCTGCTCAAGGACGAGGACCGCCAGTGGAAGAAGATCGCCGCCGACGTCGCGGAGCTGAAGAAGCGCTTTGGACCCGCGACCGCGCTCGGCAAGCGCCGCACCGAACTCGCGGATGCACCCTCGGCCGTGATCATCCCCATGGAGGCCGTGGTCGAGCGCGAGCCCGTCACCATCGTCTGTTCCGACAAGGGCTGGATCCGCGCCCTCAAGGGCACCGTGCCCGAGAGCGACGACATCAAGTACAAGGAGGGCGACCGCGGCCGCTTCTTCCTGCCGGCCGAGACCACCGACAAGCTGCTCGTCTTCGGTACCAACGGCCGCTTCTACACCATCGGCGTCGACAAGCTGCCGGGCGGCCGCGGCCATGGCGAGCCGATCCGCCTGATGATCGATCTCGGCAACGACCAGGAGATCGTCACGCTGCTCGTCCACAAGCCGGGTCGCAAGCTCGTGGTCGCCGCGTATGACGGTCGCGGCTTCGTCGTGCCGGAGGAAGAGGTCGTGGCGCAGACCAGGGGCGGCAAGCAGGTCCTGAACCTCGCCGAGGGCGTCGAGGCCGCCGCCTGCGTCCCGCTGGAGGGCGATCACGTCGCCGTCATGGGCGAGAACCGCAAGATGATCATCTTCCCGATCGCCGAGCTGCCGGAGATGACGCGCGGTCGCGGTGTGACCCTGCAGAAGTACAAGGACGGCGGCTTGTCCGACGTGAAGACGTTCAACCTGGAGGAGGGGCTCACCTGGCGCCTCGGCGAGAAGACGCGCACCGAGACGGCGCTGCGCGACTGGGTCGGCAAGCGCGCCCAGGCGGGCCGCCTGCCGCCGCAGGGCTTCCCGAAATCGAACAAGTTCGGGTGAGGATGGTTCTCGGCGACCGCGCTCTTGCCGCGCGCTGATCGCGAGATCACTATGGCGCGCCTGCAACCCAGGGGCGGTCGATGTCCGCAGTGGTGACGATGCTGCGCCGGCTGGTCGATCCCGGCGCCCTGTTCGCGCGACGCGATGTCCGCCTGGTTGCCGGAGGTCTCGTTGCCATCGCCGTCATGGTCGTCGCGCTGCGTATCGCCGGCGTCGGGTTCGATCGGATGGCGGCATGGCTGCCGGCCGTGGTCGACGGGGACCACGGCGCCGCCCCGAGCCGGGCGGCGCCGGTGGATCTGCCGTCCGACGACAACGTGCCGCCGCCCGAGGGCGACGCGGACGCGCCCGCGTCGAACGACAGCTCCGACACCGTCAACCCCGGCCCGCCGCCGGCCGGCGACATGAGCCCGCCGCCGGAACCCTAGTCTCCTTGTTGCCGGTCGGGGCCGAACGCCTGTAGTTTGCTGACCGTCGGGGGAGGCGCGGGACTTTGGCCCTCTCACCGGTCGATAGGGGTCGGCCTGTCAACGACATTGCCAGGGAGGATGCATCCATGAAGCGCCGTGCGTTCCTGAAGACTGCTGCACTTGGGTTGGCTGCGGCGCCGGTGGCGGCGCCGGCGATCGCGCAGACCGCGCCGGAGATGAAGTGGCGCATGACGTCGAGCTTTCCGAAGAGTCTCGACACGATCTACGGCGGCGCCGAGACCTTCTCCAAATACGTCGCCGACGCGACCGACCAGAAATTTCAGATCCAGGTGTTCGCCGCCGGCGAATTGGCGCCGGGCCTCGAGGCCATGAACGTCGTCAGCAATGGATCCATCGAGTGCTGTCATACCGCGAGCTACTACTATTGGGGCAAGGACCCGACCTTCGCGTTCGGCACCGCCGTGCCGTTCGGCCTCAACACCCGCATGCAGAATGCCTGGAACTACTATGGCGGCGGCAACGATCTGATGAACGAGTTCTATGCCACCTATAACATCTACGCGCTGCCGGCCGGAAACACCGGGGCGCAGATGGGCGGCTGGTTCCGCAAGGAGATCAAGACCGTCGCCGACCTCAGCGGCGTCAAGATGCGCATCGGCGGCTTCGGCGGCAAGGTGATCTCGAAGCTCGGCGTCGTGCCGCAGCAGATCGCCGGCGGCGACATCTACCCGGCGCTGGAGAAGGGCACCGTCGATGCTGCGGAATGGGTCGGCCCCTATGACGACGAGAAGCTCGGCTTCTACAAGGTCGCGCCGTACTACTACTACCCCGGCTGGTGGGAAGGCGGTGCCATGCTGCACGTGATGATCAACCAGGCGAAATGGCAGGAGCTGCCGGCAAACTACCAGGCGGTCGTCAGGGCGGCGGCGCAAGCGGCGAACTGCGACATGCTGGCGAAGTACGACCAAGTGAATCCGCCGGCGCTGAAGAGGCTCGTGGCCGGCGGCGCGAAGCTGCGCCCGTTCTCGCCGGAGATCCTCGAAGCCTGTTTCAACGCAGCGAAAGACACCTATGCGGAGATCGCCGCCACCAACGCGCCCTTCAAGAAGATCCACGATTCCATGATGGCCTTCCGGGGCGACGAGTATCTCTGGTTCCAGATTTCCGAATACACCTACGATACCTTCATGATGACGCAGCAGCGGAAGAAGGCCTTGTAGCGCAGCTGGCCGATTCCGGCCGCCAGAAGCCGGAGAGGGTCAGCCCGAAGGGAGGCGGATGGGCGCGTTGTTGTCCCTGAGCCGCGGGATCGACGCGGTGACGGCGTGGGTCGGCCGCTGGGTCTACTGGCTGATCCTCGCGGCCGTCCTCGTCAGCGCCGGCAACGCCGTGACGCGCAAGCTATTCGATCTGAGCTCGAACGCCTGGCTCGAGCTGCAATGGTATCTCTTCGGCGCCGTCTTCATGCTGGCGGCGGCCCACACGCTGCAGCGCAACGAGCACATCCGCATCGACATCCTCTCCAACATGCTGTCGCCCCGCGGCCGCAACTGGATCGACGTGATCGGTCACCTCTTCTTTCTCCTGCCGTTCACCGTGGTGATGATCTACGAGCTGGTGCCCTGGGTCATCCTGAGCATCCGGTCCGGGGAGATCTCGGCCAACGCCGGCGGGCTCGTCCTGTGGCCGGCGCGCGTCGTCATCCTCGTCGGCTTCGTGCTCTTGTTCCTCCAGGGTCTCTCCGAGCTGATCAAGCGCATCGCGGTCATGCGCGATCTCATTCCCGATCCCTATGCGGTTCGTGGCGCGCACGAACCGCCGATCGAGTAGGGAAGGGAGTCGGTGCCGGCGCCATGATCGATCTCCTGATCCAGAACATGGCGCCAATCATGTTCGCGGCGCTCGTGGTCTGTCTCCTGCTCGGCTACCCCGTCGCCTTTTCGCTCGCCTTCGTCGGCCTCGGCTTCGGCCTCCTCGGCATCGCTCTCGGTCTGCTCGACACACATCTCATCCAGGTCCTGCCGGAGCGCATGTGGGGCGTGATGTCGAACGACACCCTGCTGGCGATACCCTTCTTCACCTTCATGGGCCTGGTCCTCGAACGATCCGGCATGGCAGAGGATTTGCTGGACACCGTGGGCCAGCTGTTCGGTCCGGTGCGCGGCGGACTGGCTTACGCCGTCGTCTTCGTCGGCGCGCTGCTCGCCGCGACCACGGGCGTCGTTGCCGCATCCGTGATCGCGATGGGACTCATCTCGCTGCCGATCATGCTGCGCTACGGCTACGACCGCCGCCTCGCCGCCGGCGTCATCGCCGCCTCCGGCACGCTGGCGCAGATCATCCCGCCGAGCCTGGTGCTGATCATCATGGCCGACCAGCTCGGCCGGTCCGTCGGCGACATGTACAAGGGCGCCATTATCCCCGGTCTCGTGCTGGCCGGGCTCTACGCCGTCTATGTCCTGGTCATGACGATCGTGCGCCCGGCCTCGGCGCCAGCCCTGCCGGCCGCCGCCCGCACCCTCGGTTCCGGCGTCGCGTCCTTGCTGGTCACGACGGGTGCCTGCGGCCTGTGCGGCTTCCTCTTCTATGACTGGATCACAGGCTGGTCGGCGGTGGCGGCGACGCTGCCCTGGATGGGGATCACGGCGCCCGCCCCTGATTCGGTCTCCGCGAACACGGTGTCCGACGCCGAGATCAGCGGCTTCTTCGGCGCCGTGCTGCTTGCCTACGCCATCGCGCTGGTGAATCACTATCTGAAGCTCGGCCTGCTCTCGCGCCTGGCAGAGCAGTTCATCATCGTCCTGATCCCGCCGCTCGCCCTCGTGTTCCTCGTGCTCGGCACGATCTTCATCGGCCTGGCGACGCCGACCGAGGGCGGCGCGATGGGCGCGGTCGGCGCGTTGCTGCTGGCGATGGCCAAGCGCCGGCTGACGCTGCCGCTCCTGCGCCAGGCGCTCGAAGCCACGGCGAAGCTGTCGTCCTTCGTGATCTTCATCCTGATCGGCGCCCGCGTCTTCTCGCTGACCTTCTACGGCGTCGACGGGCACAAGTGGGTCGAGCACCTGCTGGTCAGCCTGCCCGGCGGGCAGATCGGCTTCCTGCTCTTCGTCAATGCCTTCGTCTTCGTGCTGGCCTTCTTTCTCGACTTCTTCGAGCTCGCCTTCATCGTCGTGCCGCTGCTGGGGCCGGCGGCCGAGGCGCTCGGCATCGATCTCATCTGGTTCGGCGTGCTACTCGGCATCAACATGCAGACGTCGTTCATGCATCCGCCATTCGGCTTCGCGCTCTTCTATCTGCGCTCGGTGGCGCCGCGCGAGCCCTACCGCGACAAGATCTCCAATCGCGTCATCGAGCCGGTGACGACCGGCCAGATCTACTGGGGCGCCATCCCCTTCGTCGGCATCCAGCTGCTGATGGTGGTGCTGGCCATCACCTTCCCGCAGATGATCATGCACTACAAGAGCGGTGCCGCCGACGTCGATGCGTCCAAGATCGAGATCACGCTGCCGCCGAACGGGGAATCCGGCACCGACCTGAGCCAGCCGCCCGTCGACCTCAGCCAGCCGCCGCAGATCAATCCGTAACCGGGATCACGCGATGCGCCGCCAGCCCTCGGGTCCGAATCCCTCGATCGGGCGGAAGCGGGTCTTGTAGCCCATCTTGCGGCTGCCGCCGACCCAGTAGCCGAGATAGACATAGGGCAGGTCGAAGCGGCTCGCCTCGCGCACCAGCCAGACGATCATGTGGCTGCCCAGGCTGCGGGTCCGCTCCTGCGGGTCGAAGAAGCTGTAGACGGCCGAGATGCCGTCGGCGCTCCAGTCGGTCAGCACGCAGGCGACCAGGCGGCCGCTGTCGTCGCGGAACTCGATCACCCGCGTGTCGATGGGCGTGTCCTCGACCATCGATCGGAAGTCGGCCATGCTCATGCCGGCCATTTCGCCGTCGCCGTGGCGGCCCTCCAGGTAGGCCTGGAACAGCTGATACTGCTCGGGCGTACCGCGCGCGGGGCGGGTGGAACAGCGCAGGTCGGCGTTGCGCGTCTCGATGCGGCGAAGCGTGCGGCTGGGCGTGAAGCTGCGAACGACGACTCGGACCGGCACGCAGGCCTGGCAGCCGGCGCAGGCCGGCCGATAGGCGATCGAATGACTGCGGCGGAACCCGGCGCGCGAGAGGACGTGGAAATGCCGGGCGGCGTCCGGGCCGGCCAGCCGCGTCACGAGCTTCCGCTCCATGCGGTCCGGCAGATAGGGACACGGCATGTCGGTGGTGACGAGGAAGGAAAGCGGTTGTGATCGACCCTGGACTGCCATGGCGTCTCAAGCCATCGCGCGATGATACCGGCTTGTGTTGTTGCGCTAGGGCCGAAGTATGGCGCAAGCGGACCCGCTCACGCCAGCGATTATCGACGCCGCGGGCGATCTACCGGTCGCGGCGAGCGACGACGACGCCGGATAGGGCGTCGTGGATCATGCGGTTCTGCGGCGTGAAGAGGCCCACCGCGAGGATCAGGAAACTCGTCGGCAGGACAGTGGCATAGAACAGAACCGTCATGAGGAATCCCTGCCAGTGGTCGGGCCGGTAACCATCTTCACCCCAGCCGCGAACCTCGATGTCGAACAGTCGCATCCCCGGCGTGGCCGCCTCGCCGCCGCCGATGAACAGGGTGCCATAAATGATGGCGACCGGCAGGAACGCCACGGCCCCCGTCAGCAGCCACAGAAGCCCGAACGTGAACAAGCCGCCGACGATGAGGAGGGCGTGCAGCACCAGGTCGAGGAACAGCAGGATGACGACGTCGGCCAGATAGGCAGCCGACCGGCGCCACAAGACGCCCTCATAGAGGGGGGAAGCCGCGGAACGGTGGGCTCTGGCGGCGCCCAAACGAAGGCTGGGAAGATGCTGGATGGACAAGTCTCGGGCTCTCCTGCGGAACCTGAGCGCAGGAGATGGTCATTGCCGCCTCTGGCCGCAAGGGGCTGCCCGATCAGCCGGGGCCGCCGCTGCGGTCGACCAGGACCGGCGGCGAGGCGGCGCCGTAGTCCTTGTCCGGTAACGCCTGCTGCGGCTCGGCGTAGAACTTCGGTTCGCGGTCGTCGAGGCCGGACGACGCAGACGGCATCGTCATCTTGACATCGGTGCCCTTGGCCTGGCCTTCCTGCATCGCCGTCTGCAGCTGCTGCGCCGTCTTCATGTTCCAGGGCAGGATGTAGGAGCGCGGCTCGGAGGCGCCGTCGAACTGCAGCCAGACATAGATGCCTTCGCCCTCGCGCAGGCTGGCGCTCACCACCTGAGCCTCCTTGGCGTCGCGCCATTCGAGCCGCAGCGGCTTCGGCCGGCTCAGCAGTTCGATCGAGCCGGCATAGACGACCGCGATCAGGACGACGAAGATCGTCGCCGAGGCCGCCCGCTGCCAGCCCTTGCCGCGCGGCAGGACGAGGAAGACGAAGGCGCCGAGCAGCAGGGCGAAGAGGATTGCCGAGATGATCATTGCGTCGCTACCCGCAATTCCTTGTAGACGTTGTTGATGCTCCCGGCGACGAGATGGCCTCTGCTGTCGAGCGTGAAGCGGAACGCCGTCACCTGGTCGTTCTCGTGCTTCAGCTGCACGGTCGCCGCGACGACCTGTTGCGCCGTGTCCTGCGGCGTCGGCTTCACGCTGGCGACGACCTTGACGTCGATCGGGTAGGTGACGCCGATGCCGCGATACATATGCACGTTGGCGATGTACTCGCCCGTAGGTATGCCGCGGCTGTAGGCCACCTCGTAGTTCAGGTCCGTCACGTCCTGGGCCTTGCCGAGGTCGTCGCGCAAGAGGTTGAAGTAGCGGCCGGCCTTGTTCGAATAGCCGACGGGCTTGTCGCCCGGCGCCTGCACCCAGAGGTCGACATCGGCGTCGAGCTTGTCGCCCCACTGCGCCTCGATGATCACGTTGCCCGGCGACTGCTCACCCACGGTCTCCGCCGACTTCGCCGGCGGATTGACCACCGACAGCATCAGCACGGTCATCAGGATGAAGCCGCCCAGCATCAGCAGGGCGGTGTCCAGCCAGACGGTGAGGGTCTCCTCATCCATGGACGTTGCCGAGCAGCCGCAGGTTGATCTTGAGCCAGAGGTTGGTGGCGATGCCGAGGAGCGTCGCGTAGAGCGACACGTACATGCCGTCCACCACCGAGGTGATCATCGTCTTGACCTCGTTGACGTCGCTCGAGCCGCCGTGGCGCGCCGCGGAGAACGCGATGATCAGGCCGACGACGGTGCCGAGCAGTCCGAGACGCACGACGTGGGTCGCGATCCACTGCACGTCGTTCCAGCGCTGCAGGAAGACGCAGGCGATGCCGATGGCGCCGATGCCGACGATCAGCCAGCACAAGGGCGCGTTGACGCCTTCGAACGGCTTGTCGGCAAGCCCGACGATCCACAGCGCCGCGACGCATGCCACCCCGATCGCCTGCAGGACGACGCAGCGCGAAAGGAAGGCGATCTGAGTCGCCGCATGCGGCACCGGCTCGCTCGCTCGCATCGTTACAGCATCGGATGCGATCTCCACACTGCCGCCGTTGCGCTGGAAGCTCGCAACCGATCCGTGACGGAAACCGTCGGGGGCGGGCCGCCTGCCGAACGGCACGTGAGGGGTCACAATGGACACGGCAAATCCTCCTTGCGGCACGGCGGAGAACCGCGTCCCGCTGCTCTGGCCGAAAGCACCGATGAGACCTCCGACAAGGGGAGATCTCACATGTTCGAACTGCTGCTGCTGGTGCTGCTATCCTGGCCCTTGTCCTGCCAGCTCTCGCCGGCCGCGACCAGGCAGCTGACGCCGTTGGGGGCGGTCAGCAGTATCGACCAGGTCTTGGCGTCATCGCTCTTGAGGACTTCGAGCAGGCGCCCGTCGCTGGTGAGCGCGACCGATGCCGGCTGCTCGTGATAGGAGTTGGCGAGTTTTGTCAGAATATCGCTCCGGGCGCTGCAGATCGGGGTGGCCGCGACGGCCGATCCGGCAAAGGCGAGGGTTGCGACTGCCGCTCCTGCCGTGAACGTGAATCTCGACATCTCAGTATCCTCCTGTCGCTCGCTCTCCCCTCGACGCCCGTCCTCCATGCTGGTTTCTGTTTGTTGCGGTCATCCGCTGGCTCGCCCAAGCAAGTCCGGGAAGCATGGCGGCCGGCGGCACGTAAGGTGCAAAAGCACTTGGGTCGGCCTGTCGGCCTGTTCCACGTGGCGGCCGATGAAGCCACAGGAATATCCCACGAGCTTCCGCCGCCACACGAATGTCACCCGAGGTCAGGGGAACCAGTGACCCCCGAATCCGTAGATTAGAAAAATCACTGAATTGCAACTGTGAGGGCGACCGTCGTCCGGTCGCCGCATGACGCTTGAATCCACGGTCGCAAAGACTCATGGGGACGATATGGTCCTGGCGACGCCTCGCTCAGGATGAATTCTTCTCATTGTAGTTCATGAGCAAATATCGCGCGTTGGCGCCGGCGCCCGGAGCCGGGACTCCCGCAAGATCGAGTGTAAATTGACCGCGGCGGATCGCCGCGATCGCCGTCGTCAGGCGAGCGCCTGCGCGAGGTCGGCGATCAAGTCGGCCTCGTCCTCGATGCCGACGGAGAGGCGCACGAGGCCGTCGCTGATGCCGAGCGCCGCGCGCGTCTCCGGCGGCACCGAGGAGTGCGTCATGATCGCGGGATGCTCGACCAGGCTCTCGACGCCGCCGAGGCTCTCGGCCAGCGCGAAGACCTGGCAGCGCTCGAGGAAGCGGCGCGCGTCGTCGAGCCCGCCCTTGAGGACCGCCGTCACCATGCCGCCGAAGCCGCGCATCTGCCGCTTGGCGAGCGCGTGCTGCGGATGGCTTGCCAGCCCCGGATAGTGGACGCGGGCGATCTTCGGATGCTTCTCCAGCCACGCCGCGACCGCCGCGGCATTCTCGCAATGACGCTCCATGCGCAGCCCCAGGGTTTTTACGCCGCGCAGGGCGAGGAAGCTGTCGAACGGTCCGGCCACCGCGCCGACGGCATTCTGCAGGAAGGTCAGTTTCTCCCGCAGTTCCGGGCGGTCGCCGACCACGACCATGCCGCCGACGATGTCCGAATGGCCGTTCAGGTACTTGGTGGCGGAATGCATGACGAGGTCGAAGCCGAACTCGAGCGGCCGCTGCACCCACGGCGAGGCAAAGGTGTTGTCCGCTCCCGTCATGATGCCGTGCCGCTTCGCCAGCACGGCCAGCGCCTCGAGGTCGGCCAGCTTGAGCAGGGGATTGGTCGGCGACTCCACCCAGATGAGGCGCGTCTCCGGCCGGATTGCCGCCTCGACGGCAGCGAGATTGCTGAGGTCCACGAAGCTGAACTGCAGGCCGGCGGAGCGCTTGCGCACCTGCTCGAACAACCGGAACGTTCCGCCGTAGAGATCGTCCATCGCGATGACGTGGGCGCCACTGTCGAGCACATCGAGGATCGTCGCGGTGCCGGCGAGCCCGGACGCGAACGCGAACCCGGCGGTGCCGTTCTCGAGATCGGCGACGCAGCGCTCGTAGGCCATGCGCGTCGGGTTCTGCGAGCGCGAATACTCGTAGCCCTTGTGCACGCCGGGACTGGACTGCACGTAGGTCGAGGTCGCGTAGATCGGCGGCATGATCGCGCCGGTCGAGGGGTCGGGCTCCTGCCCGGCATGGATGGCACGCGTCGAGAAGCCCTGGCGGTTTGCCGGCGGTCGCGATTTCGCTGAGTCGTTCATGATGGGTCCAATCGGAGGCTGACGGCAGCGCGATCCTAGCGCATCCGCCGGCGCAGGTGGTTCAGCATGTCGATGCGGGTGATGAGGCCCAGAAAGGCGTCGCCCTCCTTGACGATGGCGACATGGTCCTTGGCGAAGATCGGCAGCAGCGCCGACATCGGCGCCTTCACGTCGACCGTGTCGAGCTTGCTGGTCATGGCATCGGACACCTTCTCCTTGAAGCGGTCCTCATGGCCGTAGACGGCCATCAGGATGTCCGATTCGTCGACGATGCCGATCACCTCGCTGCCCGCCAGAACCGGCAGCTGCGAGATGTCGTAGAGCTTCATGCGCGCATAGGCGGTCAGCAGCGTGTCCTCCGGCGCGGCCGTGACCGTGGCGCGGTCGGCGTGCCGCCGCGAGATGACGTCGCGCAGGTCGCCGGCTTGCGGTCGCTCGAGGAAACCCTGGTCGAGCATCCAGTAGTCGTTGAACATCTTCGACAGGTACTTGTTGCCGCTGTCGGGCACGAAGCTGACGACGCGCTGCGCGCCCGTCTGCGCCCGGCAATAGCGCAGCGCCGCCGTGATCAGCGTGCCCGCCGAGGAACCCGCAAGGATGCCTTCCTGGCGCAGCAGTTCGCGCGCCGTCGCGAAGCTCTCCCCGTCGCTCACGGTGATGGCGTCGGACACGAGCGAAAGGTCGCAGTTGTCCGGCACGAAGTCCTCGCCGATGCCCTCGACCAGCCAGGATCCCACCTGACCCGCCGTGCCCGTCTTCACCTTGTCGGCGAGGATCGAGCCCTTGGGATCGGCGAGGATCATCTTCGTGCCCGGCGAGACCTTGCGGAAGAAGCGACCGATACCGGTCAGCGTGCCGCCCGAGCCGACGCCGCAGACGATGGCGTCGACCTGATGCTCCATCTGCTGCCAGATCTCCGGCGCCGTGCCGGTCTCATGGGCGAGGGGGTTCGCCGGATTGGCGAACTGGTTGACGTAGATCGCGCCCGGAATCTCGCCGGCCAGCCGGTTGGCCATGTCCTGGTAGTATTCGGGGTGACCCTTGCCGACGTCGGAGCGCGTCATCCGGACTTCGGCGCCGAGAGCGCGCAGATTGAAGATCTTCTCCTGCGCCATCTTGTCGGGGATGACCAGGATGAGGCGATAGCCCTTCTGCGCGGCGACGAGGGCGAGCCCGAGGCCGGTATTTCCGGCGGTCGCCTCGATCAGCGTCCCGCCCGGCTTGAGCCGGCCGTCGCGCTCGGCCGCCTCGATCATCGACAG
>Ga0335076_10004320_pt1 | contig 14374 bp, 12 predicted proteins | sample Lox_Sample_25_FD_206717 | JGI IMG/M metagenome (GOLD analysis project Ga0335076, IMG submission 206717) | Soil microbial communities from Loxahatchee National Wildlife Refuge, Florida, United States - Lox_Sample_2.5 | ecosystem: Environmental > Terrestrial > Soil > Wetlands | place: USA... | reverse complement strand
CGAGACCGCGATGCCGGTGCGCCGCGTGAACTCGTCGATGACCTCCTTCGGCAGGTACTCCGACCAGATGTAGACGTTCAGCCTCTTCTCGCCCGGCCCCGGATACGGCGCCTCGGCGCGCCGGGGACCGCAGCCGAGAGACGCCGCGACGGTCAGCGCGGCGACCACGGCGCGGAGCCGGGGAGTCAGGGCGCCTCCCCCCGCTCGGCCGGCGGACGCTGCAGCCGCTGCGCGACCGCGATGAGGACGACGGTGACGGCGAGGATCAGCGTCGAGACCGCGTTGACCTCCGGCGTCACGCCGACCTTGAGCATCGAGTAGATCTGGAGGGGCAGCGTGGTCGATCCCACACCCGCCACGAACGACGTGATCACGTAGTCGTCGATCGAGATCGTGAAGGACAGGAGCGCGCCGGCGACGATGCCGGGCGCGAGCAGCGGGAGGGTGACGCGGACGAACGTCTGGACCGGCCGGGCCCCGAGGTCGAGCGCCGCCTCCTCGAGCGAGCGGTCGAAGCCCGCGAGCCGGGCGCGCACCACGATCGCGACGTAGGAGACGCAGAAGACGACGTGCGCGATCACGACCGTGAGGAGCGAGAGCCGGAACGCGAGCGCGCCGAAGAACGTCACGAGCGCCGCGCCGAGGACGATCTCGGGGATGATCACCGGCAGGTACAGGAGCTGTCGCGTGAAGCCCTCGCCGCGGAACGTGTGCCGGCCGAGCGCGAGCGCCACGAGCGTCCCGAGAACGGTCGCGATCAGGGTCGCCACGCCGCCGACGATCAGGCTGTTCTTCAGGGCCGCGAGAAGGAGGTCGTTCTGCGCGAGGCTCCGGTACCACTCCGTCGTCCAACCCTCCCAGACCGCCGTCTGACGGGAGCGGTTGAAGGAAAACACGACGAGGATCGCGATCGGCGCGTAGAGAAACAGGTACACCAGCGCCGCGTAGAGCGAGAGAGCCCGGCGGCCTCTCAAAGCAGCACGTCCTCCCCCCGCCGGCGGGTGTACCGGGCGTACGCCCAGAGCAGCAGGAGCACGGCGGCCGTCAGCTCGAACGCGACCGCCGCGCCGAACGGCTTGTTGCGGGCCACCGCGAACTGGTTCTGGATCAGGTTCCCGGCGAGGATCGACTTCGCGCCGCCGAGGAGATCCGAGACGATGAACTGGCCGAGGCTCGGCACGAAGACGAGGACGACGCCCGCGACGATCCCCGGCATCGTCATCGGCACCGTGACGCGCAGGAACGTCGCCGCGCGCGGCGCCCCGAGGTCGGCCGACGCCTCGAGCAGCGAGCGGTCGAGCTTCTCGAGCGAGGCGTAGAGCGGCAGGATCATGAACGGCAGCTCGCCGTAGATGAGCCCGATCAGGACCGAGAAGTCGTTGTAGAGGAGCTCGAGCGGCCGGTGCACCAGCCCGGCCGCGATCAGCGCGTGATTGACCAGTCCCTCGGTCCGGAGGATGAACATCCAGGCGTAGGTGCGGATGAGGAAGCTCGTCCAGAACGGCACGACGACCAGGCCGAGGAGGAGGGAGCGCCGCCGCGCCGGCGCGACGACCGCGATGTAGTACGCCGCCGGGAAGCTCACGACCAGGCAGACGAGCGTCGTCACGATCGCCATCCAGAGCGAGCGCCAGAAGATCTTCAGGTAGATCGGGTGAAGGGACCGCGCGTAGTGCTCGAGGAACTTCCCCGACGCGAGATACGCGCCGAGGTCCCCGATCGGCTTCAGCCCGCCGTAGGTGTCGCGGCGCGCGAAGCTGACGACGAAGAGGATGGCGAGCGGCAGCAGGAAGAAGACGCCGAGCGTCGCCCACGTCGGCAGCGCGAGGAGGGCGCCGGCCCGGTCGCGCCGCTCCCGGCCGTCCCCGGGCGTCACGGCTCCCCCGCCGCGCCGAGGAGAATCGCGTCGCGCGTCCGGAAGCACAGGAACGCGCGCGCGCCGGTTGCGAACCGCGCTGCCTCGTCCGCCCCCTCGTTCTGCTCGTACACCGAGAAGGCCTCGCCGCCGGGCCCGCGCACCAGCCAGACCGTGCCGACGCCCTGGTAGACGCGATCCTCGACCGTCACGGGAACGGTCGGCACGCCGCGGGTCGAGAGGTCGTGCGCCCGCAGGTCGAGCTTCTCGGGGCGGACGACGAAGCGCAGCTTCTCGCCCGCCCGCGCCGCTCGGCCCTCCCGCGGCAGGCGCGCGGCGGCTCCCCCGGGCAGCTCGATCAGGACCGAGGCGGCGTCGCCGCCCCGCACGAACGCGTCGAAGAAGTTCGACGCGCCCATGAACGTCGCCACGAACTCGGTCGCGGGCCTCTCGAAGACGCGCGCCGCGTCGTCCAGCTGCTCGACGCGCCCGCGGTTCATCACCGCGATGCGGTCGCTCATCGTCAGCGCCTCCTCCTGGTCGTGCGTCACGAAGACGAACGTGATGCCGAGCGAGCGCTGGAGCTGCTTGAGCTGGACCTGCACCTCCTTGCGGAGCTTCTGGTCGAGCGCGCCGAGCGGCTCGTCGAGGAGGAGCACCTTCGGCTCGAGCGCGAGGGCGCGGGCGAGCGCGACGCGCTGGCGCTGGCCGCCGGAGAGCTGGTCGGGCCGCCGCGCCTCGTAGCCCGACAGCTGGACGAGCGCGAGCGCGGCCGCGACGCGCCGGGGCTCGTCGTCGCGCGGAACCCCGTGGTAGCGCATCCCGAAGGCCACATTCTCGCCCACCGAGAGGTGCGGGAAGAGCGCGTAGTGCTGAAAGACCATGTTGACGGGGCGGCCGTAGGGCGGGGTGCCCGTCACGTCGGCGCCATGGATGCGGATCGAACCGCCGGTCGGCAGCTCGAACCCGCCGATCATGCGGAGCAGGGTCGTCTTCCCGCAGCCCGACGGGCCGAGCAGCGAGAAGAACTCGCCGGCACGGATGTCGAGGGTCACCGCGTCCACGGCGGCGACGTCGCCGAAGCGCTTCGTCAGGCCGCGGATCTCGACGGCGGGAGCGATGGACATCGGGCGGAGAGTCTACCCGCCGGTCCGCCTGCGCGGACCCGTGCCTAGAAGCTCACCCGGAACCCGAGCCGAAGCGTGCGCGGCTGCTGATACGTGTTGGGCTGACCGTAGTGCGCGTTGGTCGGCGTCGGCGACGAGTTGTCCGACTGCGAGTTCGCCCACACCTGGTCGATCGTCAACGCCTGCTGCTTGTTGAGCATGTTGAAGGCGTCGGCGAGCACGTGGACCGTCACCGGCCCGAGGATCAGACCGTAATCGAGGTGGAGGTCGACGTCGTAGATCGCCGGGGAGCGGCCCAGGGCGCCGCGCGGGTCGAGGAAGAGCTCGGGACCGCCGTATCCGTCCCACCACCCGATCCGCGAGAGCGGGGTGCCGCTCAGGTAATAGGTCGACACGGCGAAGGTCAGGTTGAACGGGAAGACGTACGCCGCCTGGAGCTTCGCCTGGTGCGGCCGGTCGAGCGTCAGGGGCCCGTAGGCGTTGACCTCGAACTCCGGATAGTCGAAGTCGTCGGTGATGTTCGGATCCCGGGCGTTGAATCCGCCGATCGCGCGGTAGCTCCCGTCGAAGTTGCCCCGAAGGGTCGAATAGAGATAGCTCGCGTACAACATCCAGTGGTCGGAGAGCTGCTTCTGCGCGGTGAACTGGATTCCGCGGAAGAAGCGCGACGCGCCGGGGAGGGCCTGGCCGTTGTAGCACGTGAGCGTGAAATCGGGAGGGCACGGCACCACGGTGCTGTTGCCCGGGTTGAAGAACGCGTAGTTGTCGCAGACGTCGACCGGCACGCACGTGTCCTCGATCGTGCTGCGCAGGCTCCGGTACATTCCCTGCAGGCCGACGCTCCACTGGCCGAACTGGTGATCGACGCCGACCACGATCTCCTGCAGATACTCCGTGCTGATGTTCGGATCGATCACGTTGGCCGCCGCGCCCTTCAGCGCCGTCGGGAAGCCCGCGTCGATGAGCTCCTGAGAGGGGACCGCCGAAACGGGATCGAAGTTGAACGTCGTCGCGTCCCGCTCGCCGTTGAGCGACCGGATGTTCATGTCCATCGGGATCGTTTCGACGAAGTCTCCGTAGGAGGCGAAGAGCTTGGTCTTGCCGTCGTTCAGGAAGTCCCACGAGAAACCGACGCGGGGCGAGAAGTGATTGATGTTGATGTAGGTCGTCAGCGGGCCCGCCGTGATGGTGCCATCGGGCAGCGTCGAGAACGACGCGCCCTTGATGAGCTGCTTCTCCCACCGCACCCCCGCGTTCACCGTCAGGTTCGGCAGGATCTTCCACGAGTCCTGCGCGAAGACCGTGAAGACGTCCTGTTCGGGATGCGCGTCGAGGGGCGCGGAGAAGGGGTTGTCCACCGTGGAGTTGAGCGACGCGAAGAAGATGTGGGAGTAGATCGGCCGTGTGTCGCCGTCGAGCGGCGACAGGATCTGGACGAGCTGGCCGCCCTCGCCGGCCGTCGCGCCCGAGAAATTGCGGAGGACGTCCGCCGTCACCTTCTCCCAGTCGAAACCCGCCTTGAGGTCGTGGTCCGCGAGGAGATAGTTGCCGGTGAACACCGCGGAGTCGCGGGTGAACGTCTTCTGCGCCCACTGCCCGTTCCCGTCCACCCCGCCGAATCCGCCGGACGCGGTCACGAGCGGGCCGGTCGTGTCCTGGTAGGCGATCGTGTTGCCTCCGATCCCGGGAAGCTGGTTCGTGTCCTCGGTGTGGACGCCGCCCTGCGCCGTCACCAGCCACTTCGCGCCGAACAGGCCCTCGTATCGGAGGCCCCAGTCCGTGCCGCCGACATCCACGGTGCCGTCGTAGGTCGTGCTCGGGCCGATCAGCTGCCCGACCGCGCCGCTGTCCTTGGTCGGGTCGCCGAACACGGAGCCGATGAGGGTATTCGAGTCGTTGATGTGGTAGGTCAGCTTGCCCGAGTAGAGGTTGCCGCCCGTCTTCAGGTTCGCGGTCTCGCCGGACGTCGGCCCGATCGTCACCTGCCGGTCGAGACTGTTGTTGACCCGGTCGTAGGCGCCGAAGAACCAGAGGCGGTCCTTCATGATGAAGCCGCCGATGTCCGCACCGTAGTCCTGCTTGGAGAAGCCGAGGTCGATGCCGTTCGGCGTCGACTGCTCGACGTGCTGGTTGCTAGCCTGGAGCGACTGGTCGTTGAAGTAGCCGAAGCCGTCGCCGTGGAACTCGTTGCCGCCCGACTTGGTCACGACGTTGACGATGCCGCCGGTCGAGTGCCCGAACTCGGCCTCGTAGCCGCCGGACTTGAACTCGACCTCCTGGATGAACTCGAAGTTGAGCGTCTTGCCCTGGCTTCCGTACTCGACGCCCGTCGTGTTCGACCCGTCGACCAGGAAGGAGTTCTCGAGTCCGGTCGATCCGTACACGGTGATCGAGGTATTGCGCGGATCGGACGCGTCGGTGCCGACGCCGGCGTCGAGCTGCACGACCGAAGCGTAGTTGCGGCCGGTCGGGAGCGCCTCGAAGACCTTGGAGGTCGTGTTCTGGCCGATCGAGTTCGACTCGACCTCCACCTGGGTGGCCTGGGCCGTCACCGTGACCTCCTCGGTCTTGGTGGCGACGAGCACGAGGTTGGCCGTCGCCGTGCCGCCGAGCGCCAGCTGCAGCGTCTGCTTCTTCTCGGAGAAGCCTTCGAGCTTCGCCGTGATCGTGTACTGCCCCGGCGGCAGGAGGGTCAGCGCGAAGCGGCCCTCCGCGTCGGTCACGGACGTGCGGGTCCCCTGGAGGTTGGGACTCCTCGCTTCGACGGTCACTCCGGGCACGGGCGCGCCGCTCGCCTGGACCGTGCCGCGGATCGAGCCCGTGGTCTGTGCGAACACCGGACGAATCGCTGCGAGGGAGACGAGGAGAGCGAAGAACACGCGCCGGCGAGCCGTCTTCATGACGGGGGCTCCTCTCTATTGACGTGAACCGTTAATGCTGAGGTAAAGCTAGTGTCGGCGCGCAGGGCTGTCAAGCCGCGGCGGCGACACGCCGATCAGCGAAACCGTCAGGAGCGAGCGGCGCTGAAAACTGACCGGCAGTCGTCCCGATGCATCGGGGCGCCGCGACTAGCGGCGCGAGCGGTCGAGGAGGCGGGCGATGTCCTTCAATTCGCGGAGGACCGCGCGGCGGTCGAAGTCCGGCGCCGCCGCCTTCGCGACCGGCGGAGGCGTCGACGGCTTCGCGGCGGCAGCGGCCTCGCGCGGAGGGGACGCGAGCGGTCTGGGCTGGGGAGGCGGCGGCGGTTTCGGAGCGGGCGACGGCTCCGCCTTGCGCTGCTCGATCGGCGGCGGCGCGGGCGCGAGCCCGTCGTCGAAGCGGCCCTCGGCGATCTCCGATTCGAGCCGTTTCTTCGCGCCCGCCACGGTGAAGCCCTCGTCGTAGAGGAGCTCGCGGATGCGCGCGATGATCTTGACGTCGCGGGCCGTGTAGAGCTTGGCGGCGCCCTTGTCCTTGCCCTCGGAGAGCGCCGGGAATTCCGTCTCCCAGTAACGGAGGACGTAGGGCGCGACCTCCGCGATGCGGCACGCCTCGGCGGGCCGGTAGACCTCGGCGTTCCCCTTCGCCACGGCCTTAATCTACCCTGAACGCGCCTTCCGGCGGGAGGACTTTGCACGCCCTCCCGCGGACGGTTCCCGCCGGCCCGAGCGCTCGCGCACGCGAATGCGGAGCGGCGTTCCCGAGAAGTCGGCCGACTCGCGCAGCAGGTTCTCGATGCGCCGCTCCTCCGAGAAGTGGAGCGGCTCGCGCCGGCTCGCGACGAGGGCGAACGTGGGCGGCGCCACGCCGGTCTGCGCGACGTAGTAGACCTTCAGCGTCCGGCCCGCCGCCGTGCGCGGAGCCTTGTCCCGCAGCGCCCGGCCGAGCACGCGGTTGAGCTCCCCGGTCGGGATGCGGCGGCGGCAGTTCTCGGCCACCTTCGCCGCCTCGGTCAGCACGCGGCCGAGGCCGCGGCCGGTCTTCGCCGAGATCAGGAGAATCGGCGCATGGCGCGCGAACGGGATCTGCGAGGCGAGGGCCTGCCGGAAGTCGTCCGCAGTGCCCTCCTCGCGCCGGGCGGCGACGTCCCACTTGTTGGCGACCAGGACGAGCCCCTTCCCGGCCGCGTCCGCATCCCCCGCGATGGCCGCGTCCTGGCCGGTCGGTCCCTCGCTCGCGTCGACGACGAGCAGCGCCACGTCGCATTCCTCGATCCGCTTGCGCGCCTGGACGACCGACAGGACCTCGGCGCCTCTCTCGGTGCGTCCCCGGCGGCGAATGCCGGCCGTGTCGACGAGCCGGAACCGCCGGCCGCCGGACTCGATCGCCGAATCCACCGCGTCGCGCGTCGTGCCCGCGACGTCGGAGACGATCGCCCGCTCCTCGCCGAGGAGCGCGTTGACGAGCGACGACTTCCCCACGTTCGGCCGGCCCACGACCGCCAGCGCGATCTCCGGCGCCTCCTCCGGGGCCGCCTCCTCCTCCGCCGGCGCCTCCGCGCGCCCCGACGCCGTGAGGCGCTCGCCGATCGCGGCGCGCAGGTCGTCGATCCCGATGTCGTGCTCGGCCGAGACGCCGTAGACCTCCGGGTAGCCGAGCTCCCAGGCCTCCGCCTCGCCGTCGGCGGACTCCCGGCGGTCGACCTTGTTCGCCACGACGACACACGGCCGTCCGGCCTCGCGGACGACGCGGGCGGCGACGCGGTCGCCCGACAGAACCCCCTGCGACGCGTCGATCACCAGGAGCACGAGGTCCGCCGACCGGATCGCGGCGACCGCGCGGTCGCGGACCGCCGCGGGGATCGCGTCGCGGCCCTCGGGGTCGTAGCCGCCGGTGTCGGCGAGCCGGAACGAGCGGCCGTCCGCGAGCGACCCGTCGGCCTCGACGACGTCGCGGGTCATCCCCGGCAGGTCGTGCACGATCGCCCGCCGCCGCCGCACGAGCCGATTGAAGAGCGCGGACTTGCCCACGTTCGGCCGCCCGGCGACGACGACGCGGAAGGGGGTCAGGTCTCTCAAAGAGCGTTTCGCCGGATGAAGATCACCTTTGAGAGACCTGACCCCGCGGGGATCAGCCTTTCTTCGGGACGCCGCCCTCGAGGTGCAGCTGGTACTTCGGGTTCTCGAACGGGTGCACGTCGGGGAAGCGGTTGAAGATCCATCCCGCGAAGACTTCCTTGCCCTTCTGGAAGACCGTGATCCGCGCGGCCGGGTTCTGTTCCTCGATGCCCTGCGAGGTGATCGCGCCGCCGCCCATCGTGAAGGACGGCAGGTAGACGTCCGCGCGCACGACGTAGGTCGGATCCGGCAGCGGCGTCCCGCCGCCCAGGGGCACCTCGATGACGCCGGCCTCTCCGCTCGCCTTGTCCTTCCAGGAGAGGCGCACGCCGGTGTAGGCCTGCTGCACCTCCGGGGGAACCTCGAGGCGGTTTGGCACGTCCGGCGCCGGGCCCGCGGCCGGTTGGCCCGGGGCCGTGCCGTCCGTCATCCGCTCGTGCGAGATCGCCATGTGCACGTTCGGGTCCGGGCGGCCGCGCTCCCTGCAGGCGAGGGCGCCGGGCACGGCGAGCGCGGGGACCAGGACGAGCGCGAAACGGAACCTCATGTCTTCCTCCGGCGGGCGCTCCGCCCGTACGTGACCGGCGCCGCCGGAACGGGGCGCGGCGGCCGCCGCGGCGGCCGCACCGGCGTCTCCGCGAGGCGGAAGTCGAGCCGGCGGCGCACCTCGTCGATCGCCACGAGGCGCACGCGGAGCGCGTCACCCAGGCGGTAGGTCTTGCCCGACGACCGTCCGCGCAGGCGATGCTGCTTCTGCTCGTACACGAAGAAGTCGCTGCCGAGCGCCGAGATCGGCACGAGACCCTCCACGAAAAAATCCCGCAGGGTGACGAACACGCCGAAGGATGCCACACCGGTGGCGTTGGCGTCGAACTCGCGCCCGACCTTGTCGCGCATGAAGACGATCTTCTTCCAGAGGAGACTCTCCCGCTCGGCCTGCTCCGCCCGGCGTTCACGCTCCGAAGCGACGGCCGCGACCTCGCGGAAGCGCTCGTTGAGCGATTCGAACTCCTTCGGCGGCACGGGGCGCCCCGCGGCGAGGAGGTGCGACAGCGCGCGGTGGACGACCAGGTCCGGGTAGCGCCGGATCGGCGACGTGAAGTGGCAGTAGTACGGCGCCGCGAGCGCGTAGTGGCCGCGGCACTCCTCGCTGTAGACCGCCTTGCGCTGCGCGCGGAGCAGCAGGTCGTGGAGCAGCCGCTCCTCGGGCTTGCCCTCGATCTCGACGAGCAGCCGCTGGAACTGCGCCGGCGCGATCTCGTCGAGGTCGCCCTTCAGCTCGTAGCCGAAGCTCTCGAGCACCTCGCGCAGGTCCACGAGGCGATCCGGATCGGGCCGGTCGTGGACGCGGTACATCGCCGGCTGCTTCGCGAAGAGGAGCTTCTTCGCCACGGCCTCGTTGGCGGCGAGCATGAACTCCTCGATGAGCCGGTGCGCGACGTTGCGCGCCTCGGGCACGATGCCGACGACGAGCCCCTCGTCGTCGAGCACGACGTCGGCGTCGGGCAGGTCGAAGTCAATCGAGCCGCGCGCCTCGCGCCGCTTCCGCAGCAGACCGGCCAGCTCGCCCATCGTCCGGAAGTCCTCGAGGTACGCGCCGTAGCGCTGGGCGTCGTCGGCGCCCGGCCCCTCCTCGAGCAGGCGCGCCACCTGAGTGTAGGTCATCCGGTGGCCGCTCCGGATCACGCCCTTCGCGAAGCTCGAACCGGTGACCCGCCCCTTCGTGTCGACCTCGAGGATCGCCGAGAGGACGAGGCGATCGACGCGCGGATTGAGCGAGCACAGCCCGTTCGAGAGACGCTCCGGCAGCATCGGCAGCACGCGGCCGGGAAAGTAGACGGACGTGCCCCGCGAGCGGGCCTCGTCGTCGAGCGCGGTGCCCTCCTCGACGTAGTGGGAGACGTCGGCGATGTGCACGCCCAGCCGGAAGCCGTCGCGCGTCCGCTCGACCTCGACCGCGTCGTCGAAGTCCTTCGCGGTCTCGCCGTCGATGGTGACGATCCGGCGCTCGCGGAAATCGTGCCGGCCGAGAAGGTCCTCCTCGCGAACCTCCCCGGGGAAGGCCTCGGCCTCCTCGACGACCGGTTGCGGGAAGCGCGGCGGCAGGTTGTGCGACCGCAGCACGATCTCGATGTCCACTCCGGGCTCGCCGAGGAAGCCGAGCCGCTCCTCGACCTCGCCGTGGGCGATGCGGCGCGCGTCGGGGAACGCGGTCAGGCGCACGGAGACGATCTCCCCCTCCCGCGCGCGGTGCGTCTTCCCGTCCGGGATCCGGATGACCGCGTCGAGCTTCGGGTCGTACGGCACCACGACCTTGCGCCCGTCGGCCGTCTCGAAGCGGCCGACGACCCGCTCGCGCGCCCGCTGGAGGATGCGCAGGACGGTGCCGGAGGTCCGCGCCTCGGCGCCCCGCCGCGCCGCGCGGGAGCGCTCCTCGCGGGCGAGGACGGTATCGCCGTCCATCGCGCCGTGCATCCCCGTGCGCGGCACGAAGAGGTCCGTTCCGCCCGGAACGAGGACGAAGCCGAAACCCTCCGGGCGCACCGTCAGACGGCCGGCGACCAGGTCGGTGAACTCGATCGCGGAGTACTTCTCGCCGCGGACCCTGGCGACCTCGCCGCGCCGCTCGAGCGCGTCGAGCCGCTCCTGCAGCGCGTCCGACTCGTCCTCCGGAACGCCGAGCTTCCGGCAGAGCTCGGCGAAGGAGAGGATCCGGGTAGCCTTTTCCCTCAGGAGGGCGAGGATCTCCGAGTCGCGCAGCGGCACGCGCCGGAGTCTAACCGCTCGCGGCGAAGGACTACGCCTCCGGGTCCTTCTCGGGCTCGGGAACCTGGAAGAGCCCGGGAAAATCGTCCAGGTTCTCGGGCACGCGCTCGACGGCCCGCTTCTCCCAGCCGCAGGAGCGGCATCGGATCACGCCATCGACGGGACGCGAGGAGGGGTTGTGCGGCTCCGGGCAGTACGGGCTCGGGCAGTTCCAGGGCAGGTCCGGGGCGGCCATGAGGGGGTGTTCCTGAACGCCATTTTACGCCCGGAAGCGCGGCAGGAGCGGCGCGGAGGCGTCCCCCGGCGCGGATTCGCCGGGCTTTTCGGTGCGCTCGCGCACCTCGGCGAGGAATCCGGCCAGCTCCTCGCCCGCGCCCGAGTCCTCGACCCGCCGCGCGCCCGCCTCGAGGAGCCGTGCGGCCGCGCCGTGTCGGCCCTGCGTCGCCTTCAGGAAGCCGGCCGCGATCTGAATGAGCCCCTGGAGAAGGAGCTTCCTCGCCCCCGTCTCGACGAGCCAGGCCTCCTCCCAGCGCTCGTGGGCCTCGAAAAAGCGGCCCCCGTTGAAGAGCGCGCGGCCTTCCTCGAGAAGCTCCGAGAGGGGGCGGGGGTCCGGCACCGCGCATATAGTGTCCCTTCTCAGGCGTTCCCATGAAGTCCGGCATCCTCGCGCTTCTGCTCGGAGTCGGGATCCTGGCCGCGGCCCGCGGGCCCGTCGCGTCGCCGGGTCGCTCGCCGCATCTTCTGGCCGCCGCGGCCGCGCCCTCCGGCGGCGTCATCCAGCCGGTCGCCGCCGGCGTCGACGACCATCCGGCGGCGGGCACCGTCTCGAACGTCAACGGGCTCCTCGAGCCGGGCGAGACGGTTCAGATCTCCCCCTTCTGGAAGAACACGCTCGGCGACGCGCAGGCGTTCACCGGGTCGGCCTCGAACTTATCCGGTCCCCCCGGGCCGAGCTACTCCTTCGCCAACGCGTCCGCGGACTACGGCACGGTCGCGGCCGGCGCCACCGCCGACTGCGCGACCGCGACCGGCGACTGCTACCTGCTGACGGTCTCGGGCGCGCGGCCCGTGCCGCACTGGGACGTCACGTTCAAGGAGACCCTGAGCATCCTCGGGATCTCGACGACCTGGACGATCCACGTCGGCCAGAGCTTCACGGACGTGCCGACGACGCACCCGTTCTACGCCTACGTCGAGCAGCTCTTCCACCTGCAGATCACGGGCGGCTGCGGCGCCGGGCTCTACTGCCCGGACTCCGCGGTCACCCGCGCGCAGATGGCGGTGTTCCTCCTGAAATCCGAGCACGGGTCGGACTATCTGCCGCCGCCGTGCACCGGTCTCTTCGGCGACGTGCCGTGCCCAGGGACCTTCACGGACTGGGTCGAGCAGCTCTACACGGAGGGCATCACCGGCGGATGTCAGACATCCCCGTTGCTGTACTGCCCGAACAATCCCGTGACGCGCGCACAGATGGCGGTCTTCCTGCTGAAGACGGAGCACGGCGCGTCCTACGTTCCGCCGACCTGCACCGGAATCTTCGCCGACGTCCCCTGCCCGAGCCAGTTCGCAAACTGGATCGAGGAGCTCTACAACGAGGGCATCACGGGCGGCTGCGGCGGCGACAACTACTGCCCGAGCGCCTCCGTCACGCGAGGGCAGATGGCCGTGTTCCTGCTCCGCACGTTCGCGCCGCTAAATCCGCCGGTGCCGACGCCGACCGGACCGCCCTCAACGCCAACCGCGACGAACACCGCCACGCTCACGCCGACCTTCACGCTCACCGGCTCGATGCCGCCGACGAGCACCCGCACTCCGACGGTCACGCCGTCGGTCACCGTGACGCCGTCGATCACTCCGACGCTGACCGGATCGGCGACGCGGACATTCACGCCGACGCCGACCAACACGCGGACCTTCACCAACACCCGCACGTTCACCAACACGCGGACGCCGACGAACACGCCGACGCCGAGCCCGACACCGAATCACATCGTGTACGTCGGATTCGATCTCGGCTACACGTTTCACGATTCGATCAGCGGCACCAACGTGACGACGGTCACCGTCGGCGACACCGTGACCTGGGTCTGGCAGGGTGCTCCGCACTCGACCACGTCCGGCACGTGCACCATCAGCAATTGTGTTCCCGACGGCATATGGGACTCGGGTATTCAGAGCAACCCCTACACCTTCCAGTACACCTTCAATACCGCGAACACGACGTACCCCTATTTCTGTCTCGTCCATGGCGTCAGCATGGGGATGATCGGCACCGTCATCGTCAATCCCGCCTCGCAACCGATCCCGCCCCGCTAGACTGACTCGCTCGTGCTGCTGCGTCGGCGTCCGGCCTCAGACGGCGGCCGGTGCAAGAAGGAAGCCACGCACTTTCTCGATAACCCGAGACGATCGAAACCTTTGGCCGGGCGCGACGTCCTGAATTCTGGAGGTGTTCCGATGAGAGGTCTCCTTGCCCGGGGAGCGGTCGCTCTGGCGGTCATTGCGCTCTCGATGACGGCATTACCGCGCGCCGCCGGCGCCGCGCCGCGAGACACGGAAACGATATCGGGGCGCTGGCTCCTGGACTTCCGGTCGACGGGATCGATCGAGCTGACGTTGAAGCGCCGCTCCGCTTCCGGCTCCGACCACTGGAGCTCGTCGGATGACTTCGCGGCCGGCGACTTCGAGGGCCTCGCGCGGCCGACGTCTTCCGCCGACGTTCCGGCGACCTTCCGCCTGCAGCGCGACGCCGGGACGATCTCCTTCGAGGGGCAGCTCAACGACGCGGGCGGATCCGGGCGGTTCACGTTCCAGCCGAACGCGGAGTACCTCGCGGCCCTCGCGAAGATGGGCTATCCGCCGCCCACGGCCGAGGAGACCTTCGCTCTCGCCGTCCACGACGTCAGCCGCGCCTTCATGCGCGACCTCGCCGCGCTCGGCTACCCGCACGTCGAGCTCGACGACCTCGTCTCGATGCGCATCCACGGCGCCTCGCCGCAGTTCATCCGGGACCTGAAGGCGCTCGGCTACGACCACCTCCCGGTCGAAGACCTCGTCTCGATGCGCATCCACGGCGCGTCGCCGGATTTCATCCGCTCGATGCAGGCCGCCGGGTACCGGAACCTGTCGGCGGAGGACCTCGTGTCCATGCGGATCCACGGCGTCACGCCCGAGTTCATCCAGGCGATGAAGGGGCTGGGCCACCTCGACGCGGACGGGCTCGTGTCGCTGCGCATCCACGGCGCGACACCCGAGTTCGTGCGCGAGATGGAGAGTCTCGGCTACCGAAACCTCGACGCCGACGCCGTCGTCAGCATGCGCATCCACGGCGTAACGCCCGAGTTCGCCCGCGACATCCAGGCGCTCGGCTACACGAACGTCTCCGCCGACGACCTCGTCTCGATGCGGATCCACGGCGTCTCGGTCGAGTACGCGAAGCGGATGAAGGCGCGGAACAGGGACGTCTCGATCGACGACATCGTGGACATGAAGATCCACGGGCGCGGGTAGGTCGGCTTGAACCAGCCGGGCCTGCTGCGCGTTCTCCGCAGAAACCTCGAGACGCCCCGCCACGCGAAACGTGCGGAAAT
>Ga0335076_10004319_pt1 | contig 14374 bp, 11 predicted proteins | sample Lox_Sample_25_FD_206717 | JGI IMG/M metagenome (GOLD analysis project Ga0335076, IMG submission 206717) | Soil microbial communities from Loxahatchee National Wildlife Refuge, Florida, United States - Lox_Sample_2.5 | ecosystem: Environmental > Terrestrial > Soil > Wetlands | place: USA... | reverse complement strand
GCTCGCCGACCTGGCGATCGCGCAACAGATCCCGCTCGTCCAGTAGCCGTCGTCGGCCGCGGGCCCTGCGCCGCGGCGGCGACTCTCCGCCGCCGCGGCGATCGGCCGGCCCGTGACTTCGCCCCCTCGTAAGTTACTGGGCTGTTACTTGCCGCCGCCCGCTCGGAAAGAGGAAGCTTCGCTCACTGGGCGGCCTGCGTCCCGGGTCGAGCCCGAAAGCATGAGATTCCCATCCGTCCCGGCCGGCGAGTGGCTGTCGCGGTACGAGCGACCCTGGCTTCGGGCCGACGTGATGGCCGGGCTCACGACGGCCGCCGTCGTGATCCCGAAGGCGATGGCCTACGCCACGATCGCCGGCCTGCCCGTCGAGATCGGCCTCTACACGGTGCTCGTGCCGATGGCGGTCTACGCCGTCCTCGGCACCTCGCGGCCCCTCAGCGTCAGCACGACCACGACGCTCGGGATCCTCTGCGCTTCGGCGCTCGCCGAGGCCGTGCCCCACGCCGAGCCCGCCGCACTCGTGGGCGCGGCGGCGACGCTCGCCGTGATGACGGGCGCGATGCTGCTGCTCGCGCGCCTGCTGCGCCTGGGCTTCGTCGCGAACTTCATCTCCGAGCCGGTCCTGATCGGCTTCAAGGCCGGGATCGGGCTCGTGATCGTGCTCGACCAGGCGCCCAAGGTCCTGGGCGTCCACTACGACAAGGTCGGCTGGGTCCGCGACCTGGGCTCGCTGATCCGACACGTGCCCGAGAGCTCGATGCCCACGCTGGTCGTCGGCGTTTCGACGCTCGTCGTCGTGATCGGCCTCGAGCACCTCGTCCCGCGTTGGCCCGCGCCGCTCCTGGCCGTGGGCGGCGCCATCGCGGCCTCCTTCTCTCTCGGCCTGCAGGCGTCGGGCGTCGCGGTCGTGGGGCACATCCCGAGCGGCCTGCCGCCGTTCGTGCGACCGGAGCTTTCGCTCGTGGAAGCGCTGTGGCCCGCGGCCGTGGCGATCGCGCTCATGAGCTTCACGGAGACGATCGCGGCCGGCCGCGCGTTCACCGGAGCCGGCGAGCGGCGGCCCGACCCGAACCAGGAGCTCGTCGCGACCGGCGCGGCGAACGCTCTGGGCGGCCTGTTCGGAGCCATGCCTGGAGGCGGCGGCACCTCGCAGACGGCGGTCAACCGCAAGGCCGGGGCGCGCACGCAGGCAGCCGCGCTCGTGACCGTGGGCGTGGCGCTCGCGACGCTCCTGTTCCTGGCGCCGGTCGTGGGCCTGATTCCGCAGGCGACGCTCGCCGGCGTCGTGATCGCCACCTCGATCGGGCTCATCAGCCCCGCGGGCTTCCTCGAGATCCGCCGCTTCCGCACCCAGGAGTTCCGCTGGGCGATCGTGGCGTGCGTCGGCGTGGTGCTGCTCGGCACGCTCAAGGGCATCCTCGTCGCCGTCATCCTCTCGATGCTCAGCCTCTGGCGCATGGCCAACAATCCTCCCGTCCTCGCGCTGCGGCGCAAGCCGGGAACGGCGGTGTTCCGACCGCGGTCGGCCGAGCACCCCGAAGATCTCTCGCTTCCGGGCCTCTTGATCCTGAGAACGGAGGGGCGGGTCTACTTCGGGAACGCGCAGAACATCGGCGACCGGATCTGGCCGCTCGTGCGCGCCGAGCGCCCAACAGTGCTGCTGCTCGACTGCGGAGGGATCCCCGGCCTCGAGTTCACGGCGCTCAAGATGCTCTCCGAGGCGGAGGCGAAGCTGCGGGACGAAGGCGTCGAGCTGTGGCTGGCGGCGCTCGGCGCCGAGGCGCTGCCGCTCGTCCAGGCCTCGCCGCTCGGCGCACGCTTGGGCCGGGATCGGATGTTCTTCACGGTGGCGCAGGCGGTCGAGCACTTCGAGCGACGCGGATCGGCGACCCCGTGAAACGCATCCTGGAGCCGATCGATCGCGTGTCCGAGGTGCTGTTCGGCCTCATCATGGTGCTCACCTTCACGGGCTCGCTGAGCGCCGCCGAGGCGGGGCGCGCCGACGTGCGGGCGATGCTGATCGCCGCGCTCGGCTGCAACCTGGCCTGGGGAGTCATCGACGGCGTGATGTACCTGATGAGCTGCCTCGCCGAGCAGGGACGCGAGCTCGCGACGCTGCGGACGCTGCGGGCCGCGACGGACGCGCCGGCAGCGCGGCAGGCGCTCGCGGCCGCCCTGCCGACGTTCGTGGCTTCGGTGGCGCGCCCCGAGGAGCTCGACGCGCTCGCCGAGCGGCTCGAGGCGCAGGCCGAGCCGGGCTCTCCAACGCTCGGCCGCTACGAGCTGCTGGGCGCGCTCTCGGTCTTGCTGTGGGTCTTCGTGACGACGTTCCCCGTCGCGCTTCCGTTCCTGTTCGTGAGCGAGCCGGCTCGCGCGCTGCGCCTGTCGAACGCGGTCGCGCTGGGGCTCCTCTACCTGACCGGCCACGCGCTCGGCCGCATCACGGGCCACAGCCGCTGGCTCACGGGGCTGGTGATGGTCGCCCTGGGAGCGATCCTCGTGGCCCTCACGATCGCGCTCGGAGGCTGATCTTGCCCTCGTGCCTGACATAAGATGCGAACCCGCCCGTTTTTCGAGGAGACGAGCCCCATGAAACGCGTCCTGATCCCGGCCCTTTGCAGCACTCTGGCGATCGCCGCGGCGAGCTGCGGCAAGAAGGAAGCCGCAGCCGGTCCGCCGCCCGAGGTCTACGTGGCCGACGTCGTGCAGAAGGACGTCCCGGTCCCCATGGAGATCGTGGGACAGACCAAGGGCTCCCAGGACGTCGAGATCCGGGCGCGCGTCGAGGGCTACCTCGAGAAGGTCGCCTTCACCGAAGGCTCGTTCGTCAAGAAGGGAGAGCTTCTCTACCAGATCGATCCGAAGCCGCTCGAGGCCGCGCTCGCGAACGCGAAGGCCAACCTGGCCACCGCCCAGGCCCGGGTCGAGAAGACGAACAACGACGTCAAGCGGCTGACGCCCCTCGCGAAGCAGCAGGCCGTGAGCCAGCAGGAGCTCGACAACGCCGTCGCCTACCAGGAGGCGGCCCGCGCCCAGGTGGACGCGAACAAGGCGGCGGTGGACAAGGCGACGCTCGACCTCGGCTACGCGCACATCGAATCGCCGATCGACGGCCTCGTCGGCACGACTCAAGTCAAGGCCGGCAACCTGGTCGGGCGAAACGAAAGCACGCTGCTGACGACGGTCTCGCAGATCGACCCGATCCTGTTCCGGGCCGGCATCAGCGAGGCCGAGTACCTGAGGCTCGCGAAGCGGGTGGCCGAGCAGGGCGGCGCCCGAACGGGGCAGTCCAAGGCCGAGATCGAGCTGCTGCTCGCCGACGGCACCGTGCACCCCCAGAAGGGCCGCGTCGAGGCGATCGAGCGCGCCGTCGACGCGACGACCGGCACCCTCGCCGTCCAGTTCACCTTCCCCAACCCCGGCCGCGTCGTGCGCCCCGGGCAGTACGGCCGCGCGCGCTTCGTGATCGAGACGAAGGCGGGCGCCCTGCTGGTGCCGCAGCGCGCGGTCAGCGAGCTGCAGAACCTCTACAGCGTCGCGGTCGTGGGCGAGGGCAACAAGGTGGAGTTCCGCAACGTGAAGGTCGGGCCGCGCGTCGACAGCCTCTGGCTGATCGAGGAGGGCCTGAAGCCGGGCGAGAAGGTCGTGGTCGAGGGCCTGCAGAAGGTGCGGGAAGGCATGGTGGTGAGCCCGAAGCCCGCGGCGGCCGCACCCGCCGGCAAGGGAGCCGCGGAGCCGGCGGGCGAGGCGAAGTAGCATGTCCCGCTTCTTCGTCAATCGTCCGATCGTGGCGATGGTGATCTCCATCATCACCGTGATCCTGGGGCTCGTGGCGATGTCCGGCCTGCCGATCGCCCAGTACCCCGAGGTCGTGCCCCCGATGGTCCAGATCACCACCACGTTCGTGGGCGCCTCCGCCACCGACGTCGAGGCGTCGGTGGCGACGCCGATCGAGCAGAAGGTGAACGGCGTCGAAAAGGGCATCTACATGAAGTCCACGAACGCCAACGACGGGACGCTGACGCTCAGGGTCTCGTTCGAGGTGGGCTCGAACCTCGACATGGACAACGTGCTCGCCCAGAACCGGGTCTCCGAGGCGACGCCCACGCTGCCGCAGTCGGTCAAGAACTACGGCGTCGCGGTCAAGAAGGCGCTCCCCTTCCCGCTGCTCATCATCTCGGTCAAGTCGCCGAAGGGGACCTACGACAACAACTTCCTCTCGAACTACGCCACGATCAACATCAACGACGCGATCGCCCGCATCCCGGGCGTGGGCCAGATCAACCTCTTCGGAGGCAGCGACTACGCCATGCGGGTCTGGCTCCGGCCCGACCGCATCGCGAAGCTCGCGATCACGGTTCCGGACATCGTGAACGCAATCAACCAGCAGAACCAGATCATCCCCGCCGGCCAGATCGGCGGCCCGCCCGCCGTGCCCGGCACCGAGTACACCTACACGGTGAAGACGCAGGGCCGGCTCCTGAACGAGGAGGAGTTCGGGAACATCGTCGTCCGCACCAACCCCGACGGCTCGCAGGTCTTCCTGAAGGACATCGCGCGCCTCGAGCTCGGCACGATGCTCTACAACGCGATCGGCCGCCACAACAGCGGGCCCGCCGCCGTGATCGCCGTCTTCCAGATCCCGGGAACGAACGCGCTCCAGGTGGCCGACAACATCAAGAAGACGATGGACGGCCTGAAGCAGCGGTTCCCGCGCGACATGGACTACCTGATCTCGCTCGACACGACGCTGCCGGTCAAGGAAGGCATCAACGAGATCGTCCACACGCTCTTCGAGGCGGTGCTGCTCGTCATCCTCGTGGTGTTCGTCTTCCTCCAGAACTGGCGCGCCACGCTCATCCCGCTGATGACGGTGCCGGTGTCGCTGGTGGGCGCGTTCATGTTCTTCCCGCTGCTCGGGTTCTCGATCAACGTGCTGTCGCTGCTCGGGCTCGTGCTCGCGATCGGCATCGTCGTGGACGACGCGATCGTCGTGGTCGAGGCGGTCATGCACCACATCGAGCACGGGATGGCCCCGAAGGAGGCGACGCTCAAGGCGATGGAAGAGGTGTCCGGCCCGGTGGTGGCGATCGGCCTGATCCTGAGCGCGGTGTTCGTGCCGGTGGGCTTCATGGGCGGCATCACGGGACGCTTCTACCAGCAGTTCGCGATCACGATCGCGCTCTCGGTGCTGCTCTCGGTGATCAACGCCCTCACCTTGAGCCCGGCCTTGTCGGGGCTGCTGCTCAAGGCGCCGACGGGCAAGAAGACGCTGCTGACGCCCTTCTACACCTGGTTCAACAAGGTGTTCGGGCGCGGCACCGACGCCTACGTGAGCTTCTCGGGAATCCTGATCCGCAAGACGGCGCGCAGCTTGATTTTCATCGCCATCCTGGTGGGCGCGATCGCCGTGCTGGTGCGGCACATTCCGGCCGGCTTCATCCCCGAGGAGGACCAGGGCTACCTGCTCGCCCAGGTCAACCTGCCCGACGCCTCCTCGCTCGAGCGCACCGACCTCGTGATGAAGAAGGCGGAGGCCATCATCAAGGCCAACGAGGCGGTCGAGGGCTACAACACGGTCACCGGCTTCAGCCTCGTCACCGGCGCCTACTCCTCGAACCAGGGCTTCTTCTTCATCCAGCTGAAGGAGTGGGCCGAGCGCACGACGCACGAGGCCCACGCGAGCGGCGTCATCGCCGCGCTCAACCGCGCCTTCGCCCAAGCGATCCCGGAGGCGGCGATCGTGACGTTCGGGCCACCGGCGATCCCCGGCCTCGGGACCGGAGCCGGCTTCACGATGCAGCTCCAGGACAGGAGCGGCGGCTCGCCGGAGTTCCTGGCCCAGCAGGCCCAGCGCTTCATCGAGGCGGCGCGCAAGCGGCCCGAGATCGGGCGCGTCTCGACCCTCTACCGCGCGAGCGTGCCCCAGGTGTACGCAGAGGTCGACCGCAGCAAGGTGCTGAAGGTGGGCGCCACCATCTCCGACACGAACACCACGCTCGGCGCGCTCCTCGGCAGCTCCTACGTGAACGACTTCAACCGCTTCGGCCGCGTCTACAAGGTCTACGTCCAGGCCGAGCCCGAGTACCGGAAGGACCCGAAGCAGCTCGGCCTCTTCTTCGTGCGCAGCGCGCAGGGCCAGATGATCCCGCTCGACACGCTCATCTCCACGCGGCCCACGTCCGGCCCCGAGTACACGAACCGCTTCAACCTCTTCCGCTCCGCGGAGATCGGCGGGGTGCCCGCCCCCGGCTACTCCTCGGCCCAGGCCCTCGCCGCCCTGGAGGAGACCGCGAAGGAGGTCCTGCCCCCGGAGATGGGCTACGAGTGGGCGGACATGTCGTACCAGGAGAAGAACGCTCCAGGAGTGGCCGCGGTGTTCGCCGTCGCCATCCTGCTCGTCTTCCTGATCCTGGCCGCGCAGTACGAGAGCTGGGGGCTGCCCTGGAGCGTGCTGCTCGGCACGCCGTTCGCCGTGTTCGGCGCCTACTTCGGCCTGTGGCTCGCCCGCCAGTTCTCGGAGAGCTACGTCAACAACATCTTCGCGCAGATAGCACTCATCATGCTGATCGGCCTCGCCGCGAAGAACGCGATCCTGATCGTCGAGTTCGCCAAGATGCTCCACGAGCAGGGCAAGCCCCTCGTGGAGTCGGCGCTCGAGGCGGCGAGGCTGCGCCTGCGGCCGATCCTCATGACCGCCTTCGCCTTCATCCTGGGCGTCGTCCCGCTGCTCACGGCTTCCGGAGCCGGCGCCGAGGGCCGCAAGGTGATGGGGATGGCGGTCTTCGCCGGCATGCTGATCGCGACGATCCTCGGCGTGTGCCTGATCCCGGTGCTGTTCGTGACGGTCGAGAAGCTGATCGGCGGGGACAAGCACACAGCACCTCCCGGCGGGACGCCTTCCGCCGGCGCCCACGCAGCGGGGGGGCACTGAAATGGCTCGACTCGAACTCTCCCGTCGCTCGCCCTTCATCGCGGCCCTGCTCGCGGTCTGCCTCGCCCCCGGCTGCGCCGTGGGCCCCAACTACGCCCGGCCGGAGATGCCCGTGCCGCCGGCCCACCGCTTCTTCGAGGGCGAGGCGCAAGCGCAGTCGCTCGCGGACGTCCCGTGGTGGGAGGTCATCAAGGACCCCGTGCTGCAGCAGCTCGTCCGCGAGGCGATCGCCCACAACCTCGACCTGATCACGGCGACGGCGCGCGTGGCCGAGGCGCGCGCGCAGTACGGGATCGCAAAGTCGTTCCTGTTCCCCGAGGTGGGCTTCGCCGGCGGCTACTCGGCGCAGCAGGTCTCGCGGCTTGCGGAGCCTCCGCAGGGCACGGCCAAGGGCAAGACGTACCAGAACTGGAACGCCGGCTTCACGCTGTCCTGGGAGATCGACCTCTTCGGCCGGCTCCGCCGCGAGAAGGAAGCCGGGTTCGCGACGTACCTCGCGACCGAGGAGGGCCGCCGTGCGGCCCTGATCACGCTCGTGGCCGACGTCGCGTCGACGTACCTGCTGCTGCGCGAGCTGGACCTGCAGCTCGAGGTGGCACGCCGGACGGTGCAGACCAACGAGGAGACGGTCCAGTACTACGACCGGCGGCTCAAGGGCGGGGTCTCCAACCGGCTCGAGCTCGACACGGCGGTCGCCAACCGGGCCCGCACCGCGACCGTGATTCCGCAGCTCGAGCTGCAGATCGGCCTGACCGAGAACGCGCTCAGCCTGCTGCTCGGGCGGCCGCCCGGTCCGATCGCGCGCGGCGAGGCGCTCTCGGACAAGACCAAGCCGCCCGAGGTGCCGGTGGGGTTGCCGGCGGCTCTGCTCGAGCGCCGGCCCGACGTCGTCGCGGCCGAGCAACAGCTCGTGGCCGCGAACGCGAACATCGGCGCCGCCAAGGCGCTCTTCTTCCCGACCATCTCCCTGACCGGGCTGCTCGGCACGCTGAGCGGCGACTTCTCCAACCTGCTGAAGGCCGACTCGAACCTGTGGCAGCTCAGCCCGGGCCTGTTCCAGCCGATCTTCCAGGGCGGCCGGATCCGCCGGAACTACGAGGTCGCCAAGGCCCGATTCGATCAAGCCGCCGCCCAGTATCAGAAGGCGGCCCTCAACTCCTACGTCGAGGTGGCGAACGGGCTCGTCGCGGTCAAGAAGCTGGGCCAGGCACGCCTCGAGCTCGAGGACGCGGTCGAAGCCCTGCGGGACGCCTCGGCTCTCGCCCGCGCGCGCTATGACACCGGGCTCTCGAGCTACCTCGAGATCCTGACCGCGGACCAGCAGCTGCTCGACCAGGAGCTGCTGCTCGCCCAGACGCGCGGCGAGGAGATGCGAGCCTTCGTCAACCTCTACCGCGCTCTCGGCGGCGGATGGCAGGTGGAGCCGGCCGCCGCCCCGGGCACGCCGCAGCCCTGACGCCCGAGCTCAATCCCGCGATCCTGATCGCCCGCCTCGTCACGCTCAACGCCCAGGAGCTCCGCGAGCGCTGATCGCGCGCTTTCGCGGCTAGCTTCGCGCGCGCAGGTACTGGACCGGCCAGCCCACGTCGGCGCCGAGCGCGCGAGCGGCGTGGAGCGGCCAGTAGGGGTCGCGCAGCATCTCGCGGGCGAAGAGCACGAGGTCGGCCTGGCCGCTCGCCACGATCGCCTCCGCCTGCTCCGGCTCGGTGATGAGGCCGACCGCGCCGGTCGCGATCCCCGCGCGCTCGCGGATCGCCGCGGCGAAGGGGACCTGGTAGCCCGGGCCGAGCGGGACCTTCGCCTGCGGCACTGCCCCGCCGCTCGAGCAGTCGACGACGTCGACTCCGTTCTCGCCGAGCGCGCGGGCGAGCGCCACCGATTGCTCGAGGTCCCAGCCGCCCTCGACCCAGTCCGTCGCCGAGATCCGGGCGAAGACCGGCCGCTCCACCGGGAACGCCTCGCGTACGGCGCGCGCGACCTCGAGCGCCAGCCGCATCCGGTTCTCGAGGCTTCCTCCGTATCCGTCGGTCCTCCGGTTGGTGAGCGGCGAGAGGAACTGATGCAGCAGGTAGCCGTGCGCCATGTGGATCTCGACCAGCTGGAAGCCGGCCTGCTCGGCGCGGCGGGCGGCGTCGCGGAACGCACCCACGACGCCGCCGAGCTCGTCGGTCGCGAGCTCGCGCGGCAGCGGGTAGTCGTCCGCGAAGCGCAGCGCGCTCGGAGCGACCGGCCGCCAGCCTCCAGCCCCCTCCGCGACGGGCCGTCCGCCGCGCCATGGCGCGTCGGTCGAGGCCTTGCGCCCGGCGTGCGCGAGCTGGATCCCGGGCGAGGCGCCCTGATCCGCGACGAAGCGGGCGATCGGGGCCCACGCCTCGGCCTGCGCGTCGGTCCACAAGCCGCTGTCGTCCGGGCTGATCCGGCCCTCCGCCGAGACCGCGCTCGCCTCGGCGATCACGAGCCCCGCGCCGCCCACCGCGCGGCTGCCGAGGTGCACGAGGTGCCAGGAGGTCGGCACGCCTTCGCGCGCCGAGTACTGGCACATCGGGGAGACGGCGATGCGGTTGCGGAGCGTCACCTCCCGCAGCCGCAGCGGCGTGAACAGCGCGCTCATCGGCTCGGGATGTTACCGCCGACCGCGCTCACTTCATCGTCGAGAGGTAGGCCGCCAGGTCGTCGAGGTCCTTGTCGCTGATCTTGTCGGGCCCGAAGGTCGGCTTCACGCCCGTCTTGCCCTTCTTCGCCATCATCTCCTTCGGCGTGCGCAGCCAGGCCTTGATCTCGTCGGGCGTGTTGCTCGCACCGACCTTGGTGAGCGGGTTCCGGCTCTCGTTGTGGCAGCTCTTGCAGGGAGGCTTGGCGTTCGCGAACACCGCCTTGCCGGCGGCGGCGTCCCCGGCGCGAGCCGGGACGGCGAAGGCCAGGACGGCAGCGGCCAGGGAAGCGATACCGATCGTCGAAAGAGAGCGCATCGAACACCTCGTGTCGCGGTCGTGAACGATCCCACGTCGCTCGATTCTGGGCACGCTGCCGTTCCCGGCGCAATAGTACGGTCGAGCCACTAGGCGCGCGGAGCTTCGAGCGTCAGGTAGAGGCTCGCGCCCTCGCGGCGGACGAGCACGAGCGCCGGCTTGTCGCCGGACGCTGCGACCGCCTGCCTGAGGCCCGACACGTCCCGCACGGGCTTGCGGTTCACCTGCTCGATCACGTCGCCCGCCTGGAGGCCTGCGTCCGCGGCGGGGCTCGCCGGGGTGACCTCGGCGACGTAGAGGCCGCTCGCCCCCGGAGCGCCTAGCTCCCGCGCCATCTCGGGAGTGACGGGCTGGAGCGTCAGGCCCAGACGCGGGCCCTGTCCCGGAGTGTTGTCGTCGGCGGCCGCCTTCTGGGACGGAAGCTCGCCGAGCGTGACGCGCGCGGTCTTCTGCTGGCCGTCCCGAACGAAGCCGAGGGTGACGGTCGCGCCGGGCTGCGTGGACGCGATGCGGTTTCGCAGCGCGTTGGCGTCGGACACGGGCTGGCCGTCGAGGCTCAGGATCACGTCGCCGCGCTCGAGCCCGCCGCGCTCGGCCGGGCTGCCCTTCACGACGTCGCTCACGAGGGCGCCGCGCACGTCCGCGAGGCCGAGGCTCTTCGCGAGGTCGGAGGTCACGCCTTGCACGCTGACGCCGAGCTGACCGCGGTGCACCTTGCCGCCGTGGACGAGCTGGGTCATCACGGTCTCGGCCATCCGCGCGGGGATCGCGAACCCGATCCCGATGTTGCCGCCGGTCGGGCTCAGGATCTGGCTGTTGATGCCGACGAGGCGGCCACTGGCGTCGACGAGCGCGCCGCCGGAATTGCCCTGGTTGATCGCGGCGTCGGTCTGGATGAAGTCCTCGAAGCCGCCGGAGCCCAGGCCGGTGGCGCGGCCCTTGGCGCTCACGATGCCCATCGTCACGGTCTGGCCCACGCCGAGCGGGTTGCCGAACGCGAGCACCACGTCTCCCACGCGCACGGCGTCCGAGTCGCCGATCGGAAGCACGGGCAGGTCGCGGGCGTCGAGCTTCAGCACGGCGAGGTCGCTCGCCGGGTCGGTGCCCACGATCCGGGCCTCGAGCCGGCGCCGGTCCTGGAGCTCGACTTCGACCTTCTGGGCGCCCTCGACGACGTGGTTGTTCGTCAGAACGTAGCCGTCGGCGCTCACGATCACGCCGGAGCCGAGGCCGCCCTCGCGCCGGGGCGCGAGGTCGCGCGGCCCGATGCCGAACTGGCGCAGGAACGGGGCGAGCTGGCCATCGTCGAGGCCCTGGACGGCGGGCTTCGCGAGGCGCTCGGCGCGCACGGTCACGATCGCCGGCGCGACCCGGCTCACGAGGTCGGCGTAGCCGCTCGCAGCGGGCACGGCGACGCCGGCCGCGTGGACGGGCTCGAAGCCGCCCGCGTGAACCGGGTGCTGCAGGCCGACCGCGAGCAGGCCAGCGGCGAGGAGCACGGCCAGGCTGGCGGCTCCCGCGAGGAAAGGCAGGGGACGGCGCGAAAGGCGCGCTCCCGTCACGATGGACATGTGTTCATCTCCTTGGCGCATCGAGTACCCGGCCCGGAGCGGGCCGGACGGCGCCTACAACCGATTAGACGGAAGTGCGCCTTACCGCCGTCTTTCCGGGAGATGACAGCTGTGTAATGGAGGCGGACGCAGGCAGCTCGAGGCGGAAGGTCGCTCCCCCGCCCTCGCGCGACTCGACCGTGGCCTCGCCGCCGTGGGCCCGCGCGATCGAGCGCACCAGGCTGAGCCCGAGGCCGAGGCCCTTCGAGGCGCGGCTCTGCTCGCCGCGGTAGAGGCGCTCCCAGATGCGCGGCTGCTCCGCGCCGGGGATCCCGGGCCCGTCGTCGGCGCACTCGAACACGACGCGGTCGTCCTCGCCGTGCGCGCGCAAGCAGACGTGCCCGCCCCGCGGCGTGTACTTGAGCGCGTTGTCCACGAGGTTCGCGAGCGCCTGGCGCAGCCGCGCGCGGTCGCCCGGCACCTCGAGCCCGGCGGTCTCCTGCACGGCCAGCTCCACGCCCGCGTCCTCGGCCACGTGCTCGTAGAGCTCGGCGGTCTCCCGCAGCAGCGTGGAGACGTCGAGCCGCTCGGGGCGCAGCGTCATGGCGCCGGTCTCCGCCTCCGAGATGTCCATGAGCGTCGTCAGCATCGAGGCCACGCGGTCGCACTCCTCGATGCAGGCGACGAGCGCGGCCCGCGCCGCTTCGGCCCCCTGGTCCGCGCGCAGCGCCGTCTCGGCCGTGGCGCGCAGCCGCTGGAGCGGCGTGCGCAGGTCGTGGGCGACGTGGTCGAGCGAGTCCTTCATCCCGGCGACCAGGCCCTCGATCCGGTCCAGCATCTCGTTGGCCAGGCGGCCGAGCTCGTCGAGCGGATCGCCGTCGCCGCGGACGAGCACGCGCGCGCTCGGCTTGCCGGTGCGGACGATCTGCGCCAGCACGTCGGCCAGCCGTCGTACCGGAGCGAGCGCGGAACGCGTCGCGATCGCGCCTCCGGCGAGGGCGAGCGCGAGCACGGCGGCGAAGGCGAGCGCGGCGCGGGCCCGGAAGCGCCTCAGGATGTCGGCCCGCGCCTCGGAGCTCTTCCCCACCTCGAACAGCACGCCCTCGGGCAGCCGAGCCGAGGCGATCTCGAGCTCGCTCGCCTGCCACTGCGACGGCACGCTCGCGAAGACGGCGGCTCCGCCGGGGCCCGTCAGGCGCACGACCACGCCCTCGTTGCGACCCGCCAGGCCGTCCGTCGCCACGGCGTCGCGCAGGGCCTCGGGGCCTCCGCGCGCGTATTCGCCGATGTACTTCTCGAGCGCGGCCGTCACCCGCTCGCGGTCGCGCTGGCGCAGCGCGTCCGAGAGCAGCAGGTAGGTGCCCGCGAGCAGCAGAGCGCCCGCGGCGAGGAAGAGCATCGCGTACCAGGCGCCCAGCCGGAATCGGAAGGCGCGCCGCAGACCGGGCACGGGCGCCTCAGACACGCAGCACGTATCCCACGCCGCGCACGGTGACGATGCGCTTGGCTTCGAAGTCGCGGTCGAGCTTCTCGCGCAGCCGGTGGACGAGCACGTCCACCACGTTGGTGCCCGGGTCGAACGCGTAGTCGTAGACGTGGGCGAGGATCATCGTCTTCGAGACCACCTTGCCGACGTTGCGCATCAGGTACTCGAGCAGCGCCAGCTCCTTCGGTCGAAGCTCGATCCGGCGGCCGGCGCGGTGCACCTCGCGCGTGAGCAGGTCGAGCTCGACGTCGCCGGCCACGAGCCGCGTCGGCTCGGCCGCGCCCGAGGCCCGGCGCAGCAGCGCCTGGACGCGCGCGAGCAGCTCGGCGAACGCGAACGGCTTCACCAGGTAGTCGTCGCCTCCGGCCTGGAGGCCGCGCACGCGGTCGTCCACGCTGTGGCGCGCGCTCAGGAAGAGAACCGGCGTGCGCACGCCGCGCCGGCGCAGCTCCTCCACCAGCGCCAGGCCGTCCCTGCCGGGCAGCATCACGTCCACGATGGCGACGTCGTAGGGGATCTCGCGAGCCAGCTCCAGGCCGCGGTCGCCGTCGCCGGCGCGGTCGACGGCGAAGCCCGACTCCTCCAGTCCCTTCGCCACGAATGCGGCGATGGCCTCGTCGTCCTCCACGATCAGCGTGCGCACCGGGTGAAGCGATTCTGACACGCCCGCCACATGGGGTAGCATGCCGCCACATCAGCCTCGGACAGCCGTCGGGTAGAGGACAGCGGGAGCGGGAGCGAACGCGGCCATGGCGGAGCCTGTAGCCGGTACTGGAGACGAGAGCCACCCGGGCGTCGAGCCGAGCGCGCTCGACCGGCTGCTGCGCGTCTTCACCGACGTCGAGCCGGGAGAGGCCGGCACCGCGCTGCTGATGTTCTTGAACCTGTTCCTGCTGCTGCTCGGCTACTACGTGCTGCGCACGCTGCGCGAGCCGCTGATCCTCGCGAGCGGCGCCGAGGTCAAGTCCTACGCCGCCGCCGGCCAGGCGCTCACGCTCATGGGCTTCGTGCCGCTCTACGGCTGGTTCTCCTCGAAGGTGGACCGGACCTGGCTGATCCGCGGCTTCATCCTGTTCTTCGGCGCGTGCCTCGAGCTGTTCTCGCTCGCCGGCCGGGCGCACCTGCCCTACATCGGAATCGTGTTCTACATCTGGGTCGGCATCTTCAGCCTCGCGACGATCGCCCAGTTCTGGTCGTTCGCGAACGACGTCTACAGCCGTGAGGCGGGCGAGCGCCTGTTCGCGTTCATCTTCCTGGGAGCGACGCTGGGCTCGATCGTCGGGGCGTGGGTCGCCGGCCGGCTCTTCCACGCCGGCATCAGCCCCTACAACATGATGCACGTCACGACGGCGATCCTGCTCGTCCACCTCGCGCTCTACCGCGTGGTGGAGCGGCGCGAGGCGCGCCGGCCGGGACAGGCCGCGGCCGCGGCGCC
>Ga0335076_10004318_pt1 | contig 14377 bp, 10 predicted proteins | sample Lox_Sample_25_FD_206717 | JGI IMG/M metagenome (GOLD analysis project Ga0335076, IMG submission 206717) | Soil microbial communities from Loxahatchee National Wildlife Refuge, Florida, United States - Lox_Sample_2.5 | ecosystem: Environmental > Terrestrial > Soil > Wetlands | place: USA... | reverse complement strand
CCACGAGCCCGCCGTAGAAGAAGGCGAGCCCGGGAGTCATGATCATCACCAGGGCTGCGGCGAGCAGCATGAAGCCGGTGTTCGCGCCGTTGAACATCGGCCGCTGTCTTTCGACAACCAAACCTGCGTTCCTCCGCGTACGGTCCCCGCGTGGCCGACGTGCGTCTCACAAGCGCCGAGCGGGTCCTCTTTCCGGAGGACGGGATCACCAAGGGCGACCTCTTCGCCTACTACGAGCAGGTCGCACCCGCGCTCGTGCCGCACCTGCGCGAGCGACCGTTCACCCTGAAGCGCTACCCACACGGAATCCACGGCGAGGTCTATTTCCAGAAGCAGGCGCCGCGCGGAATGCCCGCGTCGATCCGCACCCGCCGCTTCACCACGCATCCGCGCGAGGGCGGCTCGCGCCAGGTCGATTTCGCGCTCGTCGACTCGCCCGAAGCGCTCCTCTGGATGGTGCAGATGAACTGCGTCGACATGAACGCCTGGTACTCGCGCGTCGACCGCCCCGACCGACCCGACTACGTCGTCTTCGACCTCGACCCGCCCGACGAGCCAGACGGGTTCGAGCAGGCGATCGAGGCTGCTCGCCTCGTCGGCGAGCTGCTCGACGAGGTCGGCCTCCCCGGCTACCCGAAGACGAGCGGCGCCGACGGGATCCACGTGCTCGCGCCGGTCAAGCGGCGCGCGACCTACAAGGAGACCTACGCGTTCGCGGAAGCGGCGGCCCGGCTGCTCGAGCGCCGGCACCCCGGCCTCGTCACGACCGAATGGCTGAAGAGAAAACGTGTCGGCGTGCTGCTCGACCACCGCCAGAACGGCTGGGGGAAGACCATCGCGTCCGCCTACTCGGTGCGGCCGCGGCCGGGCGCGCCGGTTTCCACGCCGCTGCGCTGGAACGAGCTGAAAGCGGGACTGCGACCCGGCGACTTCCCGATGCCGGTTGCGCTGAAGCGGCTCCAGCGGCACGGCGACCTATATCGGCCCGTTCTCGCTGAGCCGCGTGCTCTCGGTACGGCGGCGAAGAGCCTGGCGCGGCTCCTGCCGTGACGCCGTCAGACGAGACGGAGCGTGGCGCCTGGCAGTCGCTCGTCGCGGAGGAGCAGCGAGCGCAACTCCTCGCTCGGCATGGGCCGCGCGAGGTGGAAGCCCTGCCCGGCGTCGCAGCGCAACCGCCGCACGGCCATTAGCTGCTCCTCGGCCTCGATGCCCTCGGCGACGACTTTCAGCCCGAGCTCACGCGCGAACGCGAGCACGCCGCGCAGGAGCGCCTGTTCACTGTCGGAGTCGATCACGAAAGACCGGTCGATCTTGAGCACATCGGGAGCGAGCTCCTTCAACACTCCGAGCCACGAGTGGTCGGCGCCGAAGTCGTCGATCGCGAGCGGGACGCCGAGCTCACGCAGCACAGTGAGATTCGCCCGAGTCGTCTCGGTCGCCTCCAGAAGGACGCTCTCCGTCAACTCGAGCCTCAGCGCCGAAGCCGGCAATCCGGCAGCGGCGAGCGCTCCGGAGACGTCGGTGACGAATCCCTCCTCGCGCAGCTGACGCGCCGACACGTTCACGGCAACGACGGGAGTCCGGCCGCAGAGGTCGCTCCACCCGGAGGCTTCACGGCACGCCTCCCTGAGCACCCAGCGGCCGACACCGACGATCGCGCCGCTCTCCTCCGCTGCGGCGATGAACACTCCCGGCGCGAGCAGCCCGTGCTGCGGATGCTCCCAGCGCAACAGCGCCTCGACGCCTTCGACCGCGCCGCTCGCCAGGTCGAAGGTGGGCTGGTAGTGAAGGACGAGCTCGTCGTGGAGGCTCGGCCGGCCCAGCTCGGCGAAGAGCGCAAGACGGCGCTCCGCGGCTGCATGCATCGCCGGCGCGAAGAACGCGAAACCCTCGCCGCCCCGCCGCTTCGCCTCGTACATCGCGAGGTCGGCATTCCGCAGCAGATCCTCGTCGGCCGGTCCGGTGGCAATACCGATGCTCGCGCTGAGGCGCAGCTCGCGCCTGTTCAGGACGAACGGCTCGCCCACCGCGGCGAGCAGCCGCGCCGCGAGCGCTTCGAGCGTGGCGGCGTCGGCCATCTCCGCAAGCACCGCGAACTCGTCACCGCCGATGCGCGCGACGAGGTCGTCCTCGCGGATGACGTCGCCGAGCCGCCGGGCGAGCTCCACCAGCACGCCGTCGCCGGTCGTATGGCCGAGACTGTCGTTGATCGTCTTGAAGTCGTCGAGGTCGAGGAAGAGCAACGACCGCGGAGAGGCGTCCTCGGCGTCGCGCAGCCGCTGCACGAGCAGCGCCCGGTTCGGAAGTGACGTGAGCGAGTCGCTCCACGCCAGCTCGCGCAGCTCCTCCTCCGCGATGCGGCGCCGGGTGATGTCGAGCATGTAGCCGTGCGAGTGGACCAGCTGCCCCTCTTCGGCGTACATCGTCGACTCGTCGCGGATCCAGACGACGCGGCCGTCCTTCGCCAGCACGCGGTACTCAGAGACGAACCGCTCACCGGACTCGTTCGTGCGGTGCACCTCCGCGAGCACCCGCTCGCGGTCCTCCGGGTGCAGCACCTTGACGAACAGGTCCGGGTCACCGACCCACTCCTCGACGGTGTACCCGAGCAGCGCCTCCACCTGAGGGCTCGTGTAGATGTTGGCGGAGTTGTCGCTCAGCTCGTCGACATAGACGACCAGAGGAAGCTGTTCGACCAGCCGCTGGTAGTGCGCCTCGAGCTCCCGCCTTCCACCCTCGGCCCGGTCGACCAGCTGCGCGGCCTGCCAGACGAGGGCCACGAGCGCCGTCACCATCAGCGCAGTGAAGAGGCCGAGGTCGAGCCCGCCGTACAGGTTGCTTCGCTCGGCGATCCACGAGAGCAGACTGCTGGCGACGACGACGGCGACGCTCAGCGGCAGTAGCGACCGCCAGAGGACGCGAGCGCTCGACGCGGGCCGCTCCGAGAGCAGGGACGCCGCAAAGCTGGGAGGCGCCTCGACGAGGCCGCGACGAGTCGACGGGGGGCCCACGAGGTCCTCATCGGCATTTTGCGCAGTCGAGTCAAGCGACTCTCGATTCAGTAAGGTCGCGGCGATGACGTTCGCCGCCGTCGTCGCAGTCTCCGAGGACCCCGTCGTCCTCGATGCGGTGCAGGCGCAGCTCGTCGAGCGGTATGCGCGCAGCTACCGGATCGAGTGCCGGCGAGATTCGGACGACGCCCTCGTGTTGCTCGAGACGCTGGCCGACAGCGGAGTCGAGATGGCCCTGCTGCTCGTGGCGCAGTCGACAGTCGAGGCGACGGGCAACACGCTGCTGGAGGCGGCGCACCGGCTCCATCCGCAGGCGAAGCGGGCGCTGCTCGTCTCGACCAATGCGTGGACGAATCCCCGCACTGCCAAGGCAATCCGCGCGTCGATGTCGCTCGGCCGAGTCGACCACTTCGTGCTCGATCCGGGCCCGCCGCCGGACGAGGTGTTTCACGAAGCCGTGCAGAGCTTCCTGCTCGAATGGGCACGCGAGCAGCGACTCGTGCCGCAGACCGTGCACATCGTCGGTGAGGAGTGGTCGGGGAGGGCCTACGAGCTGAGGACCGTGTTCGAGAAGTGCGCCGCTCCCCATGCGTTCTGCCTCGCCGACTCCGACAAGGGCCGCGAGCTCCTCGCGAGGGCAGGGCGCGACGCCGAGCTCCCGCTCATGGCCCTGCCCGACGGGCGAGTCCTGTGCAATCCCTCGAATGCGGAGATCGCCGCAGCCGCCGGGGCGCCGCAGGCACTCGACGAGCTCGCATTCGAGCTTCTGGTCGTCGGAGCCGGTCCGGCCGGGCTCTCCACGGCGGTCTACGGTGCCTCGGAAGGCTTGCGCGTCCTCGTGGTCGACGCCGGCGGAATCGGGGGGCAGGCTCGGTCCAGCTCGCTCATCCGTAACTACCTGGGCTTCGCGAAGGGCGTCAGCGGAAGCAGGCTCGCCGAACAGGCCTACGACCAAGCGTCCGCGTTCGGCGCGAGCTTCCTCTTCATGCACCGCGCCACGGCCCTCGGCGACAGCGGAGACGAGCTCAGCCTTTCGCTCGAGGACGGTCGGTCGATTCGCGCGCAAGCCGTCGTCCTGGCGGTCGGCGCGAGCTACGGGCGCCTCGGTATTCCGGAGCTCGAAGAGCTGAGCGGAGCAGGGGTCTTCTACAGTGGCCCCGCAGCGGAGGCGCCCGCACTGACGGGAGCGAACGTCTTCGTCGTCGGCGGCGGAAACTCCGCAGGACAGGCGGCGCTCCACCTCGCGCGGTACGCGCAGCGCGTCACCGTCCTCGTCCGGGCCGGCTCCCTCGACACGAACATGTCGCATTACCTCGTCCAGGCGATCGAGGCCGCTCCCGGCATCGAGGTGCGTACGGGGGCCGCCGTCACGGCCGGCGGAGGTGAGGGTCGCCTCGAGCACCTCGTCCTGCGCGACCTCGCGGCAGGCGCGGAGGAGACGGTTCCGGCAGACGCCCTCTTCGTTCTGATCGGCTCCCGGCCGCTCACCGACTGGCTACCGCCCGAGCTCGCAAAGGACGAGCACGGGTTCCTGCTGACGGGTGAAGACGTCGCTCGCGCCTGGCCGCTCGAGCGGCACCCGTACTCACTGGAGACGAGCATGCCCGGCGTCCTCGCCGTTGGCGACGTGCGACACGGCTCGGTCAAGCGCGTCGCGGCAGCCGTCGGTGAAGGGGCAACTGCGGTGCAGTTCGTTCATCGGCTGCTCGCAGAAGAGCGGCGTCCTGTGGCCGCACGCTGAGGGTCGCGGCCCGCTCTGCTCCAACCGGAGGCGTCAGGCCGCAGCGCGTTGCGTGGCCGGACGTTCGATGTCTGCGTGCCGACAGGTTCCTTCGATCGCCCGCATTCCCGGGAGGAACAGCGCGGCCGCAGTGGCGGCAGTGCCGATCAGCGACGCGCCGATGAGCGTGGCTCTCACCCCGACGAGCGAGACGACAGGGGCGGTCAGCGCGTACGAGATGGGCAATAGGCCGATCGAAATGAGCCAGTCGAGGCTCGAGACACGGCCCAGGAGACCGCCCGGTACGTGATGCTGCTTGATCGTCGCCCAGACGACGGTGCCGGCCGCCTCGAGCCCGTTGAACGCGAGGCAGACGAATGCGAGCTGCAGAGTCGAGCGGGCCAGGCCGTAGCCGGCCACCGCGAGCGTGGCTGCGGTCCAGCACCCGTACATGAAGGTGAGATCGCGGCGGGGCTGACCATGCTGAGCCATGATCACGGCGGCGGCAATCGCGCCGACTCCGCCGGCGGCATAGACGATGCCGAGGTCGGCTGCCGAGCCATGGAGCTCGTTCCGGATCAGGTAGGGGACGAGCACCTCGGTCGGACCGAGAAAGGCGAGGTAGGCGATCGCGGCTGAACCGAGCGTGCCCCAGAGCCAGACGTGCCGACGGACGAAACGGAGCCCTTCGCCGATCGCTGCACGCGTCGAGGACGCCGGGGACTCCACCCGCAGGGAGGTGCGCACGGAGACGATTGCGAGGGTCGACGCCGCGAACGAGACCGCGTCGAGCGCGAACGCCGTTGAGGCTCCGAGCCCGGCGACGATCAGCCCGCCCAAGGCAGGTCCGGCGAGGCGCAGGGTGATGGGACGGACGAACTGGTCGAGCGAGTTCGCAGCTGCGAGCTGGTCAGCCGGGACGATCGAGGGGACGATCGCATCGAAAGCCGGGGTGAAAAAGGCGCCCGCCGCGCTGTATCCGGCGGCGAGCACAGCGAGCAGCGGGAAGCTCAACGTGCCGGAGAACCCGAGTACCGCGATCGCCGCAACCGCCACGGCTCGGGCGATGTCGGAAGCGATCAGCACGCGGCGCCGGTCGAAGCGGTCACTGATCGCCCCTCCGGCGAGCAGGCAGCAGATCATGGGCACCGTCATCGCGATGCCGATGACCGCGAGCGCGCCGGGGGCGTTCCAAAGCTCGAACGCGGTCCAGGCGATGGCGATCAGGAACACGCCGTCGCCGAGCAGCGAGACGGCCATTCCGGCCCAGAGGACGCGGAAGTCACGTGATGCACGGAGCGGGCGAAGAAGGCCGACGCGGGCGAGGCCGCCGGGGCGGTCGAGCGTCTCGAAGCTAGGCTGCACTCGAGGCACGCCCGTCGGTCGCCTCGAGCTCGTCCTCCTCTTCGTCGTGGAGGTAGGAGACGAGAGCCGGCTGGGACATCGGGCGGGCGAACAGGAAGCCCTGGCCCAACTCACAGCCGAGGTCGCGAAGGGTGCCGATCTGCTCGGGTTCCTCGATCCCCTCTGCTACGACCTCGAGGCCGAGCCGTTCGCCGATCGCGATGATCGCCGCGGCCAGCCCGGAGTCCGTGTTTCCGGCTCTCAGGAACGAGCGGTCCATCTTGAGGATGTCGACCGGCAGCCGGCTGAGGTAGCTGAGCGAGGAGTACCCGGTTCCGAAGTCGTCCATCGCGATCCGGACTCCGAGCGCCTTGAGGTCGTCGAGCCGGGCGGAAGCCGTGTCCGGATCGGCCATCATCACGGTCTCGGTGATCTCGAGGACGAGCGTGGAGGGATCGACTCCCGTCGTCTGCAGCGCCTCGCGCACGTGCTCGACGATCGCGTCCGACTGCAGCTGCTTGACCGACAGGTTGACGCTCATCGTCAGTGCCGGGTCACGCCGGAAACGCTGGTGGAGGATGGTGGCCTGACGGCAGGCCTCGAGCAGCACCCAACGTCCGATGGGGACGATCAGGCCCGTCTCCTCCGCGAGCGGGATGAACTGAAGCGGCGCGATCTGACCGCGGTCCGGGTGATTCCACCGCAGCAGCGCCTCGACGCCGTAGTCGGTGCGCCGGTCGAGATGCACGACGGGCTGGTAGTAGACCTCGAACTGGCCGAGATCGAGCGCGCGCTGAAGCTCCGCACGAAGCTCGAGGCGCTCGACGACGCGCTCGTGCATCGCCGGCTCGAACAGCCGGTAGCTGCCCTTGCTGTCTCGCTTGGCCATGTACATGGCGAGATCCGCATTGCGGAGGAACTCCTCCGCATCCTGGGCGCGGAGATCCTCGTCGCTCATGCAGATGCCGACGCTCGCGCGCGGGTAGACGTCGTTTCCCTCGAGCGCAACCGGCTGCTCGAGGGCCACGAGTACGCGGTCCGCGATCATCGCGGCCTCGTCGCTCGAAGCGACCTCGTCGAGCAGGATGGCGAACTCGTCGCCCCCGAAGCGCGCGACGGTGTCCTCTGGTCGCACGGCCTGCTCGAGTCGGCGGGCCACCTCGACGAGAACGGCGTCGCCGGCTTGATGACCGAGGCTGTCGTTCACCGTCTTGAAGTCGTCGAGATCGATGAACATCACGGCGAGCTGCACACCGGTGCGGTGCGTACCGACCAGCGCGTGACCCACGCGATCGGCGAAGAGCGCCCGGTTTGCGAGGCCGGTGACCGGATCGTGGAACGCCTGGTGGGAGAGCTGCTCCTCGAACGCCTTGCGCTCGCTGATGTCCCGGCTGTTGAGGACGAGGCCGCTCACGTGCTCGTCGTCGAGCAGGTCGGTGAACTGCACCTCGAACTGGAGCCACCGTCCATCGGCGTGCTGAAGCGAGCACTCGATCGAGATCGTCTCGGCCCGCTCTGCGTGGCCGTCCAGAATCTGGGCCAGGCGGGGACGATCCGCTTCGGCGAGCAGGCGGTCGAAACGGCTTCCGGCGGTCTGCTCGGCCGTGTAGCCGAGGACGCGCTCGATCGACGGACTCTGATAGGTGACGATGCCGTCGGCGTCGAGCACGGTGATCATGTCGCTCGCATTGGCCACGAGCGAGCGGAACCGGGCCTCGCTCCTCTGCCTGTGGGCCTCCGCAGCGAGTGCAGCGCTTTCGAGCGAGAGCGAGATGTGCGTGGCCAGCGAGGCGAGCAGGTCCCGCTCGTCGGCGGGGAGCGGTTGCTCGGTGCCGATTACGAGTGCGCCACTCGTCTCGGCCCGAACCGTCAAAGGCGAGAAGAGGGCATATCCCGCCGTATCGAGCTGAAGAGCCTCGCGAACCGATGAGGGGACAACGGCCACCTGCAGGGAGACGGGCTGTGTCAACGTCGAGTGCAGCCAGCCCGAGGCGGCGTCGTCGAAGTGGCGGCCCATCTGCATGGGGTCGCTCGAGGCGGCAAGCGTCGGACGCTCATCTGCGCAGGCGACCAGCCGTATGCGCGCCCGTTTGTCCGACACGACTTCGCCCACTGCCGCGATGACCGACTCGTAGACACGGTCTCCCTCGGTTGCCGCGAGCCGCACCCCGGCGCGCCGGAGTGCATGCTCATGAGCGGTGCGGCGCTCCTCGTGGCGGACAAGACCGGCCATGCGGGCGACGACGAGCATGAAGAGAGCGCCCGAGGCAGCGACGACTACGAGCACGTCGGGGTTGTGGAGCTCGTCCCAGAAGCGAACTCCAGGAGCGATCAGGCAGGCCAGGGTCAGAAGAAGCAGGCGCATCCGGGTGAGCCGGGTGACCGGCTCGACAGGCTCCTCGAGAGCCCGCATCGAGGGGTGCAGGGCAGCTGCGCCCCAGAGCACCAGGTACGCGATCCAGCCGACGTCGTACACGAGCTGGTGGTTGAAAGTGCCGACCAGGAGCGCGTAGTTGTAGGCGCAGTCGGTCGCGAGCAGCGAGACGATGCTTGCGACCAGGAGGTAGAAGGCCGGCACACGCCGGCCGGAGTTCACTGCCAGCCGAATCGCGGCCGCGAGCAGGAGGACGTCCCCGACCGGATACGCCACGGACACGGCCTTCGCGAGCCAGCCGAGACCCGAGAGATGGACGTTCGGAGCGATCAGGAAGACCCAGAACAGCGCGGCGAAGCCGACGGTGAGGATGAGCGAGTCGATCACCGCCGCCTTGTCTCCCCTGGGGTTCCGCCGCCGCACAAGGAGGAGGAGGCCGGCCACAAGGAACGGGTAGACCAGCAGGTACATCGCGTCGCCCGCCGACGGGAACCCGACGTTGCCGCCGAGCAGGTCGGGATAGCTGTACGTGTAGAAGTCCCCGGCGAAGTACAAGGATTGCCCGACGAGAATCAGCAGCCAGGCCGCTGTCGCGCGCGGGCGGTTGATCCAGATTCCGGCGGCAATTGCAAGCGGCGAGCAGATGCCAATTAGGTTGATCAGGGCGGCGTAGCCCTTGAACGGCGGCACGAAGACGTACAGAACGGTCAGGGCTGCCATCGCCGCCAGGTACCAGACCCAGATCCGTCCGCGGCCAGGCACGAAGCCGTTCATGCGGCCGCTCCCTTCGCCCGCGTCTGCACCGGCTGGAGCTCGAACGACGCGGCGAGCTTGCCGAGCGTCTCGACGAGCTGCTCGATCTCCTCGTCCGTGTTGGCTGCCGTGACCTGGAGCCGGAAGCCGACCTCGTGCCTGGGAACCAGCGGATAGGCCGCGAGCGTCACGTAGATGCCGTGCCGGAACAGGAACCGTCCCACCTCCGCGATGTCCTCGTCGCGAACGAGCGGCACCTCGATGATCGGGAAACCGGAAGTGTTCGGCGTGTAGACCCCCAGCCCGTCGAGCGCGCTGAGAACCCGTTGCGTCTTCTGCCACAGGCTGGCGCGGAGCTTGTCACCGCGTTGCTCGTTCACGTCCAGTCCGGCGAGCACGGTCGCTAGTGACGCGACGGGCGACGGGCCCGAGTAGAGATACGGCGGCGCCGCGGTCTTCAACAGCTGCTTCATCTCCGGCGGGCAGGCGACGAATGCCGCGAGCGAGGAGTACGCCTTCGACAGGCCGGCGACGAAGACGATGTGGTCATAGCTCTCGTCGAAGTACCGGACGATGCTGTTGCCGCGCAGCCCGTACGGGCTCGACTCGTCGGCTCCACGCTCCCCGATCACGCCGAAGCCGTGCGCATCGTCGACGTAGAGGACCGCGTCGTAGCGGCGTGCCAGCTCGGCGAAGACATGGAGGTCCGGGGCGTTCCCGGTCATGCTGTTCACGCCGTCCATGCAGATCAGACGTGTCTTCGAGCGATCCTTCCGGAGCAGCCGTTCCAGGTCGTCGGCGTCGTCGTGCTCGTAGCGCTCGAGGCGCGCACCGCGAATCGACGCGAACTGGCAGCCCTCGTAGATCGTCTTGTGCGCCCGCCGATCGACGAACACCGTCCCGCCGCCGGCGAGCACGGGGATCACGGAGAGATGGATCAGCGTGATCGTCGGCAGGACGAGCGTGTCCTCGCAACGGAGCAGTTCCGTCAGCCGCTCCTCGATCTCCGTGTACAGCGCGGGGCTCCCGAGCAGACGCGACCAGCTCGGATGCGTGCCCCAGCGCGCGACCTGGGCGGGAATCGCTGCAGCTATCTCCGGGTCGAGGTCGAAACCGAGGTAGTTGCAGGAGGCGAAGTCGGCGAGCCACTGGTCACCGATCCGGATCCGGCGGCCGTCGACCTCCTCGATCACGGCGTCCGACATCGGATTCGAGCGGCTCAGGACCGCGAGGTCGGAGACGCTCGACAACCAGCGATCGACCCAACCTGAACGATCTGACGGCACACCCAGAGGGGCATGCCGAGGAGCCGCAGATGCCATGGCGCTACCTATCGGCGCGGTGCCACGCGGTCCTTAGGTCACCCGCGCCAAATGTGGTAGGCCGAAACTGCCCCTCGATCAAGGCTCAGGCCCGCACCTGCTGCTGCCGATGCAGCAAAGCGTGCCGAGTGTCGCAGTCTGGCGTGGGAGGTTCGGAGTCCCGCAGGCGGAGCGGTTGCTCTGGCGCGCCGGCTTCGGGCCGAGACCCGGTGAGGCGCAGAAGCTCGCTCACCTAGGGCTCGAAGGCGCCGTCCACAAGCTGACGCATCCGGGCCGGGAGCACCTCGTCGGGCACGCGCCGCACGACGACAAGGGCCGGCCGCTTGCACCCTTCGACGCGTGGGGCCACGACCACGTCTGGTGGCTGGATCGGATGGTGCGGACCTCACGACCGCTCGTGGAGCGGATGACACTGATCTGGCACGACTGGTTCGCGACCTCGAACAACGGCGTCGGCTCGCAGCGGCTCATGCTGAACCAGAACGAGCTCTTCCGCCACCGCGGCCTTGGCTCGTTTCACGAGCTGCTGCTGGACGTGACGAAGGACCCGGCGATGCTGCTCTGGCTGAACGGGAGCGACAACTCGAAGGATTCGCCGAACGAGAACTACGGGCGAGAGATGATGGAGCTCTTCACGCTCGGAGCCGACCACGGCTACACCGAGAACGACGTCCGCCAAAACGCGCGGGCGCTCACCGGCTTCCGCAACAGCTGGAGCCAGAACAGCGGCCCGGACAACTTCCGCTACGACGCGAGCTATCACGATCCGGGCCGGAAGACGATCTTCCACCACCACGGCCGGTTCACCTGGAAGGACTCGTGCCGCCTCTGCGTCACGCATCCGGATCACGCGTCGTTCTTCATCCAGAAGCTCTGGAGCTACTTCGTCCCCGAGGCGCCCGACCACCACACACAGAGGGCGCTCGAGCACCTCTACAAGTCCTCGAAGTACGAGGTGCGGCCGGTCGTCGCCGCGATTCTGCGTCACCCTGCGCTCTACAACGGTCCCCGGCTGGTGAAACCGCCCGTCGTCTACAACGCCGGCCTGCTCCGCCGCATTCGCCGCGGGATCGACACCACGGCCTGGACGTGGCTGGACTCGATGGCAGGGCAGCAGCTGTTCTACCCGCCCAACGTCGCCGGCTGGGACGACACGCGCTGGCTCGACACGGCGACCTGGCGCGGACGCTGGTGGATCGCGCAGTACGTGCTCGAGCGCCAGGCGCTCGACCCCGGGCACGCCCATCAGCCCTACGACGCGAAAAAGCTCCTCGATCACGCGTGCCGGTTCTGGCACAACCCTCCGCTAGGCCCTGCCACGCACCGCGCACTCCATACCTTCGCGCACAGGGCGCTCGGCGATGCGAAGGCCGACAAGTGGAAGCGCGAGCAGTACCCGGTGATGGTCCAGAACGCACTTCGCCAGCTGATCGCCGTCTCGCCGGAGCTGCAGGCCGCATGACGAGACCGTGCAATCACTGCGACGGACTGTCGCGTTCTCGGCTCCTCCATCGCGCATTGGCGGAGGCCGGTCGCGGGCTCCCGGCGATCGAGCCTGGAATGCCGCTACCGGCCGGGACGGGGCTTAGCCGGCGCCGGTTCCTCGCCGGCGGCCTCGGCGCCGCGCTCGCCGTCTACGGCGGCTCGCGGCTCGGGCTCGGTGCATTCGAGGAGGGAATCGCCGCTGCAGCTTCCGGCCCCACCGCACCGATCTTGGTTTCCATCTTCCTCGAGGGCGGCGCCGACGGTCTCTCCGTCCTGTCACCGCAGGGCGACCCGCTCTACAAGAAGCTCCGGCCGAAGCTCGCGCTCTCCGGTGGAACCCCATTCACCGAGGACGACCGGCTCCACTGGCATCCGGCGCTAGGCGGCCTGCAGAAGTTGTACTCCGAGAAGAAGGTGACCGTGCTGCCGGCCGTCGGCTACACGCACGCCGACCAGTCCCACTTCACGTCGCGCCACTACTGGGAGGTCGGAGCGACAGAGGCGTCGCTTCGGACAGGCTGGCTCGGCCGGTATCTCGACCGGACCGGGAAGAAGGACAACCCGCTCCAGGGACTCTCGCTCGACGACACCCTCGCGCCCGCTCTCGCGACCGCCAAGGTTCCGGTCGCGTCGATCTCCGGGCCCGACCAGTACGACTTCTACAGCAAGAGCGTCTGGGGCGAGGTCGAGCAACGGATGCTCGAGACGATCGGCAGCATGGGCCACCAGCACGCGGACGCCGGTCTTCGGACCGCCGGCAACGTCGAGATTCAGGTCGACCGTCTGCGCCGGCAGCTGATCCCCTTCCAGTCTTCGAACGGGATCGCGAGCCCCGTGCCGTATCCGCAGTCGGACGACCCGTTCCCGCAGAGGCTCGCGGGGCTCGCCGCCATGCTCGCGGCGGGCTTGCCACTCCACTGCGTCGCGCTGACGGCTCCGGGCGAATACGACACGCACGCCGACGAGCCGACTGCGCTCGCCGACGGACTGCAACTGACCTCGGACTCTCTGCTGGCGTTCCAGCGCGACCTCGAAGCGCGCGGCCTCGCGAACCGCGTCCTCGTCCACATCTGGTCGGAGTTCGGGCGTCGTGCAGCCGAGAACGGCGACAGCGGCACCGATCACGGAGCGGCGGGCACCGGCTTCCTCGTCGGAACACGGGTGGCGGGGAAGATGGTCGGCGAGTTTCCGGGCCTGCAACGAGGACTGGACAGCGACGGCAACCTGTCGGCCACCTCGGACTTCCGAGGCGTCTACTCGGCCCTGCTGGAGCAGTGGTTCGGGGTCGACGCGGGCGCGGTGATCCCGAAGGCCGCTTCCTTCTCCCGGCCAAAGCTCATCGCGTGATCGCCCACGCGCCGCAGCCGCATCCTCCCGCGCGCGTCCAGGTTGTCGCGCAGGAGTTCAGCTACAGGCTCTCCCGCAGGAAGGTGAGAGCCGGCCGCGTGATCGTCGAGCTCGTCAACCGCGGTCAGGACACGCACGATCTCGACCTGCAGCGGATGGGCAGCACGCACATCATCCGCTTCCCCACCGTGCAGCCGGGCCACTTCGTCGACCGCGAGCTGAAGCTCGCTCCGGGTGGGTACATGCTCTGGTGCACCGTTGCCAACCACCGCATGCTCGGCATGCAGGCAATGCTGCGCGTTGTGCGCCCGAAGCACGCTCGCTAGCGAACGATTCCCCGCAGCCGCAGACGCCGCGCACTGGATCTCTGCGCGGCGCCTACGGTCAGCGCGTCAGCCTGGGGCTGACTCAGGGCGTGCTCGGGGACGACACGTTGCCGAGGGGGTGGCGACGCAGCACCACCGTGAGGCCTCCGGCGACCATGATCGCGATCAGCAGGGCGCCGGCGCCGATGAAAACGTCGCTCCGGTCGAACCCGCTCGACGAACCGGTCGTCACGTTACCGCCGAGACCGTAGTACTCGTTCAGCGCCTGGCCCCGGCGCTCCTCCGCCCGCTGCTGCGCGACCGCGGCGGGACTAAAGGCGCCGAGGTGGTAGTAGCGATTCATCGCCTGGCCCTGACGCTCCTCCGCCTGACGCGCAACCGTGGCGGGACTGAAGGCGCCGAGGTGGTAGTAGCGATTCATCGCCTCGCCCCGTGCCTGCACCGACTTGACCACTTGCGGCGACATGCCTGGCGCACCTGGGCCGGCCTGGGCGGTCGCGGCGAGTGCGATCGCGAGGAGGGAGCCAACCACCAGCGTCGCTCCCACTGCCTTGATCCTGTCGCTCGTGTTCATCGTCCCTCTCCTTCGTCCCGAAACCGCCTGCTGCGGTTCCCTGTGACTGGAGCATCCGAGGGGGCGCCAAGAAGACGGTCAGGAGCCGGTAAGGCACCGGTAAGAGTGCCTCCTCACCAGT
>Ga0335076_10004317_pt1 | contig 14379 bp, 12 predicted proteins | sample Lox_Sample_25_FD_206717 | JGI IMG/M metagenome (GOLD analysis project Ga0335076, IMG submission 206717) | Soil microbial communities from Loxahatchee National Wildlife Refuge, Florida, United States - Lox_Sample_2.5 | ecosystem: Environmental > Terrestrial > Soil > Wetlands | place: USA... | reverse complement strand
CCCGGAACCATCCCCCAAAGGCAGGCGAAATGCTGAAGATTTACGAAATCCTGGAGCCGGCGCATGGTTAGGTCGGTCGGATCCTGCCGCGCGGCCAAATCCTGGATCGCCTGCAGATTGTCGGCGATCACCTGCATCTGGCCGTGCGAGAGGCTGGGGATTGATATGCCGACCGCGTCAGCGGAACGCCCGCTCGCCACATGATGAGCCCACGCCGGCAGCGTCGCCGCCGCGAATATCAGCATCCCGACAAGACCAGCGCGATAGGCGCGCATGGCGCACGCTCCCGGGGAATCCGCGTCCCCATTCGAGTTTGACCTGGCTGCAAGAGGGTCTGGCTCTCGACTCTTCGCGCTTGGCTCCGAGCCGATTACAGTGGCGCGACCGCGCCGGACTTGCACCGGCTTCCAGCCTTGCAGCGGTCAAGATCGACAATACGGCCGAGATGGGCGTTGTCAACGGGCGCTGCTGTCCTCGCCATTGGCGGCCGACGCAGGCCGAAGGCGCAATTGCGGGCGGGCCGGCCGAAACAATCCTTCACCGAAAGTGACTTGTGCGGCGGCCGACCGCTAGCCTAACCCTTGGGCGATTCGATTCAGGTCTGAAAGGACGGTTTTTTCGATGTGCGGCATTGTCGGCGTCTTGGGCCGCGGTCCGGTCGCGGGGCCGATCGTGGATGCGCTCAAACGCCTGGAATACCGGGGCTACGATTCTGCCGGCGTCGCGACGCTCGATCAGGGCCGGCTCGACCGCCGGCGGGTCGAAGGCAAGCTCAAGAACCTCGAGACGAAGCTCGCCGCCGAGCCGCTCGCCGGCGCGATCGGCATCGGCCACACCCGCTGGGCGACCCACGGCAAGCCGACGGTCGCCAACGCCCACCCGCACGCTTCGGCTCGGCTCGCGGTCGTCCACAACGGCATCATCGAGAACTTCAAACCGCTCCGCGAGGAACTCGCGGCCAAAGGTTACAAGTTCGCGACTGAGACCGATTCGGAGATCGCGGCCGTCGCGGTCGAGGATGAGCTGGCCAGGGGCAAAACGCCCGAGCAGGCGGTTGCCGCCGCGCTTCGCCGGCTGCGCGGCGCTTTCGCGCTCGTCTATCTGTTCGCGGGCGAGGACAATCTCTTGATTGGCGCGCGGCAGGGAGCGCCGCTGGCGATCGGCTACGGCGAGGGCGAGATGTTTCTTGGCTCTGACGCGCTTGCGCTTGCTCCCTTCACCGATCGGATCGCCTATCTCGAGGATGGCGATTGGGCGGTGGTGACGCGCGAAGGGGCCGACATTCGCGACGCCGATGGGAAACGGATCAAGCGTCGCATCCAGCGCAGCCCGGCCGGAAGCCTGCTGGCGGAAAAGGGCAACTACCGCCACTTCATGGCCAAGGAGATCCACGAGCAGCCCGAGGTCGTCGGCCATACGCTGGCCCATTACATCGACATGGCGGCGATGCGCCTCAGGCCGTTTGCGTGGCCCACGGATCCTTCAAAGCTCGGGCGCGTCTCGATCGTCGCCTGCGGCACCGCCTATATGGCCGGGCTCACCGCCAAGTACTGGATCGAGCGGTTCGCGCGCCTGCCGGTTGAGATCGACGTGGCCTCGGAATACCGCTATCGCGAGGCGCCAGTCGACGACGGGGGCCTGACGATCGTCGTCTCGCAGTCGGGCGAGACCGCCGATACGCTTGCTTCGCTGCGCTACGTGAAGGAGCGGGGATCGAAGACGGTCGGGGTCGTGAACGTGCCGGATTCGAGCGTCGCGCGGCTGACCGACGAGCTCGCGCCGACGCTTGCCGGGCCGGAGATCGGCGTCGCCTCGACCAAGGCTTTCACCTGCCAGCTCGCCGCGCTAGGCGCGCTCGCGATCAGTCTCGGCAAGGCCCGCGGGACGATCGGCGAGGCCGAAGAACAGGCGCTGGTCGGCGAGCTTGTCGCGACGCCCGGCCTGATCGCGAGAGCGCTTAACCTTGAGCCCGCGGTGGAGAAGCTCGCCCAGGCGGTGGCGCGCGCCCGCGACGTCCTCTATCTCGGCCGCGGGACCGCTTATCCGCTGGCGCTCGAAGGCGCGCTCAAGCTCAAGGAGCTGAGCTACATCCACGCCGAGGGCTACGCCGCCGGCGAGCTCAAGCATGGACCGATTGCTCTCATTGACGATGCGATGCCGGTGATCGTCATCGCGCCGCGCGACGCGGTGTTCGAGAAGGTCGTGTCCAACATGCAGGAAGTCGCAGCGCGCGGCGGCCGGATCGTGCTCATCGGTGAGAAGCGCGCCGCCGAGGAGGCGGCGGTCGAGATCGAGCATTTCCTGCCGATGCCCGACATGAGCGTCAATTTCGCCCCGATCGTCTACGCCGCGCCGATCCAGATGCTCGCCTACCATACCGCGGTGATCATGGGGAAGGACGCCGACCAGCCACGCAATCTGGCGAAATCGGTCACGGTGGAGTAGAGGCTCGCGTCGACCATCGCCGGACTTTCGCCCATCTTCGCGCCGGACTTGATCTGGGGCAACGCGCGCGACGCGCGGCGATGCTTGGATCAAGCGCGAACGAGGGATCCCGCATGCGGAAGATCGACCTGACCGAAGGCCCAATGCCGGAGATCAATCCGGCCAAGGTCTGCTTCATCATCGCAATGGCGCGCGAATACCAGAGCGAGGACGTCGGCGCCGAGCCCGACGCTTCCAATCGGATCGACGACGAGGAGCGCGTCATGCTCACCGACGCCGCCCACCGCCCGACCCGGCGCGAGCTCGTCGAATACCTCAAGGATCTCGACGTCGACGAGTCGGCGGCGTTGGTTGCGCTCACCTGGATCGGGCGCGGCGACTTCGAGGCGAAGGAGTGGCCGGCCGCGGTCGCGCAAGCAAACGAGCGGGCCAAAGGCCCGACCTGGAAATATCTCCTCGAGATGGAGCTGCTGCCCGACTATCTCGAAGAAGCGCTGTCCGCCTTCGGCCGATCATGCGAGGATTACGAGGCGGGGAAGGCGGAGGAATAGAAGGTCCGGCACTCGGCGGCGCTAGCGCCGGCGTGTCGATGGCGGAAGCAGCGAGGCTCGGCGAGCTGGGAATGGAGACCCAGGGATAGTCTCTTGGCGGCCGGAAACGGGCCGGCCAGCATGGCTTTGTCGGCGCTTTGCCGGGCGCGGCCGGCGCAGACGCTCCACCGGTTTGGGCGCTGTCAGAGGCCGAAAGCTATGCTAATGAGGCGCCGGGCGTGAAACATCGCCGCCGACTCGCCTTTTCGGCCCTGCGCTTCGCGCATGGCCATCGCGTTCGGCCCTAGATTCATAGGACACACATGGCGCAACTGCCTCAATTCGATCTCGCTGAACTCAAACGCCGTATGCAGGCCGCCCACGCTACGCTGAAGCACGAACTCGGCGGACTGCGCACCGGCCGGGCGAGCGCGGGCCTACTCGAACCGGTGCACGTCGAGGCCTACGGCCAGCGCATGCCGATCAACCAGGTGGCGACGATCAGCGTTCCTGAGCCGCGAGCGCTCTCCGTCTCGGTGTGGGACAAGAGCATGGTGCAGGCGGTCGACAAGGCGATCCGGGACGCTAATCTCGGCTTGAGCCCGACCGTCGAGGGCTCGATCCTGCGCATCCGCATCCCGGAACTGAACGAGCAGCGGCGCAAGGAAATGGTCAAGATCGCGCATAAATACAGCGAGGACGCGCGGGTCGCGGTCCGACACGTCCGCCGCGACGGCCTCGACGTCCTCAAGAAGCTGCTGAAGGAGCACGCGATCAGCGAAGACGACGAAAAGCGCGAGGAGGCGGAGGTGCAGAAGGCGACCGATCAGGCCATCCACGAGATCGACGCCTCCCTGGCCGCTAAGGAAAAGGAAATTATGCAGGTCTAGGCGATCGTCCGGGATGTCCGAGGCCATTATGCATTATTCCCGCTCCAATCCTGGTCCCAGAACGGCTCGGAAACCGGCCCATGTCGCGATCATCATGGACGGCAACGGCCGCTGGGCGCAGGCCCGCGGTCTGCCGCGTTTTGAAGGCCACCGGCGGGGAGTCGAGGCGGTTCGCCGGGCGGTCCGCTCGGCCATCGAGCACGACGTCCAGTTCCTGACGGTCTACAGCTTCTCATCGGAGAATTGGAGCCGCCCGCCAGAGGAAGTGGCGATGCTGATGGGCCTGCTCAAGCGGTTCATCCGCAACGACCTTGCCGAGCTGAACGCTCACGGCGTCAAGGTCAGGATTATTGGCGAAAGGGACAATCTCGCGCCCGATATCGTGGCGCTCATCAACGAGGCCGAAACGCTGACCGCCGGCAACGAAGGGCTCACCCTGACAGTCGCGTTCAACTACGGGGCCCGGCAAGAGATCGTCGAGGCGGCGCGGCGGCTCGCGATCGAGGTTCGGGACGGCCGCCTCGACCCGCAGGCGATCGGCCACGATGACCTGGCGGGCCGGCTGGATACCGCGGGCCTTCCCGACCCCGACCTCGTCATCCGCACCTCGGGCGAGATGCGCCTGTCGAATTTCCTGCTCTGGCAGACGGCATACTCCGAACTCGTGTTCCTGCCGATTCTGTGGCCGGATTTTGACGACGCGGCTTTTGTTTCCGCGCTCGACCAATATGCGGTGCGCGAGCGTCGGTTCGGCGCTCTCGTCGAGCCGGCCGCCGTCAAGTCGGCGTCATGAGGGGATGCGTATGACGGCCGGCGGCGAAGGCCCGGCGACCGTATCAGCGGCGCGGTTCGGTCCGGACTTGATGCCCCGGATCGTGGCGGGGGCGGCCATGGCGAGCGTCGCGCTGGCCCTCGCATGGATTGGCGGCTTCTTGTTCGGGGCGTTCTGGTGGCTGGTTTCGACTGTCGTCTTGTGGGAGTGGCAACGTCTAGTCGGGGGCGCGCGGCTGGTCGAGCGGGTCGGCGCGGGCGCCGCGGCGCTCGCGCTCGCGGCGCTATTGGCGCTGCACAGTTCTATTCTCGGCGTCGTGGCGGCGCTTATCGTCGGGGCGATCGCGGTCGGCTGGATCGCTGGACGGAGAGAGGCCGGCTGGGCCGCCGGGGGCGTGCTTTACGCCGGCGCGCTCGTCGCCAGCCTGGGGCTGCTCAGGGTTTCGCCGACCTTCGGCATTGCAGCGATCCTGTGGCTCTTCGCAGTTGTTTGGGGAACTGACATCGCTGCCTATTTCGCCGGCCGGCTCATTGGGGGCCCGAGGCTTTGGCCCGCCGTGTCGCCCGGCAAGACCTGGGCAGGGGCGATCGTGGGCGCGTTCGCGGGGGCCGTGCTCGGTCTCATGCTCGCGGCGTGGACCAACCGCCTGGCTGCGTTGTTCTGGCTTGGCCTCGCAACAGCAATCGCGTCCGAACTCGGCGATTTGTTCGAATCGGCGCTCAAGCGGCGTTTCGGCGTCAAGGATTCGAGCGGCCTCATACCCGGCCACGGCGGGGCGATGGATCGACTCGACGCCTTCGTTGCGGCATCCTTCTTCGCGGCGATGGTCGCGATTCTGCACCCCAAGGGCGACGATATCGCGAGCGGACTGTTTCAATGGTGAGCGGATCCCAGATTGCGTCGGCCGCGCCCCTCCGTTCGCGCGAGCGGCCGACCGCCTCGCCACGCAGACGCTTGGCGATTTTGGGGGCGACCGGTTCGATCGGACGATCATGCGCCCAGGTCATCGCGGCCGCGCCCGACCGGTTTTCAGTCGTCTCGGTCGCCGCCGGTCGCGACGGCGAGGCGCTGGCGAAATGCGCGATCGAGCTTAAGGCCAAATTCGCCGCGGTCGCCGACCCCGCCGGCTACGCCGACCTGAAGGCGGGGCTGGCGGGTTCGAAGATCGAGATCGCTGCTGGCCCGGAAGCAGTAACGGAGGCGGCGCTGCGCGATGCGGATCTTGTGGTCGCGGCGATCGTCGGCGCTGTGGGGGTGGAGCCAACCTTTGCCGCCGTCGCGGCGGGACGCACGGTTGCGCTCGCCAATAAGGAAACGCTGGTTTGCGCCGGCGAAGCGGTGATGAAAACCGCGCGGCGGGTAGGCTCGACGCTCTTGCCGATGGATTCCGAGCACAACGCGCTGTTCCAGGCGATCGGCGCACGCGATCCGGACACGATCGCGATGATGACCATTACGGCTTCCGGCGGGCCGTTCCGCGAGTGGAGCGCCGAACGCATCTCGGCCGCAACGCGCGAGCAGGCGCTCGCCCATCCCAACTGGGTGATGGGGCCGAAGGTGACGATCGATTCAGCCGGGCTCATGAACAAGGGTCTCGAACTGATCGAAGCCCACCATCTGTTCGGTTTGCCTGCCGACCGGCTCGACGTCGTCGTCCACCCGCAATCGATCGTGCATGGTTTCATCTCCTTCGCCGACGGGTCGCTGATCGCGGGCATGGCGTCTCCGGACATGCGGACGCCGATCGCCCATTGCCTCGCCTATCCGGACCGGATCGCGTCGGGTGTGCGTGCGCCGGACCTCGCGGCGCTCGGGCGTCTGACTTTCGAGCGCGCCGACCTCGAGCGTTTCCCCGCGCTTGGCTTGGCGATCCAGGCGCTGCGCTCGGGCGGCGGCGCCCCGACAGCCCTCAACGCCGCCAACGAGATCGCCGTCGCTGCTTTTCTTAGCCGGAGAATCGGCTTTGGCGACATTGCCCCGCTGGTCGCGAGGACACTCTCTATCATGACGGCTGCCGGCGAACTCGGCGCTCCTGCTGACGTTGCGGAGGCGCTGACGATTCACCATATCGCCTTAGACAGGGCGACGAGCCTATTGGCGTCGGGGTAGGCTTGCGTCGCTCATCGTTCACTAACCATCTTCCAGCGGCCAGCGCGGCTTCTGGCGGAGCCGGAGGCCGGGCATGGCGGTAGTCAATACAATCGCCGATCTGGCGGCCTGGCTCGGGTGGTACGTCGTTCCCTTCATCCTGATCCTTAGCCTCATCGTCTCCATTCACGAGCTGGGGCACTATCTAGTCGGCCGATGGTGCGGCGTCAAAATCGACGCGTTTTCGCTCGGCTTCGGTCCGGAGTTGTGGGCGCGGGTCGATTCGCGCGGGACGCGCTGGCGGGTCGGCGCGCTGCCGCTCGGCGGATACGTGAAGTTCCACGGCGACGCCAACGTCGCCAGCGTGGCCGACGGCGCCGGGGCGGATCCGTCAACCGACCGCTCGTTGACGCTCGCCGGCCAGCCATTGCGGAACCGGGCGGCGATCGTTGCAGCGGGACCCATTGCCAATTTTCTTCTGGCATTCGTAATCTTCGCCGGAATGTTCATGGCCTTCGGCCGGGTCGAGCATCTGGCCCGAATCGGCCGGGTCGAGGCGAGCAGTCCGGCGGCGGCGGCCGGGTTTCAGGCCGGCGACGTCGTCAAGTCGATCAACGGCCAACCGATCAACAGCTTTGAGGCGCTTCAGGAATCGACGCTGATGAGCACCGGGCTGCCGATGAACTTCGTCGTCGACCGGGACGGCCGAGCCGTTGAACTTACCGCCACGCCCAAGATCACGGTCGTCGACCAGGGCGTATTCGGCAAGCGCCGAATGGGCCATCTCGGCCTCGCCTCGTCGGCGAATCCGAACGACGTCAGAATCGAGCGGTGCGGGCTCTTGACCTGCGCCGCCTGGGGCGCCCAGCAAGAGTGGTTCATAGTCAAGGCGACGGGAACCTATATTGTCGGCATTTTCGCCGGCAGGGAATCCACGGATCAAATGTCGGGATTGATCGGCGCGGCCCAAATGGCTGGAGAGATGGCGAAAATCAGCTTCTGGGAGCTCTTCAGCCTCGCCGCGTGGTTTTCGGTCTCGGTGGGTCTGATGAATCTGCTGCCGGTCCCTCTGCTCGACGGCGGGCACCTCGCATTTTACGCCTTCGAGGGCCTGCGCGGACGCCCGCTGAGCGAGCGGGCGCAGGAAATCGGGCTGAGAATCGGAATCGCACTGGTGGCGCTGCTGGTGGTTTTCACCACCTCGCACGACATCTTGCGCCTGGTTACGAACGGCAATTAACCAACAATCGACCATATTGCGTGTCCCCGGCGCAACGCCCATGAGAAAAGGTGTACGCGCGCCCGATAACGGTTTGCAGGCGCGAGCAAAAATTGTAAAACAGCATTAATCGTTCCGACCGCTGCCCGGGTGTTGGGGGGGTTGAGCGTCGCGTCGCGTCTGCGGCGTCGCCCGCGATCGGCGCCGCAAGGCGCCGATCGCGGGCTCACAGGCGGGACCACGCCGAAGCGGCGCCGTCTAGGCGAACGCTGCGACGGCGCGAACAGGGGCTCTGGGCCATATGGATTGGATTCGCGGGCTTGTTGGCGGCGTCCTCCTAGCGGTGACCCTGAGTCTATGCGGTCTGAACTGGACGACGCCTGCGAGCGCCCAGCAGATTATCGTTCAGGGCGCCAACGTCGATCCCTCGACGCTCAAGCCTTACTTCAGTGGCGCCGACCCAGCGTCGATCCAGCGCGGCGTCGAAGACCTGAAGGCGACAGGCATCTATTCCAATGTGAGCGCCCAGCTGGTGGACGGCAAGATCGTCGTCAACCTCAGCAGCGGCGAGCAGATCATCAATAGGGTCGCCTTCGAAGGCAATAAACAAATCGAAACGAAACAGCTCGAAGTCGAGGTGCAGTCGAAGCCGCACACCCCCTATAACGAGGCGACCGCCGAGGCCGATATTGGCCGAATCAAGGACGCATACAAGAAATACGGCCGCAACGAAGCCAGGGTCACCAAAAGGCTGGTCCAGTTGCCGAATGGGCGCGTGGATCTCGTCTTCACCATCGACGAGGGTGGCAAGACCGGCATCCGCGAGATCCGGTTCGTCGGCAATCACGCCGTGTCGAGCTATCGGCTGGGCAGTTTGATGCAGACCAGCACGATGAATCTGCTGTCCTTCATCAAGAGCACTGACGTCTATGACCCGGATCGTCTGGCCTCCGACGAGGAAGCCATCCGCCGCTACTACATGAAGAACGGCTACGCCGACTTCAGGATCGTCAGCACCGACGTCACCTACCAGGAGAACCCGCCCGGCTACATCATCACGATCACGCTGGACGAAGGCCCGCAATACCACGTCTCGGGCGTGAACGTGGTTTCCAGCATTCCGAAAGTCGACGGGCCGGCGCTCCTTCGATTCGTCAGTCTGCACCCCGGCGATGTTTACGACGCGAGCGCGGTGGACAAGTCGGTTGAAGCGATCACGCGCGACGTCGCCCGGCAGGGCTACGCCTTCTCCGAGGCCCGGCCCCACGGCGAGCGCGACACCGTCAACCACACCATTGCGATCTCGTTCTCTGTCGACAATGGTCCCAAAGTCTACATCGAGCGGATCGACATCGTCGGCAACACCCGCACCCGCGACTATGTCATTCGCCGCGAGTTCGATATCGGCGAAGGCGATCCCTACAATCACGTCCTGATCGAACGCGCCGAGCGCCGGCTGAACAGCCTCGGCTATTTCAAGAAGGTCCACATCTCAAACCGGCCCGGGTCGGCGCCGGATCGCGTCATCGTTGTGGTCGAGGTCGAAGACCAGCCGACAGGCTCGATCAGCCTAAGTGGCGGCTATTCGACGACCCAGGGCTTCCTGGCCGAACTCGCCTACACAGAGACGAACTTCCTCGGGCGCGGTCAGTATGTACGGCTTAGCGTCTCCGACGGTCAGTACACCCAGGGCTGGAAGGCGTCGTTCACGGAGCCTTATTTCCTCGGCCAGCGCCTGGCGGCGGGCTTCGACATTTTCCATCAGGTCAACAACAACAACCAGTACGCGTTGTATCAGAACTGGACGACGGGCGCGACGGTGCGGCTCGGGGTGCCGATCACGGACGACTTGACGCTCCAGCCCAACTATTCTCTCTACGAATCGAAGATTACGATCCCGAACACCTCGTCGCAGCCCTATAACGATTGCGTTGGACCCGATCAGACCTGGTTTCCGGGCGGGACCTTCATCCCGGTCGTGCCGAACGAAACCGTAAACTGCTTGACCAACGGCGAGGCGCCGGTCGAAATCAAGCAGGCGGCGGCGCAGGGCAACATCGTGACGTCGCTGGCTGGTTTCTCGCTCCTCTACAACAATCTGGACAATCGCAAGGACCCGACGACCGGGTTCTACGCCACCTTCAAGCAGGAAGTCGCTGGCCTCGGCGGCCAATCCGACTTCCTGCGCGAAACCTTCGACGCGCGCTGGTATCATCCGATCACGGAGGATTTCATCGGGCTCATTCACCTCCAGGCCGGGCAGATTAATTCCTTCGGCAACAACCAGGCGCTCATCATCAACAACTTCATGCAAGGCCCGTCGCTGGTGCGCGGCTTCGCTCCGTCCGGCATCGGCCCCCGCGACATCTCCAACCCCTACGATATCCAGTCCGCCGCGCTTGGCGGCACGACCTACTATGGCGCCTCGGCCGAGGTCGACTTCCCCATCTTCGGCCTGCCGAGGGAAATCGGTCTCAAAGGCGGATTGTTCGTCGACGCGGGCAGCCTGATCGGATATTCGGGACCGACGAACTTCTCGAATTTCCTCGGCTACACCTATTGCCCGGCTCCGGGGTCAATCAACTCGGTGCTCCCCATCACCCAAGTCAGCTGCGCCAATGTCTGGGATCCGAATCAGATCCGGGCGTCGGTCGGCGCGAGCCTGATCTGGGCCTCGCCGATGGGGCCGATCCGCTTCGACTTCGCGTTCCCCGTCGCCAAGGGCAAATACGACCAGACCCAGTTCTTCAACTTCTCGGGCGGCACGACCTTCTAGCGTCTATCAACCGGCTTACCCAACAAGCGGGCGCGCCAGGACTGGCGCGCCCGTCGTCGCTTCTGACGGAACCTCCATTTGGCCAGAATACGCTTCTTTCCGCCGAGCTCAGCGCCAACGCTTGCTGACGTGGCGAACTGGTGCGGCGCGACGCTCGCCTCGGATTCCGAAGCTGGCCGCATCGTTCGCGACGTCGCCGCCCTCGACCAGGCGGGGCCGGGCGATCTGACCTTTCTCGACAATCCGAGGTATCTCGATGCGCTCAGGCTCACCCGCGCCGCCGCCGTGCTGGTCGCGCCGCGTTATGCCGGCGCCGCGCCTTCTTCCTGCGCTGTGCTCGTCGTCCGCGAGCCCTATCGCGCGATGGCGCTGGTGATGGCGAAACTCTACCCGAGCGCGATCAAGCCGGGCTCGATGTTCGGCGAGACGGGCGTTTCTCCCGCGGCCTCCGTTCACCCGTCGGCCCGGCTCGAACCCGGCGTGATCGTCGATCCCGGCGCGGTGATCGGCCGCGGGGCGGAGATCGGCGCCGGCACGGTGATCGGCCCCAATGTGGTCATTGGTCCCGAGGTCAGGATCGGGCGCGACGGCTCGATAGGCGCTTCGACCACGATCGGGGCGGCGCTGATCGGCGACCGGGTTGTCATTCATCCCGGCGCGCATATCGGGCAGGACGGATTCGGATTCGCGCTTGGGAGCCGCGGCCATCTCAAAGTGCCCCAAATCGGACGGGTTATCATACAGGATGATGTGGAGATTGGCGCCGGAGTGACGATCGATCGAGGCGCAAATCGCGACACCGTCGTCGGCGAAGGGGCGAAGATCGACAACCTGGTGCAGATCGGCCACAACGTGATCATCGGCCGCCATGCGGTGCTGGCCGGGCAGGCCGGCGTCTCGGGATCGAGCGTGATCGGCGATTTCGTCGCCCTCGGCGGAAAGGCGGGCATCGCCGGACACCTCACGATCGGCGCGGGCGCCCAGGTCGCCGCGGCGGCCGGGGTGATGACCGACATTCCCGCCGGCGAGCGCTGGGCAGGCGCCCCCGCGAAGCCGGTGCGGGAGTTCTTTCGCGAGGTCGCCGCGATCAAGCGACTGGCCGCCGACGCGCGCGGCGAAAGCAGCGCGGAGGGGAAAACGGAATGAACGAACCGACCGCTCGGGCGTTCGACAGCTTCGACATCCAGAAGCTCCTCACGCTCCTGCCCCACCGCTATCCGTTTCTCCTCGTCGATCGCATTGTCGAAGCCCGCGGCGACGAATACGGCGTCGGGGTGAAGAACGTCACCGCCAACGAGCCCCATTTCCAGGGCCACTTCCCGGGCCGGCCGGTCATGCCGGGCGTGCTCCTGATCGAAGCAATGGCGCAAACGGCAGGCGCGCTTTGCGTCGCCTCGCAGGAAGCGAGCGGGGGGCCGCCGAGCGTCGTCTATATGATGACCATCGACAAGGCCAAATTCCGCAAGCCCGTCGTTCCTGGCGATCAGGTGCGGTTTCACATGACCCGCATCGCCAAGCGCCGCAACATGTGGTGGTTTCGCGGCGAGGCGAAGGTCGACGGCCAACTGGCGTGCGAAGCCGAAGTTTCGGCGATGCTGGTGCGCGAATGAAGCGAGCGATCCATCCGAGCGCAGTCGTCGAGGACGGCGCGCGGCTCGGAGCGGACGTGGAGATCGGACCGTTTTGTCATGTTGGGCCACAGTCCACCCTTGGCGACGGCGTCCGGCTCCTTTCCCACGTGAGCCTGGCCGGCGACACGACGGTCGGCGCGCGCACGGTCATCTATCCCTTCGCCTCTATCGGCCATCCGCCGCAGGACCTCAAGTATCGCGGCGAGCCGGTCCGCCTGTCGATCGGCGAAGACTGCATTATTCGCGAAGGGGTGACGATGAATCCGGGCACCGCCGGCGGCGGCTCGGAAACAATCGTCGGCTCGCGCTCGGTGTTTCTCGCCAACGCGCACGTCGCGCATGACTGCCGCATCGGCGAGGACGTGATCCTGTCCAACAACGTAATGCTCGCCGGGCATTGCCAGATCGGCGAGTTCGCGATTCTCAGCGGCGGCGCCGCTGCGCATCAGTTCGTTCGGATCGGGGCGCACGCCTTCGTCGGCGGACTCGCGGGCGTCGAGCACGACCTCATTCCATTTGGCCTCGCGCTCGGGAATCGCGCTGCACTGGCCGGCCTCAATGTCGTCGGCCTCAAGCGCCGCGGCTTCTCGCACGAGACGATCCACGAGCTCAGACGCGCCTACAAGATGCTGTTCAACGGCGGCGGCGCTTTGAAGGAGCGGGTCGCAGACGTCGCTGAGGCGTTCGCCGGCCAGGAGGCCGTTCAACAGATTGTTACCTTTCTCCAGCAGGGAGGCGACCGCGCCATCTGCGTCCCGCGCGCCGGCAAGGGCGAAGAGGGGTGAGCCAGCCCCGCGCCGCAGCCTCAGGCTCGCCTCCGGCGATCCTGTGCGGCGCGGGCTTGCTTCCGCTCGAGGTCGCAGCCGAGGCGCGCCGCGCCGGAAGGGAGCCGTTCCTCGTCGGTGTCGTTGGCGTGACCGATTCGGCCATCGAGGCCTACCCGCACGTCTGGGTGCGTATGGGCGAAGTCGGCAAGCTGTTTGCAGAATTGCGCGCCCGCGCGGTGGCGGAACTGGTGATCGCCGGCGCAATGACGAGACCCGAATTCACCGATCTCCGGCTCGACTGGGGCGCGGTGAGGCGGGCGGCGGGGCTGGCGCAGCTCTTCCGCCGTGGCGACAACGGCCTTCTCGTCGGCCTTGCCCAAATCATCGAACGCGAGGGAATTCGGGTCGTCGGCGCGCGCGAAGTGGCGCCGCGCCTGCTCGCGCCGCGCGGCCCCCTCGGCGCACGCGCGGCATCGGCCGAGGATAAGGCCGACATCACGCTCGGTGCCCGTCTCATTGAAGCGCTGTCCAGGTTCGACGCGGGGCAGGGTGCGGTCGTCGGCGCGGGCCGGGTGCTGGCGATCGAGGCGGCCGAAGGCACCGATGCGATGCTCGCCCGTGTCGCCGAGATGCGCGCCAGCGGACGGCTGCGCTTCGCCGGCCCGGCCGGGGTCCTGGTGAAGGCGCCCAAGCGCGGGCAGGATCTCCGCCTGGATATGCCGGCGATCGGCCCCAAGACGATCGAGGGCGCGGCCAAAGCGCAATTGCGCGGAGTGGCGGTCGCCGCGGGCGGCGTGCTTACTGTCGAGCGCGAGCGGCTGGCGCGCGTCGCCGACGCCGCCGGCCTCTTCGTCGCCGGATTCGCGTCTGCGGACGCTGCGCGATGAGCCCATTGCGGGTCGCGCTGGTCGCCGGCGAGCACTCGGGCGATCAGCTCGGCGCCAAGCTCATGCGCGCGCTCAGGGACGGGCGCGCTGGCGAGATCGCCTTCCTCGGCGTCGGCGGCGAGGCGATGGAAGCCGAGGGCTTGAGGAGCCTGTTTCCGATCAGCGACATTGCGGTGATGGGCATCCTGCCGGTCCTGGCCCGGCTGCCGAAGATCCTCGCCCGCATTCGCGAGACTACGGACGCGGTCATCGCCGCGCGGCCAGACGCGCTGGTCATCATCGACAGCCCCGACTTCACCCATCGCGTCGCGGGCCGCGGCCGCGCCCCGCAGCCCCAAATGGCCCTCCTCGTCAAAAAAAACCCCCCCCGCAGG
>Ga0335076_10004316_pt1 | contig 14380 bp, 13 predicted proteins | sample Lox_Sample_25_FD_206717 | JGI IMG/M metagenome (GOLD analysis project Ga0335076, IMG submission 206717) | Soil microbial communities from Loxahatchee National Wildlife Refuge, Florida, United States - Lox_Sample_2.5 | ecosystem: Environmental > Terrestrial > Soil > Wetlands | place: USA... | reverse complement strand
TCCCAGCCACGCCGTTTTCCGGTGAACACTGACCTCAGCCGGCCCGCCATAGGAGCCGTTTGCTTGAAGTTTCTGTTCCCGCAATCTTGCATACATCAAAGCAGGTCTGCACGCCAGGACGGCACGTGACCAGTCTGCGTCCCCCGCCGGGGGCGGGCGTGCCCGGCAGCGAACTCACCGAAGCGCATCGCAGGAATCACCCTCGGGAGGGTGACGACACCGTGGAACGGCGCGGACAGGATCTGGCCCGTGGCCGGGCACCGGCCCGAGACGGTGACCTGCGCCGCTGGCGCCGGAATAACATCCGCTGGTCGGTCTTTGCAAGGGAGGCGCCATGGCGCGGGACACGCCGGTACCGCCCGCAGGTCCGCCACCGGGTGAGCATCCAGATGCGGCAGACCAGCGCCCGGCCGGCCCGGCCGGAGCCGATCATCCGGCCCGGGCCGCTGAAGAGCCCTCGGCCACAACCGTCCTGGCGACCCCACCCGCCGCGACGGCCGCGGGCCCTCCGCCATCGCCCCAGCCCCGGAAACCGCGGAAGCTGCTCTATCTCACGCTTCCCGGCTGCTGGGGGGCGCTCATTTTCGCGTGCCTTTCCTTCACGCCGTCGCTGCTCCCCCGCGGCGGCATCGTCCAGGGCCTGGTCTGCGGCATCACCGCGGCCATCGGTTACGGGCTCGGCGTAGTCGCCGCGTGGGTCTGGCGGGCCTTCGCCGATCGTGACCCCCGGCGCCCGCGGCGCTGGGCCTGGCGCACCTTCGTCATCACCGCGGTCGTCCTTTACGTCGTTTCCTTCGGGCTCGGCCAGTACTGGCAGCATGAGATCCGCAAGCTGATGGGGGTGACGGACTACAACATCCCGCTGGTCGTCGCGTCACCGTTCATCGCGGCGCTGATCTTCTGCCTCCTGCTGCTGATCGGGCGCGGCCTGCACGGCCTGTACCGCTGGCTCGCGAAACTGCTCAACCGCGGGATCGGGCCGCGCGCGGCGAAGGCGGTCGGCTGGGTCCTAGTCGTCGGCCTCACCTATGTGGTCGTCAGCGGCCTGCTGCTGAACGGCTTTATCGGCCTCATGAACAAGGCGTATTCGGTGCGCGACACGACGACCGCGGAGGGGGTGCACCAGCTCACGACCACCCTGCGCTCGGGAGCGCCCGGCTCGCTCGTGCCGTGGGATTCGCTGGGATACCAGGGCCGCAACTTCGTCGGCAAGGGCCCGTCGGTGAGCGACATCGAAAAGCTCACCCACCAGCCGGCCATGGAGCCGATCCGGATCTACGCCGGGCTGGCATCGGCCAAGGGGCCGCAGGCCCAGGCCGCGCTGGCGGTCGACGACCTCCAGCGCGCGGGCGGTTTCCAGCGCAAGAACCTGGTCGTGGTGACGACGACCGGCAGCGGCTGGGTCGACCCGGCACTGGTGGACACGGTCGAGTACCTGAGCGGCGGCGACTGCGCGACCGTGGCGATCCAGTACTCCTACCTGCCGTCCTGGATCTCCTACCTGGTCGACCAGTCGAAGGCCCTGGCGGCGGCCCAGGCGCTCTTCGACGCCGTCTACGGCGTATGGGCCAAGATGCCCCCCGACCACCGTCCCAAGCTGTTCGTTGCCGGGGAAAGCCTGGGGTCGTTCGGCGCCGAGGCCGCCTTCACCGGCGAAAACGACCTGGCCAACCGCACCAACGGCGCGCTGTTCGCCGGGCCGCCCAACTTCAACACGCTGTGGCAGGAATTCACCGGCAACCGTCAGGCGGGCAGCCCGGAGATCCAGCCGATCTATCAGAACGGGCGGATCGTCCGGTTCGCCAATGACCCGACCACGTCAATCCCGCCGAGCGGCCAGCCCTGGAACGGGACCCGGGTGCTCTACATGCAGCACCCGTCCGACCCGATCGTCTGGTGGAGCCCGCACCTCATCTTCAGCGAGCCCGACTGGATCAGCGAGCGGCCGGGCAAGGACGTGCTCAAGGGCATGTTCTGGATGCCGTTCATCACCTTCTGGCAGGTCACTGCCGACCTCCCGTTCGCCACCGGCGTGCCGGACGGGCACGGTCACCGGTACTCGGCCGAATACGTCGACGGCTGGAACGCCGTCATGCAGCCCGCCGGCTTCACCCCCCAGCAGCTGACCGATCTCAGGAAGATCATCTCGGGCGTGAGGTGAGCGCGCTCCGGCCGGCAGCGTCCGGCCAGGCCGGCCGGCGCGGACTCACGTCCCGTGCGGCAGGTAGTGGACGGTGAACCAGGCGACGGTCAGGGCGAGGCCGTTGGTCGCAACGTGAGCCATCACCGGGGCGATCAGGCTCCTCGACCTCAGCCTGAGCCAGCAGAAGATCAGGCCGGCGATGAACGTCACCACGATCGAGCCGAGCACCAGCAGCACCTGCCCGGCGACGCTGGTGGCCGCGCCCTTGAACACGTGGTTGTCCGACATCGTGTGCAGGGTCGGCGCGATGTGCCACAGACCGAACAGCGCCGAGGTGATCAGGCTCGCGCGCCGCGGTCCCCACAGTCTCAGCCCGGACCCCAGCAGGACGCCGCGGAAGGCGAACTCCTCCGGGATCGCCGTGAACAGCACGATCGGCACGCCGAGCTCGTAGAGCAGCCGGCCTCCGTCGATCTGCGCCCGCGAGTCGTGGAGGAAGCCGTTGGTCGCGGGGATCACGGCCGCCACGACCAAGACCACCAGGACGACCCCGAAGGCTGAAGCCCCGTAACGCAGGCCCGCACCGACGTCCGCGCGGCCGAGCCCGAGGTCGGCAAGTGCTGCCCCGGCACGCCAGGCGATCAGGACCAGCACCGCGGTGAGCAGGCTGACGGCTACCGCGGTCGGGCCCAGCAGGCCGTACCCGCGGGCGACGGTGAACAGGGCCAAGACGGCCACGGTCTGCGCGAAGCAGCGGCCGGCCTTCATCACTAGCCAGCTAGCAGGGCGGATGGCGGGCGTTCGCGCCGCCGCCCGGCCGCTCGCCGCGGCGTGAGGCTCACTAGAGGCGGCCCTCCTCCGGCACCCGGAGCGCGTTCAGCGCCGACTCCAGGTCAAGCAGGCGGGCACGGAGGTTCGCGCCCGGCGGCGCACCGGCGCCGCCCGGGGCGCGCTGGGCGCTCACCGCGTAACGAACGGCCTGCAGGGCGGTGAGCGCCTCTCCCACCTGGGCGCGGCGCTCCTCGGTGGGCGCGGTCTCACGCATCGCGTACAGCGTCTGGGTGAGGTCGTCCGCGCGGCGGTCGACGTCGTACCAGCGGGCGCCTGCCCCGTCGGTGAACGGGGCCTGCCTTTCCGCCGCGCGCACGGCGCCGTCGAACGCCCCGCCCTGGGCGTAGGCGTCGGCGGCCCTGGCCCCCCAGTTCGCCGCCACCGAGGACCGGGCCGGCGACCGTGTTGCCCACAGGATGATGCCCAGCAGGACCAGGGCACCAAGGACGATCCACAGCCAGATGAGGTCGGCGCCCGTTCCGCCGGAGGACGCCGGCGAGCTTGCCGGCGTCGTGGGCGGCGTGGGCACGGCGGTGGTCGGCGCCGCCGGCGGGCTGGCAACGCTCGGTGTCGGCGATGGCGGGGCAACCGTCGGCGACGGCGGGGCGGTGGCCGTGGCCGGCGCACTTGCGCCGGCCGAGGACGTGGCGACCGCGCCGCTGGCCGCCTGCGCGCACGCGGCGGCCAGGCATCCGGTCACGAGGATGGCGCCCGCGAGCGCCACTCTGTTCATGAGGTGCCGCATCCCCAATCCGTCCACGTGATGATCCTGGCGGAATCGACGGGCCAGCACCACACCCGGTCCCGCGGCCGTACCGCGCGGGAAGGCCTCGGCCACCGTTCCGGGTCACGACCGGCGGTGGCCCGTGAGTTCCAGCCGGCCTTTACCCGCTACGAGGTGCGATCTGCCAGAGCTCATTGAACGCGATGCTGTCGTAGAAAGCGGTCCCGTTCACGATCAGCCCGTCCCGGAGCGTCATGATCCAGGCGTAGGTATTCCGGTAGATGGTGCCCTCGATCGTGGTCCCCGCGCCGTCCCACAGCACGATAACCGTGTCGTCGTCGGCATAGCAGCCATGAATGGCTACCGGGCGGAACGGATCGCTGTGGCTGAAGCGCTGCGCGAATGGCTCCAGTACCTTGCCGGGGAATTCTTCCGCGCTCGAGTACTTCGCTGACACCGCGGAGCGGCCGGTGATTTCCCATTGCATGCCGGGCGCGAAGATGCTCGCGACGTATCCGGTGCCGCTCATTCATTCGTCGAATGCCGTCCGCACGATCTCTGCGCTGGTTGGCACGGCAGCTCCCTTCCCGTTCAGATGGGTCTGTGGCGGGCGCCACCCGCCCACGAGATCGGCTGAGGTGCGGACCTGCGGTTATCGCGCCCGACACCGGTCTGTACCGTGCAGTTAGCCCTCGCATTCCTGGAGGTCAAGATGGCAACGAAGATAACCGTCGTCCTGGAGGACGACATTGAGGGGGGCCCGGCAGAGGAGACGCTGCGGTTCGGGCTCGACGGCCGGGAGTATGAGATCGACCTGAACAGCACGAACGCCGCCGCGTTCCGTCAGCAGATCGCTCCCTACCTCGAACATGCCCGCAGGGCGGGAAGCAGGCAGCTCCAGCGCCCGGTGCGTACCGCGGCCAGCCGTGAACGCAGTGCCGACATCCGGGCGTGGGCGAAGGACAACGGCATCGCGGTCAGCCAGCGTGGGCGTATCCCCGCCAACGTCATCGAGCAGTACGAGGCCGCCACCGGAGGGTCCTGACGCAAGCCTGGTTCACTGCCAGTTCTGGCCGCCGCCGGTGACTGCGGGCATCGTCGGCGCGGGGGCTCATACGTCGCGGAACCGGAGCTGCAGCCCGCCGGCCACCATCGCGGCAGCGGCCCACGCGGCGAGCACGCCGAGGCCCGCCCAGGGGCCGATCGGCAGGCTGCCCAGATTCCGGGTGGCCTCGATCTCCAGGCCTGCGGTCGTCGGCCCGATCTGCTGCAGGTGCCGCTGCCAGTGCGGACAGGCCGCGACGGCGGCGATGATCGGGAACAGGTAGAGCAGGGCGAGCACGGTCCCGATCGCCACCGCGGCGTCCCGGACGGCGGTCGCCACGCCGAGCGCCAGCAGGGAGATCAGGACCAGATACAGCACCGACCCGGCGGCCGCGCGCAGCACCGGCCCGTCCGCCGGCGACAGCGCCGGGTAGCCGCGTGCGGTGGTGAACCCGTGGCCGGGCAGGAGCAGCGCCCCGGCCAGCAGCGATCCGGCTACGGCAATGGTGCCCGCGGCCAGGGTCAGCCCGGCGACGGTGGCCGCCTTGGCCGCCAGCACCATGGACCGGCGGGGCACCGCCGTCAGCGTGACGCGGATCATGCCGGTGGAATACTCGCCGCCGACGACCAGCACGGCCAGGACCGCGGCGACCGCCTGCCCGAGCTGGACCCCGGTCAGGGTGAGCTTGGCGCTGTCGATCGGGCAGGCCAGGCCGGCCGGGCACCGGGTGGCCGCGGCCGCCGCCGTGCTCACCCCGACGGTGGCCGCGACAACGGCGGCCAGCAGCCAGAAGGTGCCCGGCAGGGTGCGCAACTTGGTCCACTCCGCGCGCAATGCAAACCGCGCGGCCGCCAGGGGCGGGGCCTGGCTCATGCGTCCCTCCTGCGGAGCAGCATGACGGCCCCGGCCAGGGCGGCCGCCGTCCAGGCGCACAGCACCGCGAAACCGGCCCACGGCGCCAGCGGGAGGTAGGCCGGCGGCGTGTAGGCGGTACCCACCTGCGGGTACTGCGGGATGCTCTGCTGGATGGCGAACGCGGCCGCGGGGGTGATCCGCAGCAGCCACTCGGCGGCGCCGGGCGGCAGCACCGAGGCGACGCCGAGGACGTACGGGAGCACGATCGCCACGATGGCCGCGGTGACCGCTGCCGCGCTGCGGCGCAGCATGGTGCCGATGGCCAGGGCGAGAACGGCGGCGGCCGCGAGCAGCGCCGCGGTGCCGGCTATCACCCGGACCTCGGTCAGCCACGACACGGGCAGCACGTACAGGCCCTGATCACGAGACAGCCGGGTCCCGAGCACCACCACGACGGCGGCGGCGGCCAGCCCGGGCACGAACGTGACCGAGCCGATCACGATGGCCTTCGCGGCCAGCAGCTGGCCCCGGCGTGGGATAGCGGCCAGGGTGGTGCGGATCAGGCCGCGCCGGTATTCGGCGGTGATGAACATCGCCGCGATGACCGCCACCGCGATCAGGCCGGCGAACGCGCCCGCCAGGTGGTCCTCGATGGTGGCGGTGGGGAAGGCTGACCCCGGCCCGGTCACGTCCGGCGCGATGTCACCGGAACCGGTCACCGTGTAGGTGCCGCTTACCCGGTGGAAGCCGCCGATCCCGGTCCCGGGCGCGTCGGGACCGCCGCCGATGTTGTCGCCGGCCCACGTGGCACCGGGTGACCGGCCGGACAGGCGGAGGTGGTCGAACACGCCAGTGGCCTGGCTGGGGCCGGTCTGGTCGCTGGATCCGCCGAAGAACGGGCTCGCCACCGTGCTCAGCGGGGAGGTGGCGAAGAGCCCGGCCTGCACGGCCGGCGGCAGCCCGGACAAGGTGGCGGTGCCGACCCGGGTCCAGTGGCTGCCGTCCGCGGAGTCGTAGCCGGTGATCGTGTCGCCGGTGCGGGTCAGCCGCAGCCACCGCGGCGACGCCGCCGAGACCGTGCCCGCCAGGCCGGCGATGTCGTGGGTGTAGTCGTACTGCATCCGCGCCCCGTGGCCTCCGGTGACCATCATCGCCGCGTACGCCGTGCCCTGCCGGGCGGACCGCTTGATGATGATCCCGGCCTTGGCCCACGGCACGACGCCCTCGCGCATGCCCGCCAGCGGGCCCCCGCCGGCCGGGGCGTTGCCGCTGAAGTAGCGGCCGGTCAGCGACGTGACCCGGACCGTGATCGTGCCGTTCCCGGACAATGGGCGGTGCACGAAGTAGAAGCTGTCGGTCACCGCCTCCCCGCCCGGCCCGGTCGGGATGTACGGCAGGCAGGCCGGGCCGGTTTTCGCCGGGCGGCCCGGGCCGCCGCTGCAGCCGATGTTGGCTGACCCCGCGGCGAACAGGCCAACCAGGACGATCGCCAGCGCGGCCACGACCATGCCGATGACCCAGCCCCGGACGGTGCGGAACTTGGTCCATTCCGCGCGCAGCACCCGCGCGAAGCTGGCGCTCCTGGCCGGCCCGCCCACCCGCTGCCGCGTTACCGGGCCGGCGGTCACCGTGTCACCTCCGCCGCCGCGGTTGCCCGGTAGTCGACGGCACCGGCGGTGAGTTCCAGGTAGGCCTCCTCCAGCGACGCCCGGTGGGCGGCGACCTCGGAGAACGGCACGCCGCCCTCCGACAGGACGGCCACCACCTGCGCGGGGGCCAGCCCCGAGACCGTCAGTGTCTGCGGCCCCGAGGGCGTGACGGCGGCTCCGGCGCCGGCCAGCGCCGCGGCGGCCCGCGGTGCCGCCGCGGTGCGCAGCGTAACCCGGCCGCCGGATGTCCTCGCCAGCAGCTCGGAGGTACCGGTGTCGGCGATCACCTTTCCGCGGCCGACGATCACCAGGTGATCGGCGGTGTCCTCCAGCTCGCTCATCAGGTGGCTCGAGACCAGCACCGCCCGGCCCTGGCCGCCCAGCGACCGGAGGAGGCCGCGCATCCAGATGATGCCCTCGGGGTCCATGCCGTTGAAGGGCTCGTCGAACATCACCGCTGGCGGGTCGCCGAGCATGGCCGCGGCGATGCCCAGCCGCTGCCGCATGCCCAGTGAGTAGCCCCCGGCCCGCCGCCGGGCCGCCAGCTCCAGCCCGGCCGCCCTGATCACCTCATCGACCCGTCGCGCGCCCAGGCCCTGTGAGTGGGCCAGCCACAGCAGGTGGTTGCGGGCGGTGCGGCTGGGCTGCAGCGCGGCGGCGTCCAGCAGCGATCCGAGCCGGGTCAGCGGCCGCTCCAGGCTCGCATACGGGCGCCCGCCGACCAGGGCGGTACCCTGGTCGGGCGCGTCCAGGCCCAGGATCACCCGCATTGTGGTGGACTTCCCCGCCCCGTTCGGCCCGATGAACCCGGTCACCCGGCCTGGCGTCACGGTGAAGCTCATCCCGTCCAGCGCCTGCACCGGCCCGAACCGCTTCCGCAGGCCGGTTACCTCGATCGCTGTGTCCATGGTCACCTTCCCTCGCGCTGCCCGGCGAACTGGCTGTGACCTGTGTTGTAGGGCAGCGGCCCTAACATGGGCCGAACGGCGGCCGTTATGCCGCTGTTAGGTCCGGCCGGGCATCCTGGGGCCGAGACCGCTGTGCCCGCCGCGTCGGCGCGAGCACCCGGATGCGGGGAGGCGAACGATGCGAATGCTGCTGCCGCGGCGCAGTGTTCGACTGCGGCTGACCGCGCTGTACACCCTCCTGTTCCTGCTGTCCGGCGCGGTGCTGCTGGCCATCGCCAGCGGCGTGGTCGTGGCATCGTCGGTGGCGGCCACCGCCCCGGCCGCGGGCCAGCCGAGCCCGCAGTCTGCGCTGGCGCGGGCCCAAGCCCGGATAGCTCAGCTGCAGTCCGAGCTAGCGGCCAACACGGTCCACGGGGTCTCCCATCAGCTGCTGATCGGGTCGGCGATCGCACTCGGCGTCATGACTGTGGCGTCCGCCTTGGTGGGCTGGATCATCGCGGGCCGGGTGCTGCGCCCGCTGCGGGCGATGACCGTGGCCACCCGGCGGATCTCCGCGGACAGCCTGCACGAGCGGCTCGCCATGCCGGGCCCCCGCGACGAGCTGACCGACCTCGCCGACACCATCGACGGGCTGCTGGAGCGCCTGGAGGGCGCGTTCGCCGCGCAGCGCCGGTTCGTCGCCAACGCCTCCCACGAGCTGCGCACCCCGCTGACCACCATGCGGGCCTCGGTCGATGTGGCGGTGGCCAAACCCGGGCCGGTGCCCGAGCAGACGCTCGTCCTGGCCGGCCGGGTGCGCGGCGAGCTCGACCGGGTCGACGAGCTGCTGGACGGCCTGCTGGCGCTCGCCCGCGCGCAGCACGGCGTTCTGCCGGGCCGCGCCGTCCTCTCGCTCGGCGCCGTCGCCTCCGCGTCCCTGGCCGCCCGCGGCGGCGCCATCGCCGCCCGGAAGCTGACCGTGCGCAGCATCGACGGCCCGGACGGCGCGTGGGTGGCCGGGAGCCAGCCGCTGCTGCGGCGGATGGTGGACAACGTGATGGACAACGCCATCGGCCACAACGTCGACGGCGGCTGGATCAGCGTTGCCAGTGGGACCGACGGCGCGGCCGCGCGGCTGGTCGTGGAGACCGGCGGGGAGGTCCTCGACCAGCAGCACGTTGATCAGCTGGCCCAGCCGTTCCGGCGGCTCGGCGCGGACCGCACCGGGCCGGCGGACGGCGCGGGCCTCGGCCTGTCGATCGTGGCGGCGGTCGCCGAGGCGCACGGTGGCGCGCTGGACCTGCGCGCCCGCCCCCAGGGAGGCCTGCGCGTCGTCATCAGGCTGCCGCTCGCCGCTTCGGCCGCCGCGGCCGCCACCACCTCGGCTGGTGCTGCCACCCCCCGGGCTGGTGCCGCGCGGTGAGGGTGCTGGTGGTCGAGGACGCGCCGTCCCTCGCCGACGTGCTGGCCGAGGGACTGCGCGACCAGGGCATGGCCGTGGACGTCGCCGGCGACGGGCTGGAGGCGGCGGCGAAGCTGGATGTCAACGCCTACGACGTGGTCGTCCTCGACCGGGACCTGCCGGGCATCCACGGTGACACCCTCTGCCAGATGATCACCGAGCGCGACGAGCGGGTCATGGTGCTGATGCTGACCGCGGCCGGCTCGCCGGGCGACCGGGTCAGCGGCCTGGGCCTCGGCGCCGATGACTACCTGGCCAAGCCGTTCCACTTCCCCGAGCTTGTGCTGCGGATCCGCGCCCTCGCCCGCCGCCAGCCCGCCGCCCGGCCGCGGGCCCTGCGCGTGGCCGGCCTTGAGCTTGACCCAGTGCGCCGCACGGTCACCCGCGACGGCCGCCTCCTCGACCTCTCGGTCAAGGAGTTCGGGGTTCTCGAGGCGCTGCTGCGCGCGAGCCCCGCGTTCCTCAGCGCCGAGGACCTGCTCGAGCAGGTGTGGGACGAGCACGCCGACCCGTTCACCAACACCGTGACGGTGACCATCGGCCGCCTGCGGCGCAAGCTCGGCGACCCGCCGGTCATCACCACCACACCGGGCGTGGGCTACCGCATCGGCCTTCCGGGCACCCACGGCGCGCCCTGACCGGCTACAGCGTCGCCTCGATCTCGGTGAGCGTCGCGTCGAGAACGCCTGCCAGGCGCGTACGCTGATGCGGGATGAAAGCCCGTTCGGGCTGCCGCGGCGCGGGGGCAAAGTGCGGCTTTTCCTGCCGGGAGGGGTTCGGATGGCGGGCTATTTCCTGAAGATCGATGGCATAGCGGGCGAGTCGCAGGATCCGCGGCACATGGGCGAGATCGAGGTGCAGTCGTTCAGCTGGGGCGAGTCCCATCTGCCGCCGGAGGCGCTACCCGCCGCCAGCAGGCCGACCATCCAGGACTTCCACATCGTGAAGGATCTGGACAAGGCGTCACCGGTGCTGATGCTCGCCGCCGCGTCCGGTCAGCGTTTCAAGTCGGCGGTACTGACCGCTGAAAAACCGCAGGCGGCGCCGCAGTCCTATCTCACCTTTACGCTTGGTGATCTAATGGTGTCCTTCTATCAGATCGAGGCGCCAGCCGAAGAGCCCGTCCCGGTAGATCGGGTGTCCTTCAGCTTCAGCCGGATTGAGATGGCATACCGGCCGCAGCGACCCGACGGCACCTTCGATGCGCCGGTGACCGCGGGCTGGGACGTCGCGGCGAACCACAAGATATAGCCGCCCGGAACCGCCGGGCGGCTGGCAACGATCAGGGGCTGTGCCGTGATTTTGGTGACAGGTGCGACGGGGCGGGTTGGCTACCACGTGCTGGAGGCGCTGGCCGACATGGGCGCCGACGCCACGGCGATGGTCCGGGTGGAGGCCAAGGCGGCCGACCTGCCGGGGGCGACCCGGCACGTGGTCGCGACGTTCGACGATCCGCCGGCCCCGGAGGTCCTGCGGGAGTTCGACCGGGTTTTCCTGCTGAGCCCCGTGCTCGAGGAACAGGCCGAGCTGGAGACGGTCTTTATCGACGCTCTGGTGACGGCCGGCCACCGCCCTCACATCGTGAAGATCGCGGCAGACGGGTTCCAGGATCCCGACTGCGACGTCCGCTTCATGCGCAGCCATCGCCAGGTCGCCGTCCATCTGGACGCCCTGCGCCTGCCGGTCACCTACCTTGCCTCCAGCCTGTACATGGAGGACCTGGTGGATGCGGCGGACACCATCCGCGAGGACGGCACGATCTTCGCACCCGCTGGCCAGGGCCGGGTTGCGTTCGTGGCGGCCAGCGATCTCGCCGCCGTCGCGGCCACGGTCCTCACCAGCCCCGGCCACGAGGACACCACGTACGTGGTGACCGGGCCGGAGGCGCTCGGGTACGCCGACGTCGCCGCGCGCGTCTCGGCCGTGTTCGCGCGCGAGGTCGACTACGTGGACCAGCCGCGCGGGCGCGCGCGGAAGTCCATGCTCGCCGGCGGGATGAGTCCCTGGCTGGTGGATGGCCTCCTCGAGCAGTTCGAGTGGATCCGGCACGGCGGCGAAGACACGGTGACGGCCACGGTGCGCGAGATAACCGGGACCGATCCCCGCCCGATCCAGGACTGGCTCGCCGGGCAGCGGCAGATCTTCCTGGGGCAGCCGCCGGACCTGCCCTCGCCTATCGCATGAGACGCCCCGCGGGCAGCTCGACCCGCACGAGCCCGGCGGGCTGGACGATACCGTCCGGTGGTGGCGCGACCAGCCCTCCGCTGTCAGCCGGTGGCTCTTACGGCGCCTTACGATCCAGTTACGATTCCTTTACTAGATCTTGACCCGCATGCCGGTACCGGGTTATTGAGGGATGAGTGCCGCGAGCTTATGGGCGTCCGGGGGCGGTGCGCCCGCTCGGCTGGCAGGGGGGATAGACCATGGGCCAGGCGTTCGCAAGATTCCTGAATCACACTCGCCCGAATCGGATAAATCGGGCCTAACGGCCGGCAGGCTGGGATTCGGTGCGGGAATCCGCGCGGGCCGGCTACCTCGCTGAAAACGGGTCCCGGACCGCGGGCACAGCTCTCCCGGGCGAAGGGCAGACCGCTCATCCGGGCACGGGCTGCGTCCGCTTGCGCGGGTTTCTTTCATCGCCCTACGCCTCCTCATCGACACAGGGAAAGGGGACGCGCGTGACGTACGAACCGGACAAGCCCATCCAGTCGGCCATCGTGGGTGACCTGAAGCTGCCGCCCAAGGACGCGGCCGGCCAGGAGACCGCTGAGGTCGACCCGAACGAGCGGGTTCCCATGCTGGTCGAGCTCAACGTGCTTTACCCCGGCGGACTGGCCGCCGTCCGCCAGGCGTTCTACAACCTGTGGGGCGACTACGCGAAGCGGGCCGGGGGCTCATGGCCGCCAGAGGCCACGGCGGGCCCGGTTCAGCCACCCGTTCCGGAGGGGCTCGCACTCGTCGCGCCCAAGCTGTACCAGTGCGTCCTGTCCCGGGCGGATGCGCAGGACATGGTCGATCACGACCTTCGGCTGGCCCGGCAGAGCGCGCGACCGCCGGTCATATTCCGTGTGTGGCCGGACTACACACTGTATCCGCAGATCGACCGCTCCGCTCCGACGGTGAAGGCCGACGCGGCCTGGCGATCCTATGACGCCCGAGGGCACAACATCGTCTGGGCCGTTATCGACAGTGGCATTGACGCCTGCCATCCGCACTTCTCCGGGCTGGAACTCGCCGCGGAGGGCCGTGGGGAAAGCGTGACACAGGGACTGACCAGTCAGCTGCATCGCGATTTCAGCTACCTGGTCGACCCGGACAATCAGACGCCGTCCGCCGGCCAGGGCCTGAGCGATGAGAGCGGACACGGCACCCACGTCGCCGGCATCATCGCCGGATGCTCACCCGAGGGCTGGACCCCGCGCGTTGCGGATTCGAAAGAGCCGGTGGACGGCGGGTATGTCCAGCGAGCACACGTCGGCACGCTGTCCGGCATGGCGCCAGCGTGTGAGCTGGTGAGCCTGAAGATCATGCGAAAGAACCGCCAGGGCACCTGGGTCACGTCGTCCAGCGCCGTCATCAAGGCCCTGACCTACCTGCGCACCGAGGTCAACGTCGACCCGGGCGTGCTGCGCGTACACGGGGTGAACATGAGCCTGGGCTGTGAATGGCATCCGGACCAGTACGCCGCGGGCCAGTCGCCGCTGTGCCAGGCGCTGAACCAGCTGGTCGCCTCCGGCGTGATCGTGGTCGTATCGGCGGGCAATTATGGCGCCAGCACGACCACGAGTGATTCGGCCAACACCTCGGCCATCATGGGATCGATCACGGAGCCGGCGCACGCCCAGGACTGCATTGCGGTCGGGTCGACCCACCGGGAGGCGCCGCACGCGTTCGGCATCACCTGGACCTCTGGCAAGGGGCCGACGCTGGACGGCCGGATCAAGCCGGATGTTGTGGCACCCGGCGAGTGGATCGCCTCGGCGGCCACCGGCGAGATCCGCTCCACCGCCGGGCTGGCCCCGCCGGCCGGTACCACCGACATTACGAGCCTGTTGACCTACGCCGAGCAGTCCGGCACGTCCATGGCGGCGCCGCACGTCTCCGGCGTCATCGCGGCGTTCCTGTCCGCCCGGCCGGAGTTCATCGGCCGCCCGCAGCAGGTCAAGAGTCTGCTCACGCAAAGCGCCACCGACCTGGGCCGGGAACGGTACGCGCAGGGCGCGGGCCTGGTCGATCTGATGCGAATGCTCGCAAACGTCTGACAGAAGGGGGCAACGGCCATGCGGCAACTGCCGACCGGCGAGCCGGTATGGGATCTTTCCTTTGATGAGAAGGGCCGGCTGACGGCGCCCGCCCAAGGCGACTTCATCACCGAGATAGCGGCCAGCAGCGTCACCGACCTGTTCGTTTTCAGCCACGGGTGGGGCACCGCGCAGGATCAGGCGCGCGGGTTGTACGACGACATGTTCCCGAAGATCCGGGATGCTGCGCACGGGCTGGCGGGTCTGGGCCAGCAGGGATTCGCCGGTGTCTACTGGCCGTCGCTGTGGTTTCCGCCGACCCCGGCGACCCCGCCGCAGGCGGCCGGCGCGGCGCAGGCCGACAGCGGCGCTCACGCGACCCTCAGCGCGGGCACCGCCGCGGTGTCCGGAGCCGACATCGCGGCGGCGCTGCGGCCGGGATTCGCCGACCCGGCCCAGCAGAACGCGATAACCCAGATCGGCCGGCTGATCGACGAGGGGGAAGCTGCGGTCGGCACGGGCGAGCCGGACACGTCGAGCCAG
>Ga0335076_10004315_pt1 | contig 14381 bp, 17 predicted proteins | sample Lox_Sample_25_FD_206717 | JGI IMG/M metagenome (GOLD analysis project Ga0335076, IMG submission 206717) | Soil microbial communities from Loxahatchee National Wildlife Refuge, Florida, United States - Lox_Sample_2.5 | ecosystem: Environmental > Terrestrial > Soil > Wetlands | place: USA... | reverse complement strand
TTGAGTATTTTTTGTTTTTTTTGTTTTTTTTTTTGTTTTTTTTTTATTATTATTTAATTTTTTTTTTTGTGTTTTTTTTTTTTTTGTTGTGGGGGGGGGTTTTGTGGTTGTGGTTTTTGTTTGTTTTTTTGTTTTTTTTTTTTGGGGGGGGGTGGGGGGGGGGGTTTTTGTTTTTTTTTTTTGGGTTTTGGTTTTTTGGGGGGGGGCAAATTTTATCCGGGGGGGGGGGGGGGGGGGGTCGGGGTGGGCTGCGGAGGAGGAGGAGGAAGAGGGGTCATGCAGGCGGGAGGAGGAGGAGGAGGTGATGGTGGTGGAGGAGAAGGGCTGTATAGAGGAGGGAATTACTATTCGCCGTCGGCGTTTTCTTGGGGTGACGGAGTGGACAGAACGTGAGGAGATGGGGCGAGTGTGGTGGATGCAGAGCATGCGAGGAAGGTTGATTGCCCCTCGCAAGCATTTTGAGGGCGCATGGCCAGTTGCGCTTCTTGCGAGACGCGGAGGAGACATTGACGGCCGTGGCACGTCGAGTTCCAAGATTGTCGTAATGCCCAAATATCCGTTCTGGGATCGACGCTTCACGATGAATTTGTGCGACTGTCAGTGACACAGCGCAAATTACTACGCCCGGCAACTGCATGTCCAGGGCTAAAAGTCACATCTCAGGACACGCATATCGACGACAGTTATATCAATTGAGCTGACTGCAGCGGAAGTACTCGGTCGCAATGCCTCATAACCCACTATTTCGTTCCGTTGGCGTTCCGAACGTATGCCTGTGCAACGCCATGGCTACTTGGTACGTTTACATAGATTGTGACTCCATCGACTCAATTTCAGAAGATTTAAGTAAGTTGAAAACCAGAGGCATCTAAATCTATTGACGCATCGTCGCCGTGATCAGAGGGGTCTCGACGGAACATGTCGGGAGGGATGCCCGTAAATTTCTGACCAGACTTTCCACCCGGTTTCTTCCACATCCCCTGCCGACAGGGGCCGATTCCAATCCCAAGCACACACACACAGAGCAGATATCCATCGCGTTTTTCAACCCTTCTCCGTCCCGTTGACCCAGACCTCTTCATCGCCCAATCGCATTTTCGCCCGTGTCGAGCAACTCCATGGCCGACACCACCTACAATAACGCTGACAAGCCCAAGGAGGCAGCCAAGCCCGCTGCGGTTGTGTCGCCCCCCCACTTCGGCGACCTCGGCAAGGCAGCCAATGACACCTTCTCAAAGGTAATCCACATTCCCCCCAATCAGGAGCCATCAATTGCCTTCGCCCACTGCTTTCAATGCGTTCCTGTGTTGATGGCAATGCATGCTGACTTGTGTGCTTGATAGGATTTTCCTGTCTCGGGTGTGTTCTCCCGTTCCTCGCCGCAATTATGCGTCCTGGCCGTCGTCGTTCTTCTCTAACATTGTTGTTGTTGTGTGTAGGCACCAAACTTGAAGTCAAGACAAAGACCCCCAACGGCGTCCAATTCACCGTCAAGGGCAACCAAGACGCAAAAGTCGGTGAGTCCCCATTCACGATACCTATGTCCGCGAGCTAACCTCCTTTCTTGCCTAAGGCTCCATCTCAGGCGAACTCGAAGGCAAATACACCGACGGCGGCATCTCCTTGACCCAAGGCTGGACAACCCTCAACGCTCTCAACACGAAAATCGAACTCGACAACCAAATCGCCCGCGGCGTAAAACTCGAACTCGGCACCACATTCATCCCCTCCGCCGCGTCCAAAAACGCCAAGGTTGGAATCCACTATCGACAACAGGCGCTTCATGCTCGTGCCTTCCTGGACCTGTTCAAAGGACCCACGTTCACTGCCGACGCCGTCATCGCGCACGAGGGATTCCTTTTAGGCGGGGACATTGGGTATGATGTGATGGATGGGAAGATTACGAAGTACGCTGCTGCGGTCGGGTATGCCCAGAGCGAGTACAGTGCCACGATTCAGGCGCATAATGATTTTAAAACGTTTTCCGCGAGTTATCATCATCGTGTCAGTCCTCTTCTTGAGGTACGCCCGTTATCCCTCTTATCTCCCCTCTTCTACAGTATGTTTATTTCATGCTCATTGTTGCAGGCCGCTGGGAAGGCTAGCTTTGATCCCAAAGCTACTTCAGGCGGCGTCGCCCTCGAAATCGCCGCAAAATACCTCCTCGACAAGGATACTTTCGTCAAGGTATCAATCTCCCCCCTCCACTTGGTTTTGCAGTGACCTTCTAACACTCGCTTGTTTTAGGGTAAAATCAACAATTCTGGTATCGCCGCTGTCTCCTACCTCCAAACCCTCCGTCCGGGAATCAAAGTCGGCTTCGGCGCAAGCATCGACACCCAACATCTCCAAGAAGCGGCCCACAAAATCGGCTTCTCGCTTGAAGCCTCCGGCTAAAATTCCCTCCTTCCTCCCTTCCTTCCCCGGACTCCGATTGCGCGGAAACCGTGAGGGTGTGTGACGATTTTTCTTTGCTGAGGTTTGATGTTTGAAAGAACTCCAAAATTATCCGTTTTTCAGTCTGCTTTATATTTCGTTTTTTTGTCTCCTTTATGAGAAGTAGCCGTGGGTGAGACGGGCGTAGTTTGAGCTTTAAATATGTAGATCTCGTTTTTCTTATCTCTCTCTTGACCTTTGCGTTGTCTTTTGTTGGGGTGTATGTTTGCAGAAGATGGTGCACTGTAAGACTGGGAGATGAGAAAAGGGTTGATAATTTGCTCATAACGTGCTCTCATATCAATATCATTCTCCTTTCCACTCCCAACGCCTTGAATCCCTGATCATCTCACACACACTTCTTTCGCCCAATGTTGATTCGACGAACAGTTGTGATGTGGGATCACATGGAGTATCTCGAAGAACACAATGGCGTTGAACCGTAGGGCTGGAGTAAAAGAAGCCGAGTCTTCGTCCTCATCTGGTTTCCGAAACGATTGTCTCATGTCAGTGGAAATCGAGATGCTCTTCAAAATCCGGGCCAGCGCGCCATCTCTCGAAATCATTTCCAATGGACCTGACGACCACTGAAAACAAATATCGGATTGTTGAATGCAATAACGTTTTTATCTCCGTTGCTATGTTGCTGCAATCAAGTTGAGATCGTGAGAAACATATTACAGACAGCAATAGGAGAGTTGCTGAGATACATACATTGGGCCTTAAAATATCCCTTCTTCCCCGAAATGGATAAACTGATTTAATTTGGCACTGGTATTGGAGGCGGCAATTATCTTGCTAACACAGAATCCTAAATTCACGCTCTCAAGAGGGCCCCTTGTTGGAAATCGCAGAGAGTTTCTTCAAGTACTTCTCATGATGGGGGAGAACGGTAAGAAGACAATTCATGATGATCCTGAAGGGGGACAAGGCTTGGCTTGCGGATATTCACTTTCTTCTATTTGTATCACATACGTAATAAGGTATGTGCAAAATACTTCTGAGTAATGACTTCTAGAAAGACCAAGACAAAATGATATCAGCGAGTGGTGATGTCGTATATGTATGAATGCTGCTTCTCGGGAAGTCAAGGGGATAAGGTGAGACTGCGAAATTTGCGGGGCATGATAATATTATATTCGTTATCCCCAGACGGCATCTACCGGGCGGCCGATCAAGGCAATTCACCGCCGAGCCCACGTGTCCAAAGTGGGCAAAAATTGGCGGCCTTGGCGGCAGGTACCAGCGGATAGGCAGACACCGACACAGCGGTCCGGGCTACACCTACCAACGTTTACCCGACCCGACGTCCAATAAAAAGTAACCGGCGGTCGAAACGATGGTCTCCCCCACACAAAACAAGCGCCGACTTTGGTCGTACGTAATGGATTAGTAACGGAGTCCACCGCTCTTTTGTCCGGAGATATACGATTATCTCCCTCCGATCCCTCCTCCCTGCTATCGAAATCTCCCTGTTACGGACCCTGTCTTCGTCACAACAGACTTCGCATGCCGTATGGTTTCTTTCACCATCACTAGATCGAATAACACGAGGCGGATACTCAAGCATGACGGAGAAATCAACACCAACTGAACGATCGGCATCAACAGAAGATTATTCCCGTAAGCAGGAATTCGACGATATCCCCAACGGAGGAGACGACCGACCAAAGAAAAAATGGTGGCAACGTCTCAACCCCTTCCTCGGAGGCGAAATCCCCCCCGTGCCCGCCGATGCAGGGCTCGTCCCAGATTTAAGGGCAAATTGGTGGAACAAGTTGACGTGGGGATGGATGGGCCCGCTCATGATGGTCCCTCTTCCAGCTCGCTAGATAGCCGTCGGGGCTAATGTGTCCAGACCGGGTACAAACGGCCGCTGCAGAAAGACGATCTGTGGCGTTTTGACGAGAAGAGAGAAACCAGGTACATGGCTGATAAGCTTAATGAAAATCTGCAAAAACGGCGAGCCAAGGGCGTCACCAAGAATCTCCTTCTAAAAGCTATTAACGATACGTTCTTCTGGCAGTTTTGGACTGCCGGACTTCTTAAAGTATTCCTCCTTTCCTCCATGTATTGAAAGTTGAGAGATTGACTCCCTTTTGCCCAGTTGGTTGCCGATTGTACGAGTGCAACATCGCCACTTGTCATGAAAGCTCTGATCCTATACGCCGATGAGGCTTATGTCGCCCACATGTCTGGTCAACCCGGCCCCAACGTCGGTCGGGGGATAGGTCTCGCGGTAGCATTAGCAGGGATGCAAACCATTCAAAGTATCTGCCAACATCATTTTTTCTACCGGAGCATGATGACCGGCGCAATGGCTCGATCTGCCCTCATTAGCGTCGTCTACCGCAAATCCCTCGTCCTCTCAAATAAAGTACCTGCACAATCTACAATCCCACAACCTACAACGCCGATTTTGCTTCCTTGCTAATGCTTGTTTCTTTGTTGCAGGCGCGCCAGGAATTCACAAATGGAAAGATTACAAACTTGATGTCAACGGATACCTCCCGCATCGATTTCGCTGCCGGCTACTGCCACATCGGCTGGGTCTCGATGGTCCAAGTCTGCATCATCCTCGCAATCCTCCTCGTAAACATCGGCCCTTCCGCCCTCGCAGGTTTCGGCCTGCTCGTCTGTTCCGCCCCGATCATTGCCCGCATCGTCCGCAAACTCGCCGTCAAACGCTTTAAATCCACTAAATTCACCGACGCACGAGTCCGAATCACCCAAGAAATTCTTGCATCAATGCGCGTCATCAAATACTATGCTTGGGAACGGAGTTTCCTGAAGAAAGTCCTTGATTTGAGGGAGGCGGAGTTGAGGATTGTACGGTTTTTGTTATTGATGAGGGCTGGTGTCAATGCGGTCTCGATGACGATTCCTGTTTACGCTTCAATTCTGGCTTTTGTCACCTACAGCTTGACGGGACACGGACTCAACCCAGCAAATATCTTCTCTTCCCTGACCCTGTTCAATTTATTGCGAATGCCATTGATGTTTCTACCCGTTGTCTTCGCCGCATGTACCGATGCTTACGTCTCTCTCGGCCGCATGCAATCCCTCCTTTTGGCAGATGAATTAGAAGAATCCGTTGTCGGGGACCCTAACGCCGAATTCGCCGTCGCCGTCACTAACGGTCGATTCGTCTGGGAAGTCGAACCAAAAGACCGATCCACCACAGAAAACAAGGAAACAAAGAAACGACATTGGTGGCAACGAAGAAAATCCAAATTAGATAAGGAAGTCCCTGCAACGCCCACCCACGCGGAACAAAAATCGGAATCGGAATCAGAAGACGAAGAAGTCGAGGCGATTTCGTCTGGGAAAGGCCTGGATGGTCGCGGGGGGACAACACGCTTAAAGACAGACTTTTCACCGTTTCAAGTCGAAGAACACGAACAAGCCGTGGAAGTCGCCGAAAATCACGCTCTGGATGCCTCAGGCTTCTCTGCCCCAGGGACCCAAGACGCAATCGATACCGTCCCGCTCTCCCGCATTGAAAGCACGCCCGATCCGCGTGGAGTACAACGTATCAAAGACATTAACTTCCGAATCAACCGAGGCGAATTCGTCGTTGTCGTAGGCGAGATTGGCGCCGGCAAGTCCTCCCTCTTGTCTGCACTCGTCGGGGAAATGCGCAAAACAGAAGGAAATGTCCTCATTGGTGGTACCGTGGGATACTGTCCTCAAACAGCATGGATCCAGAATGCAACCGTTAAGAACAACATTCTTTTCGGACTGGAATTCGATGAAAACAAGTACAATGCAGTCATCCAGGCATGTGCCCTCCTTTCCGACTTTGAGATGCTTCCAAATGGGGACGCTACGGAAATCGGGGAACGTGGAATCACTCTTTCCGGCGGACAGAAAGCGCGGATTAATGTTGCCAGAGCAGCGTATAATGACGCTGATATCATCTTCCTTGATGATCCACTTTCTGCAGTCGATGCACACGTTGGCAGACAATTGCTCGACGAATGTATATGCGGATTAATGGCGGGGAAGACGAGAGTTCTCGTTACGCATCAATTGCATGTGCTCCCGCGTGCGGATCGGATTTTTTGCATGCATCAGGGAAAGATTGTGGAGCAAGGGACGTACGATGAACTTGTCGCTCGCCGAGGGACATTGGCTCGGCTCGTCGAGGAATACCGCGGGAAGGAAGAGGATAAAAAAGAGGAAGAAGCTGAGAGAGAAGAAGACGCTATTGAAGCATCCGAGGAAAAGAAGGAAGACAAGCCTCAGGCAAAACCCCAAGCTTTGATGCAAGTTGAAGAACGGGCAGTGGGGAGTGTTGCGTGGACTGTGTACGCAGAATACGCCAAGGCCGGCGGTGGATTGTGGGTTATCCCTGCTATTATCTTCAGTGTTCTTTGTTGTAATGGCGTTAATATTGCGACATCTCTTTGGCTCAGTTATTGGACGAGTAACAAGTACGGTTTGTCGGAGGGGACGTATGTTGGCATTTACGCTGCGCTCGGGGTCTCTCAGGCTGTCTTCTTTTTCATCTTTGGTTACGCACTTACCATGACCGGAAACAAAGCAAGTGGAAATCTTCATGCACAGGTTTCTTCCGTCCCCGTCCAGCTGCTTACTGAAGGCCATCGACAGGGTTATCCGGGCCCCAATGTCATTCTTCGATACGACTCCTCTTGGTCGAATTATCAATCGATTTTCGAAGGATGTTGATACTATGGACAATCTTCTTTCAGATTCGTACAGAATGTTCTTGATGACGCTTACCATGATCATTGCAACATTTATCCTCATCATCGCATTCTTTTACTGGTTCGCTTTAGCCCTCGGGCCTCTAATCCTCGGCTTTGCGATCGCGGCAATTTTCTACCGTGCTACAGCCCGTGAGATTAAACGCCTGGACTCGATTCTCCGCTCCCACGTCTACGCCCAATTTGGCGAGACACTTACTGGCCTAACGACAGTCCGCGCCTACGGTAAACAGGCCGAATTCACGGCCCTCAACGAAAATTACCTCGATGTCATGAATCGTGCATATTATATGACCATCATCGATCAGCGTTGGCTAGGCATACGTCTGGACATCGTCGGCGACATTCTCATTTTCGTGGTTGCCATTCTTGTCGTCACGTCTCGGTTCAGCGTATCTCCTTCTATCGCGGGGCTCGTGTTGGCCTACTGTGTCCAGGTTGTCGCGATGATGGGATGGATGGTTCGTCAGTTCGCAGAAGTGGAGAATAATATGAATGCGACGGAACGGGTACATCATTATGCTACTGCTATCGAAACGGAGGCTCCGCTCGATCTGCCGGATAGGAAGCCACGCCCTACTTGGCCCGAACATGGGGAGGTGGTGTTTAACGATGTGGTCTTGAGATATCGGGAAGGTCTCCCCGCCGTTCTCAAAAACTTGAACCTCGATATCAAGGGTGGTGAACGAATTGGGATTGTTGGTCGTACTGGCGCGGGAAAGTCCTCAATCATGGTGGCCCTCTTCCGGATGGTCGAGTTGTCCGGTGGATCGATTACCATTGACGGCGTCGACGTGAGTCAAATCGGTCTGCATGATCTACGTCAAGCCCTCGCAATCATCCCACAAGATCCTGTGCTCTTCCAGGGGACCATCCGCTCCAATCTTGATCCCTTCGGTGAGTACGATGACGCCCATCTCTGGGAATCCCTTCGTCGGGCGCATCTCATTGAAGATGGGGACATCCAATCGTCATCCGCCAACGATTCACAGGAAGCCCTTTCTCGATTCCATTTGGATCAGAATGTCGAGGACGAGGGGTTAAATTTCTCCTTGGGGCAGCGGCAGTTGTTGGCCATGGCTCGTGCCCTCGTGCGAAGAGTCAAGATTATCATAATGGACGAGGCGACGTCCAGTGTCGACTTTGAAACAGATGCGAAAATCCAGTCAATGATTAAACGGGAATTCCGGGGCGCCACTTTACTTGTAGCCGCCACTCGCTCCTCCCGAGGCACATGGCTAATCATAGACTATTGCTCACCGTTTGAGGACAATAATTAATTACGATCGTATTGTTGTTATGTCAGATGGCGTTTCGGTTCAGTATGCTTCCGTCCCTTTGACATCTGTTGATTGGGTGCAGGTTTGACACGCCGCTTAGTCTGTACGATAATCAGGACGGTATATTCTTTTCATTATGTCAGAGGAGTGGGATCACCAGACAGGATATCCTCAATGCGCGCGAATAAGTGTACATAGTGTTTTTGCAATCGGACGGTTCATCAGACGGGATACATATTAGCTAGCTGATTTAAGCTTTTGTCGCATTGAAGAAAGCATGAACACCGTCGCTCTGACCGCAAGGCTGATTTCGTACATACAACAATTTCGCCATTGAATACAACCCGGTGGTTGCTACAAAGACGAAGCATGGGAGAAAGTCTTAAGGCGCGAGATGGTTGGGGCTGAGACGAACGTCGACGGTTAAAGGCGTTTCTAAAGTTAGTTGTCCTTCAAAGAGGAAGTGGCAATTAATGGATTATGAAGACGATACGGGACCGAAATTTTCTTGGCAGATTCAGAAATATTATACGCATTCGGTTGACGTGGCAATCTATCCACGACATTCAAGTATCTAATCTCAGAAAATGGCGAGGAGATAGCAAAATAGCAAATTGCGCTCCTCTTCGAACCTGAACACGATTCGACAGAGACTTGTCGGCCTCGACCCCCCGAGGGCACCGAGATATTGAGACCAATATTCACACCAATCAATGTAATCTCAGCGTCCCCCTACCGAATCGGACGGGACGGGTTTCATTGTATACCCGTCGATAAGGCCATTATCGCCATCCGTTTTACTCTTCTAGGGAATATTCACTCAGGGTCTCTCGGCCTGATCGGACCATTGTATTAGTCGAAGACTTGAACGTCCACCTCGAGTATGGTTCGGAAAGCGACCAAATGGCTCTTACCATTGAGGATCAGCTGCTGGTTGGGATATCCCTTGAAGTTGCCGTGCTTATCTCAGCTCCCTTCCGGTTCTCGTCGAGGTTGGTGGTAGGTCGCTTTGTTGAGATAGACCTTATTTGAATGAGGCCAATTCGAGGTTCAGAATTGCCTAATCTCTTTCATCTCATTCGATAGCTTCCTGGGGTAGCCACGGTAAATCTCGGGGAGCCCAACGACCTTAGTCTGACTGCTGCAATTGCGAGAAAAATGGGAGCAACAGCCTAACCACACCCCCGAATTTCACAATGCCTAAATCCCCCAAGCCGTCCAGAAACAAGGCCACTTCACATGAAACTACTGCCTCGAGTCTCAAAACGCCAGATCTCTCGCCGGCAAAAGGTAATCAATCACCAGCTAAATTATTCCCTTCCCCTCCCGGTACTTTCTTTGGATGAGAACTCACCGGAGGGCTCCAGCAGTGGAAGGAAAACATGTGCATTGGAAACGCCCTGCTGTTGATACAATTTTCAAATATGAGCAAACTACACCAGCTCTCCCTCAAAATGAACAATCGAAACCAGCTGAAAAGGTGGAGGCCCACGTGCACTGGAAGGAACCTGTTGAAAGCGTCCATGAATATGATAAAATACTCCCACCCTCTCTGTGTGTAGGGTGGAAAGATCCTGTTGTTCAAGGGAGATATTTATATCCTGAGGTGCGGACTGTCCCTGGGCCGTCACCCGATTTATCTGAGACGACCGCTGCCAAGGGTACCCTCGCCCCTTCCTTCTCTGACTGCTTGAGGAGCACCGGAGGGCCCTGGGCTCGTTATGACACGGGAACGCCATCGTTCCGCAAATTCGGGGGGTAAAATATCCAAGACCGGGGGAAGGTCTAAATACGTCGATCCTTTGCCTAAGAAAGCTCCAAAAAGTACGTCTTACTTGAGATCCTTGTTGAAACATTAGGTATTCTTAAGAATGGGAAACGGGATTCGAGTGATAATCGTTCGAATGATGATGAAGGTCTCGGCGCTATCGATCTCATTATCGCCGAGGGCTTGGAAGAACCAGTTGTCATTGATGAGCTTCCTGAATTGCACGAGTCGTCGGAATTGCCTGAACTACTTGATTGGCTTGACTTGTCTTCGGAGTCCGCCGTCCTCGGCAAGCGTGATCTGGGGGATGTGAATCTTGTTTCAGGGGTCGTTGTTTCGGGAGATGTTGAGGGAACTCGTGCGATTGATGGGGGAACAGATACAGGAGGTGCAAATTCGAATCCTAGTCCTGTGGGGATTCCATTTTTAGTTGTTCCTGTTGCGCTTCTTGTTTATTTGAAGAGTATCTTTCCTAGGAATGGGGCCCGTGTTCATGCGCGTCAATTCAAGAGGTAGCTGCCATCATATCCGATACAAGAGCGCCGTTTCATTTAAAGGAAAAAAATGATGAAATCAAATAAAAAAAATACATCGATAGGTAGAAGGTGTCATTCAAGCAATTCATGAGCGTTGGTATCATACTCTTCTGCTTCCTTCTAGTCCGCGCTCTCGAACCCTCCGTCCACTCTAGCGCGCCCTACGACACAACAAGTGCAAGTCGATTAGCAACATCAAACTGCGACCTGACCAAATTGGACAAATAAACAACCATAAGCACATCCTGCAAATGCGAATTAAACATCCTCTCCAACTCACCCGCATCAACTCTGGGCGCCAAACTCAACGTGTCCAACAACTCCCTCCCCACAAGCCTATTCTCCCCCCCAAAATCCCCGCTTTCAAGCACCCCTCTGACATACTTTTGCACCCGTACAACCATCGAGTGGACCTGTTCCAAATTCTTTGTCAAAGCAACAGAGTCGGTAGGCAACGCCGCCGTACGAGACGGGCTGTCCTTGGCAAGCGCAATAAATTCGAGGCCGGCTCGATCGGCTTCAGAGGAGAAATTAATTTCGTGTGGGACGGGGACGAAGAGACAGGAGTCGACGGTTCGTTCGGAGGAAAGTCCCACGGTTGTGGAGATGTAGGTTTTTATGGTTGGGGTGGTCGTTGTTGATAAGGGGTCTGTGGAGAGGGTAAGGTGGATGCAAGGGTGCGGGGAGGTTCCTCCTTCGCCGGTGTAGTAAAAGTTTTGGATTAGGGCGGAGAAGGAGTTGAGTTCGGGAGATGTTGCATACCTACACACGAAAAGGGAACAGGTGAGCAAAAACAGACAAAGAAGCTGTCTTAGTTGGGGAGGGAGGGCTGAGCTACCATCCTATGAGGACCTCTTTGGGATTTTGCCGGAGGTGGAGGGTTAACAACTGCTTATGATATTCCATATCGACCTCAACCTATCCCAGTCAGTCTCGCCTCCTTCAGAGCCGTGGTTACCTGCTCGCTGCTCTCGTTATGGGGCACCGCAAAACAATTTCTGACTTCGACTTCTGTGCCATCGTCGCTTCTGATGCCCAACATGGTCCCAATAACCCTCCTCTGGTTCGCGCTCCTCCTCAGGGCATGGTCGAGAATGGAAAAGAGGACAACGGGCTCAATCGAGACGGCCAGCGGTGCCAGAGAGGCCAGCGATGTCGCTGACAGAGTCGGACGCGCCAGGAACTTGCCGTCTCCAGGGGGACAAGACATCGCAGAAACAAAGTTGGGAATCCAGGAAAACGGGAAAATTTCAGGATCTTCAAAACGCGCCAATGTATTTAGATATGGACTGAGGCATTGTTGTTGACGTAAGCATCTTTCGGTGCATCCCATCGGCCCTCCGCTCCGTCTGCGCCGCGGCCCCTTGCACGTTGTCAGCGTCAGCGGCACGACGGCCGAGACAATGAAGTGTCTGCGATTGTCTGTCGCGGTATTCCTCGCTGCAACGCTCTTTGCCGCCACTCTCTGCGCCGAGGAACAAATCCCCTTCCTCCCCGACGACATCATCCCCGTCCCCGATGCAGCAGCGTCCGACCCCGCGCTCATCCCCGATAAGGGTCCTGTCCCACCACCCCCTCCGCCGCCACCACCACCGCCAATTTGGTCCCTCTGCGGAAGCCCTTCACAACATCTCCTCGTCCCGTAACAGCCCCAATCTCTCCCCGCTTGCTTGGTTGCAGCTGACTTGACCGGCCAGGGACGAAGACGGCGTAACAATCGACCCCGCTCCACCTGTCGTCGGGGAAAACCTCACCGTCACCGTCAAAGGCCACCTTCTCAAACGCGTCACAGCAGGAAAAATCGACGTCGACCTACGACTCATGAAGTTCATAAAGTTAACGCCGACATTTGACTTGTGTGAACAGTTGGAGGGCGACATGTTTGAGGACAGTAATGCTTCGTGTCCCCTTGAGGCCGGACCCGTGACCTTGATTGCCCGCAGGTATATTCCGGAGGATGTGCCCAAGGTTAGTGTTCAGGGGAATATAACTTTGACGAACCAGAACGAGGAGATTCTGACTTGTACCACGCCCCCTTTGTCCTCCCCCCTTTCCGCCTTTTTTGTTTGCCTCTGTCGTCTAGAAACGTTTAGTATGGCATGTGCTGATGCTCGTGAAGGTGTGCATATTGATGTGGTGTTGCAATCGAGGGATGGAAGTAAGCGATGGAGCATCTTCTAAGACAACAGACACCCACATATATGATAGCCTGTATTCATGGACGTTGTGGCTTTGATGTGAACTAGCATTTTGTCTTTTGGTCGTATGGCTGGAAGTAAGGATCTCGGGGGCTTCGTTTCGTCTTTCTAGCGCACTTCTTCTAGCAGACATAAACACATTCCCAACGGGAAACTCAGCATATCGGGAAGGCCACTTATTTACTTTGTGTGTCAAATTCCATCCCTCGTGATTTAGTCACCACGGGGATTCCCTGTGTAAAAACATGAAGACATGGGTCAACAAACTATGTAACACTGCTCTTGTAAACCCCGCAAACTTGCTAGAAATGCCTTAGATCCCATAATGCCTTAATTACCCCTCTTTCCTCCCTCTCCTGTATCAACGGGAGGGTCTCTTATGTACCCCTAACGACGGGGAGGTTCCCGTCATACTGAATTCTCTCTTGCCTTGATGCGCCTTGCCGATTATTAAGGGATCCACCTATTTCGTGCAGAAATTGCAGCTACATTGCCCTCAGCAACGAAGTTCGAACTACTTCATGGAGCAGTAGCAGGGCTTGCTAACCCATCACCCGTTGAGTCACTTCTTGACTCTGCCTCCCTCTGAAGAAAATTAATCCATAATTCCGACATACTCTGTTCCCCACGTTAGCGCCCCGAAACCCGAACAAACACAAATCTCAAAACGCTGGCCTGAGCACGCAATGTGGACTTGGGTTAGGATAAGTGAGGTTTACCTCTTTCCTCTCCCCCGGACTACCCGGCAACTCAACCAACAGCGGATTCGAATTCGTCCTCCTCACACTCCCTACGGAAGAATGTGCCTTGGCCAATCCCCCCTTTTGCCGTTGCTCATCATTCCACTCTAATATCGAGGCGATGAGATTTAAAATTTCATACCGCTTCGTGTCTTCCCGTGGAAGAGAGAGGAATTGGAGGAGGACGTTTGTCATGACTTGTTTGTCGATGGTTGACGAGGAGGACGCGCGTTTTAGTAGGCGTAGGGCTTTGGTTAGGTGTTCGTTTAGTATTACCGCTGGCACAACAATCAGCATGACGGACAAGAAAGGGGAACTGTTGAGGATGAGAATTAGACCTTCATGTCTGGTTTTTCCTAGGAGGGCCGATTTTTCTTTGACTTCTGCTTCGAAAGGTTTTAATCGTTCCAATTCCTTAAAGTTCTCTTCCAGCCGTCCCTACCAACAATTACCCAACGCTTCCTCCAAAACAATTCATATCATTGCATAAAAAGCGCACAGAATTTTTGTTCTTCTTTGTTTGGGGGGAGGGGGTACCTCTGCATCACCAGCCCTCTTCTCCGCCCGTTCAACAGCCCCATTCAACCTCTCAATCTGGGCCTCCATCCCCTCCACCACCCCCCGTAACTCGCGTTTCCTCTCCTCCTGGACTTCTCGCAGGGTCCCCCGTACCCTCTCCAATTCCTCGCGTGC
>Ga0335076_10004314_pt1 | contig 14381 bp, 12 predicted proteins | sample Lox_Sample_25_FD_206717 | JGI IMG/M metagenome (GOLD analysis project Ga0335076, IMG submission 206717) | Soil microbial communities from Loxahatchee National Wildlife Refuge, Florida, United States - Lox_Sample_2.5 | ecosystem: Environmental > Terrestrial > Soil > Wetlands | place: USA... | reverse complement strand
AGTGCTGACTTAAGGCGCGACAAGTCACGCCGGTCAGTCGAACGTCACCACCTGCCTGACCCCGATCCCCTCCTTCAGCCGGTCGAAGCCCTCGTTGATCTCTTCAAGCCTGAGGCGGTGGGTCAGCAATTGGTCGACCGGCAGGCGGCCGGCGCGGAAGAGAGCGATCATCCGCGGTACGTCGCGCTGCGGCGCCGACGAGCCGACATAGGAGCCCTTAAGCGTCCGCTCCTCGGCGACCAGCGCCAGCGGCGAGAGGCTCATGCGCTTGTCCGGATGGGGCAGGCCGGCGGTCACCGTCGTGCCGCCGCGGGCGGTCGCAGCATAGGCGAGTTCGAGCGCGGGCACCGCGCCGGCCATCTCGAAGGCGACGTCGACTCCATTGCCGGCGATCCGCCTGATCTCGCCGAGCGCGTCGTTCGACCGGGCGTTGACGGTGTGGGTCGCGCCGAGCCTCGAGGCGAAGGCGAGCTTGTCGTCGGAGAGATCGACCGCGACGACCTGGCGCGCGCCGGCCAGTTTCGCGCCGAGCACGACGCTCAAGCCCACGCCGCCGAGGCCGACCACCGCGACCGATTGCCCCGGCTCGACCTTCGCGGTGTTGACGACCGCGCCGACCCCGGTCAGCACCGCGCAGCCGAACAGCGCCGCGAGTTCGAGCGGTAGCTCGGGGTCGATCTTGACGCAGGATTCGCGCGCGACCACCGCGTGATCGGCGAAAGCGGAGACGCCGAGCAGGTGGTTGATCGGCTCGGCATGGAACGAAAGCCGCCGCTCGCCGGACAGCAGGGTTCCGGCGGCGTTCGCCTTGGCCGCCGGCTCGCACAGCGCCGGGCGGCCGGCGGCGCACGGGCCGCAGCGGCCACAGCTCGGCACGAACACCAGCACGACGTGGTCTCCCGGCGCGAGGTCGCCGACCCCCTCGCCGACCGCCTCGACAATTCCCGCCGCCTCGTGGCCGAGCGCCATCGGAGTCGGGCGCGGCCGCGACCCGTCGATCACCGACAGGTCCGAATGGCAGAGGCCCGCCGCCTTGATCGCGATCAGCGCCTCGCCGCGGCCGGGGGGCGCAAGCTCGAGTTCGGCGATCTCGAGCGGCCTCGAGGCCGCGTAAGGCGGCTTGAGGCCGCTTTGGCGAAGGACGGCGGCTTTGACGCGCATGGGGCTACGGACTCTCCTATCCGGGAGGGGCGATGCTGGGCGAGTTCGGAGGGCGGGGCAACCTCAATTTTGGCTTGAGCCCGTGTGCTCTTGCGCCTTAAAGCCGCCCGCGCCACATAGCTGCTCAAGCCCCGTTTCGTCCGCGGGCGCCGCCGCCGGAGTTCAAAGCCATGCCGCAGACCCAGAGCCGCTTCTTCGACGATCTCTCCCGTCTGATGACCGACGCCGCGGGCCTCGCCGACGGCGCCCGACGGGAAGCTCAGACCTTCGCCCGGACCCAGATGGAGCGGATGATGTCTGGCATGGACATCGTCACCCGCGAGGAGTTCGAGGCGGTCAAGGAGATGGCGGCGCGGGCGCGTGACGACAATGAGAAGCTGCAGGCGCGGATCGCGGCGCTCGAGGCCAGGCTCAACGAGCCAAAGCCTTGATCCGACTCGCTTTCCTCTAGCAGAGTCTTGATTCCGTTCACAGATTCTGTGGACGGCGAAATACGCTCCCATTTACGCAGGGGCGCGAATCAGCAAGGTTCAGGCGCGCCGCCCGGTTAAGCAGCCGGGCGGCGTTGCCTTTGCCGGATCCCTTGCTGAAGGACCTCTGATGAGCCTGATTGAAAGCCACCCCGACGACCGGTCCGAACATCCCGTCGACGTCGTCGAGCGGCTTGCGGCCATCAACGAATGGGACTTCGACCGGGCCGAGGTCGACGAGATCTCGATCCTGGTTTCCGGCCGGCACGCAAATTATGACGTCGCCTTCACCTGGCTGCCGGACCTCGAATCGCTCCATGTCGGCTGTTCGTTCGACCTCAAGGCGCCGCAGCACAAACGCGCAGCGGTCGGCGAGCTGACCCAATTGATCAATGAACAGCTGTGGCTCGGCCATTTCGACCTGTGGACCCAGCAGGACGTGGTGATGTTCCGCCATGCGCTCTGCCTCGCGGGCGGGGCGACGGCCAGCGACGCGCAATGCGGCGCGGTGGTGAAGGCCGCGGTCAACGCCTGCGAAACCTATTATCAGGCCTTCCAGTTCGTCCTGTGGGCGGACCGCGGACCGCGCGAGGCGATCGCGCTCGCTGCGTTCGAGACGAGAGGGGCGGCCTGAAGCAGGGGCCCCCGACGAGACGCCGCGGCGGCGGTCTGGATCGGGATTGTTCGCCCGGCTAACCTGATCACGAGATGATCCCCCGCCTGCGCCCGGCCACTCGGCTCGATCTGCCGCGTATCGACCAGGTGCGGCATGGAACAGCCGAAAATCGGCTCGAGGATCCGTCGAGCGTCACGCCGGCGGAAGTCGAATGGTACCTCAACGAGGCGATTTTCCTGGTTTCGGAGGACGATGCGGGGATTCAGGGCTTTGCCTGCGCAAACCACCAGACCGGCTACGTCTGGGCGCTGTTCGTCATCGATAGCGCGCATGGGCGCGGTCATGGCTCGGCGCTGCTCGATGCGGTGATCGAGCGGCTCCGGCGAGCCGGGCATCGGCAGGCGTTCCTGACCACCGGAAAAGGCACCAAAGCGGCGGCTTTCTACCGCGCGCGGGGCTGGGTCCAGACCGGGCTCGATGTGCGCGGCGACGCGGTCTTTCGGCTCTGGCTCTAGCAACGGCTGGCGCTTGAGCCCAATTGTGTGTATGAGGCGCCCCTTCCCATTCCTCATGGGCCTCGTGTCCGCGCCCAAATTCGGAGTTCGTTCCAATGGCCGTTCCGCGCCGCAAGACCTCGCCATCCCGCCGCGGCATGCGCCGTTCCGCCGACGCGCTCAACGCGCCGACTTATGTCGAGGACAAGGATTCGGGCGAATTGCGCCGGCCGCATCACATTGACCTCAAGAGCGGCATGTACCGCGGCCGCCAGGTTCTGAAACCGAAGTCGACGGTCGCCGAGGCCTGAGCCTTCCGGCCGCTACGGCGGGCCTTGCAAGAAGCGTCCCCCGTCGAATGTCATTTCCGCGCAAGCGGGAATCCATGGCGGCGCCGGGCGGAGTCCACGGCGGCGCCAGACGGTTGACTGGATGCCCGCGTCCGCGGGCATGAGAGGTCAGCGTCTATTGGCCCGGCGAGGAGCCGCGGCGCACGGGCCGCCACGCGGCGCCCCGCATTACCAACCTTTCATGTTCACGCCATCGCCCGTTTAGGCGTCCTGGCGCATTGTCCGTTTTGAAGCTGGCGGTTTGCCGCCGGCGGGGAACGCCATTGGATCAAGCGGGAGCTCCTATGACTTTTGATCGCCCCTCATATTCCCTCCGCGCCGCGCTTCTCGGCGCCGTTACGCTGGCCGCCCTCGGCGGCGTCGCGTACGAAAGCTCGACCGTCCCGGTCTCCGCCGCCGCCACGACAGCGCAGCCGGCCGCCGGTCCGGCGTCGTTCGCCGACGTCGTCGATCGCGTCAAGCCCGCGGTGGTCTCGGTCAAGGTCAAGCTCGCCGACGCCGACCCGGTCGACGCGGAAGACAGCATTCCGGGCATGCCGGATTTTCCGAAGAACAGCCCCTTCTATCACTTCTTCCGCCGTTTCGGCATGCCTAACGACAACGACAACAACAACAATGGCGACGGCGACCGGATGCCGCGCCATCGTTTCTCCCAGGCGCAAGGGTCGGGGTTCTTTATTTCGTCCGACGGCTACATCGTCACCAACGACCACGTCGTCGATCACGCGACCGAAGTGACCGTCACCACCGCCGACGGCAAGTCTATGTCCGCCAAGGTGATCGGCGTCGACACCAAGACCGACCTCGCGCTGCTCAAGGCGCAGGGCGACAATTTCCCCTACGTCTCGTTCGCCGCGCAGGCGCCGCGGGTCGGCGACTGGGTGATCGCGGTCGGCAATCCGTTCGGCCTCGGCGGGACGGTGACCGCCGGCATCGTCTCGGCGCGTGGACGCGATATCGGCTCCGGCCCCTATGACGACTTCCTGCAGATCGACGCCCCGGTCAACCACGGCAATTCCGGCGGCCCGACTTTCAACGCCTCAGGCGAGGTGGTCGGCGTCAACACCGCGATCTTCTCGCCGTCGGGCGGCAGCGTCGGGATCGGCTTCGCAATCGCCAGCGACGTGGTCAAGAACGTCGTGGACCAGCTCAAGGCGAACGGCTCGGTCACGCGCGGCTGGATCGGCGTCCAGATCCAGAATGTGACCCAGGACCTGGCCGACGATCTCGGCCTCAAGGAGACCTCGGGCGCGCTCGTGGCCCAGACAACGAAGAATTCGCCTGCAGCCGACGCTGGGATCAAGAGCGGCGACGTCATCACCGCGGTCGACGGCGAAGCGGTCGCCGATCCGCACGAGCTCGCCCGCCGGATCGCCGCGCTCGGCCCGAAGAAGATGGCCAAGCTGTCGATCGTCCGCAACGGCTCGCCGATGACCGTCGATGTGACCCTCGGCTCGATGCCGGCGGACAAGACTGCGAGCGCGGACGCCCGCAATTCCGACGACAACGCCGGGGCGGCGACGGCGCTCGCCAAGCTCGGGCTGACCCTGCACATGGCCCACGGACAGGACGGCGTCCTCGTCACCGACGTCGATCCGGACGGCGCCGCCGCGGAGAAGGGCCTCAAGCAAGGCGATGTGATTCTCGAGGTTGCAGGCAAGTCGGTCAGCCGGCCGTCGGAGGTGGCCGAGGCGATCGACACGGCCAAGTCCGACGGCAAGAAGTCGGTTCTGCTGCGCGTCAAGTCGGGCGACGGCGAGCGATATCTCACGCTGCCCACGCGCGCGTCCTGATGGACGGCGTCCCGCGGCGACGCGGGGCGCCGAAATGAAATGGGCGGAAGGGTTCATGGGCTTGTCCCCGGCCCGCGCATAGCGCGCCCTTCCGCCCAAGTCGGCGGTCGCACATATCCCCGCCCGCGCGACCCCGACAAGATGGCGGCAGGTCCTTATCAAGCCCCCCGAGGACCTGCCGCCATTCCTTTCATGGCCCTAGCGCCCGGGAATCGCTATATGTCCGACATGAAGATCCTGATCATCGAAGACGACCGCGATGCGGCGGCGTACCTCGCAAAGGCGTTCCGCGAGGCCGGCCATGTCGCCGATCAGGCCAATGACGGCGTGACCGGATACGATCTCGCGCTCGAAGGCGGTTACGACGTCGCCGTGGTCGACAGGATGCTGCCGAAAATGGACGGGCTCACGCTGGTCGGCTCGCTGCGCAGCCAGAACAACGAGACGCCGGTACTCATCCTCTCCGCGCTCGGTCAGGTCGACGACCGGGTCAAGGGCCTGCGCGCCGGCGGGGACGACTATCTGTCGAAACCTTACGCATTCTCCGAGCTCCTCGCCCGGGTCGAGGCGCTTGCGCGCCGGCGCCCGAAGGGCGCGCCGGAGGAGACGGTGCTGAGAGTCGCCGACCTGACGCTGGACCGGCTGTCGCACAAGGTTACCCGCGCCGGCGAGGAGATCGTGCTCCAGCCGCGCGAGTTTCGGCTGCTCGAATATCTGATGCAGAACGCCGGCAAGGTGGTCACCCGCACCATGCTGCTCGAACACGTCTGGGACTATCATTTCGATCCGCAGACCAATGTGATCGATGTTCATGTGTCGCGGCTAAGGGCGAAGATCGATCGCGATTTCGACGCGCCGCTGCTCAGCACCGTCCGCGGCGCCGGTTATATGATTCGTGACGGCGCTCGGTAAACTCTTCCGCGCCACTGCTTTTCGCCTCGCGCTGGCGATCCTGATGTTGAGCGCCCTCGGCGCCGGCATCGTGCTCACCGTCATCGCCTGGCAGGTCGTCTCGGTAGTCGACCGGGAGACTGCGCAGACCATCGACGCAGAGGCCAAGGGCCTGGTAGACGCCTTCAATACCGGGGGATTGGACACCCTCCGCGCCCTCATCGAGGCGCGCAAACGCGAACCCGGCGCGTCGCTCTACCTGCTGACGAACCCCATCGGCGAGCCGCTCGCTGGCAACGTCACGCAGATTCCTGCCGAAGTGCTGTCACACCCTGGTTTTGTGCCGATTACTTACCGCGCCAGCGAGAGCGGCGCCCGCAACCGGCAGGCGTTAGTGGGAGTCTATGTCTTACCCTACGGCCTCCGGCTCCTGATTGGCCATGACCTCGGCGATCGGGCCCGCATCGGGGCGGTGATGACGCACGCATTGGCGCTTTCACTTGTCTTCTTCGCCGCGCTCGGGGCGCTCGGGGCGCTGTTTGTGGCGCGCCGGGTGCTGCAGCGGATCGACGACATCAACATCTCGGCGCACGGCATCATGGCCGGCGACCTCACCCGTCGCCTGCCGGTTTCGGGCTCCGGCGATGAACTGGACCGGCTGGCGGAAGGCCTCAACGAGATGCTCGAGAGGATCGCCAAGCTGATGGAAGGCCTGGGCGAGGTTTCCGACAATATCGCACATGACTTGCGCACGCCGCTCACTCGCCTGCGCAACCACGCGGAGGCGGCGCTCGCTTTCGGCGGCGACGCCGCGTCCTATCGCCTCGCGCTCGAGAAGACGATCGAGGAATCGGACGCGCTGATCAAGATTTTCAACGCCCTGCTTCTGATCGCGCGCGCCGAGGCGGGCGGCGACGTCGGCCAGCTTCAGCTGTTCGACGTCGGCGAAGCGGCGCGAAGCGTCGCTGAGCTTTACGAGCCGATCGCCGAAGAAGAAAACATCGCGCTCACCGTCCGCGCCGAGGGCCCGCTTACGGTCAGGGGCAATCGCGAGCTCATCGGCCAGGCGATCGCCAACCTGGTCGACAACGCGCTCAAATATGGCTCGCCAGGCGAGTGCGCCACGCCGGCGTTGAAGCCCGAGGTTGTCGTTGCAGCTCAACGAATCGGCGGATCGGTTGTTCTCACCATCGCCGATCGGGGCCCCGGTATCGCGCCCGCCGACCGGGCGCGCGTTCTCGACCGCTTCGTCCGGCTGGAAGGGTCGCGCTCGCGGCCGGGTTCCGGCCTCGGCCTTTCGCTCGCCGCCGCGGTCGCGCGCATGCACGGCGGCTCGGTCGAGCTTGAGGACAACCAGCCTGGACTGCGCGTCCGCGTGACCCTGCCGGCGGCCGACCCGCCTGCATTGCCGCCCGCGCCCGCCGTCCTGGCCCTGAATGACCGCGCCGCTCGCTGACCGGGTTGTCGACGCCCCCCGGCTCAGCGCGCCGGCCGAAGCAAGACGCCGCCTCGCCGCGCTGATCGAGACGCCGGCCGCCGCCGGTCTTGCGCCCGAACTTGAGCGCGGACGCGCCCGCGATCTGCTGCTCGGCCTCGCCGATCATTCGCCCTATCTTTGGGGGCTGGCGAAAGAGGATCCGGCGCGGCTCGTCCGGCTCCTGAGTCGCCCGCCCGGAGAGTCGCTCGACGCCATCGTTCAGGCGCTCGCCGGCCGCCGCGACGAGGACGAGGCGGAGCTGATGCAGGCGCTGCGGCGCGCCAAGCGCGAATCGGCGCTGCTGGTCGCGCTCGCCGACATCGGCGGCGTCTGGGACGTGGTCCAGGCGACCGAGGCGCTGACCCGGTTCGCCGACGCCGCGGTCGGGGCGGCGCTCTCCTTCCTGTTGCGCAGCCAGGCGCGCGCCGGACGTCTCGCGCTCGATCCCGCCGCGCCCGATCCTCAAAGCGGCTCCGGCATGGTTATCCTGGCGCTCGGCAAACACGGCGCGCGCGAACTCAATTATTCGAGCGACGTCGATCTCATCGTCCTCTACGACCCGGCCGCGCCGTCCATTCCGCCAGGCGCCGAGCCGGGGCCGCTGTTCGTGCGGATCACTAAGGCGCTGGCGCGGCTCTTACAGGAGCGGACCAGCGACGGTTATGTCCTGCGCGTCGACCTTCGGCTGCGACCCGATCCCGCTTCAACCCCGGTCGCGCTCTCGACCTTGAGCGCTTATTCCTACTACGAGACGGTCGGCCAGAACTGGGAGCGCGCGGCGCTCATCAAGGCGCGTCCGGCGGCCGGCGATCTTGCGCTCGGCGAGCGCTTCCTCGCCGATCTCGCGCCGTTCATCTGGCGCAAATATTTCGACTATGCGGCGATCGCCGACATCCATGCGATGAAGCGGCAGATCCACGCCGTGCGCGGCCACGAGACGGTCGTCGTTCCCGGCCACGACATCAAGCTCGGGCGCGGCGGCATCCGCGAGATCGAGTTCTTCGTCCAGACCCAGCAGCTCATCTTCGGCGGCCGCCGGCCGCAAATGCGCGGCGCGCGCACCCTCGACATGCTCGAGCAGCTGCTCGCCGACAAATGGGTCAGCGCCGAGGCGGTCCACGATCTCAGCCGCGCCTATCTCTTCCTGCGCCGGGTCGAGCACCGGCTGCAGATGGTTCGCGACGAGCAGACCCAGCGGCTGCCGTTCGACAAGCCGGCGCTCGCCCGTTTCGCGAAATTCTGCGGCTACGCCCGGCTCGACTCGTTCGCCCGCGAGCTGACCCGTCACCTGACCCGGGTCGAGCATCACTACGCCCGTCTGTTCGAGGACGCCCCGGCGCTGAGCGTCGCGTCGGGCAGTCTTGTTTTCACCGGCGTCGCCGACGATCCGGAGACGCTTGCGACCTTGCGGGCGCTTGGCTTTGAGCGGCCCGAGGCGGCGGCGGAGACGGTTCGCGGCTGGCACTTCGGCCGCCGCGCCGCGGTGCGCAGCCCCCGCGCGCGCGAGGTGCTGACCGAGCTTACGCCCGCGCTGCTCGAGGCCTTCGCCGGCTCGGGCGACCCCGACGCGGCGCTGGCCGCGTTCGACGAGGCGCTGGCGCGGATGCCGGCCAGCGTCGAACTTCTGTCGATCCTGCGCTCCAACGCTGCGTTGCGGGAATTGTTCGGCGACGTGCTTGGCGCCGCCCCGAGGCTCGCTCAGGTGATCGCGACCCGGCCGCATGTGCTCGACGCCGCGATCGATCCGGGGCGCAGCGCCGACTTCGACCTCAGCCTCGACGACGATAGGATGCGCGAGCGAGTCGAGGCCTATGTCGACCAGGCGCCGACCTATGAGGACGCGCTGAACCGCGCCCGCGACTTCGCCGCCGACGAGAATTTTCACATCGGCCTCAACCTGCTGTCCGGCCGCCTCGACCCGGACCGGGCGGGCCGCGCCTATAGCGCGCTCGCGCAGGGACTGATCGCCGCGCTGCTCGAGCGCGTGGTCAAGGCTTTCGCCGCAGAGCACGGCAAGGTGCGCGGCGGCCGGGTCGCTGTGGTCGCGCTCGGCAAGCTCGGCTCGCGCGAGATGACTGCGGCCTCCGATCTCGACTTGATCGTGATCTACGATTTTCCCGCCGAAGCCGGCGAGTCGCGCGGCCGCAAACCGCTCGCCGCCGCGGTCTATTACGCGCGGCTGACACAACGGCTGATCGCGGCGCTGACCGCGCCGACCAAGGCGGGGCGCCTCTATGACGTCGACATGCGGCTCAGGCCCTCGGGGCGCCAGGGACCGCTCGCCACCCGGCTCGCGTCGTTTACGCTCTACCAGCGCGACGAGGCCGAGACCTGGGAGCACATGGCCCTGACCCGGGCCCGCGTCGTCGCCGGCGACGCGAGCCTGGCCGTCGACGTCGCCCGGACGGTGCGCGACGCCCTGACCCGCAAGCGCGATCCGGGCCCGGTCGCCCGCGACGCGGCAGCGATGCGCAAGCTCATCGCGAGCGAGAAGGGCGACAAGGACCTCTGGGACCTGAAACTGGCCGCGGGCGGGCTTCTCGACATCGAATTCATCGCCCAATATCTGGAATTGGCTTTCGCCCATGAGCACCCGGGCGTGCTCGACGTCTCCACCCGCAAGGCGCTGGAGAAGGCCCAAGCCGCCGCGCTGATTACCGCCGAGGAGGCCGAGACCCTGATCGACGCCCACAGACTTTACACCGACGCGACCCAGTTCATGCGTTTGTCCACCTCCGGCCGGTTCGACCCGGCGAAGGCCGCCGCGGGCGTCAAGCGCCGCATCGCCGCGGCGACCGGCTTCCCCGATTTCGAGGCGCTGACCGCGGCGCTCGACGAGGCGCGCAAGGGGGTCAAGGCGACGTTCAGGGCGATTGTGGGCAGTTAGACACTTGCAACCTGGCCAATTTTCGGCTAGGTGCCTGACGTTACGGCAACCTGATGGTTGTGCGGTGGCCGTCTAGAGGGTCGAGGCTGATCGACCCGGGGGAATTGATGATGTCAAGCAGCGCGATCGGGTTGCGGCGTGTTGTCGTTGGCGCTTTTTGCGGCGCCGCGGTTCTGGGCGCGACGCTCTTTGGCGCGGGGCCCGTGGCGGCGAATATCGTCTACATGGTCGACGAGCCGATTGGCGTCGGGGGGGTTATCGGAACAATAACCACCGACGGCGCCACCGGCGTCCTCAGCGCGAGCGACATTCTGGCCTGGAACCTCACGCTGAACGGGGACGGCGCTTCGTACACAATTTCGAGCCCGAGTTCGTCCGTCCTGGTCGTCGGTTCCGATGTCGTCGCCACGCCCACGAAGATTACTTTTGATTTCAGCGGGAACGACAGCGGTTATCTGCTCTTTCAGGAGACGCTGTTCTCGGGAATGCATTACTGGTGCAGCGCCACCAGTCTTGGCACCTGTTTGCAGGGCAAGACTGTGACCCCCCAAAGCATCTTCGACAGCACGCATATCAATGAGGCCGCCAGCGGCGTTCAAACGATCGCCTTCGTTCCGGAGCCTTCAACGTGGATGCTCATGGGCCTTGGCTTTGGCGCGCTGGCGCTCGCTGCGGCTCGGAAGGGCCGGTCGACCCTGGCGCGGCCCTGAAGCTTTCCCGAGACTAAGGACTGGCCGCCTCTCCGGGCGGCCTTTTCGTTGCTCAGCGCGTCGGCCTTGAGACGATCATAATCCCATAGCGGCTTGAATTCGGCGCCACGATCGTGACACGCTGGGCGGAAAGCCCTCAGGGAGGCCGCCATGAACGAGGCAGTCGCCGTCCCGGCTTTGGCCGGCCACAATCGCCCGCGCAATCCGGGCGTACCGCTCGCGCCCGACTGGTTCGAGGGCGTCGGCGTCAATGCGAGCGCGGTCGAGCGCCGCGCCGCGACCCTGACCACGCGCCGCTCGGTCAAGAAGGAATACCAGGCCGCCTGGCTGGTGAAGGCGCTGACCTGCATCGATCTCACCACGCTCGCCGGCGATGACACGCCCGGGCGGGTGCGGCGGCTCTGCGCCAAGGCCCGCCGGCCGCTCAGCGACGAGCTACTCGCTGCGCTCGACCTTGCCGACATGCACCCGACAGTCGCCGCGGTCTGCGTCTACCCGACCATGGTCGCCCACGCGGTCAGCGCGCTCGAGGGATCGGGGATTCCGGTCGCCTCGGTCGCGACCGGCTTCCCGGCCGGGCTTACGCCCTTGAAGCAGCGGCTCGAGGAGATCCGCTACGCGGTGTCGGAGGGCGCGAGCGAGATCGACATCGTCATCACTCGCGCGCATGTGCTCGACCGCGACTGGAGAGCGCTCTACGACGAGGTTGCGGCGATGCGGGAGGCGTGCGGGCGCGCGCATTTGAAGACCATCCTCGGCACGGGCGACTTGAAGACGCTGCGTAACGTCTACGCCGCCAGCATGGTGGCAATGCAGGCGGGCGCCGACTTCATCAAGACCTCGACCGGCAAGGAGGACGTCAACGCCACCCTTCCAGTGAGCCTGGTGATGGTGCGCGCCTTGCGCGACTATCGCGAGCGCGCAGTGGTCGACATCGGCTTCAAGCCGGCCGGCGGCCTGCGCACCGCCAAGGACGCGCTCGCCTGGCTCATCCTGATGAAGGAGGAGCTCGGCCTCGCCTGGATGCAGCCGGACCTGTTCCGCATTGGCGCGAGCGGCCTCGTCACCGACATCGAGCGTCAGCTCGACCATTTCGCTACCGGGCGCTATTCGGCCGCCCATCGGCACGCCATGGCTTGAGGGAGACGATGGGCGCCATCAGGGACATCCTGCGCACGATGGACTACGGCCCCTCGCCCGAGGGCGCCGAGCATGTGAGGGCGTGGCTCGACGAGCGCGCGGCGGGCTTCGGCCATTTCATCAACGGCGCGTTCACGAAGCCGCGCGACCTGTTCGACGTGTTCAATCCCGCGACCGGCGAAAGAATCGCGCGCGTCACACAGGGCTCGACGCCGGACATCGACGCCGCGGTCGCCGCGGCGCGAAAGGCGCAAGCCAAATGGGCGGCGCTCTCGGGCTTCGAGCGGTCGAAGCATCTCTACGCTCTCGCCCGTCACGTCCAGAAACGCGAACGCTTCCTCTCCGTTCTCGAGACGATCGACAACGGCAAGCCGATCCGCGAATCGCGCGACATCGACATCCCGCTCGTCGCCCGCCATTTCTATCATCATGCCGGCTGGGCCATGCTGATCGAGCAGGAGTTTCCGGGCACAAAGCCGGTCGGCGTCTGCGGCCAGATCATCCCGTGGAACTTTCCGCTGCTGATGCTGGCCTGGAAGATCGCGCCTGCGCTCGCCGCCGGAAATACAGTGGTGCTGAAGCCGGCCGAATATACGCCGCTGACCGCGCTCGCCTTCGCCGCGATCTGCAACGAGGCGGGCCTGCCGGCCGGGGTCGTCAATATCGTGACGGGCGACGGCGCGACCGGCGCGGCGATCGTGGCCCATTCCGGCGTCGACAAGATCGCCTTCACCGGCTCGACCGAGGTCGGCCGGGCGATTCGCAAGGCGACAGCCGGGACGGGCAAGAAGCTCTCGCTCGAGCTTGGCGGCAAATCGCCGTTCGTCGTGTTCGAGGACGCCGACCTCGACAGCGCGGTCGAAGGCGCGGTCGACGCGATCTGGTTCAATCAGGGGCAGGTCTGCTGCGCCGGCTCGCGGCTGCTGGTCGCCGAGAGCGTCGCCGAGGCGCTTTACGCCAAGCTGCGCGCCCGTATGGCGAAACTGAGACTCGGCGATCCGCTCGACAAGTCGACCGACGTCGGCGCGATCGTCGCGCCGGCACAGCTCGAACGGATAAATGGGTTGATGCGGGAAGGCGAGAAAGAGGGGCTCGAGTTCTTCCGCGCGGACGAGGCGCTGCCCGCTCGCGGCTGCTTCTACCCGCCGACGCTGGTCACCGGCGTCGAGCCGGCGTCGATCCTGGCGCGCGAGGAAATCTTCGGCCCCGTGCTGGTCGCTGCGACCTTCCGCACGCCTGACGAAGCGGTGGCGCTCGCTAACAACACCCGCTACGGCCTCGCGGCTTCGGTATGGACCGAGAACGTCAATCGCGCGCTCGAAGTCGCGGCGCGAATCAAGGCCGGCGTCGTCTGGATCAATTCGACCAACCTGTTCGACGCCGCCTCGGGCTTCGGCGGCTACCGCGAAAGCGGCTTTGGCCGCGAGGGCGGGCGCGAGGGACTGAACGAGTACCGCGTCGCCGACGAGGCCAAGGCGAAGCCGAAGCCGGGCAGGCCGCCGCGCCTCAATGCCGCACCCGGGCTTCCCCCGGCGCCAGGGCCGGCTGGTGGGGACCTCGACCGCACCGCCAAGCTCTTCATTGGCGGCAAGCAGGCGCGCCCCGACTCCGGCTACAGCTATGCGGTCCTCGATCCCGCCGGCCGCGAGATCGGACTCGCCGGCCTCGGCAACCGCAAGGACATTCGCGACGCGGTGGAGGCCGCCGCCAAGGCCGGGTCATGGGGCGCGGCGACCGCGCACAATCGCGCCCAGGTGCTCTACTACGTGGCGGAAAATCTGAGCGCCCGCGCGGATGAGTTCGCGCGCCGCCTAAGAGTGATGACCGGCGCTTCCGCCCGCGCGGCGGAGGCCGAGGTCGAGGCTGCGATCCGCCGCGCCTTTGTCTATGCCGGCTACGCCGACAAGTATGACGGCGCGGTGCACGCGACCCGGTCGCGCTTCGTCACGCTGGCGATGAACGAGCCGTGGGGTGTGATGGGCGTCGTCTGCCCGGACGAGGCGCCGCTTCTCGCCTTCGTTTCTCTCGTCATGCCGGCGATCGCGATGGGCAATTCGGTGGTCGCGGTTCCCTCGGCGAGCCATCCGTTGAGCGCGACCGACTTCTATTCGGTGCTCGAGACGTCGGACGTTCCTCCCAGCGTCGTCAACATCGTCACCGGCGAAGCGAAAGCGCTCGTCAGGACGCTCGCCGAGCACGACGGCGTCGACGCGCTCTGGTATGTGGGCGATGCGGAAAGCGCCAAGCAGGTCGAGGCGCTTTCCGCCGGCAATCTCAAGGCGACCTGGGTTTCCGGTTCAGCCGTCGACTGGCGACAAGCGGAGGGCCGCGAGTTCCTGCGCCGCGCGACTCAGGTCAAGAACATCTGGACGCCATACGGGGAGTAGCGCGC
>Ga0335076_10004312_pt1 | contig 14382 bp, 13 predicted proteins | sample Lox_Sample_25_FD_206717 | JGI IMG/M metagenome (GOLD analysis project Ga0335076, IMG submission 206717) | Soil microbial communities from Loxahatchee National Wildlife Refuge, Florida, United States - Lox_Sample_2.5 | ecosystem: Environmental > Terrestrial > Soil > Wetlands | place: USA... | reverse complement strand
CGGCTCGGCCAGCCCGGGGAAGTGGCCGACGCGGTCACGTTCCTGGCCTCGGACCGCGCCCGCTTCATCACCGGCCAGGTCCTGTACGTCGACGGCGGCCGCGTCCTGGTATTACCGCCGTCTTCAGCCACTCACTCCGGGAGGACATCTCGTGCCCATCGCACCCGTTCCCGTACCGCGCCGCTTCGAGGGCCGGTCCGTCGTGGTCACCGGCGCCGGCACCGGCTTCGGCGCCGAGATCGCGGTACGCGCCGCCCAGGAGGGCGCCCGCGCCGTCGGCGTCCACTACCGCAGCTCCGCCGAAGGAGCCAGGCGCACGGCCGGCCGGGTGGCCGCGGCGGGCAGCACCCCCGTGCTGCTCCAGGCCGACATCGCCGACTGGGAGCAGATCAAGGCCATGGCCGGCACCGCCTTCGACCGGCTGGACGGCGTCGACGCCCTGATCAACAACGTCGGCGACGTCGCCCGCGAGCAGATGTCCTGGCGCGACATCACCGGGGAATCCATCGACCGCGTCCTGGCCGTCGACATCAAGGGCACGATGCTGTGCGTGCACGAGTTCGGCGCGCGGATGCTGGAGGCGGGCCACGGGGCCATCGTGAACATCGGGTCAACCGTCATCGTCCGGGGCAGCGCGCGGGCGCCGCAGTACGCCGCGGCCAAGTACGGGATCCTGGGCGTGACCAAGTCCTACGCGCACGCGTTCGCCCCCGCGGTCCGGGTCAACGTCTTCGCCCCCGGGTTCATCGAGACCGAGGCCACCCTGGGCCGCCAGGACTGGCAGTCCGGCCGCGGCGACCAGCTGCGATCGCTCACCCCGATGGGCCGGATCCCCGGGCCGGCCGAGCTGGCCGGCCCGGCCCTGTTCCTGGCCACCGACGACGCCGCGCACATCACCGGCACGTACATGGTCGCCGACGGCGGCTACAACATGGTCGGCGCCTGATCATGGGGCCGCACGCACGCGCTCGAGGATGCCGGGGGGCTCGCAGTGGACGAAAGTCATTTTCAACTCCGCGACAAGCCCGCTCGCCGCGCTGACCGGGCTCCCGGTCGGCCGCGTCTGTACCGATTCCCTGCTTTCCCAGCAGGTCGAAGGGCTGATCCCGGAGGCGGAGGCGGGTCGCCACGCCGCTGCATGACTGCATGATGTCCCTGGTCAAGGGCTGGAACGATCCTGGTCCTCCTAGCCCCGACCTGGGCTGGCCCGGTCCTGGGGATATGGGCCCGCACCCTCGGACCGCAGGTGAAATTCGCGTCGTCAAACCGTAGACAACCACGCTGCGAATCACATAATCTGTCCGAAATGATGAAAGTAGCTTTCGCGATATGAGAGTGAATTCATTCAGCCGCAAGGGAGAGTCTTCGTGAACATCCGTCGCCGGCGCCGCAGACGCGCCTCCATCGCCGTAGCCGCAGCCACCGCGGCCGGGCTCATGCTCGCCGCGTGCAGTTCCTCGGGCACCTCCGCCGCAGGCGGTACTTCCACGGGGGGTGCTGCCGCGGCGAGCAGCGCAGGAACGCTGCCGAAGACGCTCGTCTTCTCGCCTCTATCGCTTCAGGTGCCGGCCCTGAAGGGCCTGGCGACGGGCGTGCAGGCGTACGGCAAGGTCAAGGGCTGGACGATCCAGCTCCAGGACCCGAATTACAACGCGACCACCCAGCAGACCGACCTGAACACCGTGATCAACTCCGGCGTCGCCGGGGCGCTGTGGATCATCGCGGTGAATCCGTCATCGCTCGGCTCGACCCTCAAGGCGGCGCAGGGCAAAGGCATCCCCGCGCTGACCAACGGCGTGCCCTCGGACTATGGCTTCAGCGGCCTGCAGCCCGGGATCGCCTTCGACGTCATCGACTACAAGGCGGCAGGCACGGCCCTGGGTCAGCAGCTCGGCGCCTGCATCAACTCCAAGCTCGGCGGCAACGCCCAGGTCCTGTTCTCCCGCTCCCCGGTCGGCACGGCCGGCAAGGCGGACATCGAGAACAGCGCGGTGGCCGCCCTGAAGGCCACGGCGCCCAAGGCCACGATCGTCTCCAACCTCGACGAGAGCGCCCAGGCCACGGCCCAGACCGATGTCGGCAACGCGCTGCAGGGCCACCCCGGCATCAACGCGGTGATGGCCACCAACGACGAGGGCACGCTCGGCGCACAGGGCGCCTTCGCCGCGGCGGGCAAGAGCCTGCCCTGCGTGACCGGATTCGGCGGCGGCAACCCCCAGGTTCTGTCAGGCGTGAAGAGCGGCTCGATCTACGCCGTGGTCCAGCTGCAGTTCACCGCAGACATGGTCCAGTCCTTCAACACCCTGGCCGCCATGCAGGCGGACCCGAAGACGGTCGGCCCGCAGCTGCACGTCCCCCAGAAGATCCTTACCGCAGGTCAGTGAGCAGATCATGATAGTCCCAGCCAACCCCCAGGGCGCGGTGTCCCTGGCTCCCGACGATACCGCGGGCGCCGCGCCCGATGAGCACACCAAGGACTCCTTCGGGATCCGGGCGCTGATCTTCACCCGCGACCGCGGCCTCATCGTGCTGTGGGTCGTACTGATCCTCGTCTTCTCGATCTGGGCCAGCCCGTTCTTCGCCAAATGGAGCAACGCGGTACTGATCGCGAACGCCGCGGCGCTGACCGCGACCTTCGCGGCCGGCGTCGGGGTCGGGGTCATGTCTGGCTCCCTGGACATCTCCATCCCGGGGACTGCGGCCCTGTCGGGGGTCGTCTGCGGCTGGCTGCTGACTCACCACAACCCGGTAGCCGTTGCCCTCGTGGTCGCCTTGGTGATCGGCCCGGTGGTCGGAGTCATCAACGGCCTGGTCACGCTGCGCGGGTTCAACCCGATCATCGTGACGATCGGCACGCTATCGGTCACGACCGGCCTGGCCGCGGTCGTGGCCGGCGGATATACCATTCCCGGCCTGACCCAGCTCACGTTCATGGGAACCCGGCATTACGCCGGCATCCCGGCACCGGTATGGATCGTGGCCGTGCTGTTCATCGTCCTCACGCTGTTCCTCACCCAGACCCGGGACGGCATCCGGCTCATGTCCGTCGGGGGGAACACCGAAGCGGTGCGCCGGTCCGGCATCAACAGCAGCCGCTACCGGGTGATCGGCTTTGTCATCAGCGGCTTCTGCGCCGCGCTCGGCGGCCTCATCTCGACGGCCGTGATCACCTCGGCTTCGCCGACCGCCGACCCGGGCATCATCTTCACCGCGCTGACCGCGGTGGCCCTGGCCGGCGTCGCGCTTTCCGGAGGCCGGGGAAGCTTGCCCCGGGTCCTGGTCGGCGCCCTGATCCTGGCCACCATCTCCAACGCTCTCACCATCAAGGGCATCCAGCCGTACTGGGGCACCGTCGTCACCGGCCTGCTGCTGCTGGCCTCGCTGGGCCTGGAGAAGGGTATCGAGGCCTCGGTGGAACGGCGCCTCATGAGCGCGGCCCAGGCCTCCGTCCACAGCGGGAAGAAGTGAGTCCCATGAGTACCGATGCAGTGCCCGCGCTTGAGCTGAGCCGGGTCGACATGCACTACGGCTACGTCCGCGCCCTCGACCAGATCGACTTCCACGTCATGAACGGCGAGGTCGTCGCCCTCCTCGGCGACAACGGCGCCGGGAAGTCCACACTGCTCAAGGTGATGTCCGGAGCGCACCGCCCCACCGCCGGAACCATCACGGTGCACGGCCGCGAGGTCGAATTCCACTCGCCGACCGACTCCACCCACGCCGGGATCCAGATGGTATACCAGGATCTGGCCCTGGTCGACGCCCAGGACATCGCCACCAACCTGACGCTCGGACGCGAGATCTTGCGCAAGCCTCCACTCGGCTGGCTCGGGTTCGTCGACAAGAAGGCCCAGCGCAAGCGGTCGCAGGCCGAGCTGGACCAGCTGGGCGTCCGGACCGCGGCGATGACCCGGCCAGCCGAGATGCTCTCCGGAGGCCAGCGCCAGGTCGTGGCGCTGGCGCGGAGCGCGACCCGGGTTTCCGGCGAGCGCAACGGCGTGCTCCTGCTGGACGAACCCACGGCCGCCCTCGGCTACGAGCAGACCAAGCAGGTCGAGGCGCTGATCGTGCGCATGGCCAGGCAGGGCATCGCGTGCGTGCTGGTGACCCACAACCTTCCGCTGGCCATGGAGGTGTCGACCCGCATCGTCGTGCTGAACCGCGGCCGGAAGTACGCCGACGTTCCCACCGCCAAAACTGACACCGACCAGCTCGTCGGCTGGATCACCGGGGCCCGGCCGTCCATGTTCGCGGCATGAACGATGGCCGTTCGGTGACACCGAATCCTGCACCCGGCACAGGGGTGCAACCTTGACGCCGGCGGATCCCGGATCCCGACCCGAAAGGGTCTGGGCCGAGATCGCCGGCGGGGACGTCCTCGGGCGCGGCCATGAGCCGGCCGTGTCTTGGTGGCTGCCGGAAGGCTCCGCGGTGCAGCAGGCCTACCGTGTCTGCACCGATGACGGCTTCGACACCGGCCGGGTGGACAACCCGGCTCAGTCCTTCGTCAGGGTACCGGTCTTCGACCGCGCTCGCCGGTCCACCGCGGCGCGGGTCAAGGTGTGGACTGACCTGGGCGAAAGCGAGTGGAGCGATCCAGTCAGGCTCGAGAGCGACCTGCTGGAGCAGGCGGACTGGGCGGCCCGGTGGGTCGGCGTCGAGGAGGATAGGCCGGCGGCTAAGGGCTCCCGCCCGGCATACTGGGTCAGGACCGCCTTCGAGGTCCCGGCGTTCAGCCGGGGTCGGCTCTACGTCACGGCGCTAGGCCTGTATGAGGCGTTCCTCGGCGGGCGGCACGTCGGTGACATCGAACTCGCACCCGGCTACACGCAGTACCGCAAGCGCGTCCAGTACCAGGCCTACGACGTCACGCCGCTGCTGCGGCCGGGACGCAGCGTCCTGGCCGTCCTGCTGGCCGACGGCTGGTACCGCGGTCAGGTCGGGATGCCGCGCGCGGCCGACCAGTACGGCCACGACCTGGCCCTGCGCGCCCAGCTCGAGCTGCACACCGCGCAGGGCTGGCAGGTCGTGGCGGCCAGCGGGCCGGGCTGGCGGGTGGCTCCCTCTCACGTCACCGCGGCCGATCTCATCGGCGGCCAGCGAGAAGACCACCGGCTGCTCGACCCGCGCGTGCACGATCCGGCCACAGACGACACTGTGTTCGACGGCGCGTCGTGGCGTCCTGCCGTCACGCGGGACGTCGACGTCGCCGTCGTCCGCTCCGTGGCGCCGCCCGTCCGGCGGACCGAGGAAATCCGCCCGCTCGCGGTGCGCCCGGTACACGATGGGAAGACGTTCATAGCGGATTTCGGGCAGAACTTCAGCGGCTGGGTACGGCTGACCCGGCCCGGGCCGGCCGGCACCCGGCTGACGCTGGCGCACGGCGAGTGGCTGGACCGCGAGGGAGACCTGACCACCGCGCACCTCGACGTCGACCTGCCGATCATGCCCGAGAAGCTGCCGCTGGGCCAGGTCGACGAGATCGTCTCGGGCGGGGACGGCGACGTGTTCGAGCCGCGGTTCACCACGCACGGCTTCCGGTACGTCCGGATCGAGGGCCATCCGGGACCGCTCGGAACCGCCGACCTCACCGGCGTCGTGGTGCACTCCGACCTGCCCAGGACTGGCTGGTTCAGCTGCAGCGACGACCGCGTCAACCGGCTGCACGAGGCGGTGGTGTGGTCGCTGCGATCGAACATGTGCGACATCCCGACCGACTGCCCGCAGCGCGAACGCGCGGGCTGGACCGGCGACTGGCAGATCTTCGCGCCGACCGCCGCGTACCTGTACGACGTCCTGGCCTTCACCCGCAAGTGGCTCGCCGACGTGGCGCTCGACCAGCGCGCCGACGGCTGCGTCGCCAACATGTCGCCGTGCCCCCCGGCGGAAGGCTTCGACGGGCCGCTGGGCGGGCTCAACGGCTCGGCCGGGTGGGGCGACGTAGTTGTCTCCGCGCCCTGGGACCTCTACGAGGCGTACGGGGACACCTCGCTGTTGCGCGAGATGTGGGGCACCATGACGGCCTGGGTCGGGTTCGCGGCGGCCGCGGCCGCGGGCGGCCGCCACCCCGACCGTGCCGCGGCTTGCCCTGAGCTCGCCGCCCATGAGCGGTACCTGTGGGACACCGGCTTCCACTGGGGCGAGTGGCTGGAGCCCGGCGCGGCCGTCACCGACTTCCCGGCGTTCGCGCAGGCAGACAAGTCCGAGGTGGCGACGGCCTACCTGTACCGGTCGGCGGCGACCGTGGCCCGGATCGCCGGCCTGCTGGGACTGCCAGCCGAACAGGGCGGGTACCGCGACATCGCCGCAGGCGCGCTCGGCGCCTGGCGGCGGGAGTTCATCCGGCCGGACGGAACGCTCGCCGTGCAGACCCAGGCGTCGCACGTCCGGGCGCTGGCGTTCGGGCTGGTGCCGGACGACCTGCGGTCGGCCGTCGCGGAGCGGCTCGCCGGGCTGATCGGCGAGGCAGGCGGTCACCTGGCAACCGGTTTCCTCTCGACGGCCTACCTGCTGCCCGTGCTCGCCGACCACGGGTACCTCGGCACGGCGTATCAGCTCCTGCTGCAGGACACGCCGCCGTCGTGGCTCACGATGATCGACCGGGGCGCGACGACCGTATGGGAGCAGTGGGAGGGCATCGACTCCCGCGGCGTCCCGCATGAGTCGCTCAATCACTACAGCAAGGGGGCAGTCGCGACCTTCCTGCACCGGTACGTCGCGGGCCTGCGGCCGACCGCGCCCGGATACCGCACCTTCGAGGTACGCCCGCGGCCGGGAGGCGGGATCACCTCGGCCACGACACGTCACACCAGCCCGTTCGGCCGCATCGAAGCGGCCTGGAGCATTGGCGGCAAAACAACGCAGCTGGACGTGCACGTGCCGGCAGGCACCATGGCGACCGTTGTGCTGCCTGGTGAGGAGCCGCACAGCGTCGGCCCGGGGCGGCACCGCCTGACCGGGGCCGCGCCGACGGCCTGACCGCGCAGATGCCATTTGAGGCAAGAGAGGTGGGAATTCTCCATGACGGAGCCGTACGATGCGGCGATCGCCAAGCTCGATATGGCCGCCAAGGTTCGTCTCCTGACCGGTGCCTCGTTCGCGAGCTTGCGCGGCCACGACGGTACCGGCCTGGGACCGGTGACGGTCTCGGATGGCCCGACCGGCGTGAAGGGCTTGTCCATGAGCGGCGGCCCGCTGGCCTGCTTGCTGCCCAACGCCACCTTGCTCGCCTCCACCTGGCGTGACGACATCCTCGAGGAGGCCGGCCAGGTGCTCGCCGACGAGGCTGAGCGTCAGCGCGTCCATGTCGTACTCGGGCCGACGGTCAACTTGCACCGGAGCCTGCTGGCCGGGCGGGTCTTTGAGTCCTTCTCCGAGGATCCGCTGCTGACCGGCAAGCTCGCGGCGGCATACGTCCGCGGAATGCAAAGCCGTGGCGTGGGTGCCTGCGTGAAGCACCTGGTCGCCAATGACGCCGAGACCGAGCGGCAGACCGTGGACAACCAGGTTGACGAGGCGACGCTGCGCGAGGTTCACCTGCTCCCGTTCGAGATCGCCGTCACCGACGCCGACCCGTGGACGCTGATGGCGGCGTACAACAACGTCAACGGTGTTCCCATGACTGAGCACGCCGCCCTGCAGAACGGCGTGGTGAAGGGCGAGTGGGGCTACGCCGGGCTGATCATGTCCGACTGGTTTGCCGCCAAATCGGCCGGGCCCGCTGCCAACGGCGGGCTGGACCTGGTCATGCCCGGACCAGACGGGCCGTGGGATGAGGCACTTCTGCACGCCGTCGAATCCGGCGAGGTTCCCGAGGACGTGATTGACGACCACGTGCGCCGCCTGCTGCGGCTTGCCGACCGCGTGGGCGCCCTCGGGGTCGCCCGGACCCGGCCGGAGAACGTGCCCCAGCCGGCCGACGAGAGCCGCCGCGGCTGGCTGCGGCGCACGGCTGCGGCGGGTATGACGGTGCTGACCAACGACGGCGTGCTCCCGCTTGCGCCGCAGGCGCGCGTCGCCCTCATCGGGACGCACGCGACAGACACGGTGCTGATGGGCGGGGGTTCGTCCATGGTGGCACCGCCGCACCAGGTGTCCATCGCCGAAGGCCTGGCCGCCGCTCTGGGCAGCGGGGTTTCGGTCGTCGACGGCGTCCAGGTGCCGGGGGTGCCGGTGCACGCCCGGGCCGGCTTCGTCACCGATCCGGTCGACGGCCGGCCGGGCATACGCGTTCGCCTCCTGACCGGAGACGGCACACTGCTGGCCGATGACCACATGGCCCAGGCACGCCGGATCATCGGCTTCGAGACAGGCCTGGCGGGTCCGGTCCGGCGGGTGCGGCTCTCCGCGCGGATCGAGTACACCGGGCCCGTGCAGCTGGGTGTCCTCGGGATCGGATCGTGGACACTGACCGCGGGCGCGCTGTGTGAGCAGTTCGTCGTCGAACCGCTGACCGGCATCCCCGGCGAGGCCATCCTGGCGCCGAGGCCGCACATCATGATCACCGAGCTCGGTGGCCCGGCGGTGCTCGAGGCCGAACTGGATCTCGGAGAGATCGAGCACGTCCTGGTCGGGCTGATTGCCCGGCCCGTCCCGAAGGCTGACACCGAGGCCATGGCCGGCGCGATCGAGGCGGCGCGTTCGTCGGACGTGGCCGTTGTTGTCGTCGGGCTGACCGAGGAGCAGGAGACCGAATCCCGCGACAAGGCGACGCTCGCTCTTCCCGGCGCCCAGGATGCCCTGGTCGAGGCCGTCGCCGCAGCCGCCGACCGTACGGTTGTCGTGGTGAACTCTGCGACTCCTGTCCTGATGCCGTGGGCGGACCGGGTTAATGCGATCCTGGCGGTCGGCCTGCCGGGACAGGAGGGGGGCGCAGCCGTCGCCGACGCGCTGCTCGGCGTCGCGGAGCCCGCGGGCCGCCTGGTGAGCTCCTGGCCGGTCGCGGATGCGGCGACGCCGGCTTGGTCTGTCACGCCAGTAAACGGAGTGCTCCGTTATGACGAGGGGCCGTTCATCGGCTACCGGGGGCACGCCGCCGGGCGGGCCCCGGCGCCGCGATTCTGGTTCGGTCACGGGCTCGGCTACGGCAGCTGGCGCTACCTGGACGCGCGCACCGACACATCCGACGGCGGCCCGCGCGTCACCGTGTCGCTACGGAATACATCGGATCGGACGTCCCGGGAAGTTGTCCAGGTCTATTTCGCGCCGGCCGGGCCGCAGCAGCCGGTCCGGCTCGTCGGCTGGGCGAGCACCGAGGTAGCAGCCGGGCATACCGCCGATGTCACCGTCCGATGTGACCGGCGGATGTGGCGCCGCTGGGACACCGCCGGCCGACGCTGGGAAAACCTTCCCGACGCGGGTGAGCTGCTTGTCGCCCGAGGCCTTGGCGACATACGACTGCGCATTCCCCTCCATCAAGGCCGAGAGGAAACCCGAAGATGAAACCTGTAGTCGCGATCGGAGGAGCCGCGCATGGGTCGGCTGGACGGTAAGCGGGCCCTGATCTCGGGCACCGGCGGCGGGATCGGGCGGGCGACGGCACTGCTGTTCGCGCGCGAGGGCGCCCATGTCGTGGGCTGTGACCTGAACCCGGCGACATCGGAGGAAACCGTCAGGCTCGCACGGGACGGCGGCGGGCGGATGGACGCCGTCGCACCCGTCGACCTAGCGACGGAGCAGGGCGCCCGGCACTGGGTCGACGCCGCGGCGGACCTGGCCGGCGGAGTCGACATCTTGGTCAACAACGCGTCGGCGATCCGGTTCGGCCCTATCGACACGCTCTCCTTCGCCGACTGGTCGTTCACCATCCGGCATGAGCTGGACATCGTGTTCCTCTGCACGCAGGCCGCCTGGCCGCACCTGGTCGCCGGCGGAAGCGGGTCGATCGTCAACGTCGCATCGATCTCGGCTTCGCGCGGTGCGTTCTTCATGCCGCAGAACGCGCACGGCGCGGCCAAGGGCGGGGTCCTGGCGCTGACATACCAGCTGGTCATCGAGGGCGGCCCGCATGGCATCCGGGTCAACGCGGTCAGTCCGGCGATGACGGAGACGCCGCACACATCGCCGCTGCTGAAGGACCCCGGAGGGCCGGCTGCTGACATCGCCGCGCGCGTGCCGCTGGGCCGGTGGGGACAGCCAGAGGACGTCGCCCGCGCCATCTTGTTCCTGGCCTCGGACGAGGCGTCCCACGTGAGCGGGGCGAACATCCCGGTCGATGGCGGCGCGGCGGTCGTGGGATGACGGCACCCGTGGGCGCGGAACTTGCCGGGCGGCTGCTGCTGCGCGGCGACCCCGGATATGAGCAGGCCCGGACCGGCCGCATCTTCAACGCGCGCCGGCCAGACCGGTTCCCCGCGGCCGTGCTGCTCGCGCAGAGTGAGGACGACGTGATCGAGGGCGTCCGGCTGGCGGCCGAGCGCGGCTGGACGGTCAGCGTGCGGTCCGGCGGGCACTCGTGGGCGGCGTGGAGCCTGCGCGACGATGCCCTGCTGATAGATCTCGGCGGGATGCGCGACATCGCGTACGATCCGGCGACCGGGATCGTCTCGGTGCGGCCGGCCGTGCAGGGCGGCCTGGAACTCGCGCCGTTCCTCGCCGAGAGGGGCCGGGCTTTCCCCGGCGGTCACTGCGCATCGGTCGGTCTCGGCGGCTTCTTGCTGCAGGGCGGGCAAGGGTGGAACGGGCGGGACCGCGGGTGGGCCTGCCAGAGCGTGATCGGGCTGGACGCCGTCACGGCCGACGGCAAGCTCGTGCACGCCGACGCCGACCAGAACGCCGACCTGCTGTGGGCGGCGCGCGGCGCCGGGCCCGGCTTCCCCGCGGTGGTCACGCGGTTCTACCTGCAGACGTACCAGGCGCCCGCCGTGATGTGGCACGACACCTGGACGCTCGGCCTCGACGACACGGCGGAGCTGCTCAGCTGGCTCCACCATGTCCTGCCCCGGCTCGACCGGCGCGTCGAGCCTGTGGTGGCGGCCACCCGGCTGCCGGACGTCCCGCTGCACGACGGGACGGCCCGCCCGGACGGGACCGTCTTGCTCTTGCACACCACGGTGATGGCCGGATCCGATGCCGAGGCGTTGGCTCTGCTCGCGCCTCTGCGAAAGGGGCCGCTGGCCGGCCGGGCGCTCGGGCACGTCCAGGGCCGGACGAGCGTGGCTGAGGAAAACCTGGCCCAGACGGCGCAGAACCCTGAGGGATACCGGTACGCCGTCGACTGCACCTGGACCGACGCCCCGGCCGGCGTCCTGGCGCCGGTCCTGCGCGCCATGTGGAGCGAGCTAGAGACCGAGCACTCGTTCTCCATCTGGTACGGGTGGGCGCCGCGCCGGGACCTGCCCGACATGGCGTTCTCGGTGGAGGCCGACGTCTACATCGCGACGTACGTGATCTACACCGACCCGGCGGACGACGCACGCTACTCCGACTGGGTTCATGGCCAGACTGCCGGACTGGCCGCCTATGGCAACGGCGTCTACCTGGGCGACACCGACTTCACCCGGAGGCAGGACCGGTTCCTGTCCGACGACGCGTACCGCAGGCTGACCGCGATCCGCGCCGAGCGCGACCCGTCCGGCCGCTTCGCCTCGTACCTGACATCCGACCTGGGAGGGCTGAACATCCATGGCTGACCACGCTGCGGCCCGGCTGGACCATGTCGGGCTGGCGGTCGCCGACCTGGCCGCGGCCCGCTCGTGGTACTGCCGCGTGTTCGGGCTGGTGCCGGAGCTCACGCTGCGGGTCGACGCGATCAACCTGAGCATCGAGATGCTCATTCAGCCGGAGCACGGCTACCGGCTCGAGCTTCTGCACCGCCCCGGTTCCGCGGCGGACAAGCCCGCCAACCCGGGTGAGGCCGCGCTGCGTGAGGGCTACGGGCATGTGGCGTTCGAGGTGAACGACCTTGACGCCGAATACGACCGCGTCGTCGCCTGCGGCGCGCGGCCCGTGGTGCTGCCGGGCCCGGCGCCGGAACCCGGCGCGCGGATGGCGTTCGTGACCGACCCGGAAGGCAACCTCATCGAACTCCTGCACCGGTCGCCGCAGGAGTGAGGGGCGCTATGGCGGGCTTAGGCGTCGGTGACCTCGATGCCCGGCGGGACGCTAAGGGATGCCTGGGTCCGGTCGGACGGCCTGGATGCTGACGCCGGGGGCCAGCTCGCGCAGCAGCAGGCCCTGTTGGGTGACGTCGATGACGGCCAGGTCGGTGATGATGCGGTTGACCACACGGCGTCCGGTCAGCGGCAAGGTGCACTCGGTCAGGACCTTGGGCGATCCGTCCCGGGCGGTGTGCTCCATCAGCACGATGACCCGGCGGGCGCCGTGCACCAGGTCCATGGCGCCGCCCATGCCCTTGACCATCTTCCCCGGGATCATCCAGCTGGCCAGGTCACCCGTTGCCGAGACCTGCATGGCGCCGAGGATGGCGGCGTCGATGTGACCGCCGCGGATCATCCCGAAGCTGAGCGCAGAGTCGAAGAAGCTCGCGCCGGGCTGCACGGTGACGGTTTCCTTGCCGGCGTTGATCAGGTCCGGGTCGGCCTCGTCGTCATACGGGCAGGCGCCCGCGCCCAGGATCCCGTTCTCGGACTGCAGCATGACGGTGACGTCGGCGGGCAGGTAGCCGGGGATCCGCGCGGGCAGCCCGATGCCGAGGTTGACGTACTCGCCGGGCCGCAGCTCGCGGGCCGCGCGGGCGGCCATCTGGTCGCGGGTCAGCGCCATCATCCGCCGGTCCCTTCCCCGGAGTGGGCGCCGGTCAGCGACCGCTCCCCCCGGGTGGTGCGTTTCTCGACCTGCTTGCCGGCCTCGAAGAAATGCTCGACCTCGGCGATCGTGACCTGCCCGGCCATCGCCGCCAGCGGGTTGAAGTTCCGCGCGGCCCGGTGGAAGACCGCCGGCCCGCAGCCGCTCGGCCAGCGTACCCTGCGGGGTCAGCTCCACCTCCACCTCTCCGGCCAGGTACTGCCGGGCGAATTCCTTGTTCTCCCCCACATACGAAGCGATCACCCGGCGGATCCGGTGCTGGGCCAGCAGCAGTCCGAGGCCCAGCCCATCAGCACCGCAGTTGTTCGACACCACCTCCAGATCCCCCGCCCCGGTCCCGGCCAGTGCCCCGATCAGCACAGTGGGAATCCCGCACAAGCCGAACCCGCCCACCGCCAGCGAAGCGCCAGACGGCACATCACCGACCGCCTCCGCCGCACTAGCTACCAGCTTGTCCACCACTGTTCCCTTCCGCCCGCGGCGTCCGCCATCAGTTGCCGGCCCCCCAGTCCCGCGCGTCGGGCATGATGTGCTCGGCGAACATGGTCATCGCGCGGCGGGCGGCCTCGGTGGGCATGCCCGGCGGGTGGAAGTAGAGTACGAGCTCGTCCAGCGGCGCGTTCCGGAACATCGCCCGCATCTTCTCGCCGACCTCATCGACCGAGCCGACCATGAACGGCATCCCGCCGAAGGCGAAATTCTTCTCGCGCAGCTCACCGATCGGCGGCAGGCCGTGGCCGACCGGAGATCCGCGGTCGGCATAGAAGCTGACCCAGGCGTGCAGAGATTCCTCAGCCTCGTCCCAGGCCTGCCTAGTCGTGTCGGCGAGGTGGATCCCGACCGGACCGGATACCAACCGGTAGTCCGCCGGGTCGCGCCCGGCTTCCCGCAGCGCCGCAACGTACACGTCGTGCGACGGCCCCATGCCCATGGCCAGGCTGTACCCTCGCCCGGCTGCGCGCGCGGCGCTCTGCGGGCCCATGGCGGCCATGTAGATGGGCGGGTGCGGCTGCTGGACCGGCTTGGTGGTCACGGCGACGTCGTCGAAGTCGAAATACTTGCCGTGGTGACTGAACCGTTCCTCGGTCCAGCATTTCTGGATGACCTCGAGCGCCTCGTAGGTGCGGCCGAACGTCTCCTTGCGGGGCACCCCGAATACCTCGCACTCCTGCTCCATCGGGCCCGCGCCCACGGCCAGGTCCAGGCGGCCGTGCGACAAGATGTCCACCACGGCGGCGTCCTCCGCGACCAGGATGGGGTTGTGGAACGCCAGCAGCAGGATGTACGTGCCCAGCCTGATCCGGCTGGTCTGGCGGGCCAGTGCGGCCAGGATGGGCAGCGCCGACGGGTTGTGCGCGTCGTAGGCGAAATGATGCTCAGGCAGCCAGATGTGGCTGTACCCCAGTTCGTCGCCGAGGATGAATTCCCCGAAGAACTCGTCGTACACCTCCGCCAGCGGCCGCGGCCGGTCACGGTGATACCGAATAGTTGGTCCCAAGCCAACGTCCATGACTGCCTCCTTTGGTCTCGCCGTAGCCTTTGTACTTCGCGGCGTGCTCGCCGCGCGTGGCTTCTTCCAATCAATGAAAGGCTCGTTGTCCGTGCTACCCGCTGAGG
>Ga0335076_10004310_pt1 | contig 14387 bp, 13 predicted proteins | sample Lox_Sample_25_FD_206717 | JGI IMG/M metagenome (GOLD analysis project Ga0335076, IMG submission 206717) | Soil microbial communities from Loxahatchee National Wildlife Refuge, Florida, United States - Lox_Sample_2.5 | ecosystem: Environmental > Terrestrial > Soil > Wetlands | place: USA... | reverse complement strand
TTGCTCACCGTCAGAATGCGAATGATCGCGGGCCTTCCGTTGCCCATGGTACTGCCTCCAGACCAATCGGTGAACGATTCTCAGGGTCCCTAAAGTAGATGGGGGAAGACGTGGATCCAGAGCGGAGTCTGTCATGGATGAAATCCAAGGTCAAGTGTTAATAAGTTTGCGGTGGGCCCGGGAAGGAAGATCGATCGGGGCATCGACCACGATCCTAATCAGTTGTCGTGGATTCCTCGCAGGATTTCGCTCGAAAGATGTAAAGCGAAATGTAAAATGCACGCTAAGCGATTGAAAACCTAAGTAATGGCGGAGAGGGAGGGATTCGAACCCCCGATACCCTTTCAGGTATGCCGGTTTTCAAGACCGGAGCCATAAACCACTCGGCCACCTCTCCAGCTACTACAGTTTTACTACAGCGACCAAACTTGCTTTAGCGTTTCGGTGGCCTTGCCCTTAGTTTTCAATCTATTACACCCGGCAAAACCTGCAGCACAGTGGTTTTCAAGACCACCCGTTTCAACCGCTCACGCATCCCTCCGCGGGATGAAGACCGTTGAGTTTATTTTACTGGCTGAGTTCGATCTGCGCTAACCGGCATGGGTCACGAAGGGTATTGATTGGGTGACCACGACTTGGCGACCTCGGCTGGTTACTTTCCGGCCGCCACGCCAGCCGCGAGTCGGCCGAGGCTAGCGCCGGCGCCGGTGTCGCCGGTCACAATCGCCTTGTTTGCCTTAGTCTGATAGGCGTAACCGGTCAGGACCGCCTTAATTTTGAATTGGCTTGGTTCGCAGGTAACATTCAGCCTCGCCCAACCGTAGTGGGCGTTCTGACCCACGAGAAACTTCAGGCCAAGATAGCGGTGCTTCACGTTGTTCCAGGTGCCGTGGCAGGCTTGCGTCGCGTTTCCATCGATCATGAAAACGCGGTTGCCGTAAACAAAACGGGCGTTCGGTCCAATCCGAATCCCGGTCTTAGGTGCGTGCGCGTAGGGAACAGAGCGAAAGGAGAATCCATAGACGCCATTTTGCTTTGCCTGCGATGCAAGGTACAGCAGCTCGGATGAATCCAATTGCAGATTCTGGAAGGTGAAGTCTGTTTTGCCATCGTTGTTAAGATCGAGCTGGTAAGTGGTGTTGGGCCCTATGACTTGATGGGTCGCCGTATAGACGATCTTGGCCTCCGCAGGCTGCGATAGTGCCATCAGCCCAACCCCGGCAGCAGTGGCCGCGTTAACGTATGCCAGGAGACTTCGTTCCAGGCGATGGTTAAGCGTGCAGTTTGTGCGCAACCCCATGATTTCTCCCAGCGGCAGCAATTTGGGCAAAGAGTATGGCGCAATTTCGCCGGATCGTCAATTTGGACTTTGTTACGCACCCGGTTGGGGTGCACGGCTCTTGCCCAGGAGCGGACGGTTCAGCAGTTATTGTGTCGGCTCATTGATTTTATCTGCGACTAGGCCGATCTTCTTGCGGGCGGTGACGAGTTCCGGGCGCTCGTCTCCAACCGCCACTTCCGTAAGCTTGCGGAAATACTGATTCGCGAGCTGGGAGTTTCCTGCGGCCTCGGCCGCGCTGGCCGCTCCGTAAAGCGCGTTGAACCGGTTTGGCGACACTTTCAAGACCGCCTCGTATTCCCCAACTGCATCCTGAGGCCGTTTTTCGAGGACAAGAAGCTGCGCCAGCATTTCCCTGGCGGGAAGCACGGCGCCGGGGGTGACCGCATGCTTGTCCATACTCTCTTCCAGTTCGGCCGCCGATCGCATCTTGGCAACCGCCTCGCCGGCAGCTCCAGAGCCTTGGGCGATCCATGCTGCAACTTCGCGCCGCTGTACCTCGACCTGATTCGACCAATACGGATTATTCTGCTTGGCGATGGAATCGCGCAGGCTCGCGAGCGTCTGTTCCACCTTCCGCGCCCGATCGAGATCGCCAGAGCGGGCACTGCCCACGCCGATTGCCATCCAGGAGATGGCCTGCGCCCAGGGCACGGCCTCAGTGCGAACCTGCAGCTTGGCTGCCTGCTCCCAGGAATTCAATTCGAGCGCGTAGCGAGCAGGAATGGCCGCCAGAGCGTAATCGCCGGTGAGCGTAAGACCGGAAACCGGCGGGAGTGCATTCATCTGATCAAACACCGCCCTTGCCTGATTCACTCGTCCGCTTTGCAGGTCGGCGTATTCCAGATAGTCGAGCGCATGCAGGCGCTGGTCGCGAGCCTCCCCGTTGAGTGAATTGCTTTCCGCCTCGGCTGCGAGTTGTGCCGACCGGGTGTTGGAACTGATCGATTCTTCCCACGACCCGACCCTGGTGAAGATGTGCGATGGCATGTGGTTGGCATGGGCCGACGCAGGAGCGATTTTGGCATACATACGTGCCGCATTAAGGCCCTTCTCGGCCAGCACCGGATTGTCGTAACAATGAATAATGTAGTGAGCGATACCGGGATGATGCGGCTGTTTGGCGAACAGCGGTTCGAGAATCTCCCCGCATTTGCGCTGGTTGCTGAAGGTCTTGTCGGTCTTCGGGGCCGTAATCGCGAGCGTGAGGGCATGGAAGATGGCGGCTTCGGTGTCATCGGGATAGGCGGCTTGCAGGGCGCCCATCTTCTCCTCGAAGGCCTGAGCGTGCGCGGCCTTGTCCTTGGCGTCGTCCAGATAGACCTCGGCCAGCGCGTCAATATAGCTTTTCTCTCGCGTGGTCGTGGTGGAATTTGCTGCTGCCAGAGTCTGGGCACGGTGCAGGGCGTCGCGGCCAGCTGGCATGTCGCCGTTGTCCCACAGGCCGTGATAGTGCGACATCGCGATGCCCCACTGCGCCATGGCGCACCGCGGATCCTGCATGGCGACATCGTTAAATGCCTGCCGCGCCTGCTCATACTGGAAGGAATGCAGCAGCGCCACCGCGCGGTTGAAACTGCCCTCAACCGTTTTGGAACACGACGTGGCGAGGTGGACGGAACCCAGTTCTTGGTCACTGAGCGTGTGATGATGTCCTTCATCACTCCACGCCGGGGATGTAACTAGGAAAAGCGCGAAGAGCAGAGCGGTCAGGCGATGCATAAGCCACCCCTTTTAGGCCTGCGTTGCGGCTATTTTACCGGAGACGCAACCCGAAATACGACGCTGATCGAGCGTCCCGCAAGGCTCCCTTCAAAAGATGGGTTATGCCCTAACCGCTTTTCTATGGTTTTCGAGCCGCCGTTACGCGCGGAATGCCCTGCAGATCGTTCGTGATTTGCAGATCGTGCCAGTCCTTCAGCAGGCGGGCCACGCCGGTCGCAATCGTCCCGCTCATCTCCAGCACGAGGTAGGCACCGGGTTTCAGCACGATATAGGCTTGCGGGATCAGACGCTCGATTACTTCCAGGCCGGTTGGGCCGGCAAACACCGCGCTGCGCGGCTCAAATTTTCGCACCTCAAGCTGAACCTCATCTTCTTCCGACTCCCCGACATAGGGCGGATTGGACGCGACCACATCGAAATAGCCGGACTCCAACCCCTGCAAGAGGTTGGTTTGATGAAAGCGAATTCCAGCTTCCAATTGATGGCGCGCCGCATTGGCGCGGGCCACTTCCAGTGCTGCGGGAGAAATCTCTGTCGCGTGAACTTCGGCGTCGGGACGCTCCTTGGACAAAGCCAAGGCGATGCACCCTGATCCAGTGCCGACGTCTACGATTCGATAGCCAGCGGAGCCGGAATCGGCCCTGGGCGCTCCCCTACGGCTAATCAATCCCAGGACCGTTTCGACTACGTGCTCGGTCTCTGGCCGCGGAATCAGCACCGCCGGAGAGACGATCAAGTCCATTCCCCAGAATTCCTGATGGCCAGTAATGTATTGCGAGGGTACGCCCTGAGCTCGCTGCTCCAGAGCGTGCCCATAGCGGGATAACTCCGCCGCAGTTAACTCGCGCTCAGGATGAGCATAGAGGTAGGCGCGGTCGCAGCCGAGCGTAAACATCAGAAGCACCTCGGCATTCATGCGGGGGGAGCCGACCTTAGCGGCCGTCAGTTGGCCGATCGCCGAGCCGAGAGCATCTTTAAGCAGCACCCGAGTATTTCACCACAAAGCCGCTCGACTGTGATGCGCGAGCCGGGTAAGCCGCACACGGGCGCCCGATTCGGGGTTGCGCCGGTCTTCAATTCACACTGCTGGCTTCGCTCTTGAGACGTTCCGCCTGATAATGACTGACCAGGGCCTCGAGCAAGGGCTGCAACTTACCGTCGATAATTTCCGTCAGTTGGTGGATGGTCAATCCGATACGGTGATCGGTTACTCGATTTTGCGGGAAATTGTAGGTCCGGATCTTCTCGCTGCGGTCGCCCGATCCCACCATGGCGCGCCGCTCCTTGGCTAGAGCTTCCTGCTGCTTCTGCATTTCCATTTCGTACAGACGAGAGCGCAACACCCGCATGCCTTTTTCCCGGTTCTTGATCTGAGATTTCTCATCCTGGCAGCTGACCACTGTATTGGTGGGAATGTGAGTGATTCGGACCGCTGAGTACGTGGTATTCACCGACTGCCCGCCAGGTCCTGAGGAGCAGAACGTGTCAATGCGTAGATCCTTGGCGTCAATCTTAATGTCCACGTCTTCCGCCTCGGGAAGTACGGCCACGGTTACCGCCGAAGTATGCACCCGGCCCTGCTGCTCGGTCTGCGGTACGCGCTGTACCCGGTGTACGCCGCTCTCATACTTCAGCTGCGAATAGACCCGGGTGCCTTCAATCAGAGCAATAACTTCTTTCAGGCCTCCCACCGAGGATTCCGAAGTCGACAGCACTTCGACCTTCCAGCGCTGCGTCTCCGCATAGCGGCTGTACATGCGAAACATTTCTGCGGCAAACAGAGTAGCTTCGTCTCCGCCGGTACCGGCGCGGATTTCCAACACGATGTTCTTCTCGTCATTTGGGTCTTTGGGCAGCAGCAGGACCTTCAGTTCTTCCTGCACGGTGGCGACGCGGCTTTCGAGTTTGTCCAACTCTTCCTGGGCATAGGCCCGCATCTCGGGATCCTTTTCCTCTGCCAACACCGCCTTGCTCTCCGAGATGCCCTTGGTGAGATCTTTGTATTCCCGGTACTTCTCGACGACAGGACTGATCTCGCTGTGGGCCTTGGCAGTCTTCTGGTACTTGCTCGAATCGCCGATAATCTCCGGCGATGCCAGGGCATTGGTGAGCTCCTCATAACGGGCTTCGATTTGGTCCAATCGTTCAAACATGATTTTCTTTTCTGTAGAAACGGGGTTTCATCCCGTCTGGGCCTGCGCGGGGAGACGCGGCAAGCCGTCCTCCACCGCTGTTTATTTTAGATGTAGCGGAATTGAGAAGAAAGATATTCGCGGCGAAGCCGCTAGGCAATGACCAACTCGCCGCCCCGTTGCTTCTCCAGCGACATGGCCTCGTCCAGCGCCACGATGGCGCATTCCAATTGATCATCCGCCGGGGGCTGGGTGGTGATGCGTTGCAGCCACAGACCGGGAGCGGTCATCAAGGCAAATAACGAGCCGCGATGCTTGGCGGCAAAGCGGATAATCTCGTACGACAACCCGGCAATCACCGGCAATAATGCGATACGAACGCCAAATTTCGCCCAGAACGTGGTGACCGGAACCGCACAGTAAACCAGGATCGAGATGATCATCACGGTCATCAGGAAGCTGGTTCCGCAGCGCGGATGATAGGTCGAATACCGCTGCACCACCGCCGTCTTGAGAGGGTCGCCGTTCTCAAACGCATACACCGTCTTGTGTTCTGCGCCGTGATATTCGTACACGCGATGAATATCTTTCAGCAGCGAAACGCCCCAGATGAACAGCAGGAAGAGCAGGATGCGAACGATTCCATCTACCAGGTTGAAGATGAAGAGCTCGCCAAAGATCGGGTTCACGCGCTTCATCTCCGTCGCCGCGACCAACGGCAGGAACTTATACATGAAGATGAAGAAACCCAAGGAAAGAACAATGTTTACTGCCGCCAGCCAGCCGCTGATCTCCAGCTTCTTCCCGTCAGCAGGCGGCTCGGGCTGAGCTTCATCCAAGGCGACGTTGGCTGAAAAACGCAGCGCTTTGAAGCCCAGCGACATTGCATGCCCGAGCGTGATCACGCCGCGCACTACCGGCCATCCCATCCATTTATGTTTCTCCGACAGGCGCTCCAGGGGTTCGTGATGAGTGGAAATCTCCCCCGAGGGTCTGCGGCAGGCGATGGCCCAGGCATGCGGAGAGCGCATCATCACGCCTTCCAGTACCGCCTGGCCGCCCACCAGAGTTTCCTCTCCCCCCTCGAGTGCCGGCAAGAGCTGCAGGGAGACAAAGAAACGCCAGGTTGTACGTAAGAACCGCATGGGTATTGGATGATCCTTCTGGGGCGTGCGTCTCAGCCGAGATAAGGGTATCACAGGTCGCAGGCGCTGGATGAAAGCTTTCCGGCGTGGGGAAAATGCTTGATTCTGCGTCACTTTAGGCATCCCAGAGGAGTTGACGAAGCCGCGGAGGCCTGCCTAGTGCCCAACCAGATCGTTCTTCAGCAACTGCTCGACCACTTCGACCACGCCCTGGCCGTTCCGGCCCTCGGTCACCATGTCGGCCCGTTCTTTCAATGACGGTAACGCATTGGCAACGGCAACTCCGCATCCGCAGGCCGCTAGGAAAGCGTGATCGTTTTCCGCATCGCCGATGCCTACAATGTTCTGGGGCGAGATACTCAGTTCGTCGAGAGCGGCCCGCAACCCTGTGGCTTTGTTCACCCCGGATGGCAGGATCATCACGGATCCCTTGTTGAAGATGACCTGGAGGTCGAGGCCGAGGTCATGGATGGCGCTCAGGGCAGTCTCCTGGTGCGGTTCCCGCGTGGCCACGACGCACCGTCCCACTTCCAGTGGGATGCCTTTCTGCTGCAGGAGATTCACGAATCGGCGATTGGGTGCTTCGCACAGCAGTTCTTCTTCCTGCGTCTCCGGGCGGTACAAGAGTGCACCGTTCTCCGCGACAACGCGATCAAATAACTCGACTTGGGGAAAGATGCCGGTCAGGTCTGGCAGGTGGCGACCCGTCACCAAAAGGAGTTTTCGTCCAGAAGTCCGCAGTTGTTGCAGCGCCACAATGCTTGTCTCTGCAACCCGGCCGTGGGAGGCCAGAGTGCCATCGTAGTCGGTAGCCAGCGCAAGGTAGCGCATGCAATTTGGATGCTAAGACAGCAAGTCGGTTGTGCTAAGAACAAAGTGAGGATACCCCGGACCGGCTCGATGCAAAAATTCGCCCTAGCCGCTGAACGGATTGCCGCCACTACCAGGAAGCTGGAGAAGACCGCAATCGTGGCTGACTATCTGAAGTCGTGCACGCCTGAAGAAGCAGCGGCATCTGCGGTGTTCTTCTCCGGCCGTGCGTTTCCGATGTATGAAGAAACCACTTTGCAGGTAGGCGGATCGCTGCTGTGGCAAGCCGTGGCGGATCTGTCCGGCAGAAGCGATCAGGACCTGACCGCAGGATATCGACGGCTGGGAGACTTGGGCGCGGTTGCCGAAGATGTGCTTCCATCCCGCCCCGATCAGGGCATCGCTATCCTGGAAGTCCGGGATGCCTTTCGCGAGATTGCCCTGGCTCGGGGCCCGGCCGCCAAGGGAGCTTTGTTGCGCAAACTGCTGGCCCGCGCCACGCCGCTCGAGGCCAAGTATCTGGTCAAAATAGTTACTGGCGACCTGCGAATTGGTCTCAAGGAGAGCCTGGTCGAGGAAGCCATCGCGAGAGCCTATGGTGCAACCCAGACCGAGGTGCAGCGCGCCAATATGCTGCTCGGGGATATTGGCGAGGCCCTGAAGCTGGCCGCCCCTGGACGCCTGGGTGAAGCTCACATGCGTCTTTTCCATCCCCTCGGCTTCATGCTGGCCAGCCCGATGGCCTCCGCGGAGGAGACGCTTAGTTATTTTCCCGACGCGGTGGTCGAGGACAAATACGATGGCGTCCGCGCTCAAGCCCACTGCTCCAACGGCGAAGTGCGCTTCTTCTCACGCACCCGCGATGAAATCACCGAGTCATTTCCCGAGCTACCCGATACTCTCGCAGGCTTGACCGAAGACGCGGTTTTGGACGGCGAGATTGTGGCCTGGAGCTATCTGCCGACACATGCCTTACCGCAAGGCCATGCACTGCCTTTCACCGCATTGCAGCAGCGGCTGGGACGCAAGCGGGTCAGCGACGAACTGCTGCGGCAAGTGCCAGTCGCCTACCTGGTTTTCGACGTTCTCTATGCCGGGGGCGAGTTGCTCATCGATCGTCCCTTGCGCGAACGCGCCCAGCGTCTTGAAGATTTGCTGTCGGCGCCGCGCGCGACGCGAACGGCCGTTTCTCACCTGAGGCAGGGCCGCCTGTTATTCGGAGGAGAAGGCCAGGCCCTGAAGGCGCAGGTGATCCACGCTCCGGCCTATCGGGCTGCCACGCCGGAGGAACTCGACCGGCTCTTCCATGCCGCCCAGGAACGCGGAAACGAGGGCCTGGTGATCAAAGATCCCGATTCGGTTTACACTCCGGGCCGCAGAGGCAAATCCTGGCTGAAACTCAAGCGCGAACTGGCCACGCTGGACGTGGTCGTGACGGCGGTCGAATACGGGCACGGCAAACGCATCGGAGTCTTGAGCGATTACACCTTTGCTGTGTGGGATGGCGACCATCTGGTGAACATAGGCAAAGCCTATTCCGGCCTTACCGACGCCGAGATTGCCCAGATGACGCAGTGGTTCCTGGAGCACACCACCGAAGATCAGGGATTCCGCCGCCAGGTCGAACCGAAGATCGTCCTCGAAGTTGCCTTCAACAACATGATGCGTTCCGACCGGCACAGTAGCGGGTACGCGCTGCGGTTCCCCAGAATCGTGAGGATCCGCACCGATAAGCCGCCGGAAGACGCAGATACGATTGAGAGGGTCAAGGAAATCTACGGCCAGCAGACGAAAGGGTAGAAATTTCTCGGTGTACTTTTGTCCCCTGCGGTTAATTAGAAGTATGGTGGTGCTCTTCGTGAGTGTGTTCTTCGCTCACTGGAATCACGCACCCGTGGGCCACTTCACACTCAGCGTGTTCGAATTGCAGAGTGGTATGGTCGATCTGGAAATCGTGGTGCAGCCGCTCTTTCACGTCTTTCAGAATCCGTTCGCTGGCGGATGGAGGGATATCCGCAATCGTGATGTGAGCCGAGAGTGCGTGGCTCTCGGAGCCGATGCTCCAGACATGCAGGTCATGCACGTCATTCACGCCGTCAATCGAGCGGATGGCGGCTTCCACGCTTTCCAGTTTCACGCCGCGCGGCGTGCCTTCGAGAAGAATATTCAAGGTTTCGCGCACGATTCCGAAGGCCGACCACAGGATGAGCGCGCCGATCCCGAATGACAGCGCCGAGTCGATCCAGAACCGCCCGGTGACCATGATGGCCCAGCCGCCGGCGATCACTGCCGCGGTCGAAACCGTGTCCCCCAGCTCGTGCAGGAAGGCGCTGCGAATATTCACGTCGCGGCTGGAGCGGTAGAGCAGAATCGCGATCACTCCGTTCATCACAACGCCGGCCGCCGCCACGCCGATCATCAGACCTGCGCGCACCGGTTCCGGATGCTGCACTCGCCGCAAGGCTTCGTAGAAGATCAGCAAGGCCACCGCCACCAGCGATGCCGAGTTCAACAGCGCAGCGAGCACTCCTGCGCGGTGATAGCCGTAGGTCTTGGTCGTGCTCGGAGGACGCCCGTGCAAGTAGACCGCGACCAGCGATATCAGCAACGCCAGAAAATCGGAGAGGTTATGTCCGGCCTCCGACAGCAGCGCCAGCGAATGGGCCCGGATTCCCGCCACCACCAACAGGACGATGTAGGCGAGGGTCACCAGCAAAGAAAAGCGCAAGACCTGCGAAGCCCTGCTCCCTGCTTCGTGACTCCCGTGGACATGCACTGTCTCCAGTTTACGAGGCGTGGACGAGTGGCTTCAAGATGCCTTTAGGGAAGCCATAGATGCCAAAGGTTGGTGAGCTACAATGCTCGGGCGTGGGCCCAGCCCTCTCGTCATCATGCAGACCGCAGACGTAGTCATCATTGGCGGAGGAATTGTCGGGTCGAGCATTGCCTACCACCTGACAGCCGCGGGGTGCGCCAATGTAGCGGTTGTCGAACGCGAGACCGCACAGGGCAAAGGCTCAACTGGCAAGAGCATGGGTGGAGTGCGGGCTCAATTCTCGACGCCCGTGAATATCCAGATGTCGCTGTACTCGATCCCCTTCTACGCCAGCTTCGACGAGCGCCTGGGGAATCCCGCCGGCTATCGCCCGCAGGGATACCTGTTCTGCGCGACCAGCCTGAAACATCTCGACTATTTACGCGCCAATCAGAAAAAACAGATTGCGCTTGGACTGAAAGCCGTTCGCATGGTTTCGGCGGATGAGATACGAAGCTTGTATCCGCAGTTGCGTGCTGACGATATTCTGGGCGGGAGCTTCTGTTCGACCGACGGTTTCGTCGATCCTTACAGCGCTATGAACGGTTTCATGGCATGGGCTGCCGATCATGGCGCCAGGTTATGGAAGAACGCGACCGTTACTGCCATTCATCGCGATGCTCAGGGCATCACGGGCGTGGAGACCACCAAGGGCTGTTTCTCTACCCGCGTCGTGGTGAACGCCGCCGGTGCCTGGGCAGCGGAGATTGCGAAGATGGCGGGCGTCGATCTGCCGGTCGAGCCGCTGCGCCGCATGCTGGTGCCGACCGAACCTTTTGATCAGTTTCCGCACTCGGCGCCGATGATCATCGACATGTCCAACGGATTTCACTTTCGCCCCGAAGCCTTGGGATTTCTGCTGGCCTGGAACGATCCTGAAGAAACGCCCGGCTACAAACTGGAGTTCGAGCCAACCTTCATCGAAAAGATCCTGCTCCGCGCCGCTGACCGCGTACCGATATTCGAAAACCTGGCAGTCAACCCCAAACGGGCTTGGGCCGGTCTTTACGAGATGACGCCCGATCATCATCCGATTTTGGGTTCGGTTCCAGAAGTCCCGGGCTTCTTCCTGGCAAACGGTTTCAGCGGACACGGCGTGATGCACGCTCCGGCTACCGGGAAGATTCTCTCCGACCTGATTTTGACGGGAAAGACCAGCCTCATCGACACCTCACTGCTGGACCTGGCACGCTTCGCCCAGGGTCGAACCATTCACGAGACCGCCGTGCTCTAAAGTGCTTCCAGGATGCGCCTTTCCCGGCTTTGTGGTTAAATCACTTCGGTGAAAATCGCCATTGACATCCGGCGGATGGCTGATTTCGGCGTGGGAACCTATACCCGCAATGTAATCCGGGCACTGGGGCGGTTGGATCACGACAACAAGTATTACCTGATCGGCTCGCCGGAGAAGATTCACGAAATCGGTTTGCTGCCGGGCAACTTTCACAACATCCCGCTGCTGGCAAGCGACACCACCCTCAAGGGCTATCTTGAATTGCGCGCCATCTTGAGCCGCTTGGCGTGTAACCTCGTACACATCCCACATCTCTATTGGCTGCCACGAACGCTGCCTTGCCCGTATGTGATGACGGTCCACGACTTGCTGGAGCACATGTACCGCGCGCACGACCGGTCCGGACTGCGGCGGTCGCTGCATTTTCATCTGACCCGGCAGGTCCTGAAGGGCGCGGCACGAATCCTGGCAGTATCGCAATTCACCAAGAATGACGTGGTAAAGCTCTTTCGCATTCCCTCGGAACAAGTTGAAGTCGTCTATAACGCCATCGACGAGCGGTTTCTGCGCGGCCATACCACCGAGGCGGACCGGCAAATGATTGCCGAGCGCTACCTGGTGACCTATCCATTTCTGCTCTATGCCGGCCGGATCAGCCCGCACAAGAACCTGGTACGGATCATCGAGGCTTTTTCTGCGCTCAAGGCGGAGTTGGAGAAGGATGGGCATTTCCCCGACCTGAAGCTGATCATCATCGGAGACGAACTCTCCAAGCACCCGGACCTGCGCCGCACCGTAATTCGCAGCGGGGTTCAGAATGATGTGCGCTTTCTCGGGTTTGTGCCGATCGAAGTGCTTCGGATCTTTTATGACGCGGCGAAGATCTTTGTCTTCCCGTCGCTTTACGAGGGGTTCGGATTGCCGCCACTAGAAGCCATGGCGCACGGCACGCCGGTCGTCACCTCCAACACCTCTTCGCTCCCTGAGGTTGTGGGGAAAGCGGCCGTGCTGGTTAATCCGGAGAATGTCTTCGAGATCATGCGGGCTCTGCACCGGGTTCTGCTCGATCAGCCCCTGCGCGAGAAACTTAAGCAGCGCGCTTGGCAGCAGGCGCAGAAGTTCTCCTGGGACGATTCCGCGAGGCGAATGCTGGGCATCTACGAAGAAGTAGCGGCGGGCAAGCGTCCGCGTCCTCAGGCACTGCAACCGGAACTCGTCGAAAAGGCTGCCTCTCAAAGCTGACCGAATTTTGGCTGCAGCCAACCGCCTCGCAGCGAGACTAGCTCTTCAGCAACGGATTTCCGGGCGAGACCAGTTCCAGGCGGCGCAACTTCTCCGTCAGGCGGTTGCGGTCGGTATCGGAGGATGCGGCTGCGTGGCGCTTCCGCAGCTTCAAAATCTTCTCCTTGCGGGTACGGCGGCGCCGTATTTCAGGACGGCGGCTCGGGGCTGACATCAGTTTTGGCTCCCTATTCCGGATTTTCCCCTCGATCCTCGAACCGACGGTTTCGAAGCGGATCTAAGATCATACCTGTTTCCCCGCAATCCTGCCGCCGGCGGTTCCGGGCGCACTTTCTAACCTGCTGATAACAATTCCTTTACGGATGTCCCTGATCTTTGGTGACCTTCTCAGCCCCAACCTCGCTTGTTATGTTGCGAAGCAGAAAGGGAAAGCTCCGCAATGTCAAAAACCGCATTCAAGCTGAAGATCCTGTACGGCGAGTCGGACACGGATGTACTCACGCCCCAAGCTGCTTCCATCCAGAAGGCGGGCCACCAGGTGGAGCAGGCGGTTGACCGCAAGTCGGTGGAAGAATCTCTGCGCCGCGGAAAGTTTGATCTGGTCATACTCGGATCGACGTTGTCCAAGGATGACCGCCATCATTTGCCTTACATGGTGAAAAAGGCGCACCCTGGCACCCGCGTTCTGGTGATGCACACCGGCGGCCGCCATCCCGAGGTCGACGCCACCATCGACGCCGGAAGAAGCATCGATGCCTTGCTCGAAACTATCGCCAGAATGCTGGCGGAGGAAGCTGCCGTCGCGCGCTGATTTCGGTTCCAGTTTCCGAGCCGTGCCTGGGTTTATCCGCGGGCACGGCTCTTCTTTGCTCACCAGACCCGGTGACCCCAGTCACTGCCGGCTTGGTGCACCGGGGTGTATAGGAAAGTCAGGTAAGAAATCTGATCCAACGCTTGTGGGAGGTGCGGCGTGCAAGCTCCCCAGGTTTCTGCGCGGTTGTCCCTGCAGCATATTCTGTTTGCCACCGACTTTTCCGCTGCCTCGAACTCAGCCCTGCCTCATGCCCTGGCCTTCGCCCGATGGTATGGCGCGAAGATCTTCGTCACCCACATAGTCGCTCCCGAACCGCGGCTGAGCGTTTCCATGGACGCTCTCCCTTTGCAGACCGATTTCAACTGGCAGGATGCTACCCGCCGGATGGGGGCTTACTCGCAGAATCTTGCGTTCGGTGACGTTCCATTTCAATTGCTGATGAAGGGCGGGGATTTGGAAGATGCCATCTCCGGCATCGTTCAGGAGAACGGCATAGACCTGATCGTACTCGGCACGCATGGCCGCCACGGCCTGGCAAAAATGGTGCTGGGTTCTACCGCGGAGCGTATTTTTCGTACCTCACGGTGTCCGGTGCTGACCGTGGGACCGAAATCGGCGAAGTGGTCCGACCGTTCCGAGACTCCAAAGCGGATTCTCTTTGCCACCGATTTTTCCGCGGGCTCGCTGCACGCCTTGCCCTATGCGCTCTCGTTTGCCGAGGAGAGCCAGGCAGCAATTGTCCTATTGCACATCATCACCCTGGTACCGATCGAGCAAGACCGCCAGGCCGTCGAAGAGTGCGCCAAAGCTGGACTGAGGGCCATGATTCCGCCGGAAGCCGATGCCTGGTGTAAGCCGGAGTTGGTGGTGCACTTTGATTTTCCGGCGGAGGGGATTTTGCGGACTGCGGAAGAGCGAGACGCCGACCTGATCGTCATGGGCGTGCATCGAACCCGTTCGCCCCGCCTGGCTGCGCACGCACCCTGGGCCACCGCCTATGAAGTCGCCTGCCGCGCCCACTGCCCGGTGCTCACCGTGCGCAACTGAAAAAGGGGGATAGCCCAGTTCCGCTGGAAGTAGATCATATCTTTGACTGTGCCGCCAGAGGCGTCGGTGGTGGTGATGTACATG
>Ga0335076_10004309_pt1 | contig 14387 bp, 11 predicted proteins | sample Lox_Sample_25_FD_206717 | JGI IMG/M metagenome (GOLD analysis project Ga0335076, IMG submission 206717) | Soil microbial communities from Loxahatchee National Wildlife Refuge, Florida, United States - Lox_Sample_2.5 | ecosystem: Environmental > Terrestrial > Soil > Wetlands | place: USA... | reverse complement strand
GGGAGCAGCTGGACGCGCTGCGGGCGGTACTGCCGGATGTCGAGGCCGCGGGCCGGGTCGGGCACACCGAACTGCGGCTGCACGACCAGCCCGAGCCCGCCTACCAGGTCGGCCTCTGACCGCCCCGCGCGGGGCCGTGCCCGGTCCGGATAACTCCTCGGCGGAGTCGGCGGTGAGCAGGCTGATCCACTCATCGGCCGGGTCGGCCGGGGCTGGCAGCACCGACGCGGAGGCCGCGGGCTGCTTGTCCTTGTTCCGCCCCCGCCCCATCCGCCCGTGCGCGCCTGATTCACCCGTGCCGCTGGCCGGCGACTCCGGTGCTTCGCCTGCGCCGTCCCCGCTGCCGCGGCCCGCCTGATCCGCCGCCTGATCCGTGCCCGGCTTGTCCGGCAGGTCCTCCGCGGGTTCCTCCGGCTGCTCCTTGGCCGGCTTGGCCGGCGCGAAGGCGTTCCAGGTTGACGACACGCTCAGCGACAGCCGCTCCCAGTCCTCAGCCGCGTCGCTGGCCTGGGGTTTCGCCCAGTCGAGGGACTCGCTGGCCGGCCGCTCGCCGGGCCGGCCGGGAGGCACCCGGGACGGCGCCTGGCCGGCCTTGTCCGCGGCCCGGCCGGAAACCGGCTCCTGGGCCTTGTCCCCGGTCGAGCCGGAAACGGGTTCCCCGGCCTGGCCTGGGGCCCAGCCGGAAACCGGCTTCCCTGCCTGGCCGGAGGCCCAGCCAGGCCCCGCATCGTCGGTCTTGTCCTCGTCCCAGCCTGCGGTCTGGCCGCCGGCCGTGACTCCGGGCCAGCCTGGGGCATCGGCCCGGTCGTCGTTCCACCCGGCTTCCTCGCGCGGCCAGCCGCTGGCCGCGGCGGCCGGTTCGCCGGCCCAGCCGGCGCCGTCGGCCTCCTCCTGGCCGGTCCACTCCCGGCCGACGGCGCGCAGGTCATGGAATGACACGCTGAACCCGGCGCCCTCCGGCGCTGCGCACACGATCCCGGCGAGCATCTCCCGGTCGGGCGGCATGAACACCAGCGCGGCGAGCTCGGCCGGGCCGTCCACGGCGGCGTAGCGGACCTCCACCGCGTCGCCCCGCCGCGACGCCCGCAGGGTCACCTCATCGGTGCCGGGCGGCAGGTCGGCCACCATCCAGCTGGACCAGCCCACGGTCACCACCGTGCTGAGCCGGGGCCGTCCCTCGAAGAACTCCAGCCCGGCCTTCAGCCAGATGTCCTCGTCGGCCCGGAGCATGATCCCGGCCTGGTCGTAGTTGCTGGCGAAGGCGCCGCGTACCCGCACCGAAACGTCGAGGTCACCCGGGAAAACGGCGCCGTAGACGTGCCCGTTGTCGTGGACGTACCCGTAGCCCGTTCGCCGCCAGAAGTCCGTGCCGGGGTCGACGCTCACCCTGAGCACATCCCCGGTTCGCTGCCAGCTGGCGGGCTCGTTCAGCCACTGCATGAAAGGTCCTCCGCGGGGGGGTCGACGGTGTCGACCGTATCGGTATCGGGGCCGCCGGTACTCTCGGGTGCATGGACAAAGTCCAACGGACGGATGCGGAATGGCAGGAGCGGCTCACGCCCGATGAGTACCGGGTGCTGCGGGAGGCGGGTACGGAGGCGCCCTTTACCGGCGAGTACACCGACACCACGACCGAGGGCGTGTACCGGTGCCGCGCGTGCGGCGCGGAGCTTTTCCGGTCGAAGGAGAAATTCGAGTCCCACTGCGGGTGGCCGAGCTTCTACCAGCCATCCAGCGACGACGCGGTGGTGCTGATCGAGGACCGCTCGCTCGGCATGACCAGGATCGAGGTCCGGTGCGCCCGCTGCGACTCCCACCTCGGGCACGTGTTCGAGGGCGAGGGCTACCAGGTGCCCACCGACCAGCGCTGGTGCATCAACTCGGTCTCGCTCACGCTGGAACCGGCGGCCGACGGGTGAGCCAGCTCCGCCTGATCCGGGCCGGGCAGCTGTCCGGCGACACCGCCCAGACCAGCGGCATGATCCGTTCTGCCGCCATATCCGGGCCACTGGTCGGGTCGCGGTCGATCTGGATGGGAACCACCGTGCTGCCCCCGGGCATCACCTCCGGCGACCACCATCACGGCGCGTCGGAGACCGGCATCTACGTGGTGTCCGGCCAGCCGGTCTTCGTGTTCCGCGACCCCGGCGGCGGGCTGGCCCGGCTCGAGACCGCGCCCGGCGACTTCGTCTGGGTCCCGCCGCACGTGCCGCACCGCGAGGAGAACCCCTCGCCCGACACCGAGGCCGTGGTCGTGATCGCCCGCTCCACCCAGGAGGCGATCGTCGTCAACGTCGACGGCCTCTAGCGGTCAGGGCAGCGACGCGATCAGCTCGCCGGGCGGCTTGCGGCGGCCGGTGTAGAACGGGATCTCCACCCGCGTGTGCAGCCGGGCGCGGGCGCCCCGCAGGTGGCGCATGAGATCCACGATCCGGTGCAGCTCGTCGGCCTCGAACGCGAGCATCCACTCGTAGTCGTTGAGCGCGAAGCAGGAGACGGTGTTCGCGCGGACGTCGGGATAGTCGCGGGCCATCATGCCGTGCTCGGCAAGCATGGCCCGCCGCTCCGCCGGGTCGAGCAGGTACCACTCGTAGGACCGGACGAACGGGTACACGCTCACGTAGGCGCGCGGCGGCTCGTCGGCCAGGAACGCCGGGACGTGGCTCTTGTTGAACTCCGCCGGGCGGTGCAGCGCCATCACCGACCACACCGGCTCGCTGGCCCGCCCGAGCCGGGTCCGCCGGAAGCGTGCGTAGAGTTCCTGCAGGTCATCGGGGTTTGGTGCGATCCACCAGAACATGTAGTCGGCGTCGGCCCGCAGGCCCTGCACGTCGTAGCAGCCGCGGGTGATGACCCCTTTGCCTGCCGCCTGGTCGAACAGCGCTTCCAGCTCCTCGGCCAGCGCCTCCCGCCCCGGCGCGCCCGCGTCCAGCGCGGCGTCGCGGCGCACCCGGAAAACCGACCACATGGTGTAGCGGATCAGCTCATTCAGATCGCGGGCCCGCGGCCGCTCGCCCGCGCGGTTTTCGTGAGTGGCTGCCATGCCACCATTGTCCGCCCCCGGCCGGCCTGCGGAGGCCACACCCGCCGGATGCCGGTCCGCCGGGCTGTTTGCCGTGGTTGCGCCAATTACGGGTCCCGGCCGCCATCGTCAGCCACGCTCACTCAGCCACACCGATACGTGGGCGGGCTCGAGAGCCTTCTGCACGATTGTGGCCAGGTCATCGCGGACCGAGTCCAGGTCCACCGCGTCCTGCAGCCGGCTCGCGAACGCGGCGACGGTCTGGTCCGCGTCGTAGCGGGCCCGGTTGAACCGGCGGTCCACCACCCGCTGCACCCGGCGGCGCAACGGGCTGAACAGCGCCGCCGCGGCCAGCGTCGCGCCTGCCACCGCCACCGGCGTGGTGATCGACACGACCTGGGTGGCGAGGAGCACGACACCCGCGTAGACCCCCACCAGCAGGCCGCTGACGATGGTGTAGGCGAGCGTGCGGGAGATGATCCGGTCGATGTCGTAGAGGTGGTACTTGAGGATGCCAACGCCAATCGTGACCGGCAGCACGGCCAGGGCCAGGAACGCCACGTCCCGTACCACCCGGCCCGGCAGCTGATCGTTCGGCGGGCCCAGGGCGATCAGCGCGAGGCCTGCGACGGCGCTCACCGCGCCGCTGGTGAGCCATTTGAGCTGCTGCCGCCGGTCGCCGGCGGCGCGCCGCCAGCTGACGGCCTGACGGGCGACAAACGCGGGCCAAAACAGCGGCACCAGGATGAATCCCAGCCCGGCGACAGCGGCGAACGCGCCGAGAAGACCGGTCGGGCCGCCCGGCCCGGAGTATGAACCGTTCACGTCGACCTGGATGCGCTGCCCGGCGACGGCGCCGACCTCGCTGGCGCCAAAGCCGGCCGTGACGACGACGACAACGGCCAGGTACGCCCGCAGCACCCATTTCCACCACCGGGTCAGCCGGCCGTCGGGGAAGAGCAGGATGACCAGAGCGAACAGAAAGATCAACGGCGGGCCGGTGCTGCCCCTGACAACCACCGCGAGCTCACCCAGCGGCAGCCGGCCGTGGTGCATGTGGTAGTCGAGCACCGCGTACAGACCGCTGTCCACCAGCGCTATCCCGGCCACCGCCAGGCCCAGCAGCAGCCAGCCCTCCGGGTTGTGCGGCTGGCGGCGGGCCACCAGCATCCCCAGCAGACCGCAGCCAACAACGAACGCCGCAGCGGCGCCGTCGCGAGACACCTGCAGGTCGCGGGTGAGGTAGGTCAGGGCCACCCAGACCGCCAGCAGCACCAGACCCAGCGCACCCACGCCCACCGCCACCGCCGGCGACGCCCAGAAACGGCTCACCGTGGCCGCCGCCGGCCGGCCTGCAGGCTGCGCCTCCCCCATAGGGCCGCACGCTACGCGCGGACCGTTCCGGGAACGTTACCGCTCAGCACCAGCCCATGCCCGTCACGGACGCCTGGGGGCGGCGCGGCGCCGCGGGTCAGCCGCCGCCCGTCACACCCGCGGGCCTGCCGTCGCGCAGGTAGCGGACCACCTGCGCGGCCGCGGCCCGGGCGGTGGCGATGCAGGCCGGGATCCCGATCCCGTCGTAGGCGGCCCCGCACACCGCCAGGCCCGGCTCGCTGGCCACCCCGGCCCGGATCCGCTTCACCCGGCCGACGTGGCCGACGGTGTATTGCGGCAGCGCCCCGCCCCACCTGGTCACCCGGGCGCCGGCGGGCTCGCCGCGTACGCCGGTCGCCGCGGACAGGTCGGCCGCGGCCAGCGCGGCCAGGTCGGCGTCGTCGCGCTGCAGCAACTGCTCCTCCCCCGCCCGCCCCAGCGAGCACCGGACCACCACCATTCCGGGGTCGGCGGCGCGCAGGTGCGGCCACTTGACCGAGGAGAACGTGACCGCCTTCACCGGGCGGCCGTCCACGGCCGGCACCAGGTAGCCGCTGCCCTCCAGCGGGGCTGGGAAGCGCGAGGCCGGGTAGGCCAGGGTGACGATGGCCATGCTCGCGTACGCGATCTGGGCCAGTGCCGCCCGCGCGTCGGCGGCGCCCGGCAGCCCGGTGAGGAGCCGGCCGGCCGGCTGGGCCGGGATGGCCAGCACGACGGCGTCCGCGTCCAGGCAGGCCGGGGCGTGGGCGGATCCCACAGTCAGCCGCCAGCCGTCCGGGGTGCGCGCGAGCTCGCGGACCATCGCCTCGGTGCGCACCTCCGCCCCCGACGCGGCGGCGACGGCCGCCGGCAAGGTGCCCAGGCCCCCGGCGAGCGTGGTGAAGACGGTGGCCTCCGCCGCGCTGCCGGCGTCCGCCGCGGCCGGGCGCGGCGGCATCAGCACGCCGGCCGCCTCGGTGAGCGAGGGGTGGCGGCGGGATTCCTCGGCCAGGCCGGGCAGGGTCGCCTCGAACGACAGCTCCTCCGACCGCCCGGCATACACCCCGCCGAGCAGCGGGTCCACCAGCCGGTCGACCAGTTCGCGGCCGAACCTCGCCCCCACGTAGCTGGCCACGGCCACGTCGCCGTCGCGCGGGGTGGCGGGCAGGCCGGGATCGGCCCGGGCCCGGGCCATGCCGCCGGCCGACAGCAGCCCGCTCCGGGCCAGGTCGTCGAGGTCAGCGGGCACACCCATGACCTGCCGGCGCGGCAGCGGCCGCATCCGCTCCCGGCTCCAGATCCGGGCGGCCGTGGTGCCGGGCGCGACCAGCTGGCCGGCCAGCCCGGCGGCGCGGATCAGGCCGGTTCCCTCCGGCCTGCGGGCGAGCAGCGCCTCCGCGCCCTCGTCGACCGCGATCCCGGCCACCTGGGAGACGGCGAGCTTGCCGCCCAGCCGCGGCGAGCCCTCCAGGACGGTGACGCTCACCGGCGCATCACGCAGGAAGAACGCGGCGGCCAGGCCGGCGATGCCGCCGCCGACGATCGCGACCCGGGGTGGGGCGGATTGGTCCACGCGTCCACCCTGGCAGACCCCACCCGCGGAAGCGAACCGGACCGGCCCGGCCGGCCCTTGGGGCGATACCAACCCGTGACCGGTCCGCCGGAACCGCGCGGTCCCCGCGGCCGTCCGATCGGCATGTCAGCATCATTGCGCTCATTCCCCGCCGCACATATGAGCCGGCTGCGGCCCGTCCTGGCCGCTGGCGCCGGTGCCTGCCTGCTTCTCGCGGGCTGCTCGAGCGGCGGCTCCGCCGCCTCCATGTCGGCCGGCAGCGAGCACGCGGCCGTGCCCGCGCCGGCGTCGGCACCGGGGACGGCGGCCGGGGTCCCGGGCGCGGCGGCGAAGCAGGCCCAGCTCACCGCCCGGCCGGCCGGTCAGTCGATCATCTACACCGCGAGCCTGACGGTGCGCGCCGGCAACGTCAGGGCGGCGGCCGCCCGGGCCGCCCAGCTGGCCAGCTTGGCCGGCGGCTACGTGTCCAGCGAGACGGCCCAGTTCAACCACCGTCACCCGGCCGACGGCACGATCGCCATCCAGCTGAAGATCCCCGTGGCCCGCTACCAGGCCACGCTCGCAGCCCTGTCCGCGCGCCTCGGTACCCGGATCTCGCTGTCCCAGCACGCGCAGGACGTCACCCAGACCGTCGCCGACGTGACCAGCCGGGTGGCGTCGGCGCAGGCCGCGATCGCCCAGCTGCGCCGGCTGCTGGCCCGGGCCGGTACGGTCAGCAGCCTGCTCATGGTCCAGGACCAGATCAACGCCCAGGAGTCTAGCCTGGAGGCGCTGCAGTCCCAGCAGCGCGTGCTCGCGCACGAGACCACGTACGGAACCGTGTCGGTGCTGCTGGTCAGCGAGCAGCCGCCGCCGGCCGCGCGGCCGGTGAAGCTGGCGGGCGGGTTCACCGCCGGGCTGGCCGCGGGCTGGCACGCCCTGCGCCAGGTGGCGTCGTGGCTGCTCACGGGGGTCGGCGCGCTGCTGCCGTTCCTGCTGTTCGTGATCGCCGCGGTCTACGCCGCGCTGCGCGGACGGCGCTGGCTGGCCCAGCGGCGGTCGGGCCCGCGCCCGGCCGGCCCGCCCCCGGCGGCTTAGGGCATGCCCTAGTGGACCGACTCCTGGTGCGCGGACTGCTCGTGGACGTAGTCGGTGAGGCGGGCCAGCACCGCTGGGTCGGTTTCCGGCAGCACCCCGTGCCCGAGGTTGAAGATGTGCCCTTCCGCGGTGCGGCCGCGGGTCAGCACGTCCCTGGCCCGCCGCTCGATCACGTCCCACGGTGCCAGCAGGACGGCCGGGTCGAGGTTGCCCTGCAGCGCGGTGCCGATGTCCACCCGGCGGGCCGCCTCGTCCAGGCTGACCCGCCAGTCGACCCCGACCACGTCCGCCCCGGCCTCGCTCATCAGTCCCAGCAGCTCGCCGGTGCCGACGCCGAAGTGGATCCGCGGCACGCCGGTCCCGGCGAGCGCCTCGAAGACCCGCCTGGTGTGCGGCAGCACCGAGACCCGGTAGTCCTCCGGGCTGAGCGTGCCGACCCAGGAGTCGAACAGCTGGACCGCGGAGGCGCCGGCCGCGACCTGGACCTTGAGGAAGGAGATCGTGATGGCGGCCAGCCGGGTGAGCAGGGCGTGCCACAGCCGCGGGCTGCCGTACATGAGCGCCTTGGTCTGCTCCTGGTTCTTCGACGGCCCCCCTTCCACCAGGTAGGACGCCAGCGTGAACGGGCCGCCAGCGAAACCGATCAGGGGGGTACTGCCCAGCTCGGCGACCAGCGAGCTGATCGCCGGGGTGAGGAAGGGGACGTCGGACGGCTCGAGATCACGCAGCCGGGCCAGGTCGGCCTCGCGCCGCACCGGCTGCCCGATCACCGGCCCGACCCCGCTCTTGATGTCCACGTCCACGCCCACCGCGCGGAGCGGGACCACGATGTCGCTGAACAGGATGGCCGCATCGACGTGGTAGCGCCGTAGCGGCTGGAGGGTGATCTCGGTCACCAGGTCGGGCGTCATGCACGCGGCCAGCATCGATTTCCGTTTTCGGCTGGCCCAGTATTCGGGCAGTGACCGGCCGGCCTGGCGCATGAACCAGACCGGGGTATAGGAGACGGGCTGGCGCCGGCAGGCACGCAGGAAGGGGGACTCCAACGGGGCCGTCACGCAGGTGATCATCTCACACCCGCGGACACGCCGGCTGAGGTCCACCGACCATCGCGGGCGGCATGCGACCATCGTGACCAGCCGGCGCGCCGGAGCCCCGACGGCGGCGAGGGAGGTCACCGGGATGAGCCAGATGTTCCGCCCATGCGGCGACTGTGGCGGCGAACAGCTGTTCGAGCAGCACCACGGCACACCAGGCAGCTGCCCCGATTCGCCCGATGGCGAGTGCCCCGAGTGGATCTGTACCGGGTGCGGCGGCGCCCTGCTGGCGGGCCTGGTTCTTTACCGCGCCGAGCCGAAATTGATATCACGCATGCCTCGACGTGTGGCGTGACCGGCAACGGTGACGTCGTACGCTCGGATCATGAGGCAGGTGGGCGGCGTCACGGCACCGGATGAGGAGGCGGCCGCCGCGTTCACGGCCGCGGTGGCGGGCCTGCGGTCGGGTCAGGAGCAGGTATGCGCCGTCCGCCCGGAACTGGCCTTCGAGGATGTACCCGCGCCCCGGACTCTCGCGCCGTTCGCGGCCGCCTTCGCCGCCACCGCCCGGGTCGGCGGGACCGAGGTCGCCTCAGGCCGTTTCGTGCTCCTTTACGACCCGGCCGGGCAGCGCGGCTGGGTGGGACCGCTGCGCGTCATCATCTACATCCGCGCCGACCTGGAGCCGGAGATCGCCGCGGACCCGATGCTGGGTGAGGTCGCCTGGTCCTGGCTGACCGAGGCGCTCGACGCCCGCACCTCCGGGTACGCCGCGCCCAGCGGCACGGTGACCCGGGTTGTCACCGAGGGATTCGGCGCCAAACGAGAAGAGCCGCAGGCGACCGGCTTCGAGCTGCGGGCATCGTGGTCGCCGGTGGACCTGGCCGGCCTGCCGGCCGACGGGACCGGCCAGGACAGAGCCGGCCAGGCCGAGCCGGCGCCGACCGGACTGGACGGGCACCTTGCCGCCTGGTGCGGGGCGATGTGCGCCGCGGCCGGACTGCCCCCGCTGGTGGCGGGGGTGACCGCGCTCCGGCCACCCGCCAGGCGGCGCGGCCCATGACCGACGGCGCTGCTCGCGAGCAGGCGGAGCAGCACGAGAGCGGGCAGCGGCAGGAAACCGGGCAGGAACAGCAACCGGGCCAAGGCCAGCAACCAGGGCAGGAACAGCAACCCGAGACGGCACAGGCGGTGCCGCTGCTCGAGCCGCGTGACGGGCTCCCCCCGCTGGTGACCACGGCGGATGCGCTCGCGGAGGCGGTGGCCAGGCTCAGCGCGGGCGAGGGCCCGGTCGCGGTGGATGCCGAGCGCGCCTCGGGCTACCGCTACGGGCACCGCGCCTTCCTGGTCCAGATGCGCCGCCGGGGCGCGGGCACGGTGCTGATCGACCCGATCACCTGTCCCGACCTGTCGGCGCTCGATGCGGCGCTGGCCGGCACCGAGGCCGTGCTGCACGCGGCCTCCCAGGACCTGCCCTGCCTGGCCGAGCTGGGGTACCGGCCGCGCCAGCTGTTCGACACCGAGCTCGCCGGGCGCCTGCTGGGCTACCCACGGGTCGGGCTCGGCGCGCTGGTGGAGACCGTGCTCGGCTTCACGCTGGAGAAGGGGCACGCCGCGGCGGACTGGTCCACCCGGCCGCTGCCGACCGAATGGCTCCGGTACGCGGCGCTGGACGTGGAGGTCCTGGTCGAGCTGCGGGACGCGCTCGCGGCGCAGCTGGAGGAGCAGGGCAAGACCGAGTGGGCCCGGCAGGAGTTCGCCGCGGTGCTCGCGGCCGGCCCGCCAGCTCCCCGCCCCGACCCGTGGCGCCGCACGTCCGGCATCCACCGCGTGCACACCCGCCGTGGCATGGCCGTCGTCCGCGAGCTCTGGCTGGAGCGCGACAAGATCGCGCGCAGGCGTGACCTTTCCCCGGGCCGGGTGCTGCCGGACTCGGCGATCGTGGAGGCCGCACGGGCACTGCCCGCGGCCTCGCGCGACCTCACCGACCTGCCGGGGTTCAAGGGCCGCGGCGCGCGGCGGTACGCGCCGGAGTGGCGGCGGGCCGTGGACCGGGCGCGGGCCCAGGCCGAGCCGAACCTGCCGGGCACGGCGTCCCCGCTGCCCGAGGGACCTCCGCCCGCCCACCGCTGGGCGGAGCGGGACCCGGTGGCCGCCGAGCGGCTGACGGCGGTACGCGCCGTGGTCGCGGCGCTCGCCGAGGAACATTCCCTGCCGGCCGAGAACCTGGTCCAGCCCGACGTGGTGCGCAGGCTGGCCTGGAAGCCGCCGGAGCCGCCCAGCCCGGAGGCGGTCGAGGCCGAGCTGACCGAGCACGGCGCCCGGCCCTGGCAGGCGGAGCTGACCGCCGAACCCATCAGCAAGGCCCTGACCAGGCTCACCGAGCAAGAAGACGGCAAGTAGCCGGGCGGCCCGGATTGTCGGTGGCGCGGGCGACAATGGGGGCGTGAGCAACGTAGCTGCCGGTGAGCTGGTCTGGGGTGCGCTCGCATCTCCCGTCGGCGACCTATCCGTGGCCTGCACCACGGACGGCGTGGCGCAGGTCTGGTTCGGGCGTCCGCCGGGCCATGGGCATGCCCGGCGGAGCGCGGTCGACGGCCCGGCGGACCAGGCGGCAGGCGCCTCAGGCCGGGCGGGTGAGAACCTGGGGGCGGCGCTTGGCCAGCTGGCGGAGTACTTCGCCGGCCAGCGGCGCGCCTTTGACCTGCCGGTGGACTGGTCGGGCCGGTCCGCGGCCCAGCGGCAGGTGCTGCCGGTGCTGTTCGCGTCGGCCGCCTACGGCGAGACGGTGACCTACGGCGCGCTCGCCCGCCGCGCTGGCCTGGCGGACGGGGCCACGGTGCCCGCGGCCCGGGTGGTCGGCCAGATCATGGGGTCAAACCCTTACCCGATCATCGTGCCGTGCCACCGGGTGGTGGCCGGTGACGGGCTGGGCGGATACAGCGGCGGCAGCGGGATCGAGATCAAGCGCTGGCTGCTGATCTTCGAGGGCGCGCTGCCCCCCACCCTGGACTGGGACCCCTCCGGGCCCGCCGCCGGCTGACCGCCGAGCGCACGGGTCGGGGCCTGATCCCGGGATCCTTGACGCTGTGGCGGCGTGCCGCGGCCGCCGGTCAGGAGTTCAGGTTGTGCTGCTCGGCGGAAATGAGCCTGCCCCCGCCCAGGTGCAGAGCCCAGAAGGCGCCCTTGCGCAGCGCCGGCCCGGCCGGCACCGGCGCGCCGACCGTCTCGCAGACCCACCGCAGCATGGCGGGCAGGTTCTCCCGGTGGGCGCAGATCACGACCGGCTCACCCGCCGCGACCAGCCCGGTAACCAGGCTGCGGGCGGCCGCGGCCATCGGGCCGGTCTCCGCGGGCGTCTGGTCGTCCGGCGGGGGCGCGAAGGCCGGCGTCGGCTCCACCACCCCGCCGGTCAGCGCCGCGTAGGGCTCCACGGTCGCCAGGCAGCGCTCCGCCACCGAGCTGATCACCCGGGCGGGCCCGAAGCAGGACAGGATCTGCCCGAGCAGCTTCGCCTGGACATGGCCGAGGGGGGTCAGCGGCCGGGTCAGATCGTCGAGGTGCCCAGCCCGCCGCCAGGCCTTGCTGTTCCGCGAGGAGGCATGCCGGTTCAGGATGATCGTGGTGGTGACGGCCGGGGCGGACGCGAACTCGCTGAGCACCTGCCGGTCGTGCTCGTAGCTGAGCCGGTCACCGGCCGCGGTCAGCGGCAGCCACGCCAGCTCGTCAACCTCCTCGTTGGGGGTGAACGAGTCGGGCCCGCCCGGCCCGTCCGCGGGCTGCGCCGCCGGGCGGCCCACCCAGTAATCCACCTGCTTGAGCCGGCCGTCGCTGAGGTGGTAGCGGGCCGAGCTCAGCCGCCTGCCGAGAACGATCTTGACTCCGGTCTCCTCGGCCACCTCCCGCACCGCCGTGATCAGCACGTGCTCACCGGGCAGGCCCTTGCCCTTGGGGAAGCTCCAGTCGCCGTAGCGGGGCCGGTGGACGAGCGCCACCTCCGGCCCCGTCCGGCCGGGGCGCCACAGCAGCGCACCGGCGGCACGAACCTTGGGCTTGTCCCGCCGGTCAGGCATCAACTGCCCTGCTGCGCGTGCTGGCCAGCAGGTACTGCTGCAGGTCACGCAGGGGCTGGCCGGATGCGTCCAGGTGATGCCGGGTCCAGGTGCCGTCGGCATCCAGCCACCACGACGAGGTTGTCTCGTCCATGGCCATGGCGATCAGGTTGCGCAGCGCCGCCTGCTGGCCCGGGTCCTTCACCGTGACCAGCGCCTCCACCCGGCGGTCCAGGTTGCGGTGCATCAGGTCGGCGGAGCCGATCCACGCCTCGCTCTCCTCATCCTCCCCCGTGCCGAACACGTAGATCCGCGAGTGTTCCAGGAACCGGCCCAGCACGCTGCGGACGCGGATCGTCTCCGACAGGCCCGGTATTCCCGGCCGGATCGAGCAGATGCCGCGCACCCACAGGTCCACCGGCACCCCGGCCATCGAGGCCGCGTAGAGGGCGTCGATCATCACCTCGTCGACGATGGAGTTGACCTTGATCTGGATCTGCGCGGGCTGGCCCGCCCGGTGCCGGGCCACCTGCCGGTCGATCCGTTCCAGCAGGCCCGGGCGCAACCCGGCCGGGGCGACCATGAGCCGCTGGTAAGCGTTCTTGCGGCTGTAGCCGGTCAGGTAGTTGAACAGGTCGGTCGCGTCCGCGCCGACGGTGGGGTCGGCGGTCAGCAGGCCGTAGTCCTCATACAGCCGCGCGGTCTTGGGGTGGTAGTTGCCGGTCCCGACGTGGCAGTAGCGGCGCAGCGAGCCGTCCGGCTCCTCCCGCACCACCAGCACCAGCTTGCAGTGGGTCTTCAGGCCGACGATCCCCCACACGACGTGGCAGCCCGCCTCCTCCAGCTTGCGCGCCCAGGTGATGTTGGCCCGCTCGTCGAACCTGGCCTTCAGCTCGACCACGACCACCACCTGCTTGCCCGCCAGCGCCGCGTCGACGAGCGCGTCCACGATCGAGGACGAGTCGCTGGTCCGGTACAGCGTCTGCTTGATCGCGAGCACCCGGGGGTCGGCCGCGGCCTCCTCGATCAGCCGCTCCACCGTAGTGGTGAACGAGTCGTAGGGCAGATGCACCAGGAAGTCCTGCTTGTCCAGGGCGGTGAAGATGTCGGTGTCCGGCGGCAGGGCCGATTCCGAGGGGACGAAGGCGGGGTATTTGAGCCTGGGCAGGTCCAGGTCGGCGATGACGCTCAGCCCGGACAGGTCGAGCGGCCCGGGCAGGTGGTAGACGGCGCGCTGGTCGATCCCAAGCTCGGTCACCAGCCGGTCGAGCACGTCGCTGGAGATGGTGTCCTCGACCTCCAGCCGGACCGCGGGCTCGAACCGGCGCCGCTGCAGTTCCCGTTCCAGCGACTGGAGCAGGTTCTCGGTGACGTCCTCGTCCACCTCCAGGTCGCGGGTGCGGGTGACCCGGAAGGCGTGGTGCTCGAGGATCTCCAGCCCGGCGAACAGTTCGGTGAGGTGGGCGGCGATCACGTCTTCCAGCGGCACGAATCGGTGCGGCGAGACGGTCAGGAACCGGGGCAGCAGCGGCGGGACCTTCACCCGGGCGAACATGGTGGCGCCGGTGCGCGGGTCGGCGACCATCACCGCCAGGCTCAGCGACAGGCCCGAGATGTAGGGGAACGGGTGGGCGGGGTCGACGACCAGCGGGGTGAGCACGGGGTAGATCCGCTCGCGGAACAGCCGATGCAGGTCCTCCTGCTCGCTGTCTGACAGCTCCTTCCACCGCAGCACCTCGATGCCCTGCTCGCCGAGGGCGGGCAGGACCGAGCGGGCGAAGTCCTCGGCGTGGCGGATCTGGAGCTCGTGCGCCGTGTCCAGGGTGCGGGTCAGCACCTCCTCGGGCGGCAGCCCGGTCATGGTCTCGACCGGCAGGCCGGTCGCCATCCGGCGCATCCGGCCCGCCACCCGGACCATGAAGAACTCATCCAGGTTGCTCGCGAAGATGGACAGGAACCTGACCCTCTCCAGCAGCGGCAGGGCCGGATCCTCGGCCAGCTCCAGCACCCGCTGGTTGAACCTGAGCCAGCTCTCCTCACGGTCGAAGTAACGGCCGGGCGGCAGGTCGGCGTGCGGTTCGGCCCGGCCGTCGGCCGGGCCGACCGGTGGCCGGACCGACGATACGTCCTCGCGCGCCCCCGCGCCCTCCCGGCCTTCCCCGGCCTGCGGCTCGGCCACGCCGACGTCGCCCGCGGTAAGACCGGTCCACTCGCCCACTGCCTGCTCTCCCACTGCCTGCTCGCCCGCTGCCTGCTCTTGTGATACCGGCTCG